>JAESFG010000599.1_pt1 | contig 14670 bp, 13 predicted proteins | sample 9269371 | NCBI WGS metagenome assembly JAESFG01 (sample SAMN14506227, study PRJNA617093) | algae metagenome | isolation source: Aetokthonos hydrillicola CCALA 1050 (B3-Florida) and co-occurring... | place: USA: South Carolina | collected 2013-01-01 | reverse complement strand
GAGGTCGCCTACCGCAACGGCCTGCGCCTGCTCCGCCTCGTCAATGCGCTGCTCGACTTCTCCCGGATCGAGTCCGGCAGGATGCAGGCACGCTTCGTACCGACGGACCTCGCCGGCTCCACGCGGGAACTCGCCTCCACCTTTCGCTCGGTCTGCGAACGCGGTGGCGTGGAGCTCGACCTCGACTGTCACCCGCTCTCGCGGCCCGTCTACCTGGACCGCGACATGTGGGAACGCATCGTTCTCAACCTGGTGTCGAACGCCTTCAAGTTCACGCTGGAGGGGCGGATCAGGATCTCGGTGACCGAGGAGGACCGCTGCGCCCGGCTGGTCGTCGCGGACACCGGCGTCGGCATTCCGGAGCATGAGCTGCCGCGCCTGTTCGAGCGTTTTCACCGGGTCGAAGGATCGCGCGGGCGGTCCTTCGAAGGGTCGGGCATCGGGCTCGCGCTCGTGCACGACCTTGTCCAGCTGCATGGAGGGACGATCTCGGTGCGCAGCGCCGAGGGTGCCGGTACGGCGTTCACGGTGCAGATCCCGTTCGGGACAGAGCACCTGCCGCGCGACCGCGTCGAGACCTCGGCGCCGGAGGACAGAGTGGGCGCCCGGACCGACGTCTTCACGGCGGAGGCCAGCCGGTGGCTTGGGACCGACGAGGCCGACTCGCAGGACGTGATCCACGACGCGGGCGCCGACCTGTCGCCAGAGGCCGAGCACCACGCAGGACGCGTGCTGCTCGCCGATGACAACGCGGATCTGCGCGACTATGTCGGTCGCCTCCTCCGTTCCCGCGGCTATGAGGTCGAGGTGCATGGCGACGGCGAGGCGGCGCTGCTGGCCGCGCGGACGCGCCGGCCGGACCTCGTTCTGACCGACATCATGATGCCGAGGCTCGACGGCTTCGGCCTCCTCGCCGCGATCCGATCCGACCCGGCCCTGTCCGACCTGCCAGTCATCATGCTCTCGGCGCGCGCCGGGGAGGAAGCGCAGGTCGAAGGGCTGGATGCGGGAGCCGACGACTATCTCGCCAAGCCTTTCTCGGCCCGGGAACTGCTGGCGCGTGTGTCGGCCAACCTGGAACTTGCGCGGGTCCGCCGCGAGGCCGCCGAAGCCGTTCGCGCCAGCGCTGCCGAGCTGAGGCGGATCAGCGATGCCGTTCCCGCTTTCGTCTACCGCTCCGGTCCTGAAGGAGACATCCTGTCCATCAGCGCCCGCTGGACCGAATACACCGGCCAGTCGGTGGAGGATGCGAGGAGTGGATGGGCGCGCGTGGTGCACCCGGACGATGCGGCTCGCCTGGCCGAGGGCTTCGCCGAAGCGAGGCAGGAGGGCCGGACCTTCTCGGGGGAGTTCCGTTGCCGCCGGCACGACGGCGAATATCGATGGTTCTACACCGTGGCGGAGCCCGAGCTTGACGAGAACGGCAGGCTGGTAGGCTGGTTCGGCACGTCGACCGATGTCCACGACCGGCATCTCGCCGAGGATGCGCGCCGGCGGCAGGAGCGGCGTGACGGCTTCCTGCTGAGCCTGGAGGACCGGCTCCAGCCGCTGTCTGATGCCGACGAGATCAAGGCCGCCGCCGCCGCCGCCCTTGGCGTCGAGATCCAGGCCGGGCGCGTCTGCTACGTCGATATCGACGAGGACGCCGGGACGTCCACCGTCGCCAGCAGCTACACGTCGCTCGGCATGCCGGATGCGGTGGGCGAGTACCGTCTCGACCGCCTCGCCGGGAGCCTTGACGTCATGAGGGCGGGGACGCCCCTGGTGATCAGGGACATTGCCGCGGACCCGCGCACGGCAGGTCTCTCGCACCTCCCGGAAGTCCGGATGGTCGGTGTGGTCGCCGCGCTCGACGTGCCGCTGATCAAGAATGGCGTGCTCGTCGGCCTCCTGTCGGTGAACCACCCCGTGCCGCGGGACTGGACATTGGACGAGGTCGGCCTGACCCTCGCCGTGGCCGAGCGGACATGGGCTGCCGTCGAGCGGGCCCGGGCCGAGCGCCGCCTCCAGAAGCTGAATGCTGAGCTCGCGCTCAGGATCGAGAGTGCCTTGCGCGAGCGCGAGGCGGCGCTAGCCCAGCTGCACGAGGCCCAGAAGCTCGAGACGCTGGGCCAGTTGACGGGCGGCGTGGCGCACGACTTCAACAATCTTCTGACGCCGATCGTGGGCACGCTCGACCTGCTGCGCCGGCGGTATGCGCTCGATGCGCGGGCCACGCGCATGCTCGACGGCGCTCAGCAGTCCGCCGAGCGCGCGCGCGTGCTGGTCAATCGCCTGCTGACCTTCGCGCGCCGGCAGCATCTCGATCCCCAGCCGACCAACCTCTCCGACCTTGTGGTCGGACTGCTCGACCTCGTCGAGCAGTCCGTCGGGTCGCAGGTTCTGGTTCGCGTCGAGGCGAGCGAGGTCGGAAATGTCCTCGCCGACGCCAACCAGCTCGAACTCGCCGTGCTCAACCTCTGCGTGAACGCGCGCGATGCGATGCCGGCGGGCGGCGCTGTGACCTTGTCGACGGACGAGGTGGAGCTGGCGGGCCATGGCGTGCTGCCGCCCGGCCGCTACGCGCGGCTCAGCGTGCGCGACACGGGTGTCGGCATGGATCCCGACACGCTCCGGCGAGCCGTCGAACCGTTCTACACGACGAAGGGCGTCGGCAAGGGAACCGGTCTCGGACTGTCCATGGTGCACGGGCTCGCGGCGCAATCCGGTGGTGCGCTCGTGCTGGAAAGTGAGCCCGGCCGCGGGACCAAGGCGTCGATCATGTTGCCGCTCGTCGGCCCGAAGCCCCACCAAAGGCCGGGCGGTTCCATGCGCCAGCGGGTCGAGAGGGGTGAGAGCCGCCGCATCCTTCTCGTCGACGACGAGGATCTCGTGCGGACCGGGACGGCCGACATGCTCGCCGCCCTCGGGCACGAGGTGGAGGAGGTGCCTTCAGGCCACGCCGCGCTTGCGGTGCTGCGAAGGGACGACGCCTTCGACCTGCTGATCACCGACCAGATGATGCCCGGCATGACCGGGCTCGAGCTGATTGCCGAGGCCCGGCGCCTTCATCCGCGGATCAACACGCTGGTCATCACCGGCTACGGGATGGTCGATCACCCCGAGAGCGACACCCGGGCCAGGCTCGGCAAGCCGTTTGGGGTCGCGGAACTCGCCGCGGCGGTACAGGCCGCGTGCGGGCGCCCCCTCTGAGACTGAGGATCAGGCTGCCGCCTTCACGCGGTGCACCCAGCCATGCGGGTCCGCGACGTCGCCGCGCTGGATGCCCACGAGCATCGACTTGAGCTGGCCTGTGATCTCGCCACCTTCGCCATTGCCGATGACGAAGTCGCCGTCGCGGCTACGGATCGTCCCGATGGGTGAGACGACCGCGGCCGTGCCGCAGGCGAAGACCTCGCGCAGGCGGCCGCTGGCCGCATCCGCGCGCCACTGCTGGATGCTGTACCGGTCCTCCCTCACGGTCAGGCCCTGGCTGCGGGCGAGGGTCATGATGGAGTCGCGCGTGATCCCGGGCAGGATCGTCCCCCCGAGCGGCGGGGTCAGCAGCGTTCGATCGTCGAACACGAAGAAGACGTTCATGCCGCCCAGTTCCTCGACCCATTTATGTTCTGCCGCATCGAGAAAGACGACCTGGTCGCAGCCGTGCTCCGTGGCCTGGGCCTGGGCCACCAGGCTGGCCGCGTAATTGCCGCCGCATTTGGCGGCGCCGGTCCCGCCCGGTGCGGCGCGCGTGTAGTCGTCGGACAGCCAGACGGTGACCGCGGCCTTGCCTCCCTTGAAGTAGGCGCCCACCGGGCAGGCGATCACCGCGAAGAGATACTCGGCGGATGGCCGGACTCCGAGGAAGGCCTCAGTCGCGATCATGAACGGCCGGAGATAGAGGCTGCCCTCGCCGCCCGGGATCCACTCGCGGTCAATGTCCACGAGCTCCTCGATCGCGCCGAGGAAGAGCTCCTCGGGCAGCATCGGCATGGCCATGCGGCGGGCGGACTCCTGGAAGCGGCGCGCATTGCGTTCCGGCCGGAACAGGGCGACGCCTCCGTCCGCGGTCCGGTACGCCTTCAGCCCCTCGAAGATCTCCTGGGCGTAGTGCAGGACGGCGCTGGCCGGATCGAGCACGATCGGCTCGCGTGCCGCGACACGGCCCTCGCACCATCCCTCGTCGGAGGTCCAGCGCAAGGTCACCATGTGGTCGGTGAAGACGCGGCCGAAACCGGGACTCTCCAGGAAGGCCGCCCTCGTATCCGCAGGCGTTGGAGAGGGGTGGAGATGACGACTGAACACGAGGTCGCGAGGGGTGGCCATCCGCGATCATCCTCTGCAGGGAACACTGGCGCGCCGGTATACCACGCCGTTCTGGAAATGCATGAGGGTCGTGCCAGTTGCGGAGGATCGCCCCGGGGACGGCACCGTCCGCGATTCCGCCTTCTACTTTCGTCGAAGTTCGCCCGACAGGACTGGACGAGACGCGTCGCCTCGCTTCAAATGACGCGCCGGCGATGCTTTAAGGACCGGCCAACCTAGGACGCATGGCGTCCGCCAATGCCGAATCGTGGGAGCCGACGAGGAGGCCCGGGCTGTTTCGCCCCGAGTCAGGCCGTGTCTTGAAGGGTCCCCATGGTGCGTGAACCCGTTAAGCCTCCGTCCCGCAGGAGCATGCTGCTGCTCGTTGCCGTCGCGGGATTGTTTGTCGTGGTCTTTTTCGCCGCCATCGGCCTGTTCGGCGGGTCCCCGGCGGCCAAGCCCTGAGCGTTTTTTTCATTGCCGGCCAGAGCGCCCGGCCGACTTTCAATAATGGCGGTTCGTCAATGTCGCGTCGCAAGCGGGGTTTCGACCACAAGATTGGCCGTTCGTCATCCAGGCCGGGCCTTCCCGACGTCCTGGACCTGGCCGACCTCGCCTTCGACGGCGAGATCGAGCGGTTCACGACCCTCCTGGACGAGCGTCGCCGCCAGCTCCTGGCCGAAGGCTGGAGCGATGCGGAGGCGGATGGCTGGGCGAGATCGGTCCGCGACCTGCTCGGCGTCGATGGGTGACGACGAAATCGTAAGCCCTCGTTGCGGGCGCAGGGCCCGTCCCGCGCTGGCGGCCGCCTCGGTCCTTAGGCATGCCGGGCCGGTCGATCCCCCGACCGAAAACGAGAGGTCCCGCGAGGAGCACCCCGTTCTCCGGAGTTCGTCATGGCTGACGTGAAAGCCTTCTTCTTCCGCTGTGGCACGCCCTAAGGCCGGCCCCTGAGAGGCATCAGTTGGACTGGGCCGGGGCGAAGAAGCACCGGATGGGCGAGCGCAGGTTTTCCCAGTGCACGTCCCATCGGCAGACCCAGTAGCGGCCGTCCTCGCTGGTGAGAACGCGACGGTAGGGCACGACCTCGCCCGATGCGAGGTGGTAGCCGTCGGGCGCCGCCTTGACGTCCTCGTCCGCGACCGGCTGGCAGTCATGCTCGTCGCAACACGGCTCGCCGAACAGGGGATCGCGATAGTCGCCGCGGCTCATCCAGTGATCGTGCGCGGCGGCCGGCACCGACCACGCGAGGACGGCCGCCATGCCGGCCGCGCCGATGCACCCGATGAATCTCACCCAGAAGCCGGGCACGGCTTCCTCCCTCCGCTCTCTGAATCGGAGCCGCTGCAGCCTATCACGCCATGTGCGGCGAAACCGGGCCAACCAAGTCCGTGTCGCCCGGCGTGGCGGCTACGTGTGGCAGGTCCCGCCTGGCCGGGCGTAGGCTTGGAGCACGCGCCTTGCGGCCCCGTCGTTGATCCGTCTCCTGGAGGGTCTTGACGTTCAGGACGCTCACGGTCTTGCCGGCTGCTCCCAAACAGGCCTATCAGGCGATGGGGGATCCGTTGCTGCTGCCCGCCATCGCTGCCATCGTCGTCGGCGGAATCAGCATCCAGGGAGGGCGCAGGGCGCTGTCGAGCGTCATGATGGCGGTAGTTTTCATGACGCTGCTGACCAGCCTGCCTTCCGCCAAGCAGATCAGCGACGCGCGCCGGCAGGTGATCTACGGTCCCGTCATCCTCGCCGCCCCCATCGTCTACGGCCGCCTCGGCCCGGACCAAGCGAGGCGCCGACCATCCGCTTCCAAGGACACGCGCGAGACGCAGAACAAAAGGCAAGGGAGAGAAACATGAAACTGGGCTTCTTCATGATGCCGCTCCACTCGCTGAACATGTCCTATGTCGACATGTACGACATGGACATGGAGGCGGCGCTCTACGCCGAGACCATGGGCTATGACGAGCTGTGGATGGGCGAGCACTACTCGGCCAAGGTCGAGCCCGTCTCGAACACGCTGCAGTTCATGTCCTGGCTGATCCCGCAGACCCAGCGGATCAAGCTGTGCACGGGCGTGCTCAACCTGCCGCAGCACCATCCTGCCAAGGTGGCGGCCGACGTTGCGCTGTTCGACCACATGTCCAAGGGCCGCTTCATCATGGGTATCGGGCCCGGCGGCCTCGCCTCCGACTTCGAGCTGTTCGGCACGACGGACAAGGACCGGCAGGCGATGATGGTGGAGTGCATCGACATGGTGCACGCCATCTGGTCGCAGGATCCGCCCTACGACCTCCAGGGCACGTACTGGTCGATCAGGGTGAAGGACACGGTGCAGCCCGACATGGGCATCGGGCCGATCCCCAAGCCCTTCCAGCGCAACCCCTTCCCGCAGCTCGTCACCTCCGCCATGAGCCCCTATTCGGGAACGGCGAAGCTGGCCGGCTCGCGCGGCTGGGAGCTGATCTCGGCGAATTTCAACGCGCCGTGGGTCGTCCGCAGCCACTGGGAGAAGTATTGCGAGGGCGCCGAGGCGGCGGGCCGGCGCGCCGACAGCTCGACGTGGCGGATCGCCCGCTCCATTCTCGTCACCGAGACGGACCAGCAGGCGGCCGACTATCTCGCCGATCCCTCCAACACGATCCGGAGCTACTACAACTACCTCTTCACCCAGCTCACCCGCGCGGGGGCCATCAAGATCTTCCTGACATCGAAGGACGCCGCGCCCGAGAGCCTGACGTTGCAGGGCGTCATGGACAGCATGGTCATCGCCGGCAGCCAGAAGACGGTAATGGACAGGCTCGCCGCCTTCCACGACGAGGTCGGTCCCTTCGGCGGCCTGATGCTCGCCTTCCACGAATGGGACCGCAAGCCGATGTGGCAGGCCTCCATGCGCCAGCTCGCCCAGGACGTCATGCCGGCGTTCCGGAAATACGCGGCCGGCAAGCTGGCGGCGTGAGCGCAGGGAGCGAATGATGGCGGGGGCCCGACGGCCTCCGCTCGAGGGAGGCCGCGATGGCCATGGCCGACGGCAACCCCGGTGATCCTGCTGATCCGCAGTGTACGCGGGCGACCCTGACGGCCGACAAGGCCCCGTCTGGGACGCCATCATGAACAAGCACGGGCTGAATCCCTGCCGAGCACCATCAAGGCGCGGAGGGCAGTCTTCCATCACCGCATCGACAGCGCCGACATTTTCGCCGAGCTGTTCCGGCCGCTGCGCAAGGGCAAGACGATCCTGCGTTGCCGCCGGCGGCCATCGCCCCCGCAGCGCGTCTCATCGGACCCGCCGGGTGCCTTGGTCCGCGGCCAGCGCCCTTTCGATCCCCTCGACGTAATGGGCGAGGTCCGAGGCGTGCTCGTACTCGACCGACCGCGCGGAGGCAGCCGCGTCGAAGTCGGGATAGACTTCGCGCATCCGCCGCACGAAGGTGGCGGCCTGATCCATGTCCCCCGCCATGGCGGCCGCCGCAGCCTGCCTGGCCAGATAGGTGGCCCGCTGAAGTGGCGCGCGAGCCAGAAACTCGGCCGATTCACGATAGCGCTTGGCCGAATAGAGTGTCGCGGCCCGATCGAAGTAGTACCAGTCGGGGTGGAGGGGATTCAGCCTTATCGCCCGGTCGATCAGTCCTAGCCCCTCGTCCGGGCGTCCGCGCAGCGCCATGAGATATCCCAGCTGGACGAGCGTGTCGGCGTCATAGGGATTCAACTGCAGCGCCCGTTCCAAATGACTCTGCGCAGCCGCATGCTCTCTCTGGAACAGCCGGATCAAGCCCAGGATACGATGGGTCCGGTGGTCGTCGGGCGACAGCGCGACGGCCCTTATCGCCTGGTCGCGCGCGGCGGCCAGTACCTCGGGCGGCGCGTTGCGATAGTCGGCGATGATGACCTGCGCGAGGGCGAGATAGGCCAGTGCAAGGCCCGAACCTGGATCGAGCTGGGTTGCCCTGAGAACGTGGTCGCGACCCTCCTCGTTGACCCCGGGCCCATAGCTGCGCAGCAAGGCCATTCCGCGCAGAAGATGCAGATAGGCGGGCACGTCGCTCGCGGGCGTCATGCGTGCTCGCTCGATCGCGGTCGTCTCGACGGTGCCAATCAGGCGCGCGACGATCTCGGTCGCGATCGCCACCTGGGCATCGAGGATTTCTGCACCCTCGATGACGAAGCGCTGCGACCAGACCTGGCGGCCCTCCGTCGCATCCACGAGCCGCAGCCGCAGCTGGATGGTCGAGCCCGCAGCGACGGCGCTCCCGTCGACCAGGAAGTCGGCTCCCAGGCGAGCGCCCAGGCTGACGAAGTCCGGCCTGCTTCCCGGAGGGAAGGCGAGTGCCGAGTTCCGGGCCAGCACGGTGACCGAGCGGAAGCAGGCGAGCGCATGCGTGATCTCGTCGGCGAGGCCGTCGAGGAGCAAGGCGGTGCGGGCGTCGTCCGGCGGCCCTTCGAGCGGCAGGACGGCTACGACAGGCTCCGAAGAGGGGCGCGTCCAGAGTGCCGCGTCTGGCATGCGCGCTTGGGCAGCATCCACATCGCAGACCAGCAGATATCCGCGCTTGGGCACCGTGCGCAGGATCGACTGGTCCTCGTCTGCGAGGACGCGCCGCGCATCCTTCACAGCCTGCGTCAACGAATCCTCGGTGACGGTCGTGTCGGGCCAGATGGCGTCCAGGAGGTCCGACTTGCTGACGACATGGCCGGCGCTGTGCGCGAGTCGTGATAGCAGTGCGAAGGTCTTGGCTCGCACGGGAAGGATGTCGCCCGACCGCTCGAGCACGCCGCGCTCGAGATCGAGCACGCAGGATCCTATCCGGAAACGATGGGCCTCCGCGGCAGCCGCCATGTCTTCGTCCATTCCGCCAGTGCCGCATTGCAGCGCTTCAGGATGGATACGGTCAAGGACGGCCTGTCGGAACGGTTGTGGCTTGGGGCGCAATACACGTCCAGCACGCTGGCGAAGAGCATCAGTGCGCCCGTGTCCGAGGGAGGAAAGGCGCCGGCCGAGATGAGGCGGAACAGGTCCTCGTAACGCTCGTCTGCCATGGGGCGATGCAGAGTGTCGGGTTCGGGCATAACAGGCTCCATCGCTTCATCGCGATTGAGCCAGGATGCGCGGTGGCCGCCGGGAAGTCCTGACGCCGGCCTGAAATGTTTCTGAAGCGCGCTCGCCCGTGCCCGCTATCCCAGCGTCCGCCCCAGTCGCCCGGCCAGCTCCTGGATGAACTGCCACGCCGTGCGGCCGGAGCGCGAGCCGCGCGTCGTGGACCATTCCAGCGCGTCGTGGTGCATCGCGTCGCGATCGTCCACCGGCAGGCCGAAATGGGCCGCGTAGCCGTCCACCATGGCGAGGTATTCGTCCTGGCTGCATTTGTGGAAGCCAAGCCACAGGCCGAAGCGGTCGGAGAGCGACACCTTCTCCTCCACCGCCTCGCCGGGATTGATGGCCGTGGAGCGCTCGTTCTCCATCATGTCGCGCGGCAGGAGATGGCGCCGGTTGGAGGTGGCGTAGAAGACGACGTTGTCGGGCCGGCCCTCGATGCCGCCCTCCAGCACCGCCTTGAGCGACTTGTAGGACGTGTCGTCGCTGTCGAAGGAGAGGTCGTCGCAGAAGACGATGAAGCGGAAGGGCGAGGGCCTGACGAGCGCCATCAGTACGGGCAGGCTCTCGATGTCCTCGCGGTGGATCTCGACGAGCTTCAGCGCCAGCCGTCCCTCAGCGTCGGCTTGCACGTTGACCTCGGCGTGTGCCGCCTTGACCAGCGAGGACTTGCCCATGCCGCGCGCGCCCCAGAGCAGGGCGTTGTTGGCCGGCAACCCGCGCGCGAAGCGCGAGGTGTTCTCCATGAGCGTGTCGCGGGCCCTGTCGATGCCTTTCAGCAGCGGCAGGTCGACGCGGTTCACCTTCGGCACGGGCGCCAGGCGCGGCGGATCGGGATGCCAGACGAAGGCGTCCGCCTCCTCGAAGCGCGGCACCTCGGCGCGCGGTGGCGCGATGCGCTCCAGCGCGTCGGCGATGCGGGCGAGCAGGACGGGGAGGGCTGGATCGTCGGTGGGCATACGGAGGTCCGGGAGATCTGGTTGAAGCTATGAGCCGACGCCCCGGCACTGGCCGCTGGGGAAACGTCGCCTCGTCGCTGTCATCCCCGGCCGGAGCTGCGAAGCGGCGGAGGGGAAGGGGATCCAGTGCCAGTGGGAACAGCCCTGGATCACCTTCCCGCGCCTCCGGCGCGCCGGGATGACAACTGGACGAGGTAGCGCCGTCTCACTCAGCTCGCCGCCAGCGCCTCGTCGAGGTCGCCGATCAGGTCCTCGGGATCCTCCAGGCCGATCGAGAGCCGCACGACCTCCGGCCCGGCTCCCGCCTGCGTCTGCTGCTCGGCGGTGAGCTGGCGGTGGGTGGTGGAGGCCGGGTGGATGACCAGCGAGCGCGTGTCGCCGATATTGGCGAGGTGCGAGAAGAGCTTGAGGTTGGACACGAGCTTCACGCCCGCGTCGTAGCCGCCCTTCAGGCCGAAGGTGAAGACGGCGCCGGCGCCCTTGGGCGTGTAGCGCTTGGCGAGAGCGTAGTACTTGTCCCCCTCCAGGCCGGGATAGCTGACCCAGGACACGGCCGGGTGCGAGGCGAGGTGGCGGGCCACCGTCAGCGTCGAGTCGGACTGGCGCTGCATGCGCAGCGGCAGCGTCTCGATGCCGGTGAGGATCAGGAAGGCGTTGAAGGGGGAGAGCGCCGGGCCGAGGTCGCGCAGGCCAAGCACGCGGCAGGCGATGGCAAAGCCGAAATTGCCGAAGGTCTCGCCCAGCACCATGCCGCCATATTCCGGGCGGGGCTGCGACAGCATCGGGTAGCGGCCCGAGCGCATGAAGTCGAAGGAGCCGCCATCGACGATAAGCCCGCCGATGGAGTTGCCGTGGCCGCCGAGGAACTTGGTGGCGGAGTGCACGATGATGTCGGCGCCGTGCTCGAAGGGCTTGATGAGGTACGGCGTCGCCATCGTGTTGTCGACGATCAGCGGCACGCCAGCCTTCTTGGCGATGGCGGCGATGGCCGCGATGTCGGTGATGATGCCGCCGGGATTGGCGATGGACTCGATGAAGATCGCCTTGGTCTTGTCGGAGACCGCCGCCTCGAAGGTCGAGAGGTCGTCCGGATCGGCCCATTTCACCCGCCAGTCGAAGTTCTTGTAGCTGTGGTTGAACTGGTTGATCGAGCCGCCATAGAGCTTCTTGGAGGCGATGAACTCGTCGCCCGGCTGCAGCAGCGTGTGGAAGCACAGGAACTCCGCCGCATGGCCGGACGCGACGGCAAGCGCAGCCGTGCCGCCCTCCAGCGCCGCGACGCGCTCCTCCAGCACCGCGCAGGTGGGATTGCCGATGCGCGTGTAGATGTTGCCGAAGGCCTGCAGGCCGAACAGCGAGGCGGCGTGGTCCACGTCGTCGAAGACGAAGGAGGTCGTCTGGTAGATCGGCGTCGCCCGCGCGCCCGTCGCCGGATCGGGCTGCGCGCCCGCATGGACCGCGAGGGTGGCGAAGCCGGGGGCCTTGATTTCGGACATGACGATCTCCCTGCAGGGGTTGCTTGTTGTGGAAGGAGCAGTCCCTCGGCCCGTGCCGCGCCAGCAAGACACGCGTCAAGCGTCTGTGCGGCGGCTTCGCTGGCGGCGACGGTGATCATCCTCGGCCCCTTTTGGGCGAACCCTACGCCAACCATGGCTCAGGCGCCAACATCGGCGGGACTACCGCCGCGTTCCGAAAGGATTCACCACCGGCGCGACGCCGAGCGTGCGCTTCTGCACGCCCTTGTCGGACATGACCGGCTTCTTCGACGACAGCACGCGCGAATTGATGCCCTGCCAGCCGATCTCGCCGGAGAGGCGGCCGAACTCGATCTTCGGGCACCGGTTCATGATCACCGTCACGCCCTTCGCCTCGGCGCGCCTCGCCGCCTCGTCGTTGCGCACGGAAAGCTGCATCCAGATCACCTTCGGCAGGGGATCGAGCGCCAGCGCCTCGTCGGTGATGGGCCCGGCCGCCTCCGAGTTGCGGAAGATCTCGACCATGTCGATGGGCTCGGGAATGTCGGCGAGGCGCGGATACACCTTGCAGCCCACGATTTCCTGCCCCGCGAGGCCCGGATTCACCGGGAACATCCGGTATCCGCGCTCGGAGAGGTATTTCGTCACGATCCAGCTCGGCCGCGCGGGATTGGCGGATGCGCCGACGAGCGCGATGGACTTCACGCTGGTCAGGATCGAGCGGATGAGGCTGTCGGGGTAGCTGTCGTGGTCCATGTCATGTCCAGCCGGGGTATTCGCCCCCCTGCAGGTAACGCCGCGAGGGGCGGATCGCAACGGCGGGGTCGAGCCCCGCCGTCATGCGCGGGCTCGGCCCGCGCACCCACGCGTTCGTATCGGCCGAACGGGGTGTTCGCGTGGGTGGACGGGACAAGCCCGTCCATGACGAGGATAGGTGACGTCCTAGCCCTCCCAGCGCGGCTCGCGCTTTTCGATGAAGGCGCCGATACCTTCCTCGGCATCGCGAGCGAGCATGTTCTCCACCATCACGCGCGTGGCGTGGTCGTATGCCTCGGCCAGCGGCATTTCGGCCTGCTCGTAGAAGGCTCGCTTGCCGATGGTGACCGTCACCGCCGAGCGGGCGGCGATCGAGCGCGCCAGCGCGAGCGCCTCGTCCAGCGCGGTCCCGGCCTCCACCACGCGGTTGACGAGCCCCAGGGCGGCGGCGCGGTCGGCGTCGATCATCTCGCCCGTCAGCAGCATCTCCATCGCGTGCTTGCGCGAGAGGTTGCGCGACAGCGCCACCATCGGTGTCGAGCAGAACAGGCCGATGCTTACGCCCGGCGTGCAGAAGCGGGCGTGGCTTCCGGCGATGGCGAGGTCGGCACTCGCGACCAGCTGACAGCCCGCCGCGGTGGCCACGCCTTCGACCGCCGCGATGACGGGCTGGGGCAGCCGGACGATCCTCTGCATCATGGCCGAACACCGGGAGAGGACGTCGGCGAAGGCGGCGCGGCCGCGGTCGGGATCCTGGCGGAAGCGGGTGAGCTCCTTCAGGTCGTGCCCCGAGGAGAAGGCGGGACCGGGCGCGGCAGCGATGACCACGGCCTTCACGCTGCGGTCTTGCCCAAGGGAATCGAGCGTGCGGGAAAACTCGTCGATCAAGGCGGAGGACAGCGCGTTGCGCGCCGCCGGGCGGTTCAGCGTGAGAACGGCCACGCCGCTGTCGTCTTCTCGCAGCAGGGCAGGGGCCTCTTGGGCCGTTTCGGCTCGCGGTACGGCGCTCATGATCGGGTCTCGCTTGGGCTGGCTGGCGCCCCGCCTCGTCGCGATGATAGGGCAGCTTGGCACGGCTGGAAACAGGAGGGCGCATGACGAAGATGCCGATGACGGTCGAGGATCTGACAGCGTTTCTCGACCGCGACTTCCCTGAACTGCTCACGCATGGGCGTCTCTACACCATCGAGTCCGTCGGCCCCATGCGGGCGACGATGACCCTCGCGGCGCACCCCAGCCAGACGCGCCCGGGAGGCACCGTGTCGGGCCCGGCGATGATGGCGCTGGCGGACGTGGCGCTCTTCGTCGCCATCCTCGCCCAGATCGGCCCGGTCGGCCTGGCCGTCACGACCAACTTCTCCATCAACTTCCTGCGCAAGCCTGCCCCTGGGCTGCTTCGGGCGGAATGCCGCGTCCTGAAGCTCGGCCGCAGGCTGGCCGTGGGAGATGTCGCGATCCACGCGGATCGGGATCCCGAGATGGTCGCTCACGCGACGGCGACGTATTCAATTCCGCCGGATCGGGACGAAATAGCGCGGTAATATGAAACCGCGCAGCGCTACCATTTTACCGCGCACCATAGATCACTGATTTCAATGAGGTTTTTCGTGCCTCTTGTCGCTCGCAGTTGTTGACGGTGCATGGCGTGTCGTGTATCGACCACGCCGACGCGAAGGATCGGTTTCCCGGTCCCGACCCGACCTGCCGGCCTGCCGGCGCTGACAACGGAACCAGATCCATGAAGACCTATTCGGCAAAGCCCGCCGAGGTCGACAAGAAGTGGGTGCTGATCGATGCCAAGGGCCTCGTCGTGGGCCGGCTCGCCTCGATCATCGCCATGCGCTTGCGGGGCAAGCACAAGGCGACCTTCACCCCTCACGTCGACTGCGGCGACAACGTCATCGTCATCAACGCCGACAAGGTGGTCCTGACCGGCCGCAAGCGCGAGCAGAAGGTCTACTTCCACCACACGGGCTTCCCCGGCGGCATCAAGGAGCGCACCGCGCGCTTCATCCTCGAGGGCCGCTTCCCCGAGCGCGTCGTCGAGAAGGCCGTGGAGCGCATGCTCCCGCGTGGCCCGCTCGGCCGCAAGCAGCTCGGCAACCTGCGC
>JAESFG010000598.1_pt1 | contig 14679 bp, 11 predicted proteins | sample 9269371 | NCBI WGS metagenome assembly JAESFG01 (sample SAMN14506227, study PRJNA617093) | algae metagenome | isolation source: Aetokthonos hydrillicola CCALA 1050 (B3-Florida) and co-occurring... | place: USA: South Carolina | collected 2013-01-01 | reverse complement strand
GGCCCTTCCCGCTTGGCAAGGGCGGGCCCGCCTGGCAGGGCGGCCGCGCGACGCGGCTTGGATGCGCGGGGTTGACAAAGGCGCGGGGATCGGGTGATTGCGCCCGTCGCTTCCCGCACCGTGCGGAAGCGGCTCCCGCCCTGGATGCCGAAGGCCCCCACGCTTCCGGTTGACGCTACGGGCGGGACGTGCAAGAGACGCGTCGCGTCACTTGCACATGCGGCGACAAGCCGTTGACGTGATGGGGGAATGTCCCGAGCGGCAAAGGGGGCGGACTGTAAATCCGCTGGCTAAGCCTTCGTAGGTTCGAGTCCTACTTCCCCCACCATCACGCCCCCCCGGTCCGAGGACTGTCAGGCCGCCTCGCGTGCCCTCGCCCGCTTGCGGGGCGGCTCGGCCACGACGCGCGGCGGGCGTCCGAACGCCCCCTCCGGCTCGAAGGTGACGCCACGCAGGAGATGCGCCTGTCCCGAGACGAGACGCGCTGTCTCGTCGACGCGGCCCGGGTCGTTGCCGGGTGTTCCCCATGCCGGCAGCCGGATGGTGGTCGTGACGGCCTGGTCTGCCGCCGACTGGACCTGGGCCTGCACGGAAAGCAACCGGGCAACGTCGCCCGCCAGCGACAAGCCACTCTCGACGCCGTCGAGGTCAATGCCGCAGGCCCGCGACAGCCAATCGGCGAGCGGGTGCATCCTCGCTTCGCTTGCGTCGGTTTCGCGAAAGGCGACGGCCGGCAGCAGGTCCGCGCCGGCGGTCGTTCCGGCGAGCCGGGCGAGGACGCGGTCCGGCCGTACCGCCCGGCAGGCGTGCGGACGGCGCACGCCGAGAGCATCGGCGAACCACCCGGCCGTCTCGTCGCTGACGCCGCGCCAGACCTCGAGCCAGCGGCCCAGTTCGGCCGAGGGCTCATAGCGCGCGCCGCGCCGCACCAGCCATTCGTGCAGCCCCATGAGGCCCAGTCCGGGCCGGCGCTCGCCCGCAGGTCCCTGCGTGCCGTCATCTCCATGGCCGCCGGGCGGACCGGCGGCATCGCACAGGAGGAACTGCATCGCGAGCTGCGTGACATCGGCGAGCTCTCCGGGCGACTCGATGCGCGACACGTTCACGTCCGCGGCGGAGAGCCGCGCCGGCACCTGCGCCTCTTTCTCGAAGAGGTCGAAGCCGATGGCGACGGAACCGCTGGCCATCGCTTCGCGCAGCACGGCCGCGAGACCCTCGCCCGGATCGCCCGTCCCCAGCCAGTCGAGGAACCACGCGGATCCGAAGCGCACGCGGCGTGCGGTGAGGTCGAACGGGCCGAGCCGCGCCAGGTCGCCGCCCGGCCGGCGCCCGTCTTGTCCCAGAAAGACGCCGAGATCGGGATGCGAGACGGCGAGGGAGGCGAGGATTGCGGCGGGCCGTCCACGCAGCACGGGCCCGAGAGCACCCTGGGCAAGCGCGGCGCGGCCGATCTCGTTGACGACGTGCATCGACGGAGCCACGCGGCCGGACGGCGTGCGGGAATAATCGACGGCCAGAAGGCTTCCCGCGCCCAGCGCCACCGCAGCCTGCCCGGGAAGATGAGCGGCGTCGCCCTGCGTCGCACCGTCGCCCTCCAGCACGACCAGTCCCGGCGGCGCGTGCCGGTCGCCCCTCGTGCCGCGCAGCATCGCGGCGGACGGCATCAGCTTCATCTCCGCGATATAGCGGGCGAGCTGGTCGCGGTCGGCACGTCCCAGCCGGCTGCCGCACACGCGTTCGACCAGACGACGGGCCAGGTCGCCCCAGGTCGGGGCGTCCTCCCGGCGGAAGTGCTGTTGAAAAAAGGCCTCCGCTCCGGGCGTGCGGAACGCCGGGTTCGTATTCGACATCCAGACCATCGGAAATTCTTTCGACAGGATCACCGCCCGTTGCTGCGGGGGGAGCTAGAGACAAGCCTCCGACATCCTGCCGGCCGCCCAAGACCTGCCGGCGCGCGACGGCGCAAGCCGTCACGGCTCTCCGGGGGATGGAGTCGTGCAGAAATGCGAAAGCGCGAGGATGCGCCGTCGGACCAGGCCGGACGCGTCAGCCCGAGCTGAGGAAAAGTGTCATGATCAGGAGCCCCCTCCCTCTGGGAATCGCCGCTTCGTCGTTCACGTCGCGGTCACGTAATCGATTACATTGGACGCGCTCATTGGGCTAACTCCTCTCCGTCCAAATCGGACAATCTGTGGACAGCCTTGAGCACGGCCTTGTCGAGGGCCGTCACGGCGCGCTCCAAATCGATCGCGAAGGCTCCGGTGAGGTCGAATTCGAGCTCCTGGCCCACCGGTCGGAGTATTGCACCTTTCCGTTCAAATTCAGCGAGTTGACGGTAGATCGCGGCGCGCGACAGGCCGGTCCGCGAGGCGAGCGTGGCGGGATCGCGCCGCGACTCCGCCATCTGCGCCTGCACGATCGCCCAGCGGGTCATCCACTCCCGCGTCTCCGCCGCGAACCATGGCCCGCCCGATCCATGGGCCAGACGAGCCAACTCGAGTGCGAGCCTGCCGAGCACGTCAAGGCGAATCGGCAAGGGGATGGGCGGCAGGGGCACATCGCGCAGTGCGTCACGCCGGGCGGCCGGCTCATCCCGGAGAAGGTCCGCGCATGCCCGGGTCGCCACCACGCTGAGCTCCGTCGCCGCGGCGAGACCCGCGTCGTCGAGGAAGCCGGCGTCAGCCCGCACCGCGCCGTCCCGCAGGACGAGGACGCCGCGCCTGCGCAGCATCTCGAGCTTCCGGTAGAGGGTCGCCCTGGGCAGCCCTGCGAAGTCCGCAAGCTTGGATGGCACCATGGGCCGCCCGTCGGCCTCCGACAGCAACACCGCCCACGTCACCAGGGAGAGCTCCGGCGCGCCGAGCCCGAGTGCCCCGCGCCCGCCCCCCGCCACGGGACAGGGATCCGCGAAGAAGTGCCACGTCAGCTGGGCGAGCGCGTCGAGGCGTCTGGGGAGCAGCGGGCGCGGCATCCGGCGGACCATTCGCTAAGTGCACGAAACAGTACTGATTAACCTTTATCAATCAACAGAAATTGAATGGGTTTCCGCGCATGCGGCTGGCTTTCCCCGCGCATCGCCGTCGCGTTTGCGCCGGGCCCTCCCGCCGTGCCACATGCGTGTCAGCTTCGGAGGAGCGCATGTCCCAAAGACAGTCGACCAGGGGCGGCCGGCCCCAGGGAGCAAGACGCGGCGTCGGACCCGACGAGCGGCGCCCTCCCGAATCGGTGCCGCTCCACGGCCGGATGCGCCTCTACGGCTTCCACAGCGTCGTTGAGGCTCTGAAGAACCCGAGGCGAAAGGTCTCCGCCCTCTATGTCGGCGAGAACGCGCTGGCACGGCTCGAGGAGATGGCGCCGGGAAGCGCTCCCCGGCCCACCATCCTGCGTCCGGACGAACTGTCACGCCTCGTCGCGCCGGGCGCGGTGCACCAGGGCATCATCGCGGATGTCGAGCCCCTGCCCGGGCTCGACCTCGAAGACATTCCGGACGACGGCGTCGTCTTGGTTCTCGACCAGGTCACGGACCCGCACAATGTCGGCGCCATCCTGCGCAGCGCCGCCGCCTTCGGCGCGTCCGCCATGCTGACGACCGACCGGCACAGCCCGCACGACACCGGCGTGCTGGCAAAGGCCGCATCGGGGGCGCTGGAGCATGTGCCGATCATCACCGTGCCCAACCTCGCACAGGCCCTCGCGCAGCTGGGAAAGCGCGGGTTCTGGCGGGTCGGCCTCGATTCGGAGGGCGAAGCCTCGCTGGAGGACAGCGTCGGTGCCCGGCCGCTCGTGCTGGTCCTGGGGGCGGAGGGCAAAGGGCTGCGCCGGCTGACGCGCGAGCGGTGCGACGTGCTCGCACGGCTCGACGTGCCAGGCGCGCTGCGCAGCCTCAATGTCTCCAACGCCGCGGCCGTGGCGCTCTACGCCATCAGCCGCGCGGACCCGGTACGGGGGTGAACCCGCCTACTCCGTCGTCAGTTCGACGATCTTGGGGTTCGTCGGCGAATCGGTGCTGAAGCCGGATCCCGAGATGGCTCCCGCCTCCTTTGGCTCCCCGATGTGAATGACTCGCGCCCCGCCCTGGCGCTGGGCGCCGCTGCCGTTGAGCACGTAGAGCACCGGTGCGCCGACCGGCTGGCGCAGCGTGCCGACCTTGGGCAGGTCCTCCGCCGTGGGCAGCGTGGCGGTCGTGTACAAGGGCTGGCCGACATTGACGTTGACGACGGTCGAGGGACCGCTGTCGTAACCGCCCCACGGGCCGAAGGCGCTCGGTGCCTGGAACGCGGTCCAGCCCGGAAACATCGTTCCGGAGACGGCCGGCGCGGAGTAGCCGCAGCACCAGCCGCCGCCGTAGCCGCCCCATCCGCCGCGGCGGCCGGCCCAAAGGACTCCTCGCCCGCCATGCGGCAGCTGGCCAACGCGCATTCCGGGCCTCAGCGGAACGAAGCCCGGCGCCCGGCCGCCCATGGCGAAGCCGGCAGGGCCGGACCGTCCGGCGGCCCCGGCATCCGAGGTGACGGCGACGCAAGCAATGCCGGCGAGGAGCCCGGCGGCGAGGGCGACATGAGGCTTCATCCTGTACTCCCGGACTACAAATCCCGTCGCATCATTTTAAGTTTATGGCGGGTAAATTAAAACATCAATGTTGTCGCTAAACATGGTGAACGCCCCCGCCCTAAGTCGCACGACCAAAGCCGGGCTGATGGAAAGCCGTCCTTTCCCCTAAGAGTCCCGGCCAGTCGGACTCCATGTCTTCGACCGATCAGGAAACGTCCACGCGCAGGCACCGCCTGCGCGAACGGGAATGCACTGTCCGCCGGCGGTCCCCCGCGCTGGCCACAGTCCAGGGGAGCAAACCATGGCGACAGCCAGCTACGAATCCATCGAGCGCAGTCCGGCTTTCCAGGAGCTGGTCACGCGACGCACGTCCTTTGGCTGGACCCTCTCGGTCCTCGTCTTCGTCCTCTATTTCGGCTTCATCCTGCTGGTCGCCTTCGCGCCGAAATTCCTCGGCACGCCCATCGGCTCCGGGGTGATGACGATCGGCATCCCGATCGGCCTGCTCGTCATCGTCAGCGCCTTCGTGCTGACCGGCATCTACGTCCGCAAGGCGAACTCCGAATACGACTCCCTCGTCCGCCGCATCGTCGAGGAGGCCAAGTGATGTCGCGCAGGCTTCTCACGCTCGCCGGCGCAGCCGGCACCGCGCTCCTCGCCGCAACAGCCGCACGGGCGGATTCGATTACCATCGGCGCCGCGAGCGACCACATCAACGTGCCCGCCCTCGCCATGTTCTGCGTCTTCGTGCTGCTGACGCTGGGCATCACCTACTGGGCCGCCAAGCAGACCAAGTCGGCCGCGCAGTTCTATTCCGCCGGCGGCGGCATCACCGCTGGCCAGAACGGCCTCGCCATCGCCGGCGACTACATGTCGGCCGCGTCCTTCCTCGGCATTTCCGGCCTCGTCTACACGTCCGGGTATGACGGGCTCATCTACTCGGTGGGCTGGCTGGTCGGCTGGCCGATCGTGACCTTCCTGATCGCGGAGCCCCTGCGCAACCTCGGCAAGTTTACCTTCGCCGACGTAGCCTCGTTCCGCCTGTCCCAGACTCCGGTCCGCATCCTCGCGGCCTCCGGCACGCTGGTCACGGTGGCCTTCTACCTGATCGCCCAGATGGTCGGCGCCGGCTCGCTGATCAAGCTGCTGCTGCCACAGCTGCAATACTCCTACGCCGTCGGCCTCGTCGGCATCCTGATGATCCTCTATGTCAGCTTCGGCGGCATGGTGGCGACGACCTGGGTGCAGATCATCAAGGCCTGCCTGCTGCTGTGCGGCGCCACCTTCATGGCCTTCATGGTGCTGTGGCACTTCAACTTCAGCCCCGAAGCGCTCTTCGCCAAGGCGGTCGAGGTCCATCCCAAGCACCTCGCCATCATGGAGCCGGGCACGCTGGTGTCGAACCCGATCTCGGCGATCTCGCTCGGCCTCGCGCTGATGTTCGGCACGGCCGGCCTGCCGCACATCCTGATGCGGTTCTTCACCGTCGCCGACGCCAAGGCGGCCCGGAAGTCTGTGTTCTACGCCACGGGCTTCATCGGCTACTTCTACATCCTCACCTTCATCATCGGCTTCGGCGCGATCGTCCTGGTGTCGACCAACCCCGAGTTCCTGAACCCGGCGATCCTGGCCGAAAAGGGCCCCATCGCGGCGCTCAAGGGCGGGTCGAACATGGCGGCGATCCACCTCGCCAACGCGGTCGGCGGCAACGTCTTCCTCGGCTTCATCTCGGCCGTGGCCTTCGCCACCATCCTCGCGGTGGTGTCCGGCCTGACGCTGGCGGGCGCCTCGGCGATCAGCCACGACCTCTACGCCACCGTGGTGAAGAAGGGCCGGGCCAACGAGCAGGACGAGATCAAGGTGTCGAGATACGCCACCATCGTGCTGGGCATCCTCGCCATCGTGCTCGGCATCCTCTTCGAGAAGCAGAACGTCGCCTTCATGGTGGGCCTCGCCTTCGCCATCGCGGCGTCGTGCAACTTCCCGGTGCTGGTGATGTCGATCTTCTGGAAGGGCCTCACCACCCGGGGCGCCGTCGTCGGCGGGTTTGCAGGTCTGGCCAGCGCAGTCATCCTGGTTGTTCTGTCGCCAGCCGTCTGGGAAGTGACGCTGGGCAATCCGAAGGGGTCGGCTCCGTTCCCCTACGACAACCCGGCGCTGTTCTCGATCCCGATCGCCTTCATCGGCATCTGGCTCGTGTCGAAGCTCGACACCAGCCAGCGGGCGAGGATCGACCGCAAGGCCTTCGACGCGCAGTATGTGCGGTCGCAGACCGGCATCGGAGCCTCCGGCGCGGCCGCGCACTGAGGCCAGAGGTCCCGGGCGGACGATCCCTCCCCTCGCCCGCCCGACTCCGGACGGCCCCGCGCGAAAGCACGGCGGCCGTCCGCCCTTCCCCGGCCGGGCGCCTCCGCCCGGCGATCCCGGCGAGGGCCAACCCATGAGCACGCCCTTCGACGCCAGCAACGCTCCGTTCGACCGCCTCGACGCGGCCGAGGTGGCGCTGATCCAGGACGCGGTCGATATCGGCTACTACAGGCCGGGCGAGACGCTGGTGGCTGCCGGAAGCGCGCCCGAGCACCTCTTCGTCGTGATCAAGGGCACGGTCGAGGAGAACGAGGGCGGCGAGCTGCTGGCCCTGCTCGGCCCCAACGATTCCTTCGACGGACCCGCCGTCGTGCAGGGCACCGCAAGGCGCCATTTCACGGCGCGCGACGAGGTGCTGGCCTACCTGATCCCCAGGGCGGTCGTGCTGGACCTCGTCCGCCGCAACGACCGCTTCGCCTCCTTCTTCTACCTCGAGATCTCCCGGAAGCTCGACGCCCTCGCGGCCGAGGACGAGGACCAGCGCGTTGGCGCACTCATGCGGGCTAGGCTCTCAGACGTGTTCGTCCACCGCGCCGCCTTCATCGGCGCGACGGACACGATCGAGACCGCCGGCCGTGCCATGGAGGCGGCCAACGTCAACGCCGTCTTCGTCCGCGACGGAGACCGGACGGGCCTGATCACCGGCATGAACCTCGCCAAGGCGATGATCCTGAAGCGGCTGCCGCTGGACACGCCGGTCCGCGACCTCGCGCATTACGACGTGGTGTCGCTCGCCCCCGACGCCTTCGTTTTCCAGGCGCTGCTGCTGATGAGCAAGCACAACAAGCGCCGCATCGCCGTTCGCGAGGGCGATGTCTTCGTCGGCCTGGTCGAAGACCTCGACCTGCTCGGCTTCGTTGCCGGCAACGCGCAGCTCGTCGCCGGGCGCATCGAGCGGGCTACCAACACCGACGAGCTCGGCGCTGCCGCGGCCGGCATCGACGACCAGATCCGCCTGCTTCGCCGCCAGGGCGTGAAGGTGGAGGTCGTGGCCGAGATCGCCTCCGACCTCAGCCGGCGCCTCCAGGGACGCCTCTACGAAATGCTGGCTCCGGAGGCGTGGCGCCGCTCGGCGTGCCTCGTCGTGATGGGCAGCGAGGGCCGGGGCGAACAGACCTGGCGCACCGACCAGGACAACGGCTTGATCCTGCCCGGGCGCGTGGACGACGAGGAACTCGGCCGCTTCCGGACGGCCTATTGCGACGCGCTCGAGCGGTTCGGCTTCCCGCCCTGTCCCGGCGGGGTGATGGTGCGCAATCCAGCCTGGTCGAAGCCGGTGGACGAGTGGACGGCCGACATCGCGCGATGGGTGACTTTGCCCGACGAGTCGGCCCACATGAACGTCGCCATCGTCTACGACGCCGAGTGCGTGGCGGGCGATCCGGCCCTGCTCGCCCGGGTCAAGGGCGAGCTCATCGCCCGGGTGCGCGGCGAGACGGCCTATCTCGCCCATTTCGCCCGCGCCATCGACGCCTTCGCCAGCCCCATCGGCCTCTTCAACACCTTCGTCACCGGCGAGGGCGACATGCTGGACCTCAAGAAGGGCGGCATCTTCCCCGTCGTGCACGGCGCCCGCGCGCTGGCGCTCGAAAAGGGGCTGGAGGAAACCTCCACCGTCCAGCGCATCCAGCGGCTGGGCGAGACCAACGTGCTGCGCGCCGACTTCGCGCGCGAGCTGGCGCAGGCCTTCCGGTTCCTGCTTCAGCTGCGGCTCGACGCGCAGCTCGCCCACACCGGCGGCGAGTCGGGCGCCCTGCTGAAGCCCGCCGCCCTCTCGTCGATGGAGCGCGACCTGCTGCGCGACGCCTTCGTGCTGGTGAAGCAGTTCCGCGAGATCGTGCGGCGCCACTTCAATCTCGGCCTGTTCTGAGAGGCGGCAATGTGGCGCGCGGCCAAGCGGCTTTTCCACCAGGCCTCGATCGGCGACCAGTCCTACCGGTTCATGTTCAGGCCGGGACCGCCGGGCGAGGTGGTCTCCATCGACTGCGAGACGACGGGGCTGGACGTGGCGAAGGACGACGTGATTGCCATCGCTGCCGTGATGATCCGCGGCAACCGCATCCTCACCAGCGAGCGATTCGAAGCCGTGGTGCGGCCGGAGGCGCGCATGCGCGGCGAGGCCATCAAGGTGCACCGCCTGCGAGAGGCAGATGTCGAGGGCGGCAGCCGCATCATCAAGGTGCTTCCCTCGCTGCTGCGCTTCATCGGCGGCAGGCCGCTCGTCGGCTACTACCTCGATTTCGACGTCGCCATGCTCGACAAGGCGATCCTGCGCTTCATCGGCATCGAGCTGCCGAACCGCCGCATCGAGGTCTCGCGCCTCTACCACGAGCGGAAGTACGGCGACGCGCCCCCGGGCACGGTCATCGACCTCACGTTCCGCTCCATGCTGGCCGATCTCGGCGTGCCCATGCTGGAGCAGCACGACGCGCTGAACGACGCGCTGATGACGGCAATGGCCTATCTGCGCCTCGTCGACATGAAGGAGCGGGGCATCCGCATCAAGCGCCCGCGCATCGGCCAGGCGACATACGGCCCGACGTTCTAGAAGCGCCGCTCCGGCATGGTCGCAACCCAATCAAGTCCCGGGTGTCCCCGCCACCCGCACACTCTCTTGTCATCCCCGGCGCGCCGAAGGCGTGGGAAGGGTATCCAGGGCCTTGGGCTTGCGGCCCCTCCGGCCGGCTCCGCCGGCCGCCGGGGATGACAGGAATGGCTCTCCACCCACTCCGGCAGCTCCAACTTTGCTACCTCCGACCAAGGTCCAATACGTCGAATGCCCGGCATCCTGTACTTTGGGACAGTCTGGGCGGCTCCACGACGGCAAGATCGGGACCGGGCCGGACGAGGCGCGAAACAGGCGCCGGACAGGGACAAGGCGGCCCGTCGCTGACGGCGGGCCGGGGAAACGCTGGCGGTATCGGTCGGGGCCCTTTCCGGGGCCCGGGTCACCTTGCCGCCGAGGAGACCGGCAATGGCCATGGCATCGACGCAACCGCTGCACGCGGAACCCCGTCCGATGACGGCAGACGAGAAGCGTGTGATCTTCGCCTCCTCGCTCGGCACCGTCTTCGAATGGTACGACTTCTACTTGTACGGCTCGCTGGCCGTCATCATCGGCAAGCAGTTCTTCAGCCAGTACGATCCGGCGACGCAGGGCATCTTCGCCCTCCTCGCTTTCGCGGCGGGCTTCATCGTGCGCCCCTTCGGCGCGCTGGTGTTCGGGCGCGTGGGCGACCTTGTCGGCCGCAAATACACCTTCCTCGTCACCATCCTGATCATGGGCCTGTCGACCTTCATCGTCGGCCTTCTGCCGGGCTCGGCGCAGATCGGTATCCTGGCGCCGGTGATCCTCATCGGCCTGCGCCTGCTGCAGGGCCTCGCGCTCGGCGGCGAGTATGGTGGCGCGGCGACCTATGTGGCGGAGCATGCGCCGCACGGGCGGCGGGGCTTCTACACGTCGTGGATCCAGACGACGGCGACCATGGGGCTTTTCCTGTCGCTGCTGATCATCCTGGCTACGCGCACCATTCTGGGCGAAGAGGGCTTCGCGCAATGGGGCTGGCGGGTGCCTTTCCTGCTGTCGGTGGTGCTGCTCGGCATCTCCGTGTGGATCCGCCTCCAGCTCAACGAATCGCCCGCCTTCCAGCGCATGAAGGAGGAAGGCACGCACTCCAAGGCGCCGATCTCCGAGGCGTTCGGCCAGTGGAGCAACCTGAAATTCGTGATCATCGCCCTCTTCGGCCTCGTCGCCGGCCAGGGCGTGGTCTGGTACACGGGACAGTTCTCCGCGCTGTTCTTCCTGCAATCGATCATCAAGGTCGACGGCTACACGGCCAACCTGCTGATCGCGTGGTCGCTGCTGATCGGGACGGTCGGCTTCGTCATCTTCGGCTGGCTGTCGGACAAGATCGGTCGCAAGCCGATCATCCTCGCCGGCTGCCTGCTGGCGGCGCTCACCTACTTCCCGCTCTTCAACATGCTCACGGCGGCGGCCAACCCGGCGCTGGAAAAGGCGATCCAGACGGCGAAGGTGGAAGTCGTCGCCGACCCAGCGGACTGTGGAAACCTCTTCAATCCCGTCGGCACCCGCAAATTCACCTCGTCATGTGACGTCGCCCGTGACGCGCTGGCCAAGGGCGCGGTGCGCTACACCACCGTGCCCGGCCCGGCCGGCGAGCCCGCCAAGGTCGTCGTCAACGGCACGGAAGTCCCGGTCTTCGCCGACGGCAAGACCAGCCCCGACTTCGCCAAGGCTCTCGCCGCGGCGGTGGCGGCGGCCGGGTACCCGAAGGCTGGCGACCCCGGCATCGTGAAGATGTCGAATCCTTTCGACCTGACCGGCAACAACCTCAAGGTCGTCGGAATCCTGCTGATCCTGGTCGTCTACGTGACCATGGTCTACGGCCCGATCGCGGCGGCGCTGGTCGAGCTGTTCCCCACCCGCATCCGCTACACGTCGATGTCGCTGCCCTACCACATCGGCAATGGCTGGTTCGGTGGCCTGCTGCCCGCCACGGCCTTCGCCATGGTGGCCCAGACCGGCGACATCTATTATGGGCTCTGGTACCCCATCATCATAGCCTTGGCGACCTTCGTCATCGGCCTCATCTTCGTGCCGGAGACCAAGGACCGCGACATTTACGCCAACGACTGAGATCGTTTCTCAAGCCTCGAGAGAGGGCTCCGCCGCGAGGCGGGCCCTTTTTCGTTGAGACAGTCCGTCTCCGGACTCGCCTCTCCCCGCGTGGGGAAAGAGCGGGTCCGGAGACGCGCTCTCCGGGCCATCGCGGAACGCCCGGTTGAACAGCACCCTTCGCTTTGCTACCAGACGTGCCGGGCCGGCGTAGCACAGCGGTAGTGCAGCGGTTTTGTAAACCGAAGGTCGGGGGTTCGATCCCCTCCGCCGGCACCATTCACGATCATCTCCAAGTGTCGACAGGACGGCGAGAGCGCCCTAGCGTGACAGGGTTGCGGGAGGGGTTGGCCGGGCCCGGCAGCGGAGCGACAGCATGGGAACGATTCTCGTCACCGGCGCGAACCGGGGCATAGGGCTCGCCCTGACGGCCGCGTTCCTGGGACGCGGCGACACGGTGATCGCCGCCGCCAGAGATCCCGAGGCTCCTGCCCTGCGCGATCTCGCGGGCAAGCACGGGGACCGGCTGTCGCGCGTGCCGCTAGACGTGACCGATGGCCGGTCGGTCGATGCGCTGGCCGGTCACATCGGCGGGCGGACCATCGACGTGCTCGTCAACAATGCCGGCATCATCGGTCCGAAGCGCCAGTCGAGCCTCGACATGGACCATGACGGCTTCCTCGAGACCCTGGCGGTCAACACCGTGGGCCCGCTGCGCGTCACGCACGCCGTTCTGCCGCTGCTGAAGCGTTCTGCCGCCGGCAAGGTCGTGACGCTGTCGAGCAAGATGGGCAGTTCCGCCGAAACCGAGCACGACCGCATCGCTTACCGCGCCTCCAAGGCGGGTGTGAACAAGGTGATGCACGGCCTCGCCGACGAGCTCGCACCGCTCGGCATAGCCGTCGTGACGCTGCATCCCGGCTGGGTGCGCACCGACATGGGCGGCGCCGATGCCGACATCGGCGTCGACGAGAGCGTCGCCGGTATCCTCGCCATCGTCGACGGCCTGTCGCTCGCCACGACGGGTCGGTTCCTCAACTTCGACGGGCGTCCCCTGCCCTGGTGACGGGTGGCGGGGCGGGTTTTCGCTCCATCGCAAGGCCCCACGGCGTCATAGCCGGGCTTGTCCCGGCCACCCACGCGAACACCGTCGGCACAGAACCGACCCGTGCGTGCAAGGGGCAAGCCCAGGCATGACGCAGCAAGGAGGCACCACTCCCTGCGAAGACCCCCTACCCCCTGTACCCGTACACGGTCCGCGCCTGGTCCGGCGTGATGAAGCCGTCGAGCAGGTCGTCCTTCACCATTTGCGGGTCGCGCTCCTCGGGCGGGCCCCATCCGCCACCGGCGGGCGAGGAGATCTTGATCCGGTCTCCCGGCTTCACGGGGACATTGGCGAACTTGCTCGGCGAGACCTTGTTGAAGGCCTGCGTCACCGTCAGCCATTCATCGCTGCCAGCCCGCTGGATGAACAGCTCGGCCTTGTTTCCCGAATGCCCGCCATGGATGCCCCACGGCGCCACCTTCTGCCGGTCGCTCATGTAGCTGAAGGTCATCGGCGTGTCGGTGCAGCGCACCGTCTTTGAGAGCGCCAGCCCGCCGCGGAACTTGCCGGGGCCGCCCGAGCCGTCGACGAGCTTGAACTCCTCCATGTACCAGGGGAAGCGGTACTCGAAGACCTCGACCGGGATGTGCGGGCAGTTGCCGTTGATGCCGCCCACAGCATCGTTGCCGTCCGCGAAGCTGCGCCCGCCCCAGCCGACGGGGGTGAGGTCGTAGCAGCAGAAGAACTCGCCGGTTTTGTTGTCGAAGCCGCCGAACAGGAAGTTCGAATGCGAGGCACCGTCCGTGGCGGCCGAGCGCTCCTTCAGGCCCGGCGCCAGCGCGCCCATGACGACATTGGCGATGCGGCAGTGCGTCTCCGTGTTGCCGCCGACGGAGGGACCGGGGAAGTTGACGTTGACCATGCTGCCGGGAGGCGCCAGCACGCGGATCGGTCGAAAGCAACCCGAGTTCTTCGGAATGCTCTGGTCGGTGAGCTGCAGGACGGCGTTGTAGGCCGCGCCATGCGCGACGCCGAGCGTGCCGTTGATGGGCCCCTTGGCCTGCGGCGAGGAGCCGTAATAGTCCACGATGAGGTCGGAACCCTGAACGGTCACCTCGGCCTTGATCGTGTAGACCTTGTCCTCGATGCCGTCGTCCTCCATGCAGTCTTCGAAGGTGTAGCGGCCGTCCGGGATTTTCTCGATCTCGGCCCGCATGCGGCGCTCGGAATAGTCCATCAGCGCCTCGACGTGCTCCCTGAAGGACTCGACGCCATACTTGCGCGCGAGGTCCGCCATGCGGCGCTCGCCGAGGTCGATGGCGGCGATGAGGGCGCGGAAGTCGCCGTAATTGTAGCGGGGCGTGCGGACGTTTGCGAGGAGGAGGCGCCAGATGTCGTCGACGTCCTTGCCGGCCTTCTTGATCTTCACCGGCGGGACGCGCAGGCCCTCGTGGAAGACCTCCGTCGCCTCGCCCGCGAAGCCCGCCGGCGCCATGCCGCCGACCTCGCAGACATGGCCGATCGCCACCGCGAAGCCGATCAGCGAGCCGTCGACGAAGACCGGCTTGAAGAAGGTGTGCTCCGGCGTGTGAAGGCCGCCCCGGTAGGGATCGTTGTGGAGGATGACGTCACCCTCCTCCAGCTCGTCCAGCGCGATCTCCTGCACGCAGGAGCGCAGGAGCAGCGGCATGCCGCCGATCATGGACGGACAGAAGTCGCCGGTGGCGACGAGCTCGCCCGTCGGCAGCGCGAGACCGCAGGTGAAGTCCAGCGACTCCGAGAAGATGGTGGAATAGGACGTGCGCATCAGCGTCACGCCCATGTCGCGGCAGATCGAGACGAGAATCCCGCCGACGATGTTGAGGGAGACCATGTCCATGGCGTTCGCTCCTTCGGCCGGCGTCAGGCCGTGATCAGCAGGTTGCCGTAGCGGTCGACCTCGAGCGATTTCGCCGGGTCGAGCACGGTGACGGAGGCGTTCTCCTCGACGAGCGCGGGACCGGCGATGCGGTGGCCGGCACGCAGTTCGTCGCGGGAGTAGACGGGTGTCTCCACCCAGCCCTCGCCGAACCAGACGGGA
>JAESFG010000597.1_pt1 | contig 14745 bp, 12 predicted proteins | sample 9269371 | NCBI WGS metagenome assembly JAESFG01 (sample SAMN14506227, study PRJNA617093) | algae metagenome | isolation source: Aetokthonos hydrillicola CCALA 1050 (B3-Florida) and co-occurring... | place: USA: South Carolina | collected 2013-01-01 | reverse complement strand
CCGGTGGTCGGCAGCCAGAAGCGTGTAGACGGCCGGCAGAACGAAGAGCGTGAAGAGCGTCCCGACGAGCAGGCCGAACACGATGACGATGCCGATGGCGAAGCGGCTGCCGGCTCCGGCGCCCGTCGCCAGCACCATCGGGATCAGGCCGACCACCATCGCGGCCGTCGTCATCAGGATGGGTCTCAGCCTGATGCGCGCCGCCTTGCGGATGGCCTCGACCCGGTCCAGCCCTTCTGCTGCCTGCAGCTCGTTGGCGAAGGACACCATCAGGATCCCATGTTTCGAGATGAGGCCGATGAGGGTCACGAGCCCCACCTGCGAGTAGATGTTCAGCGTCGCCACGCCGAGGAACAGCGGCACCAGCGCGCCGGAGATCGCCATCGGCACGCTGATCAGGATGACGAAAGGGTCGCGCAGGCTCTCGAACTGCGCGGCGAGCACGAGGAAGATCACGATCAGTGCGAAGCCGAACGTGTAGGCGAGGCGGTTGCCCTCCTGCACATATTGCCGGGAGTCGCCGAGGAAGGTGCTGGAGAACCCGGCCGGCAGCTCCTTGTCCGCGACGCCGTTCAGGAACGTCACGGCATCTCCCATGCTGACGCCGGGGGCGGGCACGGCCTGGAAGGTGGCCGAGTTGAGCTGGTTGTACTGGCTGAGCGCGTTGGGGTCGGTCGTACGGTGAACCTTGGCGACCGTGGAGAGCGGGATCTGCTTGCCGCTCGCGGTGCGCACGTAGAACTGCAGGATGTCCTCGGGGTTCAGCCTGGCGCCGCGCGGCGTCTGGGGAATCACCTGGTAGGACCGTCCCTCGAGGTTGAAGCGGTTGACGTAGTTGCCGCCGAGCAGCAGGGCGAGCGTGTCGCCCACGCTCTGCATGGTGACGCCGAGCTCGTTCGACTTCGACCGGTCTATGTCGATGGAGAGCACGGCCGTGTCGAAGGCGAGGTCGCTGTCGACGACGACGAACATGCCGCTGTCGCGCGCGGCCTTCTTCACCTTCTCCATCACCTGGTAGACGACCGGGTATCCGGAGGTCGAGTAGACCGCCATCTGTACCGGCAGGCCGCCGGTCGAGCCGGGCATGGCCGGCGGCGAGAACATGAAGATCTGCAGGCCCGGAATGTCGCTCAGCCTGCCCTGGAGCTCCGGCTGGATGGCGCCGGCCGTTCGCTTGCGCTCGTCCCAGGGCTTCAGCACGTCGCCGACGAAGCCCTGGTTCACCGTGGGCTGGCCGATGATGATGAAGCGCGTATGCGTCTCCTCCAGCACCAGCGCCTCGTCGATGGCCTTCCGGTAGGCGTCCATGTAGTCGATGTTTGCGTAGGGCGGGCCCTTCACCACGCCGAAGACGATGCCCTGGTCCTCCTGCGGGGCGAGCTCGGACGTCGTGTTGACATACATGAAGCCCAGCGCCAGCAGCACGCCCATGGCGAAGACGAGCGTCACCGGCCGTTCCTTCAGCGAGCCGCCGAGCCAGCGCTCATAGCCGTCCTCGACGCGCGTCAGCGTCCTGTTGACGGCCCGCGCGAAGCGGCCCTCCAGCATGGAGCGCGACAGGATCGTCGCGCACATCATGGGCGACAGGGTGAGCGCGACGAACCCCGAGATGATGACCGAGCCGGCCAGCGTCAGCGCGAACTCCCTGAACAGCGAGCCGGTGAGCCCGCCCATGAAGCCGATGGGCGCGTAGACGGCGGCGAGCGTGATCGTCATCACGATCACCGGCCCCGCGATCTCGCGGGCGCCGACGAGAGCCGCCTGCACCGGCGTCTTTCCCTCCTCGATGTGGCGCACGACGTTCTCGACGACGACGATGGCGTCGTCGACCACCAGGCCGATGGCGAGCACCATGGCGAGCAGCGTCAGCAGGTTGATGCTGAAGCCGAACATCACCATGAAGACGCCGACGCCGATCAGCGACAGCGGGATGGTGACGAGCGGGATCAGCACCGCCCTGAGCGAGCCGAGGAACAGGAAGATCACGACGACGACGACGAGGGCCGCCTCCGCCAGCGTCTTCACAACGTCCTCGATGGAGGCGGAAATGAAGAGCGTGGCGTCATAGACCACGTCCATCTTCACGCCCGGCGGCAAGGTGCGGGACAGAGCGGGCAGGCGGTCCTTCACGCCCTGGACGGTGGTCAGCGGGTTGGCCGTCGGCGTCACCTGAATGGCGACGAAGACCGCGTTGAGGCCGTTGATGGCGACGATCTGGTCCGAGCTCTGCGGTCCCAGCTGCACGTCGGCGACGTCCCGCAACCGCACGAGCGCGCCGTCCTTGGCGCGCACGACGAGGTTCCGGAAGCCCTCGACGTCGGAGAGGTCGGTGTTGGCGCTGAGGTTGGTCGCCGTGAAGTAGCCTTTCTGCTGGCCCGGCGCGGTCTGGTAGTTGTTGGCCTTCAGCGCCGCCGCCACCTCGGCCGCCGTCACGTCGAGCCCCGCCATGCGGGCGGGATCAAGCCAGACGCGCATGGCGAAGCTCTGCGCGCCCAGGACGTCGGCCGCCGACACGCCCTCCACCGTCACGAGCAGAGGCTGCACCACCCGGGTGAGGTAGTCGGAGATGGCGGAGAGAGACAGGTCCTTGCTGGAGAAGCCGATATAGAGGACGGCCGTCTCCGACCCCGTCGACTTCGTGATGACCGGGTCGTTCGCCCCCTCGGGCATCAGGTAGCGGACCTGCTGAACCTTGGCCATGACGTCGGTCATGGCGGCGTTGGGGTCGTAGTTCAGCCGGATGTTGGCGGTGACTGTGCTCTGGCCGAGCGTCGAGCTGGAGGTAATGTAGTCTACGCCCTCCGCCGTGGCGACCGCCTGCTGCAGCGGCTGCGTGATGAAGCCCTGCATCAGCTCGGCCGTGGCCCCGGGATAGCTGGTCGACACCGTGATGACGGTGGTGGACAGCGCCGGGTACTGGCGCACCGGCAGCCCGTAGAGCGCGCGAAGCCCGATCAGCAGCACGAGCGCGTTGACGACGAGGGCGAGGACGGGCCGCTTGACGAAGATGTCGGTGAAGCGCATCGCGGCGGCCTCAGTTCAGGGGAGGCGTGGCGGGCGTCTTCAGCAGGCTGCCCTTGGCGATCGTCACCTCGGCGCCGGGGTCGATGCGCACCTGCCCGGAGGTGACGACCATGTCGCCCTCCTTGAGCCCCGTGCGGACCTCGACCTTGTCGCCGAAGCGCACGCCGGTCGTGACCGCCGCCTGCTCGACCGTGTAGCGGCCCTCGTTGCCGGGCTTCAGCCGATAGACGCTGTCGCCGTAGAGGCTGGCATCGATCGCCGTCTGCGGCACAACGATCGCGTCCTTGACCGGCGGCAGGATGACGGAGACGCGCACGAACATGCCCGGCGTCAGCTGCCGGTCCTTGTTGTCCAGGCGGCCCTGCACGTCGACCGTGCGCGTGTCCTGGTTGATCTGCGGCTCGATCGCGTTGAGCGTCGCCTTGAACACCCTGTCGGGATAGGCGTCCGTCCGGATCTCGAGATCCTGGCCGACCAGAATCTGCCACCGCTGTTGCTCGGGCAGGGTGAAATCCACCTGCAGCCGGTCGAGATCGGTGAGCGACACGATGGTGGCGCCCGCGCTCACATACTGGCCGGGATCGATCTGGCGGATGCCGAGCACGCCGCCGAAGGGCGCCGTGATGATCTTCTGGTCGATGACGGCCTGGGCGCGGGCGATTCCGGCATTGGCCTGGTCGAGCGCCGACTGGTTCTGGTCCACCGTCTGCTGCGCCGCGAAGTCGCGCGCCGCGAGCGAGGCGGTGCGCGACAGGGTGGAGGCGGCAAGCTTCGCCTGCGCGTTGAAGCTGGCGAGGTCGGCCCGCTCGATGGCGTCGTTGAGCTGGACGAGGCGGGCGCCCTTCTCGACCGTGTCGCCGCTCTCGAAATAGATCTGCGACACCTGCCCGGGGACCTGAGGGGCGATCGTCACCTGGTCGATGGCGTAGAGGCTGCCGATGCCCTCCAGCCGGCGCGGCACGTCGGTCTTCTCGGCGGCGATCGCCTCGACGGGAATCGGAGGCCGGGCCTGGCTGGCGAGCGCCGCCTTGACGGCCTGCTCGCGCCTCTGCTGGAACAGGTAGAGCCCGCCCAGAGCCAGCAGGACCAGAACGATGACGGCGACCAACCTGACGCGCATCAAGCACCTCGGGGAAAGTTGACGGTCCGGGACACAACCTACGATGGCAGTCTTGGGCGCGATAGCGGGCCCGCCGCTTTTCTGCCGGATTTCCGCAAGGCCGGTTCGAAAATGTCGCCGTCGCTGCTAGCCTGCCCGGACGACGTCATGCTGCCGGCAGGGCCGGCACGGGGAGGAAGAACGATGCAGCGGATGGGTCACGTCATCGGCCTGAAGAAGGAGGCCATTCCCGAGTACAAGCGGCTGCATGCGGCCGTGTGGCCGGAGGTGCTGGCGACCATCTCGCGCGCCAACATCCGCAACTACTCGATCTTCCTGAAGGAGCCGGAGAACGTGATGTTCGCCTACTGGGAGTATCACGGCACCGACTTCGAGGCTGATTCCGCCCTCATCGCCGCCGATCCCAAGACGAAGGAATGGTGGAAGATCTGCGGCCCCATGCAGAACCCGCTGGAGACGCGCAAGCCCGGCGAGTGGTGGGCGCGGATGGAGGAGGTCTTCCACCACGATTGAGCCCGCCGCCGTGCCGCCCGGCTCCGTTCCAGGCTTTCCCGCAGGCTTCGACGTCCGCCCGCTGGTGGACCTCCTGCGGCGGGACCTCGGCCTGCCCGGCGGGCCGGCGAAGTGGCTGCCCATCGCGGGAGGCCAGTCGAACCCTACCTACATCCTCGGCTTCGGTTCGCAGGAGGTGGTGCTGCGCAAGCGCCCGCCCGGGCCGCTCCTGCCGTCCGCCCATGCGGTGGACCGGGAGTACCGGGTGTTGAAGGCCTTGCACGCGGCCGGCTTCCCGGTGCCGAGGCCGCTGCTCCTGCACGAGGGCGATGACCTGGCGGGCACGGCCTTCTACGTCATGGAGCGCGTGCATGGCCGGGTGTTCCACGACGCCTCCCTGCCTGGCCTGACGCCGCACGAGCGGCGCGAAGCCACGCTCCACGCCGCGCGAACGCTCGCCGCTCTGCACCGGATCGACCCGGCCACCGTCGGCCTTGCCGATTTCGGGCGCCCGGACGGTTATTTCGCGCGGCAGGTCGCGCGCTGGCGCAAGCAATGGGACCTCGCAGCCGCCGCTCCCAATGCCGATATCGAGCATGTCGGCGCATGGCTGGCGGACAATCTTCCGCCCGAGACCGGCCCCGCCCGCATCGTTCATGGCGACTACCGCATGGGCAACCTGATGCTGCACCCGGCCCAGCCGCGCGTCGTCGCCGTGCTGGACTGGGAGCTTTCGACGCTGGGCGCGCCACTGGCGGACCTCGCCCATTTCTGCACCTATTCGTACCGAATGCGGCCGGACGAGTATGGCGGCACGCTCGGGCTCGACATCGCCGCGCTCGGCCTGCCGGGTGAGGCGGCGTTTCGCGACGCCTACCTCGAGGCCGTGGGCGAGGGGCCGCGGCCGGGGATTTTCCACGCCGCCTTCGCGCTCTTCCGCAACGCCGCGATCTTCGAGGGGATCGCGGGGAGGGCGCGGGCGGGGAACGCGGCGTCGGCGAACGCCGGCGAGGTGGGCCGCCTCGCGGCGGTGCTGGCACGGCGCGCCGCCGAGCTGGTCGAGACTGCCGGCTGAGGGGAGAAAACGGGATGGATTTCGCCTATTCGCCGAAGGTGCAGGAGCTGCGTGAGACGCTCCTCGCCTTCATGGACGAGCATGTTCTGCCCGCAGACGCTGCCTTCCATGCCGAGGTGGAGGCCGCCCGTTATCCGCTGGACCTTCTCGACGGTCTGAAGGAGAAGGCCCGCGCGCGGGGGCTGTGGAACCTCTTCCTGCCAGGCCTGCGCGACGACGAGCCGGGCACGCGGCTGTCCAATGTCGAGTATGCGCCGCTCGCCGAGATCATGGGCCGCATTCCCTGGGCGTCGGAGGTCTTCAACTGCAGCGCGCCCGACACGGGCAACATGGAGGTGCTGCACCTCTTCGGCACGCCGGAGCAGAAGCGGCGCTGGCTGACGCCCCTGCTGGAGGGCCGGATCCGCTCGGTCGTCTCGATCACGGAGCCGGAGGTGGCCTCGTCGGATCCCACCAACCTGCGCACCTCCATCAGCCGGGACGGGGATCACTACGTCATCAATGGCCGCAAATGGTTCAACACCGGCGCGCTGCATCCCCGCGCCGAGCTGCTGGTGGTGCTCGGCGTGACCGACGACTCGCCCGAGGCCCCCAAGCACCGCCGCCAGAGCTTCATTCTGGTGCCGATGGACGCGCCCGGATTCCGCGTGGTGCGCAACACGCCGATCATGAACCATTTCGCGCCCGAGGGGCATTGCGAGGTCGTCTTCGAGAATGTCCGCGTGCCCACGAGCAATCTGCTGGGCGAGGAGGGGGCGGGCTTCGCCATCGCCCAGGCACGGCTGGGTCCGGGGCGCATCCACCACTGCATGCGCACGATCGGGCAGTGCGAACTGGCGCTCGAACTCATGCTCAAGCGCGTGCAGGAACGCGTCGCCTTCGGCCGGCCGCTTGCGGACTACGCCAACATCCAGGACGACATCGCCCGCAGCCGCATGGAGATCGACCAGGCGCGCCTGCTCTGCCTGCACGCCGCCTGGCTGATGGACCGCGAGGGCAACAAGGCGGCCCGCGTCCAGGTCTCCGCCATCAAGGTCGTCGCCGCCCAGCTGCAGACCCGCGTCACCGACCGCGCCATGCAGGTCTTCGGCGCGATGGGCCTCACCAACGACACGCCGCTCGCCTATCTCTGGACCTGGGGCAGGGCCCTGCGCTTCATTGACGGGCCCGACGAGGTCCACATGCGCGTGGTCGCCCGGGCCGAGCTGAAGAAGGCGGGACTGGGAAAAAGCGATTCCGCCGCAAGGTGATGCGGGAAGGGATTCGCGTGAGATGTAACTTGAGGTTGTAGGATTCGGATCTCTCAGCCGATGCGAGTTTGTCTCCCCTTCTCCCGCCCGGCGGGAGAAGGGCCTGCCCCCGGCTCGATCGGGGGTGGCGCGCAAGCGCCGGATGAGGGTGCGGCGCCGAAGGCGCCATCTGCGGGACGCCCCCTCATCGGCCCTCCGTCGCTGCGCTCCTCGGGCCCCTTCTCCCCGCAGGCGGGGCGAAGGGTGCGGTCAGGCCTCCGCGATCACGCTCACATGGGCGGCGACGATGCGCCAGCCTTCCGGCATGCGGGCCCAGGTCTGGCTTTGGCGGCCGACCTTGCCCGGCATGGTCTCCCGGTGGAACAGCGTGTTGGCGGTCGCGAAGTCGCGGCCGTAGGTGGTGATGACCGTCCGCGACAACGTGCGTGCCAGACCGACCGGCGAGCGGGCGGCCCGGAAGCCGGCAATGGCCGTGTAGCCGTAGAGGTTCTCGCCGATTCCGTAACGCAGCGTGAGCGGGGAGGGCCAGAAGAGCTCGTTCAGGGTCTCGACGTCGTTCGACACGAGCGCGGTCTCATAGCGGCGGAAGGCGGCCTCCATCTCGGCCACGGTCTCGGGATCGTTGATCTGCATGGCTCCTCCTCACGGCCCATCCAGCAAGGCGCGTGCCGGAGGCTTGCTTCTTGCTTCATCGCCGTCAGCCGCAAAAGGGGAGGAACGGAATGACAGACAGCGCGCGCTGGGCCGGGCGCAACCGCGACAAGGACGCGCTGCGCGCCCGGATCTGGGTCGGGCTGGTGAGGGACGGCGTCGCCGTCGGTCCCGCCCATAGCCGCATTCCAAACTTCTCCGGCGCGGACGAGGCGGCGCGGCGTCTGTCTGGCCTCGACGTCTGGCGCCGCGCGACGGTCGTGAAGTGCAACCCGGATCCGCCGCAGATCCCGGTGCGCCTGCGCGCCCTATACGACGGCAAGACGGTGCTGACGCCCGTGCCGGAACTGGTCCGCAGCTTCCCCTTCGTCCGCCTCGTGCCGGAGCGGCTCGAGGAGAACGGCATCAGTTTCGAGCTCGCCGCCACCTCCCAGGGCGCCGTGGAGCATGGCGAGCCCGTCGAGTTCGAGGACATGGAGGCCATCGACCTCGTCGTCGTCGGCACCGTGGCGGCCACCCGCGCCGGCGGCCGGACCGGCAAGGGCGGCGGCTTCGCCGACCTCGAACTCGGCATCTTCCGCGAAGTCGGCACGGTGACGCCGGCGACCCCTGTCGTGACCACGGTGCACTCCTCGCAGGTGGTGGCGGACGACGAGATCCCCATGCTCGGCCACGATAGCCCGCTCGACTGGGTGGTGACGGAGCGCGAGGCGATCGAGACCCGCACCCGCTACGCGCGGCCGACCGGCGTGGCGTGGGACGTTGTGCAGCCCGACCAGTACGCGGGGATTCCGTTTCTCGCGGCGCTACGTCGGAAACTGGAGAAGGACAAGGCGGGATAGCAGAAGCGTCATTGCGAGCGAAGCGAAGCAACCCAGGCCTTTTCACCCTATTCGGTGCCGTTGTCTGGCTTGCTTCGTCGCTGCGCTCCTCGCAATGGCGTGTTCGTGCGCCCGTGTTCTTTCCCAGTCATGCCCGGGCTTGACCCGGGCACCGACGAGTTCGATCCGGGAAGAGAGGTGTTCGCGTGGGTGGCCGGGTCGAGCCCGGCCATGACGACCGGAGACGGTCGCCCTACCGATTTGCCACCGGCGCCGCGCAAACTCCCTCTCGCTCCAGCTGATGCGCCACGCGCAGGGCGAGGTCTTCCCGCCAGGGCGGCGCGATGATTTGCACGCCGATGGGCAGCCGCTCGCCCTTCGCCCAGACCGGCACCGCCACGACGGGCAGGCCGACGAAGGAGATGGGCTGGGTGTAGATGCCGAGGTTAGGCCGCACAGGCATTTCGACGCCGTCGAGCACCATCGTCGCCTGGCCCCCGCGGGGGGCGCGGCAGGGCGTGGCGGGAGCGAGGAGGATGTCTGTCTCGTCGAAGACGCGCAGCATGGTCTCGCGGAAAACCCGGCGGAACTTCTGAGCTTGCGACACCCATGCGGCCGGGATCATCGAGCCCGCGATCAGCCGGTCGCGCACGGCGGGGTCGAAATCGGCGGCGCGGCCGACGAGCCGTCCGCGGTGCAGCGCCGCGCCCTCGCTCGCCGTGATGACGAAGGCGGAGGCCCGCGCCCGGTCCGCGCCGGGCACGTCGATCATGCGGGTCGTGTCGAGCGCGATGGCGATGCGCGTCACCGCCTCGAAAGCCTCGGGCAGGCCGCCGCGCGCGAACCAGCCGCCGGCAACCGCGACCCGCAGCCCGCGCGCCCCTTTCGGGAGGTCTTGCGCCGCCGGCTCGATCGCGGCCGGGGTGCAGGCGGGATCGCGCGGGTCCGGGCCCTGCATCGCGTCATAGGCGAGCGCAAGGTCCTCGACGGCGCGGGCGAACGGGCCGAGATGGTCGAGGCTCGTCACGAAGGGAAAACTGCCGCCGCGGGACAGCCGCCCATAGGTCGGCTTCAGGCCGAAGATGCCGCAGAGTGATGAGGGCACCCGGATCGAGCCGTTGGTGTCCGAGCCGAGGGAGAGCGTGGCGAGCCCCGCCGCGATGGCCGTGCCCGACCCCCCCGAGGAGCCGCCCGACATGTGGGCGGGATCGTGCGGGTTGGCCGAGCGCCCGTCATGCACGTTCTCGCCGGTGAAGTCGTAGGCATACTCGCCCATGTTGAGGGCGCCCAGGCACACGGCGCCGGACGCATGCAGCCGCTTCACCAGCGTGGCGTCCTCGCGGGCCGGCGGATGCTCGCGGTTGATCTTCGATCCCGCGCGTGTCGGCAGGCCCGCGAGGTCGAAGAGGTTCTTCACGGCGTAGGTGACGCCGGCGAGCGGGCCGGGATCCTCGCCGCGCGCCACCGTGGCGTCGATTGCCGCCGCCTCCGCCAGCGCCCGCTCGCGGGTCACGTCCGTGTAGGCGCCGAGGGCGGGGTCCAGCGCGTCGATCCTGTCGAGATGCGCCCTGGCCACGGCCACCGCGCTGACGCGCCCGGCGCGGACTTCCGCTGCCGTCGTTGCGGCGGATGCCCGGATGGGGTCGAAGCCGCTCACGGCCGGTACACGGGAGCCGGTTCCTCCCGCTCGTCCATGTCCGCCTCGAGCACCAGCTTCGCCATGCGCGTCACGGTCTCCCAGTTCTGCCGCACGCCCGGCCTGAATTCGGGCGAGAGGGGCAGGCCGAGCGCGGCGGCGGCAGCCTCGATGAAGGCGTCCGTCGCGTCGGGCGGCGTCTCGCTCACGCGACGGCCCCGTTCAAGACGGCGAAGGGCGTGGCCCAGCCGACGATGCCACCCTGCGCCGTGACCATGGCGATCGTCGCGGCCTTGAACTCGGGGAAGTAGCTCTCCGTCGCGTCCTCCACGAGCAGGCACTCATAGCCCCGGTCGTTCGCCTCGCGCATCGTGGTCTGGACACAGACCTCCGTCGTGACGCCGGCGAAGACGAGCTGGGTGATGCCGCGGTTCTTCAGGATCGAGCCGAGCTCCGTGGCGTAGAAGGCGCCCTTGCCGGGCTTGTCGATCACCGTCTCGCCCGCGATGGGGGCGAGCGCGTCGAGGATCTGGTTGCCGGGCTCGCCGCGGATCAGCAGCCGTCCCATCGGCCCGGGGTCGCCGATGCGCTGGGGCGCGTCGCCCCGGTTGCGCTTGGCGGGCGGGCAATCGGAGAGGTCGGGCATGTGGGATTCGCGGGTGTGGACCACGTGCCAGCCCTTGCGGCGGAAGAGTCCGATCAGCGCCTTCACGGTGGGCACGATGGCCCCGAGCCGAGACACGTCATTGCCCAGCGCCTCGCCGAAGCCGCCGGGCTCGACGAAGTCGCGCTGCATGTCGATGACGACCAGCGCCACACGCTCGGGATCGAGCTGGAAGGGGTAGGGGCTGGCGGGAACGGCGATCGTCATCTCAGTGCCCCGCCATGGCGGCGCCGATGGTCTGGCGGTCGGTCTCGCCGATCGGCGCGACATAGGAGATGGTGCCGCCCGACATTACCGCCACCCGGTCGGCAAGCTCCAGGATCTCGTCGAGGTCCTCGGAGACCAGCAGCACGGCGGCGCCGCGGTTGCGCTGCTCCATGATCTGCGAGCGGATCTCGGCCACCGAGGCGAAGTCGAGCCCGAAGCAGGGATTGGCGACGATCAGAACGTCGACGTCCCCCGACAGCTCGCGCGCCAGCACGGCGCGCTGCACGTTGCCGCCCGAGAGGTTGGCGATGGGCGTCTCGGTGGAGGGCGTCTTCACCCGGTAGCGGGCGATCAGCTCGCGCGCCTTCACCCGCATCGGGCCCGGCCGCAGCCACCAGCCGAGCGAGATGGGCGGCTTGTCGAAGGAGCGGAAGGCGATGTTCTCGGCCACCGACATGGTGGGCACAGTGGCGTTCTTCAGCGGCTCCTCGGGCAGTCCGAAGACCTTGAACTTCGCCATGGCGTCGCGCACCGGCTCGAAGGGTTGGTCATTGATGAAGATGCGCCCGCTCGTCGGCTCGCGCTGGCCGGAGAGGATCTCCACGAGCTCCGACTGGCCGTTGCCCGAGACTCCGGCGACCCCGACGATCTCGCCCGCATGGACCTTGAGGCTCACGGCCTCCACCGACGGCAGTCCTTCGTCGTCATCGGCGAAGATGCCGGCGAGCTCCAGCGCGACGGGCTGCTTGCCCATGGGCTTGCGCTCGGCACGGGCGCGCACCGGCGTGTCGCCGATCATCATGCGGGCCATGTCGGCATGGTTGAGGTCGGCCACCCGCCCGCTGCCCGCCTGCCGTCCGCGCCGGAGCACCGTGACGTCGTCGGCGAAGGCGGTGACCTCGCGGAACTTGTGGCTGATCATCAGCACCGTGATCTCGCCGCGCTCTGTCATCCCGCGCACGAGGCCCAGCATCTCGTCCGCCTCGCCGGGGGTGAGCACGGAGGTCGGCTCGTCCAGGATGAGGAATTTCTGGTCGAGATAGAGCTGCTTGAGGATCTCCAGCTTCTGCTTCTCGCCGGCCGCGAGATGGTGTACCGGCACGTCGAGCGGCACCTGGAAGGGCATGCGCTGCAGGAACTCGTCGAGCCGCCGCTTCTCGCCCGCCCAGTCGATGACGGACGGCACGTCCAGCCGCGAAATCACCAGGTTCTCCGCCCCGGTGAGCGAGGGCACCAGCGTGAAGTGCTGATAGACCATGCCGATGCCGCGTGCCCGAGCCTCGCGCGGGTTGCGCACCTGGATCTGCTGCCCGTCCACGAGGACCGAGCCGGAATCCGGCTGGTAGAAGCCCATGATGCACTTCACCAGGGTGGACTTGCCCGCCCCGTTCTCCCCGAGCAGGGCATGGAAGGACCCGGCCGGCACCTTGATGGACACGTCGTCGAGCGCCACCAGCGGCCCGAAGACCTTGCCGATTCCGATCGTCTCCAGTCCGATGGCCCGGCCCGTCGCGGGGGCGCTCGGCGCGGCGCTCATGGCATTCTCCTCACGGCAGGCCTTCGACCAGCTGGACGGAGTTCGACACCGTGCCGAAGACGCCGCCCTGCATCTTCACCATCTTGATCGCGGCAAGGTGGTTGCCGTGGTCGGTTGCCCCGCAGCAATCCTCGAGCAGCAGGCATTCGTAGCCGCGGTCGTTGGCCTCCCGCATCGTCGTGTGAACGCAGACATCGGTGGTGATGCCGGTCAGCACGATGTTGGCGATGCCCTTCTGCCGCAGGATCATGTCGAGATCGGTGGCGCAGAAGGAGCCCTTGCCGGGCTTGTCGACAATAATCTCGCCAGGCAGCGGCGCGAGCTCCGGGATGATCTCCCAGCCCGGCTCGCCCCTCACCAGGATCTTGCCGCACGGGCCGGGATCGCCGATTCCCGCGCCGATGCGCTGCGATCGCCAGCGCTTGTTGGCAGGCAGGTCGGCGAGGTCGGGCCGGTGCCCCTCGCGGGTGTGGATGATCGTGTAGCCCTTGCCGCGCATGGCCCAGAGCACCCGCGAGATGGGCTCGATCGGCGCGCGGGTCAGCGACAGGTCGTAGCCCATCGCGTCGACATAGCCGCCCTTGCCGCAGAAGTCGGTCTGCATGTCGATGACGATCAGCGCCGTGTTCCCGGGCCGAAGGTCACCGTTCCAGGGCCAGGGATAGGGATCGCCGGGGATGGTGGCCATCGTCATTCCGCCGCCTGGGGAAGCGTTTCGCCGTAGCGCCGCGTGGGGGCGGGGAAGCCGCAGGAGGTGCCGTCCGTCACCTTCACCGCGTCCTCCCAGGGCAGCCGGTAGCGGCCGGCCGCGAGATCGGTCATGAAGGTGTAGGGGCAGTCCCCCGCGCCGCCCTTCACCGCTGTGAAGCCGCGATGCCCGAGCTGGTAGATGTTGTTCTCGACCCCCCAGCCCGTGCGTGCCTCGCGCACCAGGTCGGGCCGCACCTCGGCGGTGATGATCTCGTCGGCCCGCCCCGACGTGCCGTGCGCCATGACGGTGCCGTCGAAATTGACGATCATGCCCTCGCCCATGCTGTCGAACGTGCCGTCCGACCCGCACATGCAGACATTCGCCGTGACCATGAGGTTGCAGAAGGAGTTGGCCTGGTTGGTGAAGCGCCAGGCGTCGCGGATCGGCGCCGTGTATCCGGCCGTGCGCAGCATGATCTCGGCGCCCTTGTAGGCGCATTCCCGCGCCATCTCGGGAAACATGCCGTCATGGCAGATGATGAGCGCGAGCTTGCAGCCTTTCGGCCCCTCGATGACGGGGATGCCGAGGTCGCCGGGCTCCCAGGGCTCGACGGGCACCCAGGGGTGCAGCTTGCGGTAGTAGAGCTTCAGCTCGCCCCTGTCGTCGATGACGATCCCGGAATTGTAAGGGTTGCCGCCAGGGTTCAGCTCCATGATGGAGAAGCAGCCCCAGATCCGGTTCTCGCGGCAGGCCGCCTTGAACGCCGCGACCTCCGGCCCGTCCAGACGGCACATGATGGCCGGGTTGGTGTCCATGGACAGGCCGTGCAGTGCGTATTCGGGGAACACGACGAGGTCCATGGTCGGCATGTTGCGCCGCGCCTTGCCGACCATGGCGACGATCTTCTGCGTCTGCGCCGAGAGGTCGGCCGGCGTCACCACCGCCGGCAGCTGGAGCTGCACGAGGCCGATGACGACGCCGTTGTCGGATTTGTTGAGACCGCCCAGTCCGCTCATGGTCCCTCCGTGGCCCTATCGCGTCAGCGCCAGTTCGCCGGGGGCGTTGGCGAACGCCCGCTTCGTCGAGGACGAGGCGATCATGATGAAGAGCGTGACGATGTAGGGCGCCGCGTTGAAGAAGTAGTAGCCCTGCGTGATGCCGACCGACTGCAGCGCCGGCCCCAGCGCCCCGGCCGCGCCAAACATCAGCGCCGCCAGGAAACAGCGCACCGGATCCCAGCGGGCGAAGATGACGAGGGCGACGGCCATCAAGCCCTGGCCCGAGGAGAGGCCCTCGTTCCACGAACCGGGATAGTAGAGCGACAGGAAGGACCCGCCGACGCCGGCGAGGAAGCCCCCCGCCGTCGTCGACAGCAGGCGCACGAGGTCGACGTCGATGCCCATGGCACGCGCCGCGGCGGCGCTGTCGCCGGTGGTGCGGACGACGAGGCCGAGCCGCGTGTTGCGGAACGCCCAGCCCATGCCGAGCGCCAGCGCGATGCCGACGAAGAAGAGCGGGTTGATGCTGAGCGCCGTCGCCACGGCTGGACTGCCGGTCCAGTCGCCGAGCGGGATGGA
>JAESFG010000596.1_pt1 | contig 14784 bp, 11 predicted proteins | sample 9269371 | NCBI WGS metagenome assembly JAESFG01 (sample SAMN14506227, study PRJNA617093) | algae metagenome | isolation source: Aetokthonos hydrillicola CCALA 1050 (B3-Florida) and co-occurring... | place: USA: South Carolina | collected 2013-01-01 | reverse complement strand
CTTACCTGCCCAGCTATGGTATGGTAAGGTTAAGGCTTACGGCTACCGGCACCAGCAAGGAAAGCATCAACAGCCAGTTGGATGCACTGTTCAGCACCTTGCAGCAACTTACCGCCGCTTACCTGGTTATCAATGAAGACATACCGCTGGATCTGGCCATTGGTAAACTGTTGTTACAAAAAAATGCCACCATTGCTACGGCCGAAAGCTGTACCGGTGGTTATATAGCCCATCTTTTATCGCAACATGCGGGTGCCAGTGCCTATTACAAAGGCAGCCTGGTAACCTATGCCAACCAGGCCAAGCAAGATTTGTTGCAGGTTACAGAGCAAACCCTGCAAACAGTTGGTGCCGTTAGCGAGGAAACAGTTATACAAATGGCCACACATGCCAACACACTGCTTAAAACCAATTATGCCATTGCGGTAAGCGGCATTATGGGGCCTACGGGTGGTACAGATACCAAACCGGTTGGCACTGTTTGGGTAGCGGTGGCCGGTGCAGAAAAAGCCTCAGCTATGTTGCTGCACTTGAGGTTTGACAGGCTGCGTAACATACAACTTACGGCCATTAACGCATTAAATTTTGCACGTAAGTTTATTTTGGAAAACGATTAGGTACAATACCCAATTAATTATAGGCCCGGCAAGCAATTGCCGGGCTTTTTTATGCCCTTTACACACGCTGTGGGTACAGGCTTTTCTTTTTTGTGATACGGGCAGCAGGAAGTCCATTGGGCTTTGGTTGCGTCGCACACTTGTACTTTTGGTACTATACGCAGCAATACGTTTTATGTAGTTAAGCTATAACTTGCCTGGCCAACAAACCCTGCACAACATTGTTTTGAATAATCATTACACCTTAGCACATGAACAATACACAGCACCACGATGAACGCATTGCCAGCATGAGCTTTGCCTCAGTTTACCCGCATTACGTAAACAAAGTGCAGAAGAAAGGCCGCACCGTTGATGAACTGCACCAGGTAATTGAATGGCTTACCGGCTTTAACGCCGCCACCCTACAGCAACTGATAAACGATAAGGTAAATTTTGAAACCTTTTTTAGCCAGGCTACACTTAACCCCAACGCAACATTGATTACCGGCACCATTTGCGGCTACCGTATAGAAGCTATTGATAACCCATTGACCCGTAATGTGCGTTACCTGGATAAACTGGTAGATGAACTGGCCAAAAGCCGCCCCATGGAAAAAATTTTAAGGACGGTATAACCCTCAGAAAAGGTTTGCGGGTCTTTTGTTTGTGTTACACTTGCCTTGATGGCTGAGTATGGTTACCACAGTACAAGTGTGCGACGCAACGGATGCCCAATAGCCTTCCTGCTGCTGGTGGCCAAAAAGAAAAGACAACAAAAGCAGCGTGTAACAAAAAAGCAGCATGGTTGGATGCTGCTTTTTTTAGCCGTTTTTGCCTGTTAGCATGGGCACGAAGGAGAATTGTTCAAACTGCTCTTCGTGCAGGGTGCCGTCGGGCATTTTGGTGAGGCGTAACATGCGTTGGGCGTCGCCCTCGTCTACCGGTATAACCATTAACGCACCTGGCTTCATTTGCTGTACCAGCTTAGGTGGTATGAACGGGGCGGCGGCTGTAATGATGACTTTATCGAATGGGGCGAATGTGGGCAGGCCCTCGAAGCCATCGCCATAAAAGAACTTGATGTTGGGGTATTTGTTGCGGAAGTAATATTGCTTTTGGGCTTCGTACAGTTTTTTCTGCCTTTCAATGGTGTACACCCATGCACCCAGTTGGGCCAGTACGGTGGCCTGGTACATGCTGCCGGTGCCGATTTCCAGCACCTTATCGCCTTTTTTAATTTGGAGCAGTTGCGACTGGTAGGCAACGGTGTAAGGCTGCGAAATGGTTTGCCCCTCGCCTATGGGGAAAGCCCTGTCTTCGTAGGCAATTTTATCGAAGGCCGAGTCTAAAAAAAAGTGCCGGGGAATGTTGTTGATGGCGGTGAGTACGTTTTCGTCGGTAATGCCTTTCTCTTTCAGCAAATCTACAAGCTTGCGTCTTAATCCTTTGTGCTGGTAACTGTCTTCATACTTTCTCATACCCCGCAAATTTAATAAGGTGGTGCAAAGTTCATAGGCATGGGGAAAGAAAGCCGGGGCAATAATCTTGCTAACATGCCGCAGGTACAGGGTAGGCCATAAAAAAGCCCCTGCATGCGGCAGGGGCTTTTGCTATTTTATAATTTGCTTATGCTTCTACCGCCCAGCGGTCACGCTCGTCGGGGGCAAATTTCCAGGGGGCAAAGTTGTTTTCGGTATTGCTGAACATGCCGTTCCATTCCTGCGGGGCATTGCTTTCTTCCATAATCAGCGAACGCCTTAATTCCAGTATGATTTCCAGCGGTGAAATGCTCACGGGGCATTCCTGTACGCAGGCATTGCAGGTAGTGCAGGCACGCAGTTCTTCGGTAGTAATGTAATCGTGCAGCAGGCTTTTGCCATCGGGCTGAAAGGTTTTGTTGGCGTCTATGTTGCGGCCCACTTCCTCGGCACGGTCGCGGGTTTTCATCATGATGAGGCGGGGGCTGAGCTTTTTGCCGGTTATGTTGGCCGGACAGGCAGCGGTGCAGCGGCCACATTCGGTGCAACTGTAGGCATCCAGCAGGTTACGCCAGCTTAATTCGGTAACGTCTTTGGCACCAAAGCTGGTAGGCGGGGCTGCATCGGTAGGGGCCAGTTCGGGCTGCATGGCATACAGTACCTCGTTTTGTATGCTGGGCATGTTTTTCATTTTGCCCTGGGGCTGCAGGCGTGCGTAATAGGCATTGGGAAAAGCCAGTAAGATGTGCAGGTGTTTGCTATAAGGCAGGTAGTTGAGAAAGGCAAAAATGCCTACAATGTGCAGCCACCAGCAGGTACGCTCAATGGCCACCAGGGTACCATTGCCCATATTGGCAAACAGGGGTTGCAATAAGCCGGAGATGTGAAAGTTGCCCGTAACGTGTTGTGCATAATGGCCGTAACCACGCTGCTGTAACAAAGTATCGGTAGCGTTCATGGTTAAAAACAGGCTCATGAGTACAATTTCTGTAACCAGTATGTAATTGGCATCGCTACGGGGCCAGCCGTTCAGGTCTTTGCTTACAAAACGGTACAGCTTTACCAGGTTTCTCCTGCACAAAAACACCACACAGGCAAGCAGCACCAATGCAGCCAGCCATTCAAAACTATTGATAAGGAAAGCATACAAGCCGCCGGGTAGCAAACTGGCAAACAAACGGTGTTTACCGGTAAGGCCATCCAGCACTATTTCCAGCACTTCTATGTTGATGATGACAAACCCAGCGTACACCACCAGGTGCAGCAAAGCCGGGAAAGGGTTGCGGAACATTTTTTTCTGCCCCAGTGCCAGCAGTACCATGTTCTTCCAGCGAAGGGGCTTGTTGTCGCTGAAGTCTTCGTCTTTACCCAGTAAAATATTACGGCGTATGGTAGCGGCCTTGCGTGCAAACAAGTAAACAGCAATAGCAGAAATAATAAGGAACAGTACCTGAGGTATATACTGCATACGGCAATCTTTTGTAGTGATGGCCAAAGATAATGGTTGCAGGCTAACCGCTGGGCTTTTATGTTTGCGATTACAGGGGTTCATCCCTATTTTTGGGCACCTAAAAAAGCATCACCTTGCAGCACGAATACATACTTACACAAGAAGCAGCCGCCTACAAAATTAAACGCCTGGCACTGGAAGTAGCCGAACAACTGGAAGGCGATAACGCACCACTGGTGATCATTGGCATACAAAGCAGCGGTAGTGTAATTGCCGGCAAGGTAGCGGCATTGCTGAAAGGGCATATACAGGCCCCGGTAAAAGTGATTGACGCCAGCCTGAACAAGCAACACCCCAGCGGTGTATCCCTTAGCGAAACCCCTGCTTTTGATGGCAGCAATGTGCTTATTTGCGATGATGTAGCCAACAGCGGTAAAACGCTTACCTACGCCTTGCAGCCTTTGTTGCAATACCACCCCAAACGCATACAAACCCTGGTGCTGGTGGAGCGTATGCATAAATTGTTTCCGGTTAAACCCGATTATGTTGGCTTATCTGTTGCCACTACCTTGCAAGATACCATTGTGGTAGAAGTGCAGGACGGTGAGGTAATGGGGGCTTACATTCAATAAGTGAGAAGTGAATGGTGAGATATGATTTGTGATTTGTGATTTATGATTGATGATTTGTGAACTGTGGAGGATGTGGATTGTACCATTCAGCATTTTGCATTTTGCATTCTCCATTTTCCATTCTCCATTTTCTATTTTCCATTCTCCATTCTCCATTCTCCATTTTGCATTCTTTTGTCCCCAACTGTAGGAATACGATTGGGCTTTGGTTGCGTCGCACACTTGTACGCCAGGAACTTTGATTGAGCAAATGTTTGAGGCTCATCCGTAACCTGCAACTTGCAACCTGTAACCTGTAACTTGTAACCTGCAATTGGCAACCCGTAACGCTACACACCCACCTTAGCAGTCTTGAACGAAAAATTGCGTTGCGAGATGTAGCTGAAAACAATTACAAAAACAGAAGTGATGATTTTGGCAATCGTGGGAAACAGGTGCAGTACTTCCACAAAAAACTTGAGGCCGTAATAGTTGATGACAATGCAACAGCATACCACCACAAAATAACGGAACAGTTGTATCCTGCCTTTTAGCGTAGACTCCTGAAAAACCACGTAACGGCTTAAATAAAAACCTACAGGGAAAGAGATGGGGAACCCGAAAAGAAAATCTGCCGCTATGTGCGGCGATATGGCCATAAAGGGCAGGTGTGCTACCTGTTTCTGAAAAATAAAATTGTAACCAATAAAGTACAACACTATGCCAAACACCGTATTGAAACCACCGCATGCTGCATAGCGATAGGTTTGCAAAGGCATTACAGACCTAAACAACGGATAGAAAAAATCCAATACATAAAGGATAGAACCGCGTATGGTACGGTGTATTTGTTGCATAGCGGTGCTAAGATAATGACCCATTCATATTCAGCACGTTAAAATCTGCCAACGGGGTTATGCATTGTGCAAACGTTTGCGTTTTCTACTTGGGAACGATTGCGTAAAGATATTGCCCCGGCAGCAATGTAATAGCCCCTCGTATGCTTTCGTTTTCAATAAATTGCAAGCATCATCGGGCAGGTTATGCCTCATGCTTTACTTCATTGCTGCTTGCTTTACTAGCAAATTTTATTTGTTGAATTGATTACTAAACTGCTATATGAAAAAAAACAGATTAGCTCTTGCCGCTTTATGCGTGCTTTCCTGCTTATTTACCCTACGCCTTAATGCACAGTATGTTGCCACATGGCCTTTAACAACAGCCACCGTAAAAGCCGTTACCGTTACAGGGGCCCAAAATGCCAGCGTAGTAGCGGGTGCTATGGTACCGGGTGCAGACTTTGAAACCCCCGGCAACCACAACAACGATGGCTACCGCTGCCAGCAAAGCCTGGGCAACTGGCCCACCGTACCTACAGACGGACTGCATATAGATTTTCCACTTTCGCCTGTTACCAATACAGACCTTACGGTTACTTCTATAACCGGGGAGGGTAAAACATCGGGCAGCAGCAATGCCAGCAGGATCAGTTTTGCCTACCAGCAAGATGGTGCCGGCCCCTGGATTGCCATTGGCAGCTTTTCTGATATACCCAGCGGCGGTTCAACAACGCCTTTTTCCCAAACCGGCCTTACTACCAAGTTTTACAGCGGTCATACTTACGTTATCCGTTTGTATGTGTATGGTGCTACCACCGGCATATCTACCAGCCGTAACCTGCGTATCAGGAATGTGGTCATCAATGGTACAGCCATTACCCCGGCAGGCACACAGCCTACTGTTACCACCAACAATGTATCGGCCATTACCAAATACACAGCTACCGCCACAGGCACCTTAAACAAAGGCACACTCAACGTTACCAGCAGCGGTGTTTGCTGGAGTGCTACAGGTACGCCTACTGCAGCGGGTGCCAACAAAACCACCAATGGACCAGTTGTTAGCGGCACTATTACAGGCAACATCACCGGCCTGTCGGCTGGTATAAACTACAAGGTAAGGGCCTATGCCATCAGCGAATCCAGGGATACCATTTACGGTAATGAACTCAACTTTACCACTTTGCCTCCTTCCATACCTGCATTAACAACCACTGCAGCCAGCAACATATTATCTACCAAAGCTACCAGCGGCGGAAGCATTACCGATAGCGGCGGCGTGTCCATCTCTGCAAAAGGCGTTTGCTGGGTGCCTGCTAGCAACCCTGCATCTCCGGTAATTACCGATGCCCATACCACAGATGGCAAATGGTTTGGCGATTTCACCAGCCTCTTAACCAGCCTCACACCTTCTACCACTTATAAAGTAAGGGCTTATGCTACCAATGCCCAGGGTACAGGCTACGGCAACGAAATTACTTTTACCACAGCACCGCCTACACCCATTATTACGGCTGTACCTACAGCACTTGCCTTTGGCGATGTGGTACCTGGCACTTCTTCTCAAAAAACCTATACACTTTCGGGTACGGTGTTAAGCCCTGCAAGCGGCAACATAACCGTAACAGCACCTACGGGCTACCAGGTTTCCTTAACCAGCGGCTCGGGCTTTGCCTCTACCATCAATGTGCCGTATACAGGCAGTACGCTGGCACCCACTACCATTTATGTGCGTTTTACACCCCCGCAATACGGTGTTTACAATGGCACCATCACGCATAGCGGCGGCGGTGCTACTGCCATCAATATTGATAATGTAACCGTAACAGGCCGTGGTGCATTGTCCTCTGCCGATGTATCGAACATGGGTACTGATTTTTGGGTGGGCTATGGCTTCCACTCTTTAATGACGGGTAACAACAACCAGGAAATGGTGCTGTACATTTCTGCACAGCAGGATGCCGTTGTAACCGTTGAAATCCCTTCACTGGGTTATACACAGAACTACAACATTACCGCTAACGTAGCACTGGCTACCAACCCACTGCCTAAAGCGGGTGCACAGGATGCCAGGCTGAACGCTACGGGTATCTCTGACAAGGGTATCCACGTGTACAGTGCATCGGGCGTTCCTGTAGCCTTATGGGCACATATTTATGCCAGCCAGTCTTCAGGTGCTACCATGGTACTACCTACCAATACCTGGGGGCCTGAATACACCGTGTTAACCACCGGCGGACAAACCAATAGTGGCGTACCCCACTCCTTCTTTTATGTAATTGCCTCAGACGACAATACCATTGTAGACATTACCCCAAGTGCAGACATCACTGCCTCTGCCAATGGCCAAACCGTATTGTACCCTGCCGGCACACAATTTTCTATAACGCTGAATAAAGGACAGGTATTTAATGCACTGGGCAGACTTACCTCTTCCAGCAATGGTGTTGACCTTACAGGTACCATCATCAAATCCCGCGATTGTAAAAAGATTGCCACGTTTACGGGTAATGGCCGTGTGTTGTTATCAGTAGGTGGCTGCTCCTTTAGCGACGGCGGCTCTGACAACTTCATACAACAAATGTTCCCGAAAGTAGCATGGGGTACAAGGTATTTATCTGCACCGCTTAAAGACATGGAAGCCGGCTTTTACCGTGTTTGCGTAAAAGACCCTGCCACACAGGTTAAAGTAAACGGCTCACCCATTACAACCAGCCTCATCAATGGCTTTTATTACCAGATTGAAACAGATGCACCCATCATGGTGGAAAGTGACAAGCCGGTAATGGTGGCCCAATATTGTGCAACACACGCCTGTAACGGTACAGGCATTGCCACCAGCCCTAACACCGGCAACTACGGCGATCCTGAAATGATTATCCTGAGCCCTACACAACAAGCCATTAAAGATGTGGCGGTTTACTCTGCCACCCAATATGCTATTGCCCGCAACTACATCAACGTGGTTATTAAAACGGGTGGTGTTGCCAGCTTTAAACTGGATGGCGTTAATATGGCCGCCAAATTTGTAGCCCACCCGCAGGCTGCCGGCTATTCTTACGCCACATTTACCGATGCAGATGGTGTAACCGGCGGTGTATCGCACAGGCTTACTTCCGATTCTACCTTTAATGCCATTGCTTACGGCTTTACCAACAACAACAACCACGAAAGCTATGGCTACAATGCCGGCACAAAACTTACAGACTTGTCCAGGTCGCTGCAAATCAGCAACCCTTACGGTACACCAACTACCGCTACAGCCTGTAAAAATGTGCCTTTCACTTTCAAAGTGGCATTGCCTTACCAGCCTTCAGAAATCATCTCACTCACCTGGGATTTTGGCAGCAACTCTAACCTCTCTCCCAATACCAATGTGGTACAGAACAACCCAACTTCCAGCGGCAATTCTGTAATAGATGGTACTACCGTTTACCAGTACAGCCTGCCCGGCAACTATACCTTCAATGCATCGGGCGTGTACACCATTAAAGTGTTGGCCAATGTAAATACGGCCGATGGTTGCCCAGGTGCCAAAGAATACAATTTTGCCATTACGGTAATAGATGGCATTACCGCCAACTTTAACACAGCGGCCAATATTTGCCCCAACGTACCTACTACGTTTACCAACGCCTCTAACGGCAATGGCACAACGCTGGTGGGCTGGACATGGACCCTGCCTACTGGCGGCCCTGTTACCACACAAAACAGCAGCTATACCTTTACAGCACCCGGACCATACAATGTTAAGCTGCAGGTGGTAAACGATATTGGTTGCTTTAACGAAACCACCAAAACCGTAACAGTGGCCACACCGCCCGTAGCCAACTTTACGTACAACACACCGGTGTGTATTAACATTAATCCGCAGTTTGCCGATGCTTCTACACCTACCGGCAGCGTTACGGCCTGGGCCTGGAACTTTGGCGACAATACAACCGCCACTGCGGCCAGCCCTGCTAAAACCTATACCACGCCCGGTACTTACCAGGTTAAGTTAAAAGTAACAGGCTCTAACACCTGTGCCGATTCTACCACCAAACCCATCAATGTACTGGCGGTATTGAATGCACCGGTGGTTACGGCAGGTACCGTAACGTTTAACAGTGCCACTTTCAACTGGACAGCCGTTGCAGGTGCCACCGGTTACGAAGTGTCTGTTAACAGCGGCCCTTACACCACGCCTAGCGCTGGCAGCACAGGTACAACACATACGGTTACCGGCCTGCAGCCCAACCAAACCATATCTATTACCGTACGTGCCTTGGGTACTGCGGTTTGCCAGCAAAACACCGGCACGGCAACAGCCATTACATTGCTGCCCTCGCTCGAAATTTTTGTACCCAACACCTTTACCCCTAACGGCGACGGTAAGAACGACGTATTGAAAGCCTATGGCAACGACATACAAACGCTTACCCTGATGATCTTTAACCAGTGGGGCGAAAAAGTATTTGAAACCCGCGATGTAAACGGCAGTTGGGATGGCACTTACAAAGGCAAAACCCAGCCTGTTGGTGTGTATGTGTACGTGTTAAGCGGCACAACGGCCAATGGCAAAACCTTCAACAAAAAAGGCTCTATCAACCTCTTAAGGTAACCTCGTTTTCCCTTAACCCTTCAATATGCAAATGCCGGCTTATGCCGGCATTTGTTTTTAGTGCAATACGCATTCAACGGTATTACACGCCGGCAGTGCATTTGTTTTTTTAGGAGACGGGCTTTTGGTACTACTATGAAGCACCGGTTGCGTCGCACACTTCAGCAGCAGAGCTGTGTTGAAGGTTTAATGTTTAAAGTTTAAGGTTGTTACACATGTTGAGACGACCTTGGGAATGGAACAACTTTAAACCTTAGACCTTAAACTTTAAACACGCAGATGCCCAAAGCATCTACCGCCCAAGTGTGCGACGCAAGGAACGCCCAATCGTGTTCCTATTGCCCACCTCCAAAAAAACAAACCGCACAACAGCGGGTTACACAAATCGTAACGCAGCCAATTGCAAAAAGCAAAATTTTCCATGCATTCAACCATATTGTACTGCGAAGAGTTGTTAGGTTTGCCCGCTAAAACAGCTACCATGCAAACGCTTGTCTGTACAACACCCGGCCAATTTGAATACCAGGAAGTTCCGCAACCTGTGGCGGACAAAGGCTGGTGCTTACTGAAAATTAAACGCATTGGTATTTGCGGTACAGACCTGCACGCGTTTGAAGGTACACAGCCGTTTTTCAGCTATCCGCGAGTGCTGGGCCATGAATTGGCCGCCGAATATGTAAGCGGCGATGCCGAAGGCTTTACCCCCGGCGAAGCAGTAACTTTTATACCCTATTTTAATTGCGGCACCTGCATTGCCTGCCGCAGCGGCAAACCCAACTGCTGTACCAGCATACAGGTGTGCGGCGTACACCGCGATGGTGGCATGGCCGAATACCTTACCGTACCCGAACACAGCCTGATACACGGCCAAGGCCTGAGCTTTGATGAACTGGCATTGGTTGAACCGCTGGCCATAGGTGCCCACGGCGTTAGAAGGGCGGGCGTGCAACCCGGCGAATATGTATTGGTAATTGGTGCCGGCCCTATTGGCATGGGCATTATGGAGTTTGCCCGCATTGCAGGGGGCCATGTAATTGCCATGGATATTAACGACGACAGGCTGGCTTTTTGCCGCAACAACCTACAGGTACAACATACCATTAACCCCGCCACCGAAAACGTGCAGGATAAACTGGCCGCCATTACCGGCAACGATATGCCTACAGTTGTAATTGACGCTACAGGCAGCCTGAAAGCCATCAACAGTGCTTTTGCCTTTATGGCCCATGGTGCCCGTTATGTACTGGTGGGTTTACAAAAGAACCACATCAGCTTTAGCCACCCCGAGTTTCACAAACGTGAAGCTACCCTGATGAGCAGCCGCAATGCCACCCGCGAAGATTTTGAACATGTTATCAGCAGCATGAAACAACAACTGGTAAACCCTGCTACCTATATTACCCACCGTGTACATTTTAACCAGGTAAAAGACCATTTTGCCAGTTGGTTAAACCCGGCTACCGGCGTTATAAAAGCCATGGTAACGGTATAAGTATAACACGTTGTAACTAAGCCGCCGGAAACGAAACATGTATGCGTGTGCCCTTGGCTTCCTGGCTTTCTACTTCAATAAGGCCGTTGTTTTCTTCTATAAACTCTTTACACAGCTTAAGCCCCAGGCTGGTGCCTTTTTCGTTGGCAGTGCCGCGGGTACTGTTGCCGTCAAAAGAAAAAAGTGCGGGCAGGCGTTCTACGCTAATGCCTACACCGGTATCACTAATGCAAAAAGTAACCATGCCTGCATGCCTTGATGCAGTAGAGCTGATGCTTACCGTACCACCCTCACGCGTAAACTTAACGGCATTGGCCAGTAGGTTGCGTAGTATAAAGTCTAAGTGAACAGCATCGGCTTTTACCTGGTGTGGCGTAGTGTGGTCTGATAACTGGATATGTTTGGCTTCTGCCGTATGGCTGATCCAGTTGAGGTTGGCTGCAACCACGGGCCCGGTATCGATGGTTTGTATGTCTACGCTGTGGCCGCCGGCCAGTTGTGAGCGGCCCCAGAGCAACAGTTTATCCAGCATATCCAGCGTTTGGCTGGTTTGGCTGTGCAGTTGCCCGGCAATCATGTGTTTGTCCTGCGTGCTGATGCCTTCGTCATCCATCAACGGTATGGTGCTTAATATGGTGGCCAGCGGCGAACGCAGGTCGTGGCTGATGATGGAGAACATTTTATCCTTTACCGTATTCAGTTGTGTAAGCTCGGTACGCTGCCTGATGAGTTTTTTGTTAAGCCTGCCCGTACGTACCCAAAAAAACACCACTACCAACAACAACAACAATACACCAACCGCTATGTAAATAAGGGTGTTCCTTTCGGTACGTTGTGTAGCATTGGCCATTTGCAGGTTCTGTATCTTGATTTTAGACTGGGCCAGTGCATAATCCTTTTCCAGCGAGGCAATTTTCCTGGACTTTTCAATGTTCAACACACTATCGCTCAAGGCATGTTTTTGCTCGGCAGCCCATAAAGCCTGTTTGTAATCGCCCTTCTGTTTGTACAGGTCTAGCAGGGCATCGTAAACATCAATGGCCATAAACCGCTGCTGTATGCGGGTGGTCATAACCAGTGCTTTTTTCAGGTAATACTCGCTGCTGTCGGGTTGGGTTTCAATCATCAGCGAGCCCATGCCCAACAGTACGTTGGCCTGCTGCTCTACCCAGTTTAGTTTGGTGGCCAGTGTAAGGGCCTGGCGTTGGTAACCCAGTGCCTTATCTAGTTGGCCGGTTTGCTCGTACACCTTACCCACATTAATCAATTGCAGCAGGTAGGTCTGCACCATTTTGGGTTCATTTTTTACCACTTCCAATGCTTCGGTAAAATAGGCCAGTGCAGTTTTCATATCGCCTTGTTTGGCATATACCACCCCAACATTGCTAATGATGGCCACATAATCGTTTATAAAACGGGTATGCTTTACCAGTGCAAGGCCTTTGTTGTAGTAATCCAGCGATTCTTTAAAATCATTCATCTGCTCCCTTACGGCACCCAGCCTAAGGTAATTGCGGGCAATTTGGGGGGTATCTTTTGTGGTCATCAAAATAACCTGGGCCTTTAAAAAATTAGCGATGGCATCGTCAAAGCGGCCTTGTTTGGCATCCAGCATACCCAGCCCGCTGTAACTGCTGGCCTTAAAAACGGGCGGTTGGTTTTCTACCTGTTGGCCCAGCAGTATGCTGCTGTCAAAACGCTCGCGAGACTTGTCTACATTACCCACTTTCAAATCGTTACGGGCAAGGCAATCCATAAAACGGGCCATGTATTTTTTGCTCTTCAACTGGCGGGCGTATTGCAGGCCTGCTTCAATGTAATAGAGAGACGAGTCTTCCTGTACCAGGTTGTAATAGTCTGCCACATGCAGGTAGGCTTCACATTTGGCAGTATCTGTACTGGCCTGTAGCCGTTGCAGCAATGGGGCAACGGGTGGTTGGCTTAAGGCAGTCATGTACATACAGCAGGCAAACAAAGCAGTTAGCACATATTTCATAGTGTAGGTTAGGTTTTCAAAAATCGTTAATAACCTTATATGTGCACCTTAAAATGTGAAGGCGTGGGATTGTTTGGTGTTTGGGGTTTGTGCAAGGCAGGTTATTGTATGAAGCTGTTTTTGGTAATCAACTGTAGGAACGCTATTGGGCGTTCCTTGCGTCGCACACTTGTACTGCAGATGCCATGGGCATCTGCAGTGTTTAAGGTTTAATGTCTAAAGTTTAAAGTTTAAAGTTGTTGCAAGTGCAACAGCTTTTACAAAGTGAAACAACCTTAAACTTTAAACATCAAACCTTAAACACGGCTCTGCCGCTGAAGTGTGCGACGCAACCGGTGCCCAATAGCCTTTCTGCTGCCGGGTTCATCATCTAACAAGCCTGCAGGGCTAACCCGTGATGTAAAAGCAACCTGGTTTGTGGCAAATGGTTTTTGAAAATTGAACTTGCCACATTTTTGTGGCAATTATTTTGTGGCAAATTAAAATGCCACAATGCGTTTGCCACAAAACTGTGGCAATTGGTTTTTATTTATGCAGATTGCCACAGTTGGGCATAACACAAACTGCCGCTATAAACGCCCCTAGGCATTGCCAACAATTGTTTTACTTTGCCGCATGGTGATAGATATTATTTCTGCCGTTCCGGAATTGCTGGAGAGTCCGCTGAACCACAGCATTATGAAACGTGCACAAGAAAAAGGCCTACTTACCGTACGTACGTACAACCTGCGTAAATGGGCCATTAACAAACACGGACAAATTGACGATTACCAATACGGCGGCGGTGCAGGTATGGTAATGATGTGCGAGCCACTGGTAAACGCCATTGAAGAACTGCAACAGCAAACCACCTACGACGAGATTATTTACATGACACCCGACGGCCCCACTTTTAACCAGCAAACCGCCAACCGGCTATCGCTTAAAGGCAACCTGCTGATTATTTGCGGGCATTACAAGGGCATTGACGAACGCATACGCCAGCATTTTGTAACCCTGGAAATATCTATTGGTGACTATGTATTAAGCGGCGGCGAACTGGCCGCGGCCGTAGTGGTTGATGCCATTGGACGGTTGATACCCGGCGTACTGAACAACGAAACATCTGCCCTTTTTGATTCGTTTCAGGATAACCTGCTGGCACCACCGGTATATACCCGCCCAGCCGAGTTCAGGGGTTGGGAAGTACCCGAAATTTTGTTACAAGGCGACCCCAAAAAAGTAGAGGACTGGCGGCATGAACAATCTTTGCAACGCACCAAGGCAAGAAGGCCTGATTTGCTGGACAAACATCAGTAGCCTGCAACGCTGTCATCGCCGCGTATATCTGCGGCAGCTTCCATGCTGTCTTTAATGCGTATGGCTTCTACCCTGCCTAAGCCACCAATTTCCTTGATGGTATAACCCATCTGCTGCAGCTTTTCACGCGTAGCAGCCGGGAAATTCTTTTCAACCATTACCACATCGGGCAGCCATTGGTGGTGGAACTTGGGGTTGTTTACCGCATCGGCTACCGACTGGTTAAAGTCTATGATGTTGATGATGGTTTGTATCATACTGGTGGGTATGGTAGTACCGCCAGGGGTACCGGCTACCAAAAATGGTTTCCCATCCTTCAATACCAATACCGGGCACATAGAACTGAGCATACGTTTACCAGGCTCTATGGCATTGGCTTCGCCACCAACGGCACCATACATGTTGGGCACACCGGGT
>JAESFG010000595.1_pt1 | contig 14812 bp, 8 predicted proteins | sample 9269371 | NCBI WGS metagenome assembly JAESFG01 (sample SAMN14506227, study PRJNA617093) | algae metagenome | isolation source: Aetokthonos hydrillicola CCALA 1050 (B3-Florida) and co-occurring... | place: USA: South Carolina | collected 2013-01-01 | reverse complement strand
ATGTCTCTCCACCGTCCTTGCGAGCGAAGCGAAGCAACCCAGGTCTGTGAGCCCTGTCCGGCGCCGTCGCCTGGGTTGCTTCGTCGCTGCGCTCCTCGCAAGGACGGAGGAGCGCGCCGGGAAGACCCGAGCCTGTCATCCCCGGCGGCCTGCGGAGCAGGCCGGGAAGGGGACCCAGGCCTGGTTCCCCTTGGCTCCTGGATCCCCTTCCCCTCCGCCGCTTCGCGGCTCCGGCCGGGGATGACAGATGGCTGACCGGCCCCGCTCTCGGCTCCGCCGTATCGCGCTCGCAGCGACGCTGGGCCTTGCTCTCGCCGCCGCCGGAGCGGCCCTCGCCCTCTCTCGCTACGTCGAGGCCCTCGGCCCGCTCGACCTCTCCCGCGTGCCGCAGGGCTCGACCGTGGTGCTCGACCGCGAAGGCCGGCTGCTGCGTGCCTTCACCACGGAGGACGGGCGCTGGCGCCTGCCCCTCGCGGCGCAGGACGTGGACGCGCGATACCTCGCCATTCTCTCCGCCTATGAGGATCGCCGCTTCCGCTCCCATCCCGGCGTCGACCCGCTGGCCATGCTGCGCGCGGCCGGGCAGGCGGTCGCGCATGGCCGCGTCGTGTCGGGCGGCTCGACCCTCACCATGCAGGTCGCCCGCCTGCTCGAGCCGCAGGACGACCGCACGCCGGAGGCGAAGCTGCGCCAGGCCGTGCGGGCCGTGCAGCTGGAGCGGCGCTTCTCCAAGCAGGAGATCCTCGACCTCTACGTCACGCTGGCGCCCTATGGCGGCAATCTGGAAGGCGTGCGCGCCGCCTCCTTCGCCTATTTCGGCAAGGAGCCGAAGCGCCTGACGCTCGGCGAGGCGGCGCTGCTGGTCGCCCTGCCGCAGAGCCCCGAGACCCGCCGGCCCGACCGGTTCCTCGCGAAAGCGCGCGACGCCCGCGACCGCGTGCTGGACCGCGCCGCCGCGGCCGGAGTCATCACCCGCGCCGACGCGGAGGCCGGCAAGGCCGAGCCCGTGCCGGAGGCGCGCCGCCCAGTGCCGATGCTCGCCGCCCACGCGGCGGAGGAGGCGGTGCGCGCCAACCCTTCGACCCGCATCCATCGCCTCGCCATCGACGCGCGGCTGCAGGCCAGCATGGAGCAGCTGGTGCGCGAGCGCGTCGCCACGCTCGGCCCGAAGCTTTCCGCCGCCCTCCTCGTAATCGACAACGCCACCGGCGCGGTGCGCGCCGAGGTCGGCGCGCTCGACTACCTCTCGGTCGAGCGCGCCGGGGCCGTCGACATGACCGACGCCATCCGCTCGCCCGGCTCGGCGCTGAAGCCCTTCATCTACGCGCTGGCCTTCGAGAACGGGCTCGCCCATCCCGAGACGATCCTCGAGGACCGGCCCTCGCGCTTCGGCCTCTATCAGCCGGAGAATTTCGACCTGTCCTACCAGGGCACCGTGACGGCGCGCCGCGCTCTGCAGCTCTCCCTGAACGTGCCCGCGGTGGAACTGCTGTCCGACGTCGGCGCGCCCCGCTTCCTCGCGCGGCTGCACAATGCCGGAGCGGAGATAGAGATGCCAAAGGAGGCGCCGCCCGGCCTCGCCGTCGCGCTGGGCGGCCTCGGCATCCGCCTCTCCGACCTCGCCCGCCTCTATGCCGGGCTGGCGAGGGGAGGGGACGTGCCGGACCTCGTGCGCACGGCGGATGCGCCGCCGCAGGCGGCCTCCGGCCGCCGCATCGCCGAGCCGGTCGCCGCCTGGTACGTCTTCGACATCCTGCGGGGAGCCCCGCCGCCCGCGAGCGCGCTGGCCGGCCGGATCGCCTTCAAGACGGGCACGTCCTACGGCTATCGCGACGCCTGGGCCGTGGGCTTCGACAAGCGGATCACCGTGGCCGTGTGGGTGGGACGGCCCGACGGAGCGGCGGTGCCGGGGCTTGTCGGCCGGCAGGTGGCGGCGCCCATCGTCTTCGACGCCTTCGCCCGCTATGGCGGCGAGCCCGAGCCGATCCCGCCGCCCAAAGACGTGCTCTTCGCCTCCACCGCGACCCTGCCGCCGCCGCTGCGCCACCGCCGCACGGACGCGCCGAAGACCATCGCGGCCACCGCCACCTCGACGCTGCGCATCGCCTACCCGCCGGACGGCGCCCGCATCGACCTCGGCGTCACCGGGTCCGCCGCGGAGGCCTCCCCGCTGGCCATGAAGGCGCAGGGCGGCGTGCCGCCGCTCACCTGGCTCGTCAACGGACGTCCCGTCGGCGAGGCCGAGGCCCGCCGCCAGGCCTCCTGGCAGCCTGACGGCGCCGGCTTCGCCCGGGTCTCGGTGGTCGATTCGACCGGCGCGACGGATAGCGTCAGCGTCAGGGTGGAATAGGCGAGACGCGGCCCGGCCCGGGGACCGAGCCTAAAGGCTCGTCCGCTGCCGCAGCGCGGCCGCCAGCGTGCCTTCGTCGAGATAATCGAGCTCGCCGCCGACCGGCACGCCATGGGCGAGGCGGGTGACCTTGACGGCGTGCGGGGCCAGCAGGTCGGTGACGTAGTGGGCCGTGGTCTGGCCCTCCACAGTGGCGTTCAGCGCCAGGATGACCTCGCGGATGCGGCCCTCGGCGACGCGGGCGACCAGCCGGTCGAGGTTCAGGTCGCCGGGACCGATGCCGTCGAGGGCGGAGAGTGTGCCGCCGAGCACGTGGTACTGCGCCGAGATCGCCTCGGCGCGCTCCAGCGCCCAGAGGTCGGCGACGTCCTCCACGACGACGAGGATCGACTGGTCGCGGCGCGGGTCGCGGCAGACCGTGCAGGGATCGGTCGTGTCGACATTGCCACAGGTGCCGCAGACGACGATGCGCTCATTGGCGACGCGCATGGCCTCGGCCAGCGGACCCAGCAGCTGTTCGCGCTTCTTGACGAGGTGCAGCGCCGCCCGCCGCGCCGAGCGCGGCCCGAGGCCGGGCAGGCGCGCCAGGAGCTGGATCAGCCGCTCGATTTCTGGTCCGGTGACGGAGGCCATCGCGCCTCAGAACAGCTTCATGCCGGGCGGGATCGGCAGGCCGGCGGTGAGCGCCTGCATCTTGTCGGCGGCGGTCTTCTCGGCCCGGGCGCGGGCGTCGTTGACGGCGGCGACGACGAGATCCTCGACGATCTCCTTCTCGTCGGCCTTGAGCAGGCTTTCGTCGATCGACACCTGCTTCAGCTGGCCCTTGGCGGTCATGACCACCTTCACCATGCCGGCGCCGGCCTGGCCCTCGACCTCGATCGTTTCGAGCTCGTTCTGGAGCGCAGCCATGTTGGACTGCATCTCCTGGACCTTCTTCATCATGCCCATCAGGTCTTTCATCGGATCCTCCGTCCGCTGTGCCGCGGGATCAGAAATCGTCGCCGAGGCCGTCGAGGTCCATCCAGGGCTCGGCGTCGTCGCCAGGCTCGGCCACGTCGGCCGCGGCCGGGGCCTCCGGGGCGGCCTGGTTGTCGCGCACGTCGACGATCTCGGCGCCGGGGAAGCGCTCGAGCACGGCCCTGACGACGGGGTCGGAGCGAACGCCGGACTTGCGGTCGCGCGCCTCGGCGTCGGCTTTCTCCTTCAACGTCTCCTGGCCCGCCTCGGAGGAGAGCGCCACGATCCAGCGGCGACCGGTCCAATCCGAGACCTTGCGGGAGATGTCGGCCGCGAGCTGGGGGGCTGCGCCCGGGGCGGGGGCGAACTCCATCCGCCCGTCCTCGAAACGCACCAGCCGGACGTCGCGCTCCAGCGCGAGCTTGAGGCCGATGTCGCGCTTCTCGCCGGCGAGCGCCACGAGGTCCTCGAAGCGGGCGAGCCGCATCGAGGGCGCGGCCGGCGCCGGGGCGGGCACGGCCGGGGCGCGCTGCGGCTCCGAGCGGGTGGCCACCGCCATCTGCGCGCGTGGCCCCGAGCCGCCGCCGCCGCCGGGCGAGGGTCCCGTTCCGCCCCCGGACGGCACGGGGCCGGACAGGCTGCGGATCGCCTCGTCGGGCGTCGGCAGGTCGGCGGCGTAGGCGAGCCGGACGAGCACCATCTCGGCCGCCATCACCGGCCTCGGCGCAGCCTGCACCTCCGCGATGCCGCGCAGCAGGATCTGCCAGGCGCGCGAGAGCACGCGCATGGGCAGGATGGCGAAGCCCTGGCCACGCGTGCGCTCCACCTCGGTCACGGTCGCCTCGCGCGCCGCCTCGGGCGCGATCTTGAGGCGGGTGACGAAATGCGTGAACTCGGCGAGATCGGAGAGGATGACGACCGGGTCGGCGCCGCTGTCATACTGGTCGCGCAGCTCGGCGAGGGCCCGGGCCACGTCGCCCGTCATCACCGCCTCGAACAGGTCGATGACGCGGCCGCGGTCGGCGAGGCCGAGCATGGTGCGCACCGTCTCGGCCTCGACGTGGCCGGCCCCGTGGGCGATCGCCTGGTCGAGCAGAGAGAGCGAGTCGCGCACTGATCCCTCGGCCGCCCGGGCGATCAACCCGAGGGCCTCGGACTCCACCGACACGCCCTCGCGCTCGCAGATCGAGGCGAGGTGGCGTGCCAGCACCGAGCCCTCGACGCGGCGCAGGTCGAAGCGCTGGCAGCGCGACAGGATGGTGACGGGGACCTTGCGGATCTCGGTCGTCGCGAAGACGAACTTGGCGTGGGCGGGAGGTTCCTCAAGCGTCTTCAGAAAGGCGTTGAACGCCTTTTCCGAGAGCATGTGGACCTCGTCGATGATGTAGACCTTGTACCGCGCCGAGGCCGGCGAGTAGCGCACGCCGTCCGTGATCTGCTTGACGTCGTCGATGCCGGTGTGGGACGCCGCGTCCATCTCGAGCACGTCGACGTGGCGGGATTCCATGATGGCGCGGCAGTGCACGCCCTCGCCCGGCAGGTCGACCGTGGGCGCGCCGGTGCCGTCCGGCAGGACGTAGTTGAGGCCGCGTGCCAGGATGCGGGCGGTGGTCGTCTTGCCCACCCCGCGCACGCCGGTGAGGATCCAGGCCTGCGGGATGCGGTTGGCCGCAAAGGCGTTGCGTAGCGTGCGCACCATCGCGTCCTGTCCGATCAGGTCGTCGAAGGTCTGCGGCCGGTACTTGCGGGCGAGCACGCGATAGGGCTGCGCGCCGGCACGCGGCGAGGACGCCGGGGCGAGATCGGGCCGGGACCCTTCCGGCAGGACCGGTGTCGTCGGAACGGAGATGCTGTCGTCGCTCATCGGGCCTCGAAGCGGACGGGCCGGCGACGGCCCTCGGGCAGCGTGCCGCGAAGGGTGGGAGGCTGGACAGAGACCCGCCCGATCTCGTTAGGGCTGCTTCCTTCCGGACCTGACCCGGTTGGCGAGTGGAACGTCCACCGCCAACCTCCCGAGCCCTATATCGGGGAAACCGGACCCGATTACAAGCGCGGCGGAAAGCCCCTTGCTCCACGCCCGTGCATGGCAACGAAACCGCCGCGCGACGCGTTCTCAAGGCCTGTGCGGCGGCGGGGAGCGGGGCATGGACGGGCGCGACGGGACGGCTCGGGCGGGCGAAGGCGTGGTGCGCGTGCCGCGTGCCACCTACCGGCTGCAGTTCCACCCGGGCTTCACCTTCGCCGATGCCGAGGCCGCCCTGCCGGCGATCGCCGGACTGGGCGTCAGCCATGTCTACGCCTCCCCGGTGCAGATGGCGCGGCCGGGATCGAGCCACGGCTACGACGTCACCGACCCGTCCCGCATCAATCCCGAGCTCGGCGGCGAGGAGGCCTTCCTGCGGTTCTGCGAGGCGCTGCAGCGGCACGGGCTGGGGCTCGTCGTCGACATCGTCCCCAACCACATGGGGATCGGCCCCGCCAATCCGTGGTGGATGTCTCTGCTGCGCCACGGGCTTCATTCGCCCGACGCGGCAGCCTTCGACATCGACATTGAGCGCCCTGGCGCCGAGGGACGGCTGGTCCTGCCGGCGTTGGGCGACCCCTATGGCGAGATGCTGGAGTCCGGCGGCATTCTGCCCGTCTGGGATGAGGCGCATGGCTTCGTGGCCGTGGCACACGAGACGCCCTATCCGCTCGACCCTGCGACCTGGGACGTGATCCTCGCAGACGCGGCGGACCGCGGCGGCGAGGCGGCGCCCGTCCTTCGCAGCCTCTCCGCCGCTGCCCAAGCCCTGCACGGAGAAGCGGACGAGGACCGTGTCCGGGCCGGCGATACTCTCGCCCGCGCGGTGGCGTCGGCCCTCGTCGAAGAGGCGGGGGCCCGGGGTGCCGTTGCGGCGGCGCTGGAGGCATGGCGTGGGCGGCTAGGCGAGCCGGAGAGCTTCGACCGCTGGCACGCCCTGCTGGAGCGCCAGCACTGGCGGCTGGCGCACTGGCGAACGGCGGCGACGGACATCAACTACCGCCGCTTCTTCGAGGTGAGCGAGCTCGCCGGCGTGCGCGTCGAGCGTCCGGAGGTGTTCGAGGCGACGCACGCGATGATCCTCCGCCATGTGCGGGAAGGGCGGATCGTCGGCCTGCGCATCGACCATGTCGACGGCCTCGCCGATCCCGGCGCGTATCTGCGCCGCCTGCGCGAGGCGGCCGGGCCGCAGGCCTGGATCGTGGTCGAGAAGATCCTGGAGCCCGGCGAGGACCTGCCGGACTGGCCGGTACAGGGCACCACGGGCTACGACGCGCTGGCCTGGATCGACGGGCTCTTCGTCGACCGCGAAGCCCGCGGTGACATGGAGGCGATCCATCGCGAGGCCGGGGGCGACCCGGACTTCGCCGAGGCGCTGCGCCGGATCCGCCGCGACACGCTCGACCGGGGCTTCGCCTCGGAGCGAGACGCCATCATCGTTGGCCTGGCGGCGCTCGCGGCGCGGGACAGGCGCACGCGGGACGTGACGGCCGGGCGGCTGCGCACGGCACTCGCCGACATCCTCGCCTGCTTCCCCGTCTACCGCACCTACCGAATGGCGGGACCGCCCGCGCCGGCCGACCGGGAGGCGGTCGCGCATGCGCTCCGCACCGCCCTCGCCACGACGGAGGAGGCGGACCACGCCCCGCACCGTTTCATCGCCTCCGTCCTGCTCGCGGAAGAACGGGACGAGGCGACGCGTTCGCTCGTGCGCCGGTTCGAGCAGCTCACCGGCCCGCTGATGGCCAAGAGCCTCGAGGACACGCTGTTCTACCGCTGGACGCCGCTGATCGCGCTGAACGAGGTCGGGGGTGACCCGGCCTCGTTCGGGCTCGACCCGGACGAGTTCCACCAGCGCATGGCTGCCCGCGCGGAGCGCTGGCCGCACGCGATGCTCGCCACCGCGACGCATGACACCAAGCGCGGCGAGGACGTGCGGGCCAGGCTGCTGGCGCTCGCCGAGGATCCGCAAAGCTGGCGCGAGGCCGTGGCACGTCTCGACGGCTTCTGCCGGGAGCAGGGCCTCGCGCATGCACCCGACGCGCTGGACCGGTCAGTCCTCCTCCAGACCCTGCTCGGCGCCTGGCCGATGCCCCTGCTACACGGAAACCGCGCTGAGGACTGGCGGGCGTTCCGCGAGCGCCTGTCGAGGGCGATGACCAAGTCGCTGCGCGAGGCCAAGCGGCGCACGGGCTGGCTTCGGCCGGACGAAGCCTACGAGGCGGCAATGGGCCGCCTGGTCGAGGCCGTGGCGTCGGAGCGCTCGGGGATGGCCGAAGCGCTGCGCCCCCTCGCCCGCCGCCTCGCCCGGTCCGGCGCCCTCAACGGGCTGGCGCGGACAGGACTGAAGCTCACCCTCCCCGGCGTGCCCGACATCTACCAGGGCACGGAGTTCTGGGACCTGTCCCTGGTCGACCCCGACAACCGCCGCCCCGTGGACTATGCGGATCGCGCGGAGGGCCTCACGGTTTCCCGGGCCTGGGAGGACTTGACGGCGTCCTGGGCGGACGGCCGGATCAAGCAGCGGCTGACGCGCATCCTTCTCGCCGAGCGCGCGGCGAGCCCCCTTCTCTTCTCGCGTGGCGGCTACAGCCCGCTTTCGGCCGAGGGGCCGGCGGCCGCCCATGTCATCGCCTTCGCGCGCAGGAATGGCGGGGCGGAACGCGTGACCGTCGCCGCGCTGAGGGCCGGCAAGATGGGCTGCGGCTCGCCGGACAGGCTGATGCCGGACCAGGCCGTCTGGGACGACACGCAGCTCCGGCTCCCCGTGGGGCCCTGGCGGGACGTGCTGACGCGGCGCGTCGTCGCGGGGCGCGACGGACTGCTCGCCATACGCGACGCTTTCGAGACCTTACCCGTCGCCGTGCTGCGCAAAGACGTATAGCGTGGCCGCAACGGGCGCGGTGACGATGCCGGGAGGAAGCGGAATGGCGCGGGTCGGTCGCAACGAAACGGACGTGCCCGGCTTCCGGGTGGGCCGCGACGACCTCGTCCGCATCCTCGCCGCCGACCATGGCGATCCCTTCGCGGTGCTCGGACCGCATCCTGTCGGCGAGGGCCGCTGGGAGGTGCGCGCCATGCTGCCGGGCGCGGCGGGCGCCGCCGTCGTGCCGTTCGGCGACGCGCCGGAAGTGCCGATGCACCGCCTCGACGAGTCCGGCTTCTTCGTCGCTGCGTTGGAGGGCGAGCATCGCCCGCACTACCGGCTGCGCATCGACTGGGGCTACGTCTCGGAGCTGAGGCACGATCCCTATTCCTTCTTCGCCGTGCTCGACGAGGACGACCTCGCGGCCATCCGCGACGTCGGCGGCAACCGGCTCTGGCACGCTCTGGGCGGCCAGCCGCGCACGCTGGGCGGGGTGGAGGGCTATTCCTTCGCCGTCTGGGCGCCCAATGCGCGGCGCGTCTCCATCGTCGGCGACTTCAACGGCTGGGACGGACGCTGCCACCCGATGCGGCTGCGCCACCAGGCGGGCGTGTGGGAGCTCTTCGTCCCAGGCCTCGGGCCGGGCGCCGCCTACAAGTTCGAGCTCAAGGACGCCTCCGGCCGCATGCTGCCGCTGAAGGCAGACCCTCTCGCCTTCGCCGCCGAGCACCCGCCGCGCACGGCCTCGGTGCTGGCGCGCGTCCCCGAGCAGCGCTGGACGGACGAGGCATGGATGCAGGCCCGTGCCGCGGCAGACCCCCGGCACGCCGCCATGTCCGTCTACGAGTGCCATCTCGGCTCCTGGGCGCGGGTGCCGGAGGAGGGCGATCGCTTCATCACCTACCGCGAGCTGGCGGACCGGCTGGTGCCCTATGTGCGCGACATGGGCTTCACCCATATCGAGCTGCTGCCCATCACCGAATTCCCCTTCGACGGCTCGTGGGGGTATCAGCCCGTGTCGCTCTACGCGCCCACCAGCCGCTTCGGCACGCCGGACGACTTCGCCGCCTTCGTCGACGCCTGCCACGCCGCCGGCGTCGGCCTCATCCTCGACTGGGTGCCCGCGCACTTTCCGACCGACGCGCACGGGCTCGCCGATTTCGACGGCACCCATCTCTACGAGCACGCCGACCCGCGCCAGGGATTCCACCCCGACTGGAACACCCTGATCTACAATTTCGGGCGCGAGGAGGTGATGGCCTTCCTCGTCGGCAATGCCCGCTTCTGGCTGGAGCGCTTCCACGTCGACGGGCTCAGGGTCGATGCCGTCGCATCGATGCTCTATCTCGACTATTCCCGAAAGGCCGGCGAGTGGGTGCCGAACCGCTATGGCGGCAATGAGAACCTCGAGGCCATCGCCTTCCTGCGCCGCATGAACGAGACGGCCTACGCCGTGGCGCCCGGCGCCATGACCATCGCCGAGGAATCCACCGCCTGGCCAGGCGTGTCGCGGCCGGTCTACACGGGCGGGCTCGGCTTCGGCTTCAAGTGGAACATGGGCTGGATGCACGACACGCTCCGCTACATGGGCAAGGACCCGGTTTACCGCGCGCACCACCACCACGACCTAACCTTCGGCCTGCTCTACGCCTGGAGCGAGAACTTCGTCCTGCCGCTCAGCCACGACGAGGTGGTGCACGGCAAGGGCTCGCTGATCCAGCGCATGCCCGGGGACCGCTGGCAGAAATTCGCCAATCTGCGCGCCTATTTCGGCTTCATGTGGGGCCATCCCGGCAAGAAGCTGCTGTTCATGGGCGGAGAATTCGCGCAGGACCGCGAATGGAACCACGACACCAGCCTCGACTGGCACCTGACCGGCGATCCGCTCCACCGCGGCGTGCAGGACCTCGTGCGTGACCTCAACCGGCTCTATCGCGACACCCCCGCCCTGCACGAGCATGATTGCGAGCCGATCGGCTTCCGCTGGCTCGTCCCCGATGACCGCGACAACTCCGTCATCGCCTGGGCGCGCTTCGGCTCGACGCCGGACCGGGTGGCCATCGTCGTCTCCAACTTCACGCCCGTGCCCCGCGTGGGCTATCGATTCGGCGTGCCGGCGCCCGGCTTCTACCGCGAGGCCGTGAACACCGATGCCGGAGGCTATGGCGGCTCCAACATGGGCAACATGGGCGGCGTTACCGCCGAGGCGTCGCCCAGCCATGGCCTGCCATGGTCCGTCACGCTGACCCTGCCGCCGCTCGCGACGCTGATCCTCGTCCTCGAACCGGCCAGGTGACCGGCGGCGATGATGCCGCCGTGCGAAGACCGGGAACCTAGCATGATCGTGGCCGTTGTGACCTCTGCCTGACCGGCGCCCCGGTATCCTCCGCGGGGCCGGGCGGGAGCGGAGGAGAGACCGTGCCTGCACTGCCCCAGACGCGCAGCGTCGAGCCAGCCGGACGCCCGGAGGGCGCGACCGTCACAGAGTTCCTTCTCCCGGTCCTGCTGATCGCCGCGGTGCTGTATTTCGCCCGCGAGATCCTCGTGCCCCTCGCGCTGGCCATTCTCCTCAGCTTCGTGCTCGCGCCGCTCCTCCGAAAGCTGCAGAAATGGCGGATCCCGCGCGGCGTCGCGGTGCCCGTGGTCGTGCTCATCGCCTTCGCCGTGGTGTTCGGCCTCGGCGCGCTGGTGGCGATGCAGGTGACAACGCTCGCCTCCGACCTGCCGCGCTACCAGACGACGCTGCGCGAGAAGGTGCAGGACCTCAAGGGCATGACGGCGGGTCAGGGGACGCTGACCCGCGCCGCCGCGGTGCTGCAGTCGCTGAGCCGCGAGATCGCCGGAGGCAACAAGGAGCGCAGGTCCGGGAGCGGTGCGCCCGACGGCCAGCCCGCCGCCTCCGACGTCCCCGTGCCCCCCGCGCCGGCCGCGGCGTCGCCCCAGCCGTCCGCTCCGCCGGCGCCGCCGCCGGAGACCCGTCCGGAGCCGAAGCCGATCCCCGTCGAGGTGCATCCGCCGGAAGCCACGGGCATAGAAACCCTCCAGAGCCTTCTCGGACCGCTGATCCATCCGATCGCGACGACCGGCCTGATCATCATCTTCGTCGTCTTCATCCTGCTGCAGCGCGAGGACCTGAGGAACCGGCTGATCCGGCTCGCAGGGGCGCAGGACATTCAGCGCACGACCGCGGCGATCGACGACGCAGCCCACCGGCTGAGCCGGCTCTACCTCGTGCAGCTGGCCCTCAATGGCAGCTTCGGATGCGTGATCGCGCTCGGGCTCTGGCTCATCGGCATCCCGTCCCCCGTGCTCTGGGGCGTCCTCGCCGCGGTGCTGCGCTTCGTGCCCTATGTCGGCGCGATCATCTCGGCCGTCTTCCCGCTGATCCTCGCGGTCGCGGTGGATCCCGGCTGGTCGGCCGTGCTCTGGACGGCGTTGCTGTTCGCCGTCGTCGAGCCGCTCCTCGGCCACGTCGTCGAGCCGCTGGTGCAGGGTCATTCGACCGGCCTCTCGCCTGTCGCCATCGTCATTTCGGCCGCCTTCTGGACCTGGCTGTGGGGACCGATCGGGCTGATCCTGGCGACGCCCCTGACTGTCTGCCTGGTCGTTCTCGGCCGCCATGTCGAGCGCCTGCAGAGCCTCGACGTGATGTTCGGCGACCGGCCTCCCCTGTCGCCGCAGGAGGTCTTCTACCAGCGCATGCTGGCGGGCGACCCGTTGGAGGCCGCCGACCAGGCCGAGGCCTATCTCGCCGACCACACCCTCCTCGAATACTATGACGAGATCGGCCTGGGCGGCCTGCGGCTGGCCCTCGCGGACCACAATCGCAGCACGCTGAGCGAGACCCAGCTGGAGAACATCCGCTCCTCCGTCCACGAACTGGTTGACGACCTCGCCCAGGACGAGACCGGGTGGCTCGACCGCCTTCGCGGGCGCGATGCCGACACCGTCGCCGAGGAGGACGGCATCGACATGCGCCTGCTCGTCCGCCCGAACGAGCGCGGGCCAAGCTGGCAGGGCGACACGCCGGTGCTGTGCATTGCCGGACGGAGCCCGCTCGACGAGGCCGGGGCGCACATGCTCGCCCACGCCTTCACGGAGCACGGCCTGGGCGCGCGCGCCGAAGGGCCCGACGCACTCTCCAGCGCCAAGCTCTTCCAGCTGGATCCCAAGGGCGTGGCCATGGTCTGCCTGTCCTATGTCGACCTGCGCGGCGAGGGCAGCATGCGCTACGCCGTGAAGCGCGTCCGGCGGCGGATCCCAGACGCCTCCGTCGTCGTCTGCTACTGGTCCGCGGCGCCTCGCGAGGACATGGAATCGCTGCGCAGGGTGCTGGGCGCCGACGCCGTCGTCACCACCATCGCCGGTTCCCTCGCCCTGGCGCGGGACGCGGCAGTCGCCGGTGCGGAGCCTTCGGAGGAGTCTCCCGAGGCCGTCGCCGCCGAAGCCCTGGCGCGCGAGCGGACTGACGAGAGGGGAGCCGCCTGACGGGAGGGGTGCGCGGCCGCTCAGGGCCGCCGCCGGACGATCCCCGCTTCCGGAAGGTCCGCGACGGTCCTGACCCCGCACAGTCCCATGGCGCGGTCGATCTCGCGGCGGAAGATCTCCAGCACGTGGGAGACGCCTGCTTCTCCGGCGACGGACAGGCCCCAGAGCTGCGGCCGGCCGACCAGCGTGCAGCGGGCGCCCAGCGCCAGCGCCTTTACCACGTCGGCGCCTCGGCGCAGCCCGCCGTCGACCATCACGACGGCGCTGTCGCCGACGGCCTCGACCACGGCCGGCAGGGCGTCGAGGGACGCGATGGCGCCGTCGAGCTGGCGGCCGCCATGGTTCGACACGATGATTCCGTCCGCGCCCAGCGCCGCGGCGCGTGCCGCCTCCTGCGGGTGGAGCACGCCCTTCACGACGAGCGGCCCCCTCCATATGCCCCGGATCCACTCGAGGTCGCGCCAGTTCAGGCCGGGATCGAGCAGGCTCGCCATCTGTCCCGCCAGCGAGGCGATGTCCGACGCCTGGCCGGGACGCACGTAGTTGCCGAAGGTGATGCGCGGGATTTCCGGGCGCATGCGTCGCAGCCACCCGATTTTCGCCGCCATCAGCACCATGTCGGTCGCGGCAAAGCGCGGCGGGATGGCGAAACCGTTGCGGATGTCGCGCTCGCGATTGCCGAGGAGCTGATTGTCGATGGTGAGGACCAGGGCGTCGTAGCCGGCGGCCTGCGCACGGCGGGTCAGTTCCTCGGTGAAGCCGCGGTCGCGGTAGACGAAGACCTGCATCCAGCGCGGCGCGCTGCCCTGGGCGGCGAGATCCTCGAGCGTGCAGACCGAGCCGTGGCTCAGGCAGTAGGCCGTCCCCGCCGCGACCGCGGCCCTCGCCGAGGCGAGTTCGCCCCCCGGCCAGAACAGTCCGGCGAGCCCGGTGGGGCCCACCATGACCGGCATCGACAGGCGCTTGCCGAAAAGCTCGATGGAAAGGTCGCGCTCGGCGGCCCCCTCAAGCGGTCGCGGAACGAGGTCCCAGCACGCGAAGGCGCCCTCGTTGCGGCGCAGCGTCGCTTCGTCCTCCGCTCCGCCGTCGGCAAAGTCGAAGACGGGATGCGGCAGGGCGCGCCGCGCGAGGTCGCGCATGGCCGCGATGCTGTAGCCCTCGCGTTTCCAGCGCTCGACGGCCATGGCGCCCACTCCACGCCACCTCTCCCGGGCAGCCTTCGGGCGGAGTGAAGCACGCAGGACGATCCTGCTCAATCACGGCCAGGGTGCAGGGCGGTTGTGCGCGGGATTTCGTGGGGAAAGCCCCGAAATGAGCCCGAACCGGCCCTGCCACATCAGAACGCATCAGAAAGCGCGCAGAAAGCCCAGAATTTCGGCTGGCCGGCGAGAGTTTGGGCGGAAACGTGGCTTGCGCGTCCCGCGACGGAGTGTCATGCTTCAGACGCTTAGCTGTAGCGCCGGTTCGCTGCAACCGGCTCCATCTGCCGAAAAACAGGCAGAAATCCTCGGGGGAGGAAACCACATGAAGACGTTGCGCATGGCGGGTATCGCGCTCGCCGGTCTGCTGCTCTCCTCGGCCGCCGTGCTCGCCGGCCCGAAGGTCGTCAACGGCCCCGGCGCCGATCCGGGCTGCTTCAAGCCCTGGAGCGACCAGACCAAGTTCATGCAATGGGACAAGAAGCCGGGCCCGTACCGCATCGCGGTGGTCAACGGCTTCGTCGGCAACACCTGGCGCATCCAGATGATCAAGACGGCGAAGGCTTTCGCCGAGCAGCCGGGCATCAAGGAGAACATCAAGGAGTTCAAGGTCGTCTCGACCGGAACCGACGTCGCCGCCCAGCTCGGCGCCATCGAGGACTTCATCAACCAGGGCTTCGACGCGATCGTCACGATCGCCGTGTCGCCGGAAGGCTTCGACCGCGTCATCCGCCTGGCCGACAAGAACAACGTCGTGCTGGTTCCCTTCGACAACGTCCTCGACACCGACAAGGTGATGATGGTCAACGAGGACCAGAAGAAGATGGGCACGATGTCCGCCGAGTTCCTCATCAAGGAGATGGGGAAGAAGGAGGGCAAGATCCTCGAGGTGCGCGGCCTGCCCGGCAACTCCGTGGACCGCGACCGCC
>JAESFG010000594.1_pt1 | contig 14851 bp, 10 predicted proteins | sample 9269371 | NCBI WGS metagenome assembly JAESFG01 (sample SAMN14506227, study PRJNA617093) | algae metagenome | isolation source: Aetokthonos hydrillicola CCALA 1050 (B3-Florida) and co-occurring... | place: USA: South Carolina | collected 2013-01-01 | reverse complement strand
GGGCTGTCGCTGGTGTTCGGCGTGATGCGCGTCGTCAACGTCGCCCATGGCGAGTTCTTCATGCTGGGCGCCGTGGTGGCGTGGGCGGTGGCGGCGCAGGTCTCCACCAGCCCGGCGCTCGGCTTCGCGGCGGCCATGGTGGTCGCGCCGCTCGCGGTCGGGGCGGTGGCGCTGGCGGCCGACCGGCTGGTGCTGCGCCGGCTCCATTACGAGCCGGAGGCGACGATCATCGCCACGATCGGGCTCCTCTACGTCATCCAGCAGACCGTGCTGATGACCTTCGGTGCCGATGCGCGCGCGGTCGAGGCGCCGGTCAGCTTCCGCATCCGCTTCCCGTGGTTCGGCTACGCCGGGTACAAGCTCGTCGTCGTCGCCGTCGCCCTCGTGCTGCTGGCCGCGGCGTGGTTCGTCATCACGCGCACGCGCTGGGGCCTCGTCATGCGGGCCACCCAGTACGACCGCGAGACGGCGCAGGCCTTCGGCATAAGGGTCGGGCACGTCTATTCCGCCGTCTTCGCCATCGGCGCCATGCTCGCGGCCGCGGCGGCGGTGCTGATCGTGCCGATCCAGCAGGCGCATTACCTGATGGGGCTCGACCCGCTGCTGCTCTCCTTCATCGTCGTCATCATCGGCGGGCTCGGCTCGATCAAGGGCACGATGGTGGCCTCCCTGATCGTCGGCCTGTCCGACGGCATCATCTCGGTCTTCTCCTCGCCGACGCTGTCGAAGATCGTCACCACGCTCGCCGTGGCGCTGATCCTCGTCTTCCGGCCGCAGGGCCTCTTCGGGCAGAAGCCGCGGTGAGGGGAAACCGCTTCGACGCCGTCTTCGCCGGCCACCTCGCTGTGGTCGCGGTGCTGTTCCTGCTGCAGTTCGTCGTGCCCGAATACCACCAGCTCACGCTGACGCGCTGCATGGTGTTCGCGGTCTACGCCATCGGCTTCAACGTGCTCTTCGGCTACACGGGCCTGTTGAGCCTGGGCCATGCGATGTTTTTCGGCGCCGGGCTCTACGGTGCCGGGATGGCGGCCTACTGGTTTGCCGTCCCCGTGCCGCTCGCCTTCGTCATCGGCTGCGTGTGCGGGCTTGTGCTGGGCGTGGCCGTGGCCTTCGTCGCCCTGCGCACGACGGGCGTCGCCTTCATGATCGTCACGCTGATGTTCGCGCAGGCCTTCCATCTCTCGACGCTCTATTTCGGAGAGTGGACGCGCGGCGACGAGGGGATGGTGCTGCCGGAGGCGGCGCGCTCCTTCGCCGTCGGGAGCCTGCGCGTGAACCTCGTCGATCCCGTCGTGCGCTACGACGTGGCGGTCCTGCTGCTGCTGGCGGCGGTGATCGCCGCGCTGGCCCTGGCGCGCGGCCCGCGCGGGCGGGTGCTCGTCGCCATCCGCGAGAACGAGGAGCGCACGCGCATGCTGGGCTTCGACACGCTGCGCGCCAAGCGCGAGGCGCTCGTCGTCTCGGCCGTGCTGTCGGCCGCCGCGGGCGCCGCCTACGCCCTGCTCTTCGCCTATGTCGGCTCGACCTTCGCGTCGATCCAGTACTCCATCTACCCGCTGCTCTGGACGCTCGTCGGCGGAGCCGGGACGGTGCTGGGGCCGCTGATCGGCACGATCCTGATGTTCTACGCCGTGGACGTGACCTCGGGCTACACGGCCGCCTACATGCTGGTCGTCGGGGTGGCGCTGATCGTCCTCGTGATGTTCTTCCCCAAGGGCCTGATGGGCGAGATCCGCAGGAGATGGGCGCCATGGCTGCCGTGAGGCTCCTGGAGACGCACGGGCTCGGCCGCGTCTTCGGCGGGCTCCGAGCCGTCGACGGGGTCGACTTCACGCTCGACGCCGGCGAGATCCGCGCCGTCATCGGCCCCAACGGGGCGGGCAAGACGACCTTCGTGAGCCTCGTCTGCGGGCGCATCGAGCCGACCGCCGGCCGCATCGTCTTCGCCGGCGAGGACGTGACGGCCCTGCCGGCGCATGAGCGGGTGGCCCGCGGCATCGCCTACACCTTCCAGATCACCTCGATCTATCCCGCGCATGCCGCCGAGGAGAACGTGGCGCTGGCCGTGCAGTCGCGGCTCGCCCGGGAGGGGCGCGCGCCCCACGCGGCCGACATCGACCGCCTCTCCCGCGAGGCGCTGGAGCGCGTCGGCCTCGGCAGCCGCGCGGCGCAGCGGGCCGGGACGCTCTCCTACGGCCACCAGCGTCTCCTGGAGGTGGCGATGGGACTCGCGCTGAAGCCCCGGCTGCTCATCCTCGACGAGCCGACGCAGGGACTTTCGGATGCTGAGATCGCTGGCTTCGTCGGCCTCGTCCGCGACATCGCGAAGGATGCGACTGTGCTGCTCATCGAGCACAACATGGACGTGGTCATGGCGCTCGCCCATCGCATCACGGTGATGAATGCCGGGACCATCCTCGCCGAGGGCACGCCGGAGGCGATCCGCGCCGACGTGGCCGTCCAGCGCGCCTATCTGGGGTCGTGATGCTGAGCCTCGCCCACATCGTCTGCCACTATGGCGAGGCCCGCGTGCTCGACCTTGTGTCCTTCGAAGTGCAGACGGGCGAGGTGCTCTGCATCCTCGGCCGGAACGGTGCGGGCAAGACGACGACGCTGAAGACGATCATGGGGTTGATGCGCCCCACGTCGGGGACCGTCACCCTGGACGGGGAGGTCATCTCCACCCTGCCCGCAGCCGAGGTGCCGCGCCGGGGCGTCGGCTACGTGCCGCAGGGCCGCAGGCTGTTCGCCGAACTCACGGTGCGCGAGAACCTCGAGATTGGGCTGATGACGCGCAACACGGGCGAGGCGGCGCTGCGGCGGGTGCTGGATCTCTTCCCGGTGCTCGGCGACAGGCTGAAGCAGCGCGCCGGCACGCTCTCGGGCGGCGAGCAGCAGATGCTGGCCATGGGCCGCGCCCTGTGCATCGAGCCGAAGGTGCTGCTGCTGGACGAGCCCACCGAGGGTCTCATGCCCTCGATGATCGCGCGCATCCGCGAGACGGTGAAGCTGCTGCGGGCGGAAGGCGTCTCCTCCATCCTCGTCGAGCAGCGGGTCGACGCCGTGCTGCCGGTCGCGGACCGTGTGATCTTCATGGAGAACGGCCGCGCCACCCGCAGCTTTGCGGTGGCGGAACTCGAGGCCGATCCGGCCCTGTTGCACCGCTATGTCGGCGTCGGGCATTGACATGTGCGCCGGCGACAGGCTGGACGCGTCCGCTCCTTTGTCATCCCCGGCGCGCCGAAGGCGCGGGAAGGGGATCCAGGGTTTTTCCGGATGCGGCATCAACAGCAAAGTTCAGCGCGCTTGCTTCCGGCCCCTGGGTCCCCTTCCCCTCCGCCGCTTCGCGGCTCCGGCCGGGGATGACGGCACGCGTCCGTTCTCGGCCGTCTTCCGACGGGCGATTTTGTTCGCGGCGGCCGTGGTTGCGCTCGCTCTCCACCACGCCGCCGCCCTGGCCCATGGCAGCGAGCGCGGCTTCGTCATGCTGCTGCCGACCGGCCACTACCTCGTCGGCGGTGCGCTGGTGGTGGCGGCGACGTTCCTGCTGATGGCGGCCCTGCCGGCGCGCGCGGCCCTGGCCCTGGCGTCCGCGCGCGTCCCGCTGGCCACGCTGCGTCCGGCGGGGCGGACCGCGGCGAGCCTCGCCTCCTTCGCCGTGCTCGCCTTCCTACTCGCGGCCGGCTTCTGGGGCAGCCGCGACCCGCTCGCCAATCCGCTTCCGATCGTGATCTGGACGCTCTGGTGGACCGGCCTCACGCTGACCCAGGCGGTGACCGGCGACCTCTGGCCCTGGCTGAACCCGTGGACCGGCCCGGTGCGCGCCGTCGCCGCGCTGACCGGGGGGCGGCTCGGCAAGCGGCCCCTCGCGAGCCTTCCCGACGCCGTCGGCTGCGCGCCCGCCATCCTCGCCTTCCTCGGCTTCGCCTGGCTGCAGCTCGTGCATCCCGCGCCGGACGATCCCGAGGTGCTGGCGCGGGCGGTGCTTTTCTACTGGGCCGCCACCTTCGTGCTCTGCCTCGTCTTCGGCGAGGAGGAATGGCGCCGGCGCGGCGACCCCTTCACGCCGTTCTTCGCGGCCATCGGCCTGCTCTCGCCGCTTCGGCGCGACCGGGAGGAGGGAGGTCCGACACGGCTCTCCCTCGTCTGGCCGGGCGCGCAGCTTGCCGCCGCGCCGCCGCTGGCGCTCTCGCACGGCTACCTCCTGCTCGCGGCACTCGCCATGGTGTCCTTCGACGCGCTGGCGCAGACCTTCGCCTGGATGGCGGTGGGCAGCGTCAACCCGCTCGAATATCCCGGCCGCAGCGCCCTCGTCCTGCAGAACACGCTGGGGCTCGCGGCAGCCCTGCTGCTGCTCCCGCTCGCCTATGCGGGAGGAATCTGGCTCGGCTGGAGCGCGGCGGCCCGGCCCGGCACCTTCGCGCGCGCCCTCGGCGCCTATGTCCTCTCTCTGGTGCCGATCGCCGTCGGGCTGCACCTCGCCCACTTCCTGGGTGCGCTGCTGGTCGAGGGGCAGTATGCAGCGAAGGTCGCGTCGGACCCGTTCGGCCTGGGCACAGACCTGTTCGGCACGGCCGGACTGCAGGTCACGACGTCGTTCCTCACCACCTATTCCGGCGCCGCGTGGATCTGGAACGTGCAGACGGCCGCCGTTGTCCTCGGTCACGTGCTGGCGGTCATCGTCGCCCACGCGGTGGCCCTGCGGGAGACCGGGAACCGGCTCCGGGCACGGCTCTTCGAGGTTTCGCTGGCCGTCCTGATGATCGGCTACACGGTGCTGGGGCTCTGGCTGCTGTCGACCCCGGTCGTAGGCTGAAACGTCAGGGCCTTGGCGGCGGTGGAACGGCGATGGCGGCGCGGATGCGCTCGGCGAGGAGCGGGTAGAACGGATTGAACGAGATCCGGAGCAGGTCGTCGAGCCCGACCACCAGCACGCCACGCTCCCCACGCGCCTCCACCGATCCAAGCCGGACGCCGAACGTCTCCGCCTCGGTCGGCCGCAGGCCGTAGAGCGCGTCGTCCTCCGGGAAGGGCAGGGCGATGTGCGACAGCGAGTAGACGTCGGCCGGGTAGGTGGTCGGAAGCGGCACCACGCGCTCGTCGGGCGAGCCGGCCTCGACCAGGTGGGCGACCGCGTCGCGAGAGTCCCGGGTCGCGTTGGTGACGATGACGGTGCGAAAGTTGCGCGGCGGAGCAGGCAGCAGCCCCTCCGCCTTGGTGTCGGCGGAGGGACGGATCAGAGGGGCGACCTTCGCGGCGCGGTTGACGTCGAAGAGAACGAGCTCGCTGCCATTCGCCGGCAGACGCTCATACAGGGCGCGGACCACGGCAGGCGTGCTGACCGTCGAGTCCATCACGGACTGGAAGGTGATGATGGGGGGCAGCTCGCCGAGCCTGCCTTCCCGGGCGCGGGTCGCGAGGCGTTCCTGCAATGCGCTCGACACCAGATAGGACTGGCGCGCCGCATTCACCGGGAAGGAATTGTACTTGAAGGGGTTGTACTCCGGCAGGATGTCCAGCCACGCCGCCTTGGCGAAGCGCGGCAGGATGGCGGGAAGCCCGGCGAGTCCGGCAAAACGCGCGAAGCTCGTCACGCCCACCATGGGCGAGAGCAGGATCACCTTGTCCGGGCGAGCCAGTTTCTGGTTCTCCAGCGCGTCGAGCGCATAGGTCATGGCCAGCGCGCCGCCATTGGAGTAGCCGACGACATGGAAGGGCGTGCCGGGACCGGCGCGCCGCCGCGCCTCGCGCACGGCGAGGCGCACGGCTGCCATCCAGTCCGCGGCCGTCGCCGTGGTCAGCCCGCCAGGGGTCGTGCCGTGGCCCGGGATCCGGGGTGCGACGGCGACGAAGCCCGCGTCGCGGTAGAGCGAGGCGACGTGCCTCAGGCTGTAGGGAGCGTCCGTCAGCCCGTGCAGCAGGACGACGGCCCCTCTCGGCGGACCGTCTGGTTCGAGCACGAAGGACCGGTTCCAGTCGCGCGTGAAGGTCGAGGGATCGATCGGCCCGCCCGGCGTGTAGCGGCTGGCAGGACTGCGCTCGTCGGCGGGAATCTCCTTGGCCAGCGAAGCGCGCATGTCGGCAAAGAGCGTGTCCTCGTGCGCCGTCCAGCCCGCCCAGTCCGTGGCATCCGTCGCGGCAGGCGAGAGTTCGTCGCCGACGTAAACGTGCCAGGGCTGGAGAGGAGGCCCCAGCTCGCTCTGCACGGCACGGACGACGAACACGGTCCCGAGGATCACGCCAACGAGGATCGCCAGTCTTTTCGCCCAGAGGTGCAGCGCCTTCATGGTCCGCGTCCCGCCGCCACCACCGTGGCCTTCGCCTTGATACGGCCTGTCGCTGCACGCCGGAAGTGAGGGCCCCCGGAAAGACAATCTGAACGATCTATCTCATCTGGAAGTTGCGCAAGGTTGTAACTCGTAAACCATTTGACTTGACGTATGTCGTTCGTAACGGAATCGAAGAATTTGTCGTCATATGCTCCGCCAAGGCCAGCAAGCGTGCCTATTTTTCGATCTTTTCTGAGGACTGTCAGGAAATGCCCAAGGCCGCCTCCCTCCCACGACTCACGGTGGGCATGAAGATCACCGTGATCCTCGCGATCGTGGCCGTGCCATTCGCATTGATGACGTGGCTCTACCTCGTCCAGGTCAGCAAGGATATCGCCTTCGCGGCCAAGGAGGTCGTTGGAGCGCATTACGCTCAGGAATTGTGGAACGGATTTGTTTCGCGCGATCCAGCCGTGGCGCGAAGGAGCGTCGAGAAGGCGAGAGCCGCCTATTCCGATCTTGACGCCGAGATGAGCAGCAAGGACGCGGTGGAGGGGTTCCTGGCGGTCGTCGGCAAGGGCTCGCAGGCCGAGATCTCCGCTGCAGGCCAGGCGGCGATCTCGAAAGTCTCGGACGGCTCGAACCTGACGCTCGATCCGGATCTCGATTCGTACTACGCGATGGACGCCGTCATCTTCCGCCTGCCGGAGGTCTATTCCGCGCTCAAGGCGCTGCACGAGGCCGCCGAGCCGCTCGCCGCGGGCCCCAGGGATGCCGCCGCCACGCGAGCCTTCGTCGAGGCGGCCACCCGCCTGCGCATCGCGCGAGCCAATGCGGCGAGTTCGATCGGCGCGGCGATGGACAACAATCCCGACGGAAGCGTCCGCAAGGCCTTGTCAGACAGCGCGGCGGTGCTGGAAAGGGCCGGAAAGGCGTCGGCCGACAGCGTCGAGGCTCTTCTCGCGGCGGCTCCGGAGACGGCCCCGGCGACGGCGAAGACCGCGCAGGCCGCCTTCGCCGCCGAGTGGAGTGCCGTCGAGGCCATCTGGCCGACGGCCAACGACGAGTTGATCAGGCTGCTCGAGACCCGCATCGAAGGGTTCGAGAGCCAGCGCCTGTTTCGCATGGGGATCGTCGCGGTCTGCCTGGCGCTGGCGGCCCTCGTGCTCTTCCTCGTCATCCGCTCCATCCGGCGGCCGCTCGCGGGCGTCCTCGCCAGCATTGCGCGCTTCCAGGACGGTGACTTCGCGACCCCCGTGGACGGTGCCGACCTCAACAACGAGTTCGGCGAGATCGCCAAGGCGCTGAAGCGGCTGCAGGTGATGACGGGCCAGAACGCCCTGACGACCGCCGGCCTCAACGGCTCCGGCACCATGCTGATGATTACCGACGAGGACGAGCGCATCCTGTTCATGAGCGATCGCCTGGTGGCGCTCTTCATGGAACTGGAGCCGCATTTCCGCGCCGCCAAGGAGGACTTCTCAATCCGGCAGCTGCAGGGCGAGCGCACCGACTACTACGCCAAGAACCCCAACCTGAAGCGCGAGATCATCTCGGACGACGGCCGCCGCCGCCGGGTGCGCTACGAGGTGGGCGGTCACGTGGTCGACGTCGACATGAACGCGGTGATCGACCCGAACGGCCAGCACGTCGGCAACGCGCTCGTCTGGACCGACATCACCCAGGAGCTCGCCGCCGAGCGTGAGATCGCGGAGATCGTCCAGGGCGCGGCGAAGGGCGACTTCTCGCGCCGTGTCGACATGGCGGGCAAGACCAGCACGGCCCGCGAGATTGCGAACGGCCTCAACGCCGTCGCCGACCTCGTGGTCAATGCGGTCGACGATTTCGACGCCTCCCTCGCCGCCATCGCGGCGGGCGACCTCACACGGCCGGTGACGGGCCAGTATCACGGGCTCTTCGGCCGCCTGAAGACCAGCATCGACGAGACCATCGACCGGCTCTCCGACACCATCGGGATCATCCAGCAGACGGCTTCGGAAGTCTCGACGGCCGCCAACGAGATCCGCGCCGGCGCCGAGGACCTCGCGTCCCGCACCGAGAGCCAGGCGGCAAGCCTGGAGGAGAACGCCGCCACCACCGAGCAGCTGGCGGCCTCCGTGAAATCCAGCGCGCATGCAGCCCAGCAGGCCGCCGGCCTCGCAGAGCAGGCCAAGTCGGGCGCCGTGTCGGGCGGCCGCATCGTGGGCGATGCCGTCCAGGCCATCGGCCGGATCGACGCGGTCTCCCGCAGGATCGCGGACATCACCACCGTGATCGAGGACATCGCCTTCCAGACAAACCTCCTCGCACTGAATGCCGCGGTCGAGGCGGCACGCGCGGGTGATGCGGGCAAGGGCTTCGCCGTTGTCGCGTCCGAGGTGCGTACGCTGGCTCAGCGGTCCAGCGAGGCAGCAAAGGGCATCGCCAAGCTGATCGGCGAGTCGGTGGACGAGGTGTCGTCCGGCGTGCGCCTCGGCAAGGAGGCGGGCGAGGCGCTCAAGCGCATCGTCGAGACCTCGGCCTCTGTCGCGAGCACGATCTCCGAGATCTCGTCCGCCACGGCCGAGCAGGCGGCCGGCATCGACGAAATCAGCCAGGCCGTGTCGCATCTCGACGGCGCGACGCAACAGAACGCAGCACAGGCCGAGGAGAGCGCTGCCTCCGCCACCCTGCTTGCGCAGCAGATCAAGAGCCTGGACGATCTCGTCAGCAGCTTCCGGGTTCGCGGCGACCGGCGGACCGAGACGCCGGCCCTGCGGCGGGCCGGCTAGGCTTCGATCTCCCGGGGAAAGACGAGTCCGCTCCGGGCCTTGGCACGGAGCGGATGATTATATTGAAACGTGTTTGACATCAATATTGCATTAAAGTTAACGCGTCCCTAGTGTTCCGGGCCTGTTGTGCTCGGAGGGGCGTCGTGCCTGAGTTCATTGCGCGGTCGCTGACCGCTGTCGCAGTCCTTGTCGTGATGGTGTTCGGACTTGGTCCTGCCCGCGCTGCCGACCTGCCGCCGCGCTCCGATCACAAATACTGGTCCTCGCCGGAGGCTCAGCGCGGCAGCATCACGCCCCGTGGAGGCGGACGGCATGTCGCCGTGTCGAAGCCCCGCCTGAAACGGGCAGCGACGCCGCGCCGGGCCGTGCAGTCCTGCGCCCATCGAAAGACCGCGAGCGGCCAATCGCTGCGCTGGAACGGAAAGGCCTGCGTCCCCGTCCACGTGGCGCGCGCGGGGAAGCCTCGCCGGGATGTCGCAAGCACCGGATCGTTCCGCAGCGCCGGGGCACGGCGGCTCGTGTTGTGCCGGGATGCCGGCGAGACGCGCCGCGTCCGCTGGTACCGGCATCGCTGTCCGTCGGGAACCGTCGTCGAGACGCGCGACAGATCCACCGGCGGCCTCGGGAGCGCCAGGGCGCGAACGCTCGTCCTGTGCCGCGAAATGGGTCCGGACCAGCGTGCCCGGTGGTACCGGGGTCGCTGTCCGGCCGGCACGGTGGCGGAGACGCGCGACCAGGCGACGGCCGGGCTGCCGGGCCGCGTCTCCTTGAATTCTCGTGCCAGCTTGGGCGGCGGCAGCGCCGTCAACCCGGTCGGCGCCGCGATCTCGCTGTTTGCAGCCAATGGCGGCCTGGGCCGGCCCGGCATCGGCGGCGGATCGCGTGTCGGTGTCAACGCCACCAGCGGATCCGGTGCCGGCGGCGCGGCCAATCCGGGAGGGAGCACCGGCGGCGGATCGGGTGTCGGTGTCAACCCCACCGGCGGATCCGGTGCCGGCGGCGTGACCAATCCGGGAGGGAGCACCGGCGGCGGATCGGGCGTCGGTGTCAACCCCACCGGCGGATCCGGTGCCGGCGGCGCGGCCAATCCGGGCGGGAGCACCGGCGGCGGTTCCACTCAGGCCGGCGGCGGCACGGGCAGCGGCAGCCCGGGAGGCGGGACCGGCCCCGGAGGTGACGGACACCCGGGCGGCGGCGGCCAGGCCGGCGGCGGTCAGGTCGGCGGCGGTCAGGCCGGGGGCGGTCAGGCCGGGGGCGGTCAGGCCGGGGGCGGGACGTCCGATGGCGGTCACTCCGGCACGGGCCAGCACGGCGGCGCATCGTCCGGCGGAGGGAAGTCTGGCGGAGGCAAGTCGGGTGGGCACTGCGGGGGCTGATCGGGCCGCGCGGGACTGCTAGGAAGGAGAATGCCGGGCCGGAGCGCCAGCGCCGCCCGGCCATGCGGGTCCATTTCCCCTTCCGCGGAGCCACGCCATGCCTGACGCCTTTTTCTCCCTCGCCGGCCGGATGGCCGTGGTCACGGGAGGCGCGAGCGGGATCGGCCTTGCCGCCGCGCGGGCGCTGGCCGGGTCGGGCGCGCGGGTCGCGATCCTGGACCGCTCGGGCCTGTCCTTGCCCGAGGGGCTCACGGGAGAGGGACATTTCGCCCTGCAGGCGGACGTCGCCGACGAGGCGAGCCTCGAGGCAGCCTTCGCGGACGTCCTGCGGCGGGAAGGTGGCCTCGACATCCTCGTCAACAGCGCGGGCACGGCGATCCGCAGGCCCGCGGTCGACGTGACGGTGGCGGACTGGGACAAGGTCGTCGCCGTCAACATGACGGGCACCTTCCTGGCCAGCCGCATCGCCGCGCGGAGCATGATCCAGCGCGGCTGCGGCGGGGCGATCGTGAATGTCTCCTCGATCATGGGTTTCTCGGGAGGCGGGCTGTACCCGAACATCTCCTACCAGACGACAAAGGGCGCCATCGTCAACATGACGCGGGCTCTGGCGGTGGAATGGGCGCCCAACGGCATCCGCGTGAACGCGGTGGCTCCGACCTATGTCCGCACGCCCTTCATCGCGCCGCTCCTGGCCGACCCCGACCTCGTCGCGCGCATCGAGGCGATGACACCGCTGCGGCGCATGGCCGAGCCCGAGGACGTCGCGGCGGCGATCCTGTTCCTCGCTTCGCCTGGCGCGAGCATGGTGACAGGCCATACCCTGCCCGTCGACGGCGGCTTCCTCGCGCAGTAGCGCGTCAGCGGCTCCGAAGCTCGGCCACCTGCTCCGGCGTGAGCGGACGTGTCCGCCTGCCGTCCAGGAGCAGGTGCAGCTTCGCCGTCTCCTCCAGCTCCTCGCAGGCATACTGCGCGTCCTGCAGCGTCTTGCCGGAGACGACTGGACCGTGGTTGGCCAGCAGCACGGCAGAGTGCTGGCCCGCCTTGGCCTCGACGGCCTTGGCGAGGGTCTCGTCTCCCGGCGGGAAATAGGGAATGAGCGGCAGTGTCCCGACCCGCATGATGTAGTAGGCGGTCAAGGGAGGCAGCACGTCGTCCGGGTCCACGTCGGCAAGGATGCTGACCGCCACCGAGTAGGTCGAATGCAGATGCACCACGCCGCCGGCCTGCGGTCGCTGGCAGTACATGCAGCGATGCAGGAAGGCCTCCTTGGTCGGCTTGTCGCCGTCAATTTGCACCCCGTCGGCCGAGAAGCGCGACAGGCGCGCCGGATCAAGGTCCCCGAGCGACGCGTTGGTGGGCGTCATCAGCAAGCCGCCGTCGGAAAGCCGTGCGCTGATGTTGCCGGTCGATCCGAAGGTCAGGCCGCGCGCGAAGATGGAGGCGCCGATCCTGCAGATCTCGTCGCGCATGCGCGTCGCTTCCGTGACCGTCCCGACCCCCATGCCTTTCTCCTCACGTCGCAGGTTCGAGCCGGCGGTGCAATCCGCGGTCGTGCCCAAAAATGTTGCATAAATGGCACGTGCACGAAAATGGGCATCCGGGTCCGTCCATTCCACTTGCTCGCCCGGTGGTCACCCTCTACTTTTTGCAGTGCAGCACTCGTGCTGCATGCCCTCCTTGGGCGTTTCCTCCCTAGACTTGGGTCGCTCCGAAAGGGGCGACCTTTTTCTTTTCAGGGCAGCCAAGGGGCCCAGGCCACGTCAGGCGACCTTCACCCACGCCTTCGCTTCCGAGGACGCGACGGCGGCGTCCACCACCTTCTGGATCTCCCAGGCCTCGCGGAAGTCCGGTCCAGCCTCGGGTCCCCCGGCAATGCGGGCGAGGAATTCAGCCATCTCGATGACCTTGAGGTCGTTGAAGCCGAGCTGGTGGCCCGGCGCCACGCAGAACAGCCCGTAGGGCGCGTGCTGAGGCCCGGCCTCGATCCGCGTGTATCCCGCCTGCCGCCTGTCGCCGCCCGTCCGGTAGAACATCAGCTCGTTCAGCCGCTCCTGCGTGAAGACGAGCGAGCCCTTCGTGCCGCTGATCTCGAAGCCGAGCTGCATCTTGCGGCCGGTCGCGCACCAGTTCGCCTCGATCGAGCCGCCGACACCGCCGGCAAAGCGGACGGTGAGACGTGCCACGTCGTCCACGCCCACGTCGCGGCGCTCACTCGCACCGGCGGACACAGGCCGTGAGGGCACCAGCGTCTGGAGGTCGGCCGTCAGGCTCTCGATCGGACCCACGAGGAAGCGCGCCATGGCGATGATGTGGCTGCCGAGGTCCGCCACGGCGCCCGGGCCGCCGCTCCGGTCGCTGCGCCATGTCCAGGGCGCTTCGGGGTCGGCCATGTAGTCCTCGGCATGAATGCCGCGGAAGTTGGTGATCTCGCCGAGTTCGCCGGCCTTGATCATCTCGCGCGCGAGCTTGATGACCGGGTTCTTCAGGTAGTTGTAGCCGACCTGCGTGACGATGCCCGCCGCCTCCGCGGCCTCCACCATCTCGCGCGCGACGGCGGCGCTGGGGGCGAGCGGCTTCTCGCAGTGCACGTGCTTGCCGGCCTTGGCCGCCGCCACGGCCATGTCCCGGTGCAGGATGTTGGGCGTCGTGATCGACACGATCTCGACGGCCGGATCGGCGATCGCGGACTGCCAGTCCGTCGTCCAGGACCGGAAGCCATATTGCGCGGCTGTGGCCTCGGCCGCCGGAGCCACGGCGTCGGCGACCACCCGAAGCACGGGCCGCATGGACCCGGCGAAGACGGCATCGACGGTCCTGTATGCCAATGCATGGGCCTTGCCCATGAAGCCTGTCCCGATGACTGCGATGCCGATTTCGCGCATGTCCTGTCCTCGTGGTTCGTGTGCCGTTCGGATCGCTCGGGCGCTCAGACGCCGATGCGCTGTTTGCGGCGGCCTTCCACCTGTGCCTGGGCCGCCTTCTTCACGTCGTCGCGGCCGGAGACCTGCGGTACGCCGACGTCCCACCATGCGTCGCCGGGCGTCCATGTGAAGGCATCGGACACGATGGTGAGCACCGTGGTGCGGTCGGTGCCCTTCGCCCAGTCGAGCGCCGGGCCGAGTTCGGCGAGGCTGTCGACCCGCCGCGCCAGGGCCCCCATCGATTCCGCATGCTTGGCGAAGTCCACCCCGAAGGGCTCCTTCACCCGGCAGTCCTTGATGAGGTTGTTGAAGGAGGGTGTGCCCTTGGCGTTCTGCAGGCGGTTGATCACGGCGTAGCCGCCATTGTCGCAGACGACGACGATGAGCTTGTGGCCGGAAAGGACGGACGAATAGATGTCGGCGTTCATCATCATGTAGGATCCGTCGCCGACCATCACGATGACCTCGCGCGAGGGATCGGCCATGGCTGCGCCCCAGGCTGCGGCGATCTCGTAGCCCATGGTGGAGAAGCCGAACTCGACGTCGAAGGTGTTGGGCGACTTGACGCGCCAGTTCTTCATCAGTTCGCCCGGCAGCCCGCCGGCAGCGGTGATCACCATGTCCTTCTCGCCGGCCTTGCCGTTCACCACGCCGACGACCTGCGCGTAGGTGGGAACCTCGGCGTTGGTGGGTTTCTGGAACCCGTCCAGCATGGCGTTCCAGCGTGCCATCTCGGTGCGGCCCTTCTGGGTCCAGGACGCGTCGGCCTTCCAGTCCCCCAGAGCCTCGTCGAGTTCCGTCACCGACTCGAGCGCGTCGCCGACGACCGCAAGCGCCCGGTGCTTGGTCGCGTCCCAGCGGGCGGCGTTGATCGAGAGGAACTTCGCCTCCGGAGCGAAGACCGTCCACGAGCCGGTCGTGAAGTCCATGAGCCGCGTGCCCACCGCGACGACGACGTCCGCCTCCGCCGCCATCGCGTTGGCCGAGGTCGAGCCGACGATGCCGACCGGTCCGACATAGGCGGGGTGGCCGTGCGCCACCGTGCCCTTGCCGGCGATGGTCTCGGACAGCGGGATGCCGCGCTTCTCCGCGAAGGCGGCCAGCGCCGCCTCGGCGCCGGAGTAGCGCGTTCCGCCGCCGGAGATGATCAGGGGCCGCTTCGCCCCCTTCAGCAGCTTGACCGCATCGGCGAGCCGCCTGCGGTCCGGACGGGGGCGGGGAGGGAGGTGAATCGTGGGTGCGAAGAAGGCCGCGGGGTAGTCACAGGCCATCTCCTGCACGTCCTGCGGCAGGGCGATGAAGGCCGGGCCGCAATCGGCGGGGTCGAGCAGCGTCGCCACCGCCTGCGGCAGCGAGGAGATGATCTGCTCGGGGTGGACGATGCGGTCCCAGTAGCGTGTGACCGGCTTGAAGGCGTCGTTCACGTTGATGGTGGGGTCGCCGTAATGCTCCACCTGCTGCATCACGGGGTCCGGGCGCCGGTTCACTAAGGTATCGCCCGCGAGCATCAG
>JAESFG010000593.1_pt1 | contig 14856 bp, 19 predicted proteins | sample 9269371 | NCBI WGS metagenome assembly JAESFG01 (sample SAMN14506227, study PRJNA617093) | algae metagenome | isolation source: Aetokthonos hydrillicola CCALA 1050 (B3-Florida) and co-occurring... | place: USA: South Carolina | collected 2013-01-01 | reverse complement strand
TCGCTCCGGGATCCCTTCCCGGGCCGGTGGCGCTGCCCGGCTCAGCCGTCGGCCAGGATGACGAGGTTCACCGCCTTCGGGCCCTTACCCTTTTTGTCGGGCTCGACTTCGAAGGACACCTTCTGGCCCTGGTCAAGGGTGGGGAGGCCTGCACGCGACACCGCGGTCACGTGAACGAAAATGTCCCTGCCGCCGTCGTCGGGCTTGATGAAGCCGTATCCCTTCTCGGCATTGAAGAATTTCACCACGCCCTGCTGCGACATTCCTGCGACTCCCTGACCGGCGCGGAATTACCCGTCACCAAAACGTACTTTCCAGGGCCGGTGCCCGTGCTGGCGCCGGTTCAGGCAAGTCGTCGGGACCCTCATCGCCGGCGTATGTCAGATATTATTTCCTGCAAGAGGCCTCTCTTGGCAAGGAGAAACCTGACATCGGCGAATACGTCTCTTTAAATCGATTGATCTACTGTCCCGAAATGTCAAATTCTTGGGCAGTGATGTGGGATGGAATCGGTCCTACGCTGCTTTTCTTTCAGTTTCTCAGGGACTTGATCCTGCACATCGCGCCTGCCCCCTGGCGGAGCACGGGCACCAGGGCGTCCAGCATCACTCCGCATTCGTCTGCCAGCGTCCAGGGCGGATTCACGATCGCCATGCCGCATCCGTTGAGTTGGCGTGGATCGGCCGGCGCCTTCACGAAAAGCTCGATCGTCACGGCCTCGCGGGGCTCGGCCAACTGGGCCAGCGCGGCGGCGAATTCGGCCGGGATCGCCGGATCCTTGATCGGGTACCAGAGCGCGTAGATCCCCGTCGAGAAGCGTGCCAAGGCCTCGCGCAGGCCGTCCTCCATCCGCGAGAACTCGTCCGGATGCTCGAAGGGCGGGTCGACAATGATCAGACCCCGCCGTTCGCGGGGGGGCAGGTGGGCCTTCAGCGCCGTCCAGGCATCCTGCTGCAATACCTTGACCCTGCGGTCAGCAGCCATGGCTTCGGCCAGCGACGCGGCGTCGACCGGATGTTTCTCCGTCAGGATGAGGCGGTCCTGCCGCCGGGTGAGGCGGCGGGCGATCTCGGGAGAGCCGGGATAGAGATCTCCGCCCGACTCGCCGCGAAGCGCCGCGATGGCCTCGAGATAGGGTGCGAGGAGCGCGGCTGCCTCGTCCGGGAGGGTTGCGCCGAGAACCCGCCCAATGCCACCCCGCCATTCGCCCGTGCGTTCGGCCTGGGAGCCGCCAAGGTCATAGATCCCTGAACCCGCATGCGTGTCGAGGACCCGGAACGGAGTCTCCTTGCGGCAGAGATGCACCAGGATCCTCGCAAGGACGGCATGCTTGACCACGTCGGCGAAGTTCCCCGCGTGGAAGGCGTGGCGGTAATTCATCGGGTTGGAACCTTCAGTCGGGCCGGATCACGCGCGCTCGCAACCCGTTCGCTAGCATTCTCACGATTGGCTTCAGGGCTCTACAAGACAGCCGTGGCAGACAGGTGCCGGGAGCCTGCAATGTCCATGTCCGCCTTCGGCATCGCCGTCACCGGAATGCGTGCCGCCACGGCGCGCCTCGAGGCCGCCAGCGCCAACATTGCCAACGCCCAAAGCGGTGGCGCCGTGCCGGGCACCGATGCGCCGGCGGGGGCAGGGCGGGTCTTCCAGCCGGTCCGCGTCCAGCAATACGAGACAGGCGGCCAGGGCGGCGTGGGGTTCGACTTCTCGCGCGACTCCTCCGCCTACATCCAGGCCTACGATCCGACGTCCCCCGACGCGAACGGCAAGGGGATGGTCGCCCTGCCGGCGGTGGACATGGCGACAGAGGCGCTCAACCTGATAACGGCCAAGCTGCAGTACTCGGTCTCGGCCAAGGTCGCACGCGTCGCAAGCGACATGCAGCGCACGGCACTCGACACGCTGGCCTGACGCGCGTTCAGCGGACCGGCGGGACCGTGAAGGACCCGCCCCGGCAGGAGCGGCGGTCGACTTCGGGACACGTCAGAAAGCTGCGTCGGTCCTTGCTGAGGCAGATCCGGATTTCCTGAAGCATTCCGCCGCTGCAGGCGACGGCCATCATGTCCGTGCGCAGACCCGGATTGGCAGCGGCGAAGGCACGCTCCAGAGCGATCGGCGTGAAGGTCTGCTCGGCCGTGGGGGATACGAGGGCCGGCGGAATCGCGACCTTTTCTCGCGCTGCGCGCACAGCCTCGAAGTACTCGGTCGGGCTCAACCCGCTGCACGTGCCGTGCTTGCGCCACTCGTAGCGGGCGAGTCCCTCGTCGGGGAAAACGCCCTTGGCGCTCTCCAGCGCGATGCGGGACGGGGACCGGTTCGCCGGCGAGCACTCGGTGGGGAAACCGCGGGTGTATTGCGGCCAGAGGCCGTGCACGACGAAGCCCAAGCCGCTGCCGTCCTCGCACTGGTCGCGGCCCTTGCGGTCACCCTCGACCTCGCAGAATCCGGGAGACCAGGACAGGGCCAGGACATAGAAGTCGAAGTCGCCGGGAGGGCCACCCCTGCGCTCGCCACCCTGCTGCGCCTGCGCCGACGCCGTGCCCAAGAAGAAAGCCGCCGCAAGACATGCGGCGGCTCGCATCGTCCGTCCCGTCACGGGGATGCCTCAGGGCTGGGCCATCTTGCAGCCGGGTGCGTAGGCGAGCGACGGGTCCAGCCCGTTGATGCAGAAGCGCACGCCCCAGCCCCAGCCGATCATCCCGGTATCCTCGGCCAGCACGTAGGAAATCTCCCGGCGGACACCGTCGGACATGGTCACGACGCCGCGGCAGAAGCGCCGGGGAATGAAGTCCAGCCCCCAGGGACGGAAATCCGTCGTCTTGATCGCGTCGAAGCGCGCGATCTGCAGGCCGGTGTGCCAGTAGGTCTGGTCGGTGTCGGTGAAGCGGGAGATGATCTTCGTGGTCACCTCGGGCGCCTCGCAAGCGGGAACACCGGTGGCGGAATAAGGCTCCGTCCAGCGCTCCGCCGGCATCCGCTCTTCGGCGGCCGCGGGCAGCGACGCTGCGACCACGCTCAGTCCGGCAAGGACGGCCAGGGTGACACCGCGCATAGTGCAAGGCTCCTGCTTCGTTCGCGGCACGATGCTAGCGGCTCATGCTCGGGTCAAGTGTAAGCGGGACACGCCGCGCGGAATTCGTAAACGGGCTCAGCGGATGGCGCCGACCGTCCCCGGCGGCCGTGTCGCGCCGAGGAAGGGGGCATCGACGGGCTCGTCCATCTGGGCGTCGCCAAGCGGCTCGGGCGCCTGCGAGAGGGACATGCGGCCGGCTGCGCCTGTCTCTCCGAGTTCGGGATAGAGGCCGCCAATGTCGAGCGGTTCCTCGGGGCCGGGCTGTCCGCCTGGCTCCTGCTCGTCGCGACGCGGCGCCGGCTGCCAGGGCTTGGGCGTCATCGGCGCCATCGGACCGAGGCGCGGGGCGAACTTGATGATGGGCTTGCAGATGGTTCGCCCACGATTGTGCCGGGCGAGATCCAGATGGAAATGGTCGTAATGGAAGCTGTCGGCCCCGGGGCCGAGCACTGTCGAGAAGTACCGGCAGGATCCGACGAAGACCTCGCGCAGGAACGCCTGCTCCTGCGGCGAGCCCCGCCATCCGTCCTTCACGGTGATCTCGCGGCCGTCGGCGAAGCGGAAGGACATCACGTCGACGGCATTGCCGAAGCTGTGCTCGGACAGGGGCGCGCCCGACTGGTTGTTCATGCCCCGGCAGGAATAGGATCCCGCACGCAGGTCGGTGACGCGGGCGCCGAAATACATTTCCGCGGCCGGCTGGAGCAACTCCGAGATCCAGCGGTCGATCTGCGGAACGATGGGACAGGCCAGCGTCGCGCGGCTGTTCAGCCGCACCTCGCCGCCGACGAATGCCGTGATCCGCCAGGGCTGCAGCATGCCGCAGGCGCCCGGGCCGTTGATCGTGCGCCCCGGCTCCACATAGGCCGAGGGCTGGACGGCCTTGGCCGCATTGCAGGCCTGCTCGGCCTCGTCCCGCCAGGGCGCGCGCCGCTCGAAGGAGAACATGCCGCAGCCCGCAAGGAGGAAGAGGACGACGGAGCCTACGAGATACTTTGACACCCCGCGTCGCATGGCCCGGACAATGCGAGCGAGACTATTAAGCGCTTATAAACGTCGGCGGGATGGACCAGAGTGGGTTCCCGGAATCGCGGGAGAGTGATCTATGCCGACACGTATCGTCCTGTGCGGCGCAACCGGTTGGGTGGGAAGGGCCCTCGTGGCCGCCATCGAGAAGGCCGATGACCTCGTCCTCGCTGGCGCCGTCGCGCGCTCGGCGGCAGGGCAGGACGCCGGCGTGGCGGCGGGGCATGGCCCGGTCGGCGTGCCCATCGTCGCGACGCTTGCCGAAGCGCTCGAGAGCCCGTGCGACGTGGTCGTCGACTACACAAAGCCGCATGTCGTGAAGGACCATGCGCTGGCTGCGCTGAAGGCCGGCCGGTGCGTCGTCATCGGCACCTCCGGGCTCGCCGCCGCCGACTTCGCCGAGATCGAGGCGAGCGCGCTGGGGGCGGGAAGGGGTGTCGTCGCGGCCGGAAACTTCTCCATCACCGCCACGCTCCTGAAGCGCTTCGCACTGGAGGCGGCGAAATACGTCGCCGACGTCGAGATTGTCGACTACGCCTCGCCCGGCAAGCCGGACACGCCGTCCGGCACCGCGCGAGAGCTCGCCGAGACCCTGTCCACCGTGCGCAAGGCCGCCACGTCGCGGCCGGTCGCCGAACTCAGTGGCGCCCGGGAGACACGGGGCGCGGCGCTCGGCGAGCCGCGCCCGGTGCAGGTGCACTCGCTGCGACTGCCCTCCTACGTGCTCTCCTGCGAGGCGGTGTTCGGCGCGCCCGACGAGCGGCTCGTCATCCGCCACGACGCCGGATCCTCCGCTGCACCCTATGTCGCCGGGACTCTGCTGGCGGCCCGAAAGGTCACGACCTTCGCCGGGCTGCGGCGCGGGCTCGACGCGCTCATCTGAAAATGCTGGCGGGCGCGCCTTTCGGCGCGCCCGCTGCTCATCGTGTCAGGCCCGGTCAGATGCCGGACGGACCGGCGCCGGGATCCTGGTCACCCGCCGGCTTGGCCGGGGCGGCGCGCCGAGAGGCGAGGAACTGGTCGAACTCGGCCTTGTCCTTGGCCTTGCGCAGCTCCGCCAGGAACTCGCCGAAAGCCTGCTGCTCCTCGACGAGGCGGCGGTACTCGGCCTCGAGCCGCTCGATCTCCGAGGTCTTGTAGTCCTCGAAGGCCACGTTGCCGCTGTCACGGCGCAGTTCGTGGCGGGCCCAGCGGGGACCCTCGCTCTTCCACGGGCCGCAGTTGAACGCTGCGCCGTTGGCGCCGGCGGCCTGCCAGCGGTTGGAACGGCCCCACCAGCCTTCCTTCCAGCCCTTCCAGGCCAGGATGGCGAGGCCAACGGGCCAGAACAGCACGAAGCCGGCAATCATCGCGGCCAGTTCGACCGGCTTCCAGCCCGATCCGCGCCGCTCTTGGCCGGATCCGGGCGAAAGAGCCCACGCGGACGTACGACAGGACATGGTGTCCCTCCTCTATGTTACGGGCCTTCACATGGTAACGAATTTTCGCCGTTCAAGAGGTGGGACCCGGTTCACACAAGCGTGATGGTCAAGCTCGCAGGGCCGTGCCGACGATGGCCCGGGTGCCGTCCAGCAGCACGGAAGCGGGATCGTTGCCGCATTGCGGGCCGAGATGACCGGCACGGGCGAGGGAGGCGACGCCGTGGGCGAGCGACCAGACCTGGAGGGCCACGGGCCGCGGATCGAGCTCCGGACGGCGACGGCCGGCGAGCACCGCGCCGAGGCCCTGGACGAGCGCCTCGAAGGCCTGTCCGCCCGCATGGGCGGCGCCGGCATCCTCGCCGTTCTGCCCGTTCGCTGCCGCGGGGACGACACGGTCGAACATCGCCGCGTAGAGACCGGGTTCGCGATGCGCGAAGGCGAGATAGGCGCGGCCCATCGCCTCCAGTCCGGCCTCCGGATCGGCCTCGCTCTCCAGCGCGGAGGCGAGGGCGAAGCCGAAGCGTCGGAAGCCTTCCGCCGCGACCTCCGACAGCAGTGCGTCGCGATCGCGGAAATGGCGGTAGGGCGCCGCGGCGCTGACGCCGGCCAGCTTTGCCGCGTCGCCGAGGGTGAAGCCAGCCGCGCCGCGCTGCGCCAGCAGGCTGCGCGCCGCCTCCAGCAGGGCTTCGCGCAGCTGGCCGTGGTGATAGCCGCGCCGCTGGAAAGGCCCGAAGCCCGGGCCGCCGGCGCCGGGCGGACCGCAGTGGGCGCCGAAGGGTCCGCGTCGTCGATGCATGGCGCCAGCCTTAGCGGAACGGCGGTGCACCAGCAATGCGCAGGCGCGCTTGACCGCGCCGCTGCCCGCCGCACACTGCCGCCCGGCCATGCCGGCCAACTCTCCTGGAACCTGCCATGCTGTCCATCCTCGACATCCGCCGGCGCATCGATGCCGGCAGGATCTCGCCCCTCGCCGCGCTGCAGCAGTCGCGCGAGGCCATCCTCGCCGGCAACGCGGAACTCGAGGCTTTCGCCTGCGTGGCGGAAATTCCCGCAGCGGCCATCGACGCGGCTGCGCCGCTGGCCGGCATCGCGACGGGCGTGAAGGACGTGATCGACACAGCAGCGCTGCCGACCGAACTCGGATGGAAGCCCATCTATGGCGGCTGGCAGCCCCGGTCCGACGCCGTGGTGGTGACGCTGCTGGAGGAGGCCGGGGCCACCTTGATGGGCAAGACGGTCACCACGCCCTTCGCCGTTCTCGACCCCGCGCCGACGCTCAATCCGCACGATCCCACGCGGACGCCGGGTGGCTCCTCCTCGGGGTCGGCGGCGGCGGTGGCGGCCGGGCTCGTGCCGCTCGCCATCGGCACGCAGACGGCGGCCTCCGTGGTGCGGCCGGCGGCCTATTGCGGCGTCGCCGGCATCAAGCCCTCCTTCCGCCTGCTGCCGACCGCGGGCGTGAAGACGACGGCGTGGACGCTGGACACGCTGGGCCTCTTCGCCGCTACCGTTCCCGATCTCGCCTACGCGCTCGCCGCGATCTCCGGTCGCGAGATGGGCGACCCGGCGGCTGACCATGGCGCTCCGCGCATCGGCGTCGTGCGCCAGACCTATGCCGGCGAGCCGCAGCCCGAGGGCGTCGAGGCGCTCGACAGGGCCGCGCGCCTCGCAGCGGCGGCGGGGGCCTTCGTGCGCGAGTTCGACCTGCCGCCGAGCTTCGCCGAGGGGTGGGAGGCGCAGTGGACGATCTACCGCTACGAGCTGCGCCGTTCGCTCGGCTGGGAATGGCGGCATCGCCGCGCCGAGATGCCGCCGCTGCTCGCCGGCATGCTGGCGCAGGGCGATGCGATCCCGACGGCGGAGTATGACAGGCTGCGCGGCGTCGCCCGGCGAGCCCGCGCGGCGGCGCGGTCGGTGTTCGAGGAGAACGGCGTCGACGTGCTGCTCACCTACTCGGCCGCGGGGGAAGCGCCGGACCGGTCGTCGACCGGCGATCCGCGGTTTGCACGGCTGTTCACACTGCTGGGCGTGCCGGCGATCAACGTGCCCGGCCTGCATGCCCCGTCCGGGCTCCCGGTCGGCGTCCAGGTCGTCGCCCCGTTTGCGCGTGACGCCCGCGCGCTGGCCGCGGCGGCCTTCCTGGAAAGGGTGATCGCGGCCGCCTGAGCCGCCGGGAACCGGCCTTCCGGAGCGGCGTTCGATTCGCCGCCCGGGGCCGGAAGCTTTTGCGCTGCAACGTGTTTGCCGCGGTGCAGCGACGAAAGCGCTTCGCCGGCCGGCGGTCGGATGATAGGTTAAGAAAACGTCACATGCCGGAGGAGGACCCCCATGGTCATGATCCAGAGGCTCGACGTGCTGGCCCTGTGCGCGTCGCTCCTTCTCGTTGGCGCGGTCGTGCTGGGCTTCGTCTGAGGTCCGTCGGGCCGAGACCCGACAGGCATATGCGAATTGCGGGAGGGTAGGGCGGCGGCCCCGCCCTCCTTTTTCGTTGACCGGAGCGCGCGTCTCCAGACGCGGATGTTCGGGACACGGTCACCCCGGCCGGACACAGGATGACCGGCGGGTCTGAAGACCCGCGCTCCCTGAGTTCACTCTGCCGCCGGACGGCGCTCGTGGCGGCCCTCGCCGATCTCCTCGACGATCTTGGCGACGAAGGCATCGAGATCCTCGGGCTTGCGGCTGGTCACGATCCCCTGGTCGGTGACGACCTCGCTGTCCACCCAGTCGGCTCCGGCATTGACGAGATCGGTCTTCACCGACGGCCAGGACGTGACCTGCCGCCCCCTGGCGACGCCCGCTTCCACCAGGAGCCAGGGGCCGTGGCAGACCGCGGCGACCACCTTCCCGTCCTGGGTGAAGCGCCTGACGATCTCGATCGCCTTCGGCTCCAGCCGCAGCTTGTCGGGGTTGATCTGGCCGCCGGGAATGACGAGCGCGTCATAGGCGGAGGCGTCGACCTCGTCGAGCGTCTTGTCCACCTTTACCGGACGGCCCCAGTCGGTCTTGTCCCAGCCCATGATCTGGCCCGGCTGGCGGGTCCGGGCGGGCGAGGCCACGTCGACGGTGGCTCCCTTCCCACGCAGCTGGTTCAGCGGCTTCTCGAGTTCGGACTGCTCGAAGCCGTCGGTCGCAATGATCAGCACCTTAGCCTGGCGGATGTCCGTCATGTCTCGTCTCCTGATCTGTCGGGAATTGCCTCTTCCAACGACAGGAGTCGGGACGGGTTCCGGCCGATCGAGCCTAGAATTTGAGCGCGACCGCGTGCCGCGGAGCCCTTCCTGAAGAGGCTGCGCTCCCGCTATGGTTGTCGCTTGAAGCTGCTGCGGACAAATCCATGCGGTGCCTGCTCGTTGCCGACCTGCACTATTCGCTGCCGCAGCTCGATTGGGTGGCGCAGACCGCGCATCGCTACGACGTCACCATCCTGGCCGGCGACATGCTCGACCTCGCATCGATGGTCGATTTCGAGGCCCAGATCCTGGTCGCGCAGCGATATGTCCGGAAGATCGCCGGCTCGACCCGGCTGATCCTGAGCTCGGGCAATCATGACCTCGACGCGGCCGGGCCCGACGGCGAGAAGGTGGCCGCCTGGTTCGACGATCTCGCGGGTGACGGCGTGATCCTCGACGGCGGCTCGCTGGCGCTCGGCGACACGCTGTTCACGGTGTGCCCGTGGTGGGACGGACCGGCCACGCGCGAGCGGATCGAGGCGCAGATCGCCGCGGACGCCACCCGCCGCCCGGCCCGCTGGATCTGGGTGCACCATGCTCCGCCGCGGGAATCGCCAGTCAGCTGGACTGGCAAGACGAGCCTCGGCGATCCCGAGCTTGCTGCCTGGATCGAACGCTACTCGCCCGACATCGTGCTTTCCGGGCACGTGCACCAGTCGCCCTTCGTGCGCGACGGCTCCTGGGCCGACCGCATCGGCGCGACCTGGGTGTTCAACGCCGGCCACCAGTACGGGGCGCCGCCGGCCCATGTCGTTATCGACACCGAGGTGGGGCAGGCGCTGTGGATCTCGGCGATGGGCCTTCAGGCCGTCGCGCTCGACCAGCCGCTGGAGCGCCCGATCGCGCCGCTGCCGCGCATGCCCGACTGGTTCATGGCGACTTTGGAAGCCGGTCCGACCCCGGCCTGACCTTGCGACGCTGCTGGTAGATCAGGCTCTCCAGCACGTCGCCGACCATCTCCAGGTGGTTGTCCGTCCCCGCGAACTGGCGCTTGAGGTCGACGAGATAGGTCGTCGCCGCGTTGAGCCGCTGCGCCAGCAGCACGGCCACGATGTAGGACGCCGCCGGATGCTCGCGGAAGAAGGCCTGCCCGTCCTCGAAGACGTGCACCTCGATGTCGCCCAGCGCGCGCGCGGTCGCCGTGTGCGGCAGGTCGAGCAGCAGCGACATCTCGCCCACGGCGGCGCCCGGCTCCGCCAGGATAGCCACCTGGCTGTCGCCGCGCAGGATCTCGATCCGGCCGCTCACCAGGACGTAGAGCCGCCCTGTCCGCTCGCCCTGGTTGAGGAGCACCGTTCCGGCCGGGATGCGGCGGGGCGGCGTCTGCGGGCAGGCTTCGAGAAGCGACTTCATGCGGGGCTCCATCCGGTTTCGCTACGCTCCAGGCGGCGCCTGCGCGCCGCCGCACTCCACCACCGTCCCGCGTTTCCCGGCCTCAACTTAGCCGAGTGCCGCGGGGTGTAAATCTCACGCCCTTTTCCGGAAGCGCGTTCCATGCCACATCCGGCTGGATTTCGCGCCAGGGAGAGTCCGATGCCCCGCTACATCATCCTCGACACGATCACGGGAGACATCGTCGCCGACACCCTCGACCTCGACGGTCCGCCGCGCGAGGAATCTCCGCTGGAGGCCGTGAAGCGCTATGACGCGCTGACGCTCGAGGACGTGCGCGAATACACGGAGGAGCACCCGGACGCCGCGCTCAACGGCGGCGTCGGCTACATCGTCTACCTGCCGCCTGACGATCTGCCGAAGGTGCTCGACGGCGACGACAAGCCGGCGGTGGACGCCATCACCGACCGCTGCGAGCCCGTCGCCTTCGTCGAGTTCCGGGAGCTCTGAGGCGGGGCCTCACCAGCCCATGGTTCCGGGCGCGCCCTTGAAGGGGCCGGCCACGTCGCTCGTGATCCAGCCGCCGTAGAAGCCGCCCTCCTGCGGGCGGACACGCTCGCCGTCGACGAGGCATTCGTCCATGCGGCCAGGATAGAAGCTGACGAAATCGGCGATGGGCGCGAAGGCGGGGGTGGGGTCCGGATAGGCCCAGGCCGCCCGGTCCGCGCGCCGCCCGCCGGGAGCGATGACGTCGTAGTAGACGGCGCGGCCCTTCCACTCGCACAGGCTGCCGAAGCCGGGCACGCGGACCAGCGCCTCCGGGATGATGTCCTGCGGCGGGATGTACCAGCTCGGCGGATGGCTCGTTTCCAGCACCCGCCAGGCGCGCCGGCTGTCGGCGATGACGATGCCGCCGAAGCGCACGACGACGTGCTTCTCCGACGGGCGGGCGACGGCGGGGCGGGGATAGTCCCAGACGCTTTCCTGTCCGGGGCCGGGCGTTTCTCGGGCAATGCTCATGCGGGAGAAACTGGCGCGGCCGGCGGGCCGCGGCCAGTACCCAGGATGACGCAGGCCTGCGTCAACGCGCGGCTTCGAGCTCCACGGCGGACACGCCGAGGGCCAGGTTGACGCCGCGCTGCGACTGCACGCTGAGCGGCTGCAGGCTGATCGTCTGGTTGGACCCGCCGACCAGGACGTTCGCGCCGCCGCCGGCGACCACCGACGCCTCCGCCGAGGCCCCCGTATAGGCGCCCGCCAGCGCCCCGCGCTGCCATGACCGGGTGGGGGCATAGACCGCCCAGACCAGCCGGCCGCCCGAGGTCGCGCCGACGTCGAGCCCGAACTTGCGCACGGTGCCGGCATAGGCCTCGCGCGCGCCCTTCTGCGGACGGAACGTGCAGGCCAGCGCCTTGCTGGACGTGATGATCATGCCGACACCGCCCGACACCTCGCAGGTGAGTACCCCCACCCGCGTCGGCGCGGCCTGGGCGGCGGAGGCGAGGGCGGCGAGGCCCAGAGTGGCCGCGAGGGCGGCGGAGGCGGGGCGAAGCGGCGTGGCGGACATGGCGTGTCTCCCGGTGAATGGACCGCCCGACAACCCGCGACGCGCCGAATGGTTCGGCTTCAGGCGGGGGTCATCACGGCCGCGGCGCGGCGCAGTTGGGCCTGACGCGGAGCCGTCGACGGCACTGGCGAAACCGCAGGAAAAGCGTACAGGCCATGTTTACGCCGCCGACATCCTGTCCTAATCTGTCGACATTGTTACGAACAAGTCTTTTTTCAACGTCTTGATTCCATGACAGACCGTCTTGCGCATGACCGGGCGCGCATACGATGCGTATGACGCCGTCCGATGACACGCTCTTCTTCGGCGACAACCTGGACGTGCTGCGCGAGCACATCGAGGACGAGAGCGTCGACCTGATCTATCTCGACCCGCCCTTCAACTCGAACGCCAACTACAACGTGCTGTTCAAGGCGCCCTCGGGCGACCAGAGCCAGGCGCAGATCGAGGCCTTCGAGGACACGTGGCGCTGGAGCGAGGCGGCCGAGCGCGCCTTCGACGAGGTGATGGATTCAGGCCACACCGACGCGGCGGAGATGCTGCGCGCCATGCGGGGCATGCTGCGCGAGAACGACATGATGGCCTATCTCGCCATGATGGCCGTGCGGCTGATCGAGCTGCACCGCGTGCTCAAGCCCACGGGCTCGCTCTACCTGCACTGCGACCCGACGGCGAGCCATTACTTGAAGATTTTGTTGGATGCGGTGTTTGACGCTCGCCATTTCAGAAATGAAATCGTCTGGAAAAGGACTTCATCTCACAATGACACGGGCCGATTTGGTAGAATCCACGACACAATTTTCTATTATGCGCGGTCAGAAAAATACAAATTCAATGTTCAGCGCAGAGAAACTCGACGAAAAGTACGTCCAAAAAGTTTATACGCGATTGGACGAAAATGGTCGGCGCTATCGGTTAGACAACATTCTCGCACCAGGAGGACGAGGGCCCATTTACGAGTGGGGTGGAATGACCCGCGCGTGGAGATATACAGAAGAGAAGATGAAGGCTCTCCATCGAGACGGCAGAATAAAGCTATATCCCGATGGGACCGCGATGATAAATGCCTACGTTCGGTATTTGGACGAGAACGAAGGTCAGCCCGTTCAAGATTGGTGGGACGACATAGGCGTTATTGCTGCTCCTTCACGCGAACGCCTCGGCTATCCCACCCAAAAGCCCGTCGCCCTCCTGGAGCGCATCCTGCGCGCCTCGTCCAACGAGGGCGATCTCGTGCTTGATCCCTTCTGCGGCTGCGGCACCACCATCCATGCAGCGGAGAAGCTCAACCGGCGCTGGATCGGCATCGACGTCACCCACCTCGCCATCGGCCTCATCCGCAAACGCCTGCGCGACGCCTTCCCGATGGCGCAGTTCGAGGTCGTCGGCGTGCCGCGCGACCTCGGCGGCGCGCGCGAGCTCGCCGCGCAGGACAAGCACCAGTTCCAGCTCTGGGCTCTGTCCCTGGTGGAGGCGCAGCCCTTCAAGGGAGGGCGCAAGGGCGCCGACGGCGGGGTGGACGGCTACATCTACTTCAAGCCCGACGGCCGCGTGGTGGAGAAGGCCATCGTCAGCGTAAAGGGCGGCGAGCATGTCGACGTGAAGATGATCCGCGACCTCATCGCCACCGTCGACCGCGAGCGCGCCAAGGCCGGCATCTTCCTCACCCTCGCCCCGCCCACCAAGCCCATGGTCACCGAGGCCGCTGCCGCCGGGCTCTACGCGCCGCCCCACCACGCCAAGGTGCCGAAGATCCAGATCGTCACCATCGCCGACCTCCTCGACGGCCGCGACGGTCCCGACCTGCCCTTCCGCGACGCCTCCGTCTTCCGCAAGGCGCGCCGGGAGGCGGGACCGGACAGACAGCTCGGGCTGGACGTGTAGGCGACCTCAGGCGACGCTTTTCAGCACGTCTCCAATGAAGGCGTTGAGGCTCTTTCCGGAGCGCGCAGCCGCAGTGGCGAGGCGGCGGTGCAAGTCTGGATCGATGCGCAGAGACAGCGTTCCCGAATAGGGCCGCTCGGGCTCCCGGCCCTCGGAGGCGCACCAGTCCCGATAGTCAGCAAGGGTGTCGGCGAAGGCCTGCTTCAGCTCTTCCACCGTGCGCCCGGCAAAATGCAGCGTCGCGCGCGTGTTGATCACGGAGCCGCTGAGCAGGCCTGCCTCCTCGTCGATTTCGATTTCGGCCACGTAGCCGTCATGAGTCAGCGTCGTCATTCCTGCCATCCAGCCAGCATCAGAAATCGGCGAACCGCCTTCAACGCGCCCTTGTCGGTTTCGGGGTGAGGATGGGGGCGGTGGAACACGGCCTCCTCGCGTCCCAGGCGAACCCGGATCCTCGACCCCCGCCCTTCGGACATCTTGGCTCCCAAAGCGACAAGCAGACTCTCGATGTCAGCCCACCGCACGTCGGAGCGCACCGGATCATCGAAAATTGCCGCCAAGGTCCGGCGGTGTTTGGCGTTCATGAAATGATACCAGAAAATGGTTTGTCTTCGCAATTCGACGGCGCGGTCCTCGCGCCCGATAAGTCCTACCCCTTCCGCTTCCCGCCCCTGAACGCCCGCGTCCCGCCCTTGCCCGCTTTGCTCCGGCCGATCGCTTCCGCACCCAGCGGCCTTCCCAATCCGCCACCCAGATTGTGCGGGCCCATTTCGTCCAGCGTCGGTTTCCGCGCCCGTGTCGCCGGCAGATCCTCGCCGAAGCGGGCTCCGTCCTTGCCGGGCGGGGGTTCGTTGGCGGCGCGGCCGTACTTCCTCGGCCCTCGGTAACCGCCGGTCTTCTCGTCAACGTCGCTCTGGGTGGCCAGCGGGTCGTCGGCCAGCACCAGCTCGGTCGCCTGCAGGCGCTTGATCTCGTCGCGCAGGCGGGCGGCGGTCTCGAAGTCGAGGTTGGCGGCGGCCTCGCGCATGCGCTTCTCGAGGTCGCCGATGGTGGCCTTCATGTTGTGGCCGACCAGCGCGCCCTCCTTCGCCACGCCGGTGTCGACGCGGACATGGTCGCGCTCGTAGACGCTCTCCAGGATGTCGCCGATGGAGCGCTTCACGCTCTCCGGCGTGATGCCGTTCTCCTCGTTCCAGCGCTGCTGCTTCTCGCGGCGGCGGTTGGTCTCGGCCATCGCCCGCTCCATGGAGCCGGTGATCTGGTCGGCGTAGAGGATGACCTTGCCGTCGACGTTGCGCGCGGCGCGGCCGATGGTCTGGATCA
>JAESFG010000592.1_pt1 | contig 14881 bp, 6 predicted proteins | sample 9269371 | NCBI WGS metagenome assembly JAESFG01 (sample SAMN14506227, study PRJNA617093) | algae metagenome | isolation source: Aetokthonos hydrillicola CCALA 1050 (B3-Florida) and co-occurring... | place: USA: South Carolina | collected 2013-01-01 | reverse complement strand
CCTCCATCGCCATACTGCGTTGACATACGGATGGAACCATTGGCAGCCTGTGCTTTTACCCAATAAGATAAAATGTATTGTTTACCCGGAACCACTGTTACGATATCGCTGGCCGCCTGCACCCTCCATTGGCTTCCGGGATAAGCTACGGGGGTGTTTACTTTAAATGCACCGGTACCCGTGCGAACCTCTGTTGCAACATTGGTAGAGGTTAACGTAGCCGTGCCGGAAGGGTTGCCCGTATTGTAAATATTCCAGTTGGTAAGGCCGTTTTCAAAACCCGGATTACTTAACAACTCAACAGCTGCAGGTACGGTAATGCCTGAAAAATTCTTTAAGTAGGTGGCATTTTGGTTTTGGTGCCAGCATAGGGTATGCCCAAAAATATCCATAGAACCTGCTGCTGCAACCAATGCATCGGCTTGTGTAAAATTGTATGTTCCATTATTCTGCACTACAGCCCCATGCTTCATCTCATACCCAAAAACGGCCTGGTCAAAATCTCTCTTGGCTATTTCACCAAATTTGGTTTCGGTAGTCCATGGCCCGTAATTGATGGCTACACCGATGGGTATGTCTGCAGCATCCTTTAATGCGGTTCCGTTATCAGCATAATAGCCATTACCGGTATCTAAAATGCCAACATGATCAATATCCTTTTTACAGGATGTTATGGTAATTGCCGCCATACAAAACAATGAAAGGCAGGCTTTTTTTATTGTGCTTTGCATACTAGTTTTAAGTTTAAAGGTTTACGATCAGTAACCAGGATTTTGGTATTTACCTTTATCCGAGTCAATTATCCTATCCAACTGCTCTTTAGGAATGGGCCTTAACTCATGTTTGTTGGCACGTATATTCGTTGCTGCATCGGTATTATAGAGCTGTACACGCTGTATCAGTTTTCCACGTATTGCTAAATCTGGCCAACGGGTGCTCTCACCGCATAACTCCCTGGTCCTTTCATCTAGAATAAAGTCGAGTGTAACTTGTGCTCCGCTTGTAAGCTTGATGGCATCATAACGGGCGTTCCAATCTGTAGTGCTTAAACCTGTTCTAAAGGCTGCCCGCTTTTTAACTACGTTGATCAGTTCCATTGCAGAACCTGCAGAACCAGAAAGGTTATTTAACTGCATGGCAGCTTCTGCAGCAAGCAAATAAGTCTCGGCCAATTTGCAAACAGGGAAAGGCCTTGCACCCGGATAGTTAGGAACGCCCCTGGCAGGATCTTCGTATTTACTTAAACTTGGGTACATGTTGGCAGTTGCACTGGATGCACCGTTTGTTGAACCGCCAACAAAGTAAAATTCTCTTGGGGCAATTACACGGTAAGGCTTTAAACGAGGGCCGGCAGGTAAAATGCCATTTAAGGAATCGGCTATGCGATTGGTTAATGCCATTACGAAAGCTGTATCAACGCCAGCTGTAAAACCACCTCCTGTTACGGAAGCGATGTATACGGTGCGGAAAGAACCTTCATACCTGCTGTCATTAAATTTATCGGCGAACGCTGTGTTGTATAACCATGGGGTTGGGCAAAAACGGCGGATAGGCCTGCCGTATTGCACCGTACGGGTACTTACAGGCAATGTGCTGGAGGTATTTAACGGTGCAGCCACTGCGTTGTAATTCCCGTTAAAGTCATTAGATGCGTCCATACCTTTTGTACCACTAATACCATCAGGATTGGGCACTTCGCTTGCTGCATAGTTTCCGGGAACACGTTCTATAGCAAACAAAATTTCGCTGTTGTAATCATTGCCTGGCCTGTGCACATCTGCAAAGGCGGCCTGCAACGCACAAGCATATTTGGTTTGGTTGTTAATGATTTCCATGGCAGCATTGTACGCGTTCTGAAAATCTGAAGGTTGTTTAGCAGATGAATAAGCCCTGTGCAGATATGCTTTGGACAACAAATGAAACGCTGCAGCTTTAGATGCTTTAAACGCACCCGCGGGCCTTTGGTCGGGAAGGTTTTGTGTAGCATACAAAAGGTCGTCTATAATGGCCTGATAGTTTTTTACAAAGGTTTCCTGTATGGGCAGTCGGTTAAAGCCTTGAAAAGGATTTTGATTGAATTTCAATTCACCGCTTCCCAAATCCAATGGTACGGCACCAAAGTACTGTACCAGGTTTAAATAGTACAAAGCCCGCAGAAAGCGTATTTCGCCCAGCAACACTTTCTTTTCAGCATCAGAAATAGGCACTTCACCTGAAAACTCCACCAACCCGTTTGCAAGATTGATGTTGTTGAAGCTCCTGTTCCACGGCGTTAAAATAGAACCTCCTGTGTTGTCAAGGGTATAGTTACAGAAAGAGGTAAGGTCTCCCGCTGCACCGGCCCTGGCCTGGTCGCCCATTGCCCACTCATCGGTACCGGCAACACCCATGGCTACTGCACCTTCGGGGCCAAACAAAAACCGCATGCCCGAATAAAGTGAGTTGATACCACTTTGAAAGCCGCTGGCAGTTTTAAAATAATCAACTGAAAAAACAGTGTACGGCTTTTCCTCTAACTTTTTGTTACAGGCTACAGCACAGGTTATGAGTGCTACGCTGCCTACCAAATATATTTTTCGAAGAAGTTTCATAATTCAATTTTTTGAATGAGATTAATTTTAGAGCGTAATGTTCAACCCGAATGTTATGGTACGCCTGGGCGGTGTTGCAAGGCCCACAACCAGAGCACCATTGCCCCTGTCATTTCTACGAACATTGCCAAACGCATCGCCAACACCCCTGTCGCCGGCTCCTGTTGCTTGCGGGTCTACACCTGTCTGTTTGTAAAAAGGTGAATACAGCAAAGCCACATTGTCTACTGTTACATACACCCTTGCACTTTGGGCATGCATACGTTTAATTAACTTGGGGCTAAATGTGTAACCCAGGTTGATGCTTCTGATACGTATAAAAGACGCGTCATAATAACCTAAAGTTCTCCAGCCATCGGTAACGGTGCTAAGATTAGCCTGTGGCATAGGGAACCAGTTGGAGGGATTGTTGGGCGTCCAATAATCTACTTTCACAATATTCCTTCTTCCGTCTAACACAGTAGCGTAAGACGCATAAGGTGCATGCAACTGGCTAATGAGTAACCCTCCGAATCTTGCATGTATCACAGTGGATAAATCAAATCCTTTAAACGAAAAACGATGGGTCATACCGCCCTGTAAATCGGCATCCTGATCCCCCAGGATTGTCCTGTCATAAGTTGAATTAACCACACCATCCGGTACACCATTAGGTCCGCTGATGTCTACCAGTTTAATCTGACCGGGAACAGCTCCCAAAGCCAAAGCCTGCTCGGCTTCGCTTTGCTGCCATACACCTAAACTTTTGTAATCATAAATGGCAGTCATAGATTGGCCCACAAACAACTGGCTTCCAATATCCTGCTGTACGCCGCTACTGAGTTTCAACAATTTGTTTTTATTGAAAAACAGGTTGATGTCCGTACTCCATGTAAAGCCTGATTTGGATTGATAGTTGATGGTTGAAACTGAAAACTCCATACCCTTGTTTTCCATTTCGCCAACGTTGGTAATAAACCCTCCTGCAACACCAGATGTTACGGGCAAATTCACCGCATACAGGATGTCGCTGGTTCTAGAGTTATAATACTCTATAGAACCTGTTATCCGGTTATTAAGAAAGCCGAAGTCAAGGCCAATATTGGTTGTTTTGGTAAACTCCCAAGACAAATTGGGGTTAGGCAGTGTTGCCACATTGTAACCTGTTACAATGGTTGGCCCGTAATTGTAACGTATAATGCTTCCCGCGGCACCAATAGAACCGGTAGTGCCTAAACCATTGTTGTTGCTAACCAGCCCTTTTGATTGGTAAGGGTCAATAGATTGGTTAGATGTCTTTCCCCAACCCACACGCAACTTGAGGTTTGATATCCAGCGTTGGTTTTTTAAGAAACTTTCTTCAGACATCATCCATCCCGCAGAAACGGCAGGGTAATCATACCATTGGTTGCCCGGTGCCAGCCTGGATGAACCATCCCTCCTATAGGTAAGCGTTAACAAGTAACGGTCTTTGAATGAATAATTCAACCTGGCCATGTAGGAAATCAGAGAAGATTTAGACTCCCCGCCACCCAGGCCTGTATTGCTGGAGTTTACAGGCGTAGACTGTGCCAGGTTGTAATAGCTTACAAAGTCTTCTGTAATTGAATCTTTTTGAACAAAGCTGTTGAATGACTGCGATTCCTGTATGCTATACAAGCCAGTAAAGTTGAACTTATGGTCTTTATACGTTTTATCATAAAACAATAAGTTCTCTGCTGTATAACCCCATGTTTCACCGTTTTCCACACGTGCTATATTGCCCAATGCAGGCCTGAAAAAACTAGGCTGTGTAGCTTTATCAGAACCCCTGAACTGGCCACTAAACTGTTGGGCATAATTCAAACCTACATTCAACCTGTAACGCAGGCCTTTTATAATTTCATATTCTGCATACACGGTATTAAAAGTTCGCAAACGTCTTACTTTATCATCCCATGTTTTTTTACCTTCTTTTAATAACAAAGGGCTGTAACGTCCATCAGCATTGTTGTCATCGGTGTTACCATTGGGTATCAGGTAAAGGCTGCCATCAGGGTTGTAAGCGGGCATCAGCGGGCTTAAGGTTACCGTGCGGAACATGGCCGCACCCGAAACAAACTGAGAGCCTCGTGCAATGCTCACTGTATTTTGTGTAGTAAACCCAACTTTAATTTTCTGGCCTATACGTGTATCAATAGCTCCCCTTAAAGTATAACGTGTAAAGTCTTCGCCGGGCATTACAGTGGTTTCTTTAAAATAACCTGCTCCCAGCGAAAAAGTATTGTTACCCGATCCGCCCGAAACGTTCAGGTTATGGTCTGTCCTATAAGCGTTGTCATACATCAAATCCTGCCAATCAGTATTCCTGCCTTGTGTTAAGCCATTCAGCTCTTCAGGCATATAACCCTGGCCCCAGGTAGATAAATCTCTTAAAGCCTTATACTCGGTCGAATTCAATACAGGGTATTTGTACGCAGGCGATCCAATGCCATAATAGCCGTTGTAAGACAAACGGGTTTCACCATTCCTGCCTTTTTTGGTGGTTACCAGTATAACACCGTTCGCACCGCGAGATCCGTAAATGGCAGTGGCCGATGCATCTTTTAATACATCAATGGAAGCAACATCATCCGGGTTAATATCATTCAATGTACCATCATAAGGTATACCGTCTACTACAAACAAGGGCTCGTTAGATCCGCTGATAGAGCGGTTTCCACGTATCCTTATCTGTGCACCGCCGCCGGGTTGGTTGCCCACAGTTTGTATTTCAAGCCCTGCTGCACGGCCTATCAAAGACTGTTGCAGGTTGGCAACCGGTACCTCACGCAAAGCCTTTTCACTTACCGATACAACAGCACCGGTAACATCCTTTTTCTTTTGCGTACCATAACCCACCACAACTACCTGGTCTAACTCGCTGTTGTTACTTACTGTAAAGCTTACATTGATACTGGCCTTATCGCCAACTTTTACTTCCTGCCTTTCAAAACCCAGCGAAGTAACCACCAGCACCGTATTGTTGTTTACAGATAAAGTAAACGCACCGGCTTCATCCGTAGATGTACCTTTGCTTGTTCCCTTAATAATTACAGAAGCCCCTTGCACCGGCTGTCCTTTATCGTTTAATACCTTACCCGTTATTTTTCTGTCCTGGGCAAGGGCGGGCAATTGCAGCAACAGTAACTGGGCAAGCATCAGCACCAGTACGGCAAAGCCTTTCTTTTTTTGATTGAATAATAAATAAATGTTCAAAATCATTTTTTTCATAATCGTTGTTTTGGTGTGATTGTTTGCAGTAAAACCGCTGTAGGCTACCTGGCACAAAACGTTGTAATTGGCTCGCAAATCGTTACCATGCCGGCAGTAAAGCCACTACCCGGGCGGGCTTGCATTGGCACTAACGCAGATTTTCTTTTTCATATAGCCTTTATGGTTTGAGTTTGGTTTGCTCTTTTTTTGTTACGCCCGCTAAGGCTGTTCACACGCTACTGTTATCTTAAAACCAACAGTTGATTTTACATGGCATCGTTCCTTGCGTCGCACACTTGTACGGCAACAAGTTTATTGGGCTATGGGTTAATCAGTTTACAGGTATGTACTAATTACCTATAAACCAATTGCCCAGTTTACTTCCTACACTACAATCATTCATGAAGCCCGCTACACACAGGCAAATGATGGAGAAAGTAAACTTCCACCTTGTCTCCCACAAAACATTTTTTGTGCCTTCGGGCCTTCGTGGCTGAGTATTGTTCCTTCAGTACAAGTGTGCGACGCAACCACAGCTCAATAGCATTCCCACTGTTGGTTACACACAAAAAATACCCTTTGTTACGTAAGGCTTAATGCCCTATATCTGGATACACATTTTTTACAAGTTGGAATAGAACCGCTGTGAGTAGTAACAAGCAAACAAGCAATCGCTCAGGTTATCGTTAATGGTACATCAACCGGCTACAAACACTATAATTACGGCAGCAGTTCGTCATATTCCATATAGCAGTTAGCAAACACGGAAAGTGCACTTTATCACTTCCCCAAAACAAATATAGAGAGAAGTTTAAAAAATTGCAACCGATTGCAATAATTTTTTAAAAAAATTTTTTTTCGGCCCGGTAGCATGCTTTCTACGTTTTTGAACACACATTAACAACGCAGCATGTAAGTATTAACCACCTACAAAACCGGTAATGCATGAAAAGCTTTGATGACTATTTATTAGGCGAACCTTTTACTAACATTCATAACCCACACCCGCTAAAACCATTGCCAACAAAGCGTTACAATGCATTTTCATTTAATTACCATACAGCAAAACAAACAAGATCATGCCATTTATCCGTTACCTGTTTGTACAAAGGCCATAGTTGTGCATACTATAAGCCCTGTTTTTAAAATCCTTTTGAAAAAACTTTGATTTTCACTTTTAATGCTGCAACTTTACGCAACCGATTGCAAAAATGGACAACAAAAAAGAGGTTACCATATATGATATTGCCAGCCATTTGGGCATTTCAACTGCTACCGTAAGCCGCGGCCTGCAAAACCACCCTGCCGTAAACAAAAACACCCGAAAAAAAATTGAGGACGCTGCCAAAGAACTGGGTTACCGGCACAACACTTTTGCCAGCAGCCTGCGTAAACAAAAAACCAATACCATTGGCGTTATTGTACACGAGCTTAACAGCAACTTCATAACATCGGTACTGGCAGGTATTGAAAAAGTAACCACCGAAGCGGGTTATGACATCATCATTGCCCACTCCTCTGAAAGTTATACGAAAGAAGCAGCCAATGCCCTTAACCTGTTTCATAAAAGGGTAGACGGCGTTATTGCCTCGCTGGCTTTCGACACCAAAGACCTCAGCCATTTTCAACACTTTGAAGAGAAAGGCATACCGGTCATTTTCTTTGACCGGGTAGAAGAAAACAGCAACAGCACCAAAGTAATTATAGACAATTACAAAAGCGGCTACCACGCTACACAACATTTAATAGAACAGGGCTGCAAACGTATTGTACTGGTTACCGCCAGCCTGCAACGGAACGTTTACGCCCAAAGGCATAAAGGATATACGGATGCCTTGTACGATAACGGCATTGCCTTAGACAATAAGCTGGTACTCATTAAAGACCTGAGCGAGCAATGTGGCGTAGAAGCCGCCAAAGAAATATTGAAGATGAAACCAATGCCAGACGGGGCTTTTATTACCAACGACTTTTCGGCCGCTGTATGTATGCAAACCCTAAAAGAGGCAGGCATACAAATACCACAGGATTTTGCAGTGGTAGGCTTTAACAACGATGCCATTAGTAAAATTGTAGAACCGCAGCTGAGTACTGTACACTACCCCGGTATGGATATGGGCGAAATTGCAGCCCGCAACCTGATTACACACCTGAAAGGGGTATCAGACATTAAACAAACCCAAACCATTGTGGTACGTTCAGAACTGATTATACGTAAATCATCCAAACGCAATGCTTAAACCAGTTGCCCATACATATCGCCTGCTGCTTACTGCTGTTGCATTGTTGCTTTCATCGGTGCTGTTTGCTGAAGATGGTTACCAGCTTTGGTTACGTTACAGCAAAACTGATAACCCTGTGCTGCTGCAGCAATACACACAGCTTTTCAGCAACATATATGTACAGGGTAACAATGCTACCTCTAAAGTCATTCGTGACGAACTTACCCTTGCTGTTAAAGGTATTACCGGCAAAGAGCCAGTATTTGTTACCAGCACTGCAAAGGCACAACTGGTAATACAACTTACTACAGAAAGCCTGGGCGATGAAGGCTTCCGTATTACAAGTAATACTGCCTCAAAAACAGTAACCGTATTGGCCAATAACCATGTGGGTATGCTGTATGGCACTTTTCATTTATTGCGGCTGGCACAAACACAGCAAAACCTTTCGCAACTGAATGTTACCAGCAAGCCTGCCGTGCAATTACGCATACTAAACCACTGGGACAACCTTAACCGTTATGTAGAACGTGGGTATGCGGGCATCTCCATTTTTAACTGGCATACACTGCCTGGCTATATTGACCAGCGTTACATTGATTATGCCCGGGCCAATGCTTCCATCGGCATCAACGGTACGGTATTAACCAACGTAAACGCCAACGCATGGGTACTTACCGCACCTTACCTGCAAAAAGTTAAGGCACTGGCAGATGTATTCAGGCCTTATGGCATCAAAGTGTACCTTACTGCACGCTTTTCTGCCCCTATAGAAATTGGCCGGCTCAAAACTGCAGACCCGTTAGACCCACAGGTACAACAATGGTGGAAGGATAAAGCCCGAGAAATCTATACATTGATCCCCGACTTTGGCGGCTTTCTTGTAAAAGCCAACAGCGAAGGCCAGCCGGGGCCGCAAGACTACCATCGCTCTCATGCCGATGGTGCCAACATGCTGGCGGCTGCAGTAGTACCTTATAAAGGCATAATCATGTGGCGTGCTTTTGTGTACAGCCACGAAACACCTGAAGACCGCTTTAAACAAGCTTACAACGAGTTTCAGCCGCTGGACGGCAAGTTCAGCAGCAATGTACTGGTACAGGTTAAAAACGGGCCAATAGATTTTCAGCCACGTGAACCTTTCTCTCCTTTGTTTGGTGCCATGCCCAAAACACCTTTGATGATGGAGTTTCAGCTTACGCAGGAATACCTGGGCCAGGGCACACACCTGGTGTATGAAGCCCCACTGTTTAAAGAAGTATTGCAATCAGACACCTACGCCAATGACAAGGGTTCGTTTGTTCAAAAAGTGATTGATGGCTCCTTGAACAACCATACACTTTCAGGCATAGCAGGCGTGGCTAATATTGGCAATGACATTAACTGGTGCGGGCATCCTTTTGCCCAGGCCAACTGGTATGCATTGGGCAGAATGGCCTGGAACAGCTCTCTGTCTGCAGAAGAAATAGCAGAAGAATGGATCAGGCAAACCTTTGGCCACGATGCTCAGCTGGTTGCTACCTGCAAGCAATTGATGCTGGCCTCGCATGAAACCATGGTGAATTATATGACACCGCTGGGCCTGCACCACATCATGGGCAACGGACACCATTACGGCCCTTTACCATGGGGCAATACTTTACCGCGTGCAGACTGGAACCCTGTGTATTACCATCGTGCAGATAGCTTTGGCATTGGCTTTAACAGAACTGCTACCGGCAGCAATGCACTGGCACAATACCAACCTGCGGTACAGCAGCAATGGCAAGACAGCAATACCTGCAACCTGCGTTACCTGCTATGGTTTCATCATGTTAGCTGGTACCACAAAATGCCTACTGGCAATACCTTATGGCAGCAGCTATGCAATAGCTACAATACAGGCGTAGCAGGCGTTGCGGCCATGCAACAACAGTGGAACACACTGCACAACAAAATAGACATACAACGTTTTAAACAGGTACAGCAACTACTGCAAATACAATACAACGAAGCTGTTTGGTGGAGAGATGCCTGCCTGTTATACTTTCAAACATTTTCGAAACAGCCTATACCCAACGAATACCAACAACCGGCACATACGCTACACTACTATCAGGGCCTTCATTTTCCTTATGCACCGGGCAACGGACAATAAACTGCTGCATAGCGAACTGGATGTACAAGTGTGCGACGCAACGGATGTTCAATAGTAGTACTTCAGTTGGGTTCATAAAAAAGGCAGGCAATAAACACTGCTATGAAAAAACAAAAGAAACAACAACTGGCCATAGTTACAGGTGGCGGCTCGGGCATTGGGTTGTCTATTGCCGCCAGGTTTACAACTGCAGGCATACGCACCATTATTGTAGGCCGCGATGAAGCCAAACTGAAAGCTGCCAAAAAGAAACTGGGCGAAAACTGCATACCACTTGCATTTGACCTGAGCGACCTTGCGAATGTACCCATGCTGGTGCAACGCATTACCAAAGAATATGGTTACGTAGATATACTGGTGAACAATGCGGGCATCAACCTGAAAAAAGACTTTACCGAAGTAACCGATGAAGACTTTGCACGCATACTGCAAACCAATGTGCAGGCGGTTTTTACGCTATCACGCGAGGTGGTAAAAAAAATGCTGCCCCGCAAAAAAGGGGCTATCATCAACATCAGTTCCATGGCGTCGCAGTATGGCCTGCCCAAAGTAATTGCGTATACTGCATCCAAGAGTGCCATTGAAGGTATGACACGTGCCATGGCTGTTGAACTGTCGCCCAATGGCATACGCGTTAACTGCATTGCACCCGGTTTTATTGCTACGGCCATGAGTGCAAAAGCATTGAACAACGATGCCGAGCGTAAGGCCAAAGTAATGGGCCGTACACCCATGGGTTACCTGGGCAACCCCAACGATATTGGTGAAGCCGCTTTGTTTTTAGCCAGCGATGCTGCTGCGTATATTACCGGTGTGGTGCTGCCTGTTGATGGTGGTAACTCCATAGGCTTTTAGTAACCGGGCAATAGTACTACTATTGAACATCCGTTGCGTCGCACACTTGTACGTTCGGTAATACTACGCAACCAACAATAAAAAATAATAAGCTTGCATTTATGCGTTTGCCTTGCTGTTACCCCGGTATAACACAACAAACATTCACAATAAAAACTGAACAGCCCTATATGAAAAAGCATTTACAAACATTAGGTATGCTTACCGCCTTGCTCAGCTTTAGCAGCGTGCATGCACAAAAGAAACAGCCTATCTCACAACCATTGGTTACACATATTTATACAGCAGACCCCTCTGCACATGTATTCAAAGGAAAGATTTTCGTTTACCCTTCGCATGACACCGCAACAGGCACACCGGAGAACGACAACGGCGACCATTTCGACATGATGGACTACCATATCCTTTCCATGGATTCTATTGGCGGCAAGGTTACCGATCATGGCGTGGCTTTGCACATTAAAGACATTCCCTGGGCGGGCAGGCAATTGTGGGCACCAGATGCAGCCTATAACAACGGCACTTACTACCTGTACTTTCCCGTAAAAGACAAACAGGATGTCTTTCGCATTGGTGTGGCTACAAGCAAGCAACCGCAAGGCCCTTTCAAGGCTGAGCCGCAACCTATCAAAGGCAGCTATAGCATTGACCCAACAGTGTTTAAAGACAAGGATGGCAGCTTCTACTTATACTTTGGTGGTATTTGGGGTGGCCAGTTACAGCATTGGAACAACAACCGTTACGACTCTACCGCACAACTACGCAAGCCCAACGAAACAGCTATCCTGCCACGCGTGGCCAGGCTAAATGCCAACATGAAAAGCTTTGCCGAAGCACCGCGTGAAATTAAAGTGGTAGATGCCAACGGAAAACTGTTTACCGAAGGCGACAATACCAAACGTTTTTTTGAAGCGGCATGGGTACACACTTACAAAGGCAAGTATTACTTTTCTTATTCTACAGGCAATACACACAACCTTTGTTATGCCATTGGCGATAACCCTTATGGCCCGTTTACTTACCAGGGTGTTTTGTTAAACCCGGTAGAAGGCTGGACCAATCACCATTCTATTGTAGCGTTTAAAGGCAAGTGGTATTTGTTTTATCACGATGTGCAGTTAAGTGGCCAAACCTATTTACGCAACGTAAAGGTTACAGAACTAAAGTACAATGCCGATGGTACCATACAAACCATTAGTGCTTATAAATAAAGGTTTCTTTATGAACCCAACTGCAGGAATGCTATGAAGCACCGGTTGCAACGGTAGTTTGTTACTAATCATTCATCCGGTGAATGAATGATTAGTAATCACACTTGTACTTAGGGAAGTCATATGGTCATTGGTCAGTAAGTCAATAAGTAAAACACGGGTATTTACACTTAACCTTAATGACTTATTGACTACTGACTTACTGACTTACTGACTTACTGACTTGCAGATGCCCAAAGCATCTGCGGTACAAGTGTGCGACGCAACAACAGCCCAATAGTATTCCTGTTGCTGGTGTACAAAAAATATAGCGGGTAACACTACAGTGTGTTGCCTGAAAACAAATATTTGGCCATGAAAAAAATTACATTGTTGCTGGGTTTTTGCTGGTGCATACACGTACAGGCACAAGACTACAAAACCTACCCCATGTGGAACGACACATTAGCCGTAGAAGTACGTGTAAAGGATTTGGTAGGCCGCTTAACGCTGGAAGAAAAAGTAAAACAAATGCTGAATGCAGCACCCGCCGTTGAACGCCTGGGCATACCTGCCTACGACTGGTGGAATGAAACACTGCATGGCGTAGCACGTACACCTTTTAAAGTAACATCGTACCCGCAAGCCATTGCCATGGCTGCCACCTGGGATACAGCTGCTTTGTACACCATGGCAGATTATTCCGCCACGGAAGGCAGGGCCATACACAACAAAGCCACCGCCCTTGGCCGCAACAACGAACGTTACATGGGCCTTACTTACTGGACACCCAACATCAACATTTTTCGCGACCCGCGTTGGGGTCGTGGACAGGAAACCTATGGAGAAGACCCCTACCTTACCGCCAAACTGGGTGCCGCTTTTGTACACGGCCTGCAAGGCAACGACCCCAATTACCTAAAGGCTGCAGCCTGTGCCAAACACTTTGCCGTACACAGCGGGCCAGAGCCATCCCGCCATAAAGACAACTTTAACCCAAGCCTGTATGATTTATGGGATACGTACTTACCCGCATTCAAAGAGCTGGTTGTAAACGCCCATGTTGCTGGCGTAATGTGTGCTTACAACGCCGTAAATACACAGCCTTGTTGCGGTAACGATTTATTGATGAACGATATACTACGCAAGCAATGGCATTTTACAGGTTATGTAACCAGCGACTGCTGGGCTATTGACGATTTTTTTAAGTACCACAAAACACATGCAGATGCAACAGCTTCAGCAGTGGATGCCGTATTGCATGGTACAGATGTAGAGTGTGGCACATCGGTGTATTATACCTTGCTGGACGCAGTTAAAAAAGGGTTGATTGGTGAGGCACAACTAGATGCATCGTTACACCGCTTGTTTACCATACGCTACAGGCTGGGCATGTTTGATCCTGTTAGCAAAGTAAAATATGCCCAAACACCCGGCAATGTGCTGGAAGCACCGGCACATAAAGCACACGCTTTACGCATGGCAAGGGAGTGTATCGTGTTGCTTAAGAACAGTAACCAAACACTGCCCCTATCTAAAACAATAAAACGCATAGCAGTGGTAGGGCCCAATGCTGATAATAAAATTGCCGTACTGGGCAATTACAACGGAACACCTTCTACAGTGGTTACGCTGTTACAAGGCATTAAAGACAAATTGGGCAAGCAGGTAGAAGTACGTTATCACCAAGCCATCAACTTTACCAACGATACATTATTAGTATATCACGACATTAGCGAGCAGTACAGCTACAATGGCCAGAAAGGTGTACAGGCTGCATATTTCAACAATGAAAAACTGGAAGGCACACCACTAAAAATACTTATCGAAAAAGATATTGACCATTACTGGGCAGAAGGTGAAACACCTGCACCAGATATTGGCACATTGCATTACGCTGCACGGTACACCACCTGGCTTACGGCTACACAAACAGAGACCATGAACTTTGAAGCAGAAGGCGATGATGGTTACAAAATATATATCAACGGCAAGCTGATGGTAGATGCATGGCTTAAAAACCGCTGGGGTGCCAAACAATTTAAACTGCCTGTTATAAAAGACAGCACCTACAAAATAGTGGTAGAATATTACCAGAACGAAGGCAACGCCAGCATTCGCTTAAAAGCGGGCCATTACCAGCAAACCAACTTTACACAACTTGCCCGGCAATTGAAAGATGTAGATGCTATTGTTTTTGCAGGCGGCATATCTCCTCAATTGGAAGGCGAAGAAATGCCTGTACATGTGCCCGGCTTTAATGGCGGGGACAGGACAACCATTCTATTACCCGAAGTACAGACCCGTTTAATGCAAGCGTTACAAACAACCGGCAAACCAGTTGTGTTTGTAATGATGACGGGCAGTGCCATTGCAACCCCTTACGAAAGTGCATCCGTGCCTGCCATTGTAAACGCATGGTATGGCGGCCAGTCTGCCGGTACTGCCATTGCAGATGTATTGTTTGGCGACTATAATCCATCAGGCAGGTTGCCAGTAACTTTTTATGCTTCAGAAAAAGACTTGCCCGGCTTTGAAGATTACAGTATGCAGGGCCGTACATATCGTTATTTCAAAGGCAAGCCTTTATATCCTTTTGGTTATGGCCTTAGTTATACCCGCTTTCATTATAGCAACGTACAACTACCCAAGCTTGTACAAAAGGGCAAAAGA
>JAESFG010000591.1_pt1 | contig 14920 bp, 12 predicted proteins | sample 9269371 | NCBI WGS metagenome assembly JAESFG01 (sample SAMN14506227, study PRJNA617093) | algae metagenome | isolation source: Aetokthonos hydrillicola CCALA 1050 (B3-Florida) and co-occurring... | place: USA: South Carolina | collected 2013-01-01 | reverse complement strand
TACGGTGTCGGTAAATTCTCCATTCTCAAACTTGCGGAGTGCTGAAAATATCATGCAAAGCCTGAACATGATTAATCCTAAACGGTACACAATGCCCGAAGCCTCCTCACTGGTGAAAATAGTTACTTCTGAAAGGATGCCTGAAAAGGTTGTGTTCAATACCTGCCATTGCTCGGGCTGCAATTGCACTACTGTTGGCGACTGTTCCAAAAAACCAATCATGTCTAACACTGATTGAGAAAGTGCCTCAAAGTGGTCATTGTAAACAATGGTGTGGCTTTGTGGTGAAGGGTCTTGCCAAACAATTTCATTTTTGAAAGCATAGAATAAGAAGCGGCTGAATAAGCCGTCTTCTGCTGATGCAATCAGTTTTGGGGCTTGTGCCGGAGTGCCTGACAAGGCAACGGCTAAACGTGGTTCATTGATTTCAATGTACTCGTTATTGGTTTTACGGGTAAGGGTAATTTTCTCATGATGGAAGGCAGCCCGCAGGGCTGGCGAATAATCACCCCAATCCTGTTTTTTTGCTCCGCTCATGGTGTCTGCTTCGGTTTCGCAAATGATGCCTTGCCCATCGTTATTTTGCAGATGTTCTATCATCCTGGAATGAGAACTGTCAGCAGGTATGAAAACGATTTTGAAAGGTGGCTCATTTGGTTTTTCGGGTGCAGGTTCTCCTTTCTTCCTGTTGCGTTGAAGTTCCTTGTAATCTACCATTTCTGCATCGTGCCTTTTTTGGGCTTCTCTGCTTGCTCCTAATACCTGTTGATGGTATTTGTCAGCCAGTCGTTTTGCGTTCTTTAAAACACCTTTTCCGCTTGCGGCAGGGGCAATGATGAAAGTGTATAGGTGTGGATGCACTCTTTCCTGAAAATAGATACCTGTTACTTTAGGAAGACAGCCGCTAATGATTGCAATTGCACCTGTAAAGAATACATCTCTTTTCCGCTTGTCGGAAAAGGCAATTGAACCGTCTTTTAGCAAATGAGGCAAAGCCTCATAGACTTCATCTGGAATGGTTGGAGTGGACTTTAAAAAATCCTCTAAGGGGTCTTCATCTTCTGCCTGTTTAGAGGGCTTTGCAGGTTGCAACTTTGCAGACTTTGCAAACTTTGCAAATTCGCCTGCATGGTGTGTGTAGGCACTTTTTACCGCTTCAAGAATTTCTCTTTCAGGTAGGTCAAAATGTTGCGAACATAAAAGTTCAGTATCGGGTTGCGATATACCAACTCTGTTGCAATTAGAAGCAAGCAGATAAATATAATTGTTTCTGTTTCCATCGGTGTATGATGCTTTTTGATTAGTGAATTGAATTTGTTGATTGAAAAGAAATGCTGCGTTCAGGTTTGTATCAGGTAAATCCTGCATTACTGTTGCTGTTGGTTGCTGTTGCTGCTTAACCTCTTGCTTGATGATAATTTCCGGTACTTGTACTTTGAATTTCTCATTGTAAATGTTCTTGTACAGTCCAGGGTGGTAACTCACAAAACAAAGCCGGGTTACGTCCTTGCAACTTGGGTCAGCATTCAAACCTGTTGCATCTTCATAATACTTCTGCACTTGTAAATAAGCTATGTCGTGCTGTTCAATGTCTGTATCAATTTCAACAAACACTTTTAACCCGTTACCGCTTGGGCTGATAAAGCATAAGAAGGTATAAGGGATTTCGGAAATGACTTTGAAAGCTGTATTAAGTTGCTCAGGTGTTAGCTTATCAAAATCTAAATGCACAAAGCCGCTGTACATTTGAAGGAAAGGCATTTGCCTTTTCTCTGTGAATACTGCCGATGGAGTAAATGCCAATAATTGCTTTTTCTTATTGGCAGCTTCATCCGTTTTCCCTTGCTCCAGCAAAGCCCTGATTTCTTCAACCTCTGCTTTGTATTTGCCGGAAGCAATGTCATTACCGATTAGCAGCAATGATTTCTTTTCTACCGGAACGGTAAAGTTTCTAAATATGGTACATGATGCCATTGTTCTGTTCTTTCAGTTAATTAAAAAATTCTACTTGCTGCGTTTGTTGCGGATTACATAGTCAGTTGCCAATTGGTCAATTTCATTGGCTGCTGACTGGCGGTTACGTTGTAACCAGTTATCCAACTCCTCTCGTTTGAAGTAGAGTTTTTTACCCTGCGGACAGAAATGGGGAATGTGCTTTGTACTTGTGAGCTTGTACAAATGCGAAGGGCTTACATCTAAATATTTGCAAGCCTCATTAAAGTTCAGGACTGTTTTTTGTAACAGGTTTTGCTCATCCAGCTTGTTAGCAATCTCGGTGAGCTTGTCTAAGATTAATTCTTCGTGTGCCATCTTTTTTAAATTTTTAAATTGATGACACAAACCTCCTAAATGCTTGAGGGGCAAAGGTTAAGGGGTTAACCCCTTACTCAGATTACTGAATAATCTTAATGTTTTTTATTGCAGTTGTTTGAAAATCTTGTCAATGTTTGCACTCTCCTTTGGCTCAATTTTATTCTTTGAACTACTTGCCGAAAGGTTGTTTGCTTTTATCAATGTGTCTTTCTTTGAATAGAAGATTTTTGACTTCTCAATGTTTGCCAATGTGAGGCTATTGAAGTAAGGCATAAACTTATCTATGCAATAACGGAAGTGCTTTGTTTCGCAGCCTAATTGAATTTTAACTGCACCCGGCAAGATGCTTTTTGCAGTGAAGGCTTTAATAAGTTCATCAGCACTGGTAACATCTTCATTGAGTAGGTCTATCTGATAGCACAATTGATTTACTACTGTGGTCAGCTTTGCAACATCATCTTTGAAACCAAAGCAAACAGTATCTTGATTGCCGTTGTACTCTGTGTTTCCTTCTTCATCTGCGGCTGGTTTTCCGATATACTCAATTTGTTGAACTGCGGATATTGGTAATTCTAAATCCAAAAGGTAAAAATCATCCAGTAAAATGGTTTGCTGAAGCTGTGCTTCAAATGCTTTCTGAATACTAAAATAAAGTAGTATCAATGAATGTTTGAGGTAATGCAATGCAAAGTGAATATGATTGCTGCTTTCATCGGGTGTTGTAGTAAAGCCCTGTTCCTGTAATTCTGCTGCTGTTTGTTTCGCTAATACCTTTACATCGTTCAGCACTTTGCCAACCTGATATTGTATGTCAACTAAATCGGTAAGGGTTGCTGCTTGCAGCAACACCGCGTTGTAAACACGAAGTGTTTCTGCTGTGATTACGAAGTAATAAAAATTCGTTACCGGGTCTTTGTAGCTCGGCAAAACTGTTTTGTACTGTAAAGGCTGCAACGGGTCTTTAGTATTGGAAGCAACAGGCAGAAGTTTTTGAAGGGTGGAAAAGTCAGTAAGTAATGCTGTGATTTGCTTATGCAAATCGGCATTGGTTACTGGTGAAGCTGCTTTTGCAGTTTTCACTAATTCAACAAACCGCCTTGTGTTGGTAGTGTCAAGTTTCCACGGCTTTAAAGCACCGTGCATTATGCTGTCTAATATTTTTACTTCCATTTCTATAAATCAATTTTGATGCGGTTTGCAGCTTCTTTCTTTTTATGGTCAATCACCTTTGCATAAATCTCTGTTGTCTTTAAATGCTTATGCCCTAACATTTTTGATACTGTGTAAATATCACTACCTAAAGTTAGTTGTAATGTTGCGTAGGTGTGCCTTGCACAGTGAAAGGTTATTGTTTTACTTATACCTGCTCGCATTGCCCATTGCTGCAACCGTAGGTTGTGCCAGGCTGAATATTTTAATCCTATAAAAACTCTTTCTTTGGGTTCGCCTCTTTCACCTAATAAACCAAAAGCCTGTTCAGAAATCGGCAATGTTTCAGAGCCTTTAGTTTTCTTTTGAGTGTAGCGGATGTAATGCCCGATTTCATCAGAGTATTGTAATTCAGCCCATGTGAGTTTTTGAATATCACTCCAACGCAAACCAGTTAAAGCACTGAACAAGAAAGCTGTTTTCATTTGCGGTATATCGCATTCAGCTTTAGCCATTGCCTGTAATTCTTCTTGTGTCAAAAATTCTCTTTCCGGTTCACCTGCTTTTATTCCTTCAATGGTATCGCATGGGTTACGCTGTATGATTTCATCTTTCAAAGCCTGTTTTAATGCTGCCCTTATTTTATTAAAATATGAGCTTTGCGAATTTTGGGAAAGCGGTTGATTGGCTGGTGTACGGGCTTGCTTCATCAGGTACTCTTTGAAGCCTTCCAACCATGCTTTATCCACTTGGGTAAATGTTACATCATGCTTACAATACTTCTTCATGTGTTTAAGCACACTATCCCAATTGCCATAGTTACCCTGACTGTCTTTCCTTTCTTCCATGAGGTATTCAAAGTAGCGAAGGAAACTGCCTTTCATCTTGCCCTGGTCTTGGAAACCATAAATCCCATTCTGCAACTCCAAATGTCTTTTGCTGCGGATGGCTTCTGCAAGTGCTAAGTTCTTACGGTTTTCTTCCTTCTGTTCCTTTGTCAGCTTACCTTTCTCCGGGTCGGGATAAAGTGTAAGCTGCAAGTGTTCATAGTTGCGTTTGCCTTGATGGTAGTAGTCAAGGTATAAAGTGATTTTATCACCTTTGAGCCGTTGGCGAAGTGTTACTTTCATTCTTTCAATTATTTAAAAAGATTATTGATTTCTGTTCTTGGAATGATAGTACGACTGCCCAACTTGGAAGCCTTCAAACTCCCTGCATCAATCAGCCTGTAAATGGTCCATCTGCTGGCTCCGATTAACTGGCAAGTTTCCTGTACACTCAGGAACTCCTTTTGGGTTACAATGGGGTTGAATGGCTTTTGCTCATTCTCTTTTTGAATGACAGCTTCAACCTTTGCATTTCTTGCCCTCTGTTTGTAGGCTGCACTTGCACAGCGATGGGAACAACATTTAGTTGTTGTCTTCTGTGCAATGAATTTTTTGCCGCAGTGCTGGCAGGTTTTTTCTACTTTAATCGTACTACTCATTTTGTTGCTCTTTGTCGCTAACTGTTGCAGGGTGTAGCTGTGTGTAGCACCATTTCACCACTTACTGAATTTTTGTTGCCGGGAAACATGGGCAACAAATCAGGGCAACAATTAGGCAACGAATATAAGTAAAAAAGTAGAGATTGGCAACAAATAAAAGAAAGAGAAAACCGTTAAAACCTATGAAAAACAGGCACTTAACAAACAAAGGAAAGATAATTACTTTCCGATACAAAACTTACTAAAAATGTAATCCAACTGGTCTTCATTGGTAATTTCCCCTGTAATTTCGCCCAGGTAATGCAGGCAATGACGTATATCCAATGCCAGTAAATCGCCGGGTAATTGCTGGTTCATGCCTTCTTTAATCTGCACTAGCGACCCCAGCACTTTCTGTAAAGCAGCATGATGCTGGGCATTGGTAACAATGGTATGGTTGGCTGTAACCTTACCCTCCATTGCCTTGTGGTACAACAATTGCTTGATGGTATCGCCGGCTTCTTTTTCGCGGGCAGAAATATAGGTTACACCCTCCTGCCTTGCAACCGGTACAACATCTGCCTTGTTGAATACGGTTAGCGTTTTAGCAGCATACGCATCCAGCCAGTCAAGCTTATCGGTAAGGCCATCTGTAAGGTCAACCAGATGAATAATGATGTCCGCCTTCTCCGCATTGGCTTTAGATTTTTCGATACCAATATCTTCAATTACATCACCCTTGCTTTCGCGTATGCCTGCCGTATCAATCAGGCGGAACAGGATGCCTTGTATGTTCAGTACTTCTTCTATGGTGTCGCGGGTAGTACCGGCAATATCGCTTACAATGGCCCTTTCTTCGTTCAATAGTGTATTCAGCAAAGTGCTTTTACCGGCATTGGGTTTGCCAATAATAGCTACCTGTACGCCATTCTTGATTACATTACCCAAGGCAAAAGAAGCAATCAGTATCTGCACCTGCTGTAATGCATCGTTGATTAGGCTGTACAACTGCGTACGGTCTGCAAATTCTACATCCTCCTGCGAAAAATCCAGTTCCAGTTCTATCAGGGCAGAAAACTTGATCAATTGCTCTCTCAGTGCTTTAAGCGAAGAAGAAAAGCCACCACGTATATTGTTCAGTGCAGCATTGCGGCTGGCTTCTGTATTGCTGGCAATAACATCAGCAACAGCCTCGGCTTGTGTAAGGTCTAATTTGCCGTTTAAAAAAGCACGTTGGGTAAACTCGCCGGGTTTGGCCAGCCTGGCACCTGCTGCTGCAATGGCTTCCATCACTTTTTGCTGCACAAATGGTGAGCCGTGGCAACTGATTTCCACTACATCTTCTCCGGTGTACGAACGCGGGGCTTTGTACAACGATACCACTACTTCATCCAACACCTCCCCACCGCTTTTCAGTAATCCTACGTGTAGGGTATGGCTGGGTTGCTGTTGCAGGTTTTTAGATGTAAAAAGCCTGTCGGCAATGGCTATGGCGGTTGTACCGCTTATGCGTATTACCCCAATAGCACCAATACCTGGCGGTGTTGCCAGTGCAACAATGGTATCGTCCCAACCCATCAGCTTAGCCATATCCTGTTTACTTTAGCGGCAAAATAACTACAAAAACACCGTATAAGGCTGCACACGCTGCCTTGCCCTATCTTCGCAGCTGCAATGAAAGCGTTGATCTATAAATCTACCGGCAGTTGGTATGTTGCCAGGGCTGAAAACGGCATTACCTACAATGCACGTATGAAGGGTGCATTCAAAATAGAGGGCATCACTTCTACCAACCCTATTGCCGTAGGCGACGAAGTGGATATAGAACCTGAAAACGAAAACGAGCATACCGCCATGATTACCGGTATACACGACCGCCGCAATTATGTGGCCCGTGTATCGCCGCATAACAAGCACCAACACCATATTGTGGCTTCCAACATACACCAAAGCCTGCTGTTTGCCACCCTGCGTGACCCCAAAACATCCAACGGTTTTATGGACCGCTTTTTAGTGGCCTGCGAAATGTACCATGTGCCTGCCATTATTGTATTTAACAAGGCAGATTTATACCGCAATAAAGAACTGGAACGTTTTGCCGAATTGAAAGAAGTGTACGAAGCCATTGGCTACACCGTACTGCTTACCAGCCTTGCCAGCAATACCGGTGTGGAGGAAGTAAAGCAGCAACTGCAGGGCAAAACCACTTTGCTCAGCGGCCATAGCGGCGTAGGTAAGTCTACGTTCATCAATGCCATCTTCCCCAACCTGGAGCTGCGTACGCAGGAAGTAAGTGGCTGGAGCGGCAAAGGCATGCACACCACCACTTTTGCCGAAATGTTTGACCTGCCTTTTGCAGGCAAAATCATTGACACTCCCGGCATTCGCGAGCTGGGCCTGGTTGATATTGAAAAGCAGGAACTCAGCGGCTACTTTCCCGAAATGCGTGCCCTTATCAACCATTGCAAGTACAACAACTGCATGCACGTAAACGAGCCCGGCTGTGCCGTTAAGGCCGCACTGGAAGAAGGTACCGTAAGTGTTGACCGCTTTGCCAGCTACCTGAACATACTAAACACCATTAGCGACGTAAAGTACTAACATAAAAAAAACCACGCACCAGGCGTGGTTATTAATATGGCTACAACCGTTACTAAAACTTATTGGCTTTATACTTAGGCATCTTTTTTTGCTTTTTACCATCGCCGCTCAATAGCTTTTCAGCACCTACATTGGCACCATTGGTAGGGCAGCCGGTTTTGCTGCTGCAGGCACCAAAGGCAAAAGCCAGGGTTACTAAAAAAACAATGGTTCTCGTTGCTTTCATCAAGGTTGTATTTTGAGCTGTTCAAATGTACATCAATAATCATTAAACTTATTCACCCGTTGCATTTTCATTGGTTGCAGTTGCTTGGGGTGCCTCGTTGCAGCCTTCAAACCACGATGCATATTTTACGTAGTTGCCCGATATGCGGTCAATCTCGCCATGTATCAGTTCCTGCGATACTTCTTTTACCTTTTTAGCCGGCACGCCTGCATAAATACTGCCCGCCTCTACCACTGTGCCTTCCAGCACAACGGCACCGGCAGCAATAATGGCATTGCTGTTAAGCACACAGCGGTCCATAACAATGGCACCCATACCAATCAGCACGTTGTCGTATACCGTACAGCCATGCACAATGGCATTGTGGCCTATAGAAACATTGTTGCCAATAATGGTAGGGTTTTTTTGATACGTGCAATGTATAACCGCACCATCCTGCACATTTACACGGTTGCCCATTTTAATAAAATGCACATCGCCACGCACTACGGCATTAAACCATACGCTGCATTCATCGCCCATGGTAACCTCGCCCACAATGGTGGCATTGGGTGCAACAAAACATTGCCTGCCCATTTGCGGTGCTTTACCGTTAACGCCAAAAACAAATGCCATAACAAAATTTTTAAGTGGTGGTAAAGTTAGGGTTAATCAACATGCAGGCAGCGTAAAGGCAGCACCCACTAAAAGGATGGTGGCACCGGCAGCAAGAATACCATGGGGCTGCTGTTGCGTCGCACACTTCAACGGCAACAAGATAATTGGGTTGTTGATTGGGAGATGTGTTAATTTGTTAATTGGGCTATTAGGTAATTGGGAGATTGGTTGATTGGATATAAATTATGGAAGCATGATTTACATGTAGTACCATCATCTACGAAGCACGGCTACACACGGCAGATGAAGGATGTTTTAAACAAAAATAGCTTCAGTGGCTTCGTGGCTGAACTTAGTTCCTTCAGTACAAGTGTGCGACGCAAGGGACGATGCCATACTTACTGCTGCTGGTCTCCATAAAAAACAGGCGACAACAGCGGGCAGCACAAAGCCACAGCAATGTAATAACATCCAAGACCATGAAAATATTGCTCATCATTGCCTTGATAGGCACCCCGCTGGTGGCCACGTATACGGCCTTCGTATGCTGTACCTTTAACGGCAAGGTGAAGCTGGACGAAATGAGTTATTGACAAGTATATGGTTTGATGGATGGCAGGCTTTCTACTTGCGGGTGTTAAATTGTACCACAACAGGTTGCCCCTGCATCAGGGCAGGTCATTCAACATTGCACAACACTAAGGCAGCGAATTTTAAACAGAATAGGCTTATCCTTGTTACAAATGCCTACTTTTACACATTAAATCGCTTGTATAATGGAGATAACTCCGGGTGAACTTTTGAAAACCATTGACAGCCCTGCCGACCTTAAAAAAATGGGTAGGGAACAACTGCACCAGGTTTGCGACGAGCTAAGACAATACATTATTGATGTAGTGAGCGTTTACGGAGGCCATTTTGCTGCCAGCCTGGGCGTAGTAGAACTAACCGTAGCCCTGCACTATGTGTACAATACCCCTTATGACCAACTGGTGTGGGATGTAGGCCACCAGGCTTACGGCCACAAAATACTTACCGGCCGCCGCGACAACTTTATCACCAACCGCAAATACAAAGGCATCAGCGGCTTTCCCAAACGCAGCGAAAGTGAGTTTGATACTTTTGGCGTAGGCCACTCCTCTACTTCTATTTCTGCAGCTTTAGGCATGGCCATAGCCGCCAAATACAAAAACGAAAACCGCAAAAGCGTTGCCGTTATTGGCGATGGCAGTATGACTGCCGGTATGGCTTTTGAAGCCATGAACCACGCCGGTGTTGCCGACGCCGATATGCTGGTAATACTAAACGATAACGGCATAGGCATTGACCCTAACGTAGGTGCCCTGAAGGAATACCTTACAGACATTACTACCTCGCATACCTACAATAAACTGCGAGACGATGTTTGGAAAATGCTGGGTAAACTGCCTGTAGGTAAAAACTTTACCCGCGAAATGGCTTCTAAACTAGAGGCCAGCGTTAAAGGCATGGTTAGCAAAAGCAGCAACCTTTTTGAAGCCCTTAACTTCCGCTACTTCGGCCCTATTGACGGACACAACATTACCAAACTGGTAGATACACTTAAAGACCTTAAAAATATTCCCGGCCCTAAGCTGCTGCACATTGTTACCGTTAAAGGCAAAGGCTATTCACTGGCCGAAAAAGACCAGACCAAATGGCATGCACCGGGTTTGTTTGACAAGGTTACCGGCGAAATTTACAAGAAACAGTTTGACGCACCGCAACCTCCCAAATACCAGGACGTATTCGGGCATACCATGATTGAACTGGCCAACCAAAACCCCGCCATTATGGGCGTTACACCGGCCATGCCCAGCGGCTGCTCTTTAAAATACATGATGGCCGCCATGCCCCACCGTGCTTTTGATGTAGGCATTTGCGAGCAGCACGCCGTTACACTAAGTGCCGGCCTGGCTACGCAAGGCATGCGTGTATTCTGCAACATTTATTCTTCTTTTATGCAGCGTGCCTACGACCAGGTGGTGCACGATGTAGCCATACAAAAACTGCCGGTGGTATTCTGCCTGGACAGGGCAGGCCTGGTTGGCGATGATGGCCCTACCCACCACGGTTGTTACGACATCGCATATTTCCGTTGCATACCCAATATGGTCATCGCCTCCCCCATGAACGAGAAGGAACTGAGGGATATGATGTACACCGCACAACTGGATACAAACCAATACCCCTTTGTAATACGTTACCCACGCGGCGAGGGTGTAATGCCCCAGTGGCAAACACCTTTCGAGGAAATACAGGTTGGCAAAGGCCGCAAGTTGAAAGATGGTAAAGACATAGCCATACTTTCCCTGGGCCACCCGGGCAATTTTGTACAGGCCGCCATCAGGCAGCTGCGTACCGAAGGCATTGACCCGGCACATTACGACATGCGTTTTGTAAAACCGCTTGACGAAGCCCTGTTGCACGAAGTATTTACCCAATACAACAAGATAATTACCATAGAAGATGGTACCGTTGTTGGCGGCTTTGGCAGTGCCATACTAGAGTTTATGGCCGCACACAACTACCACGCCCAAATAAAAATGCTGGGCATACCAGACAGGCTGGTTGAACACGGCACACCTAAAGAGCTGCACCGCGAGTGTAATTACGATACGCAGGCCGTTGTTGAAACCGCCCGGGCTATGACAGACAGTATTACCGTAACAGACAACGGTTTACTGGCCTTTCAATAAACCGTTAACGCAATAAAAAAGGGCTGCCAAAGGCAGCCCTTTTTTATTGGGCCAAAACAACACGCCCACAACCATTCAGATACCGGCATTGGTATTACATGGCATCCCGGTTGCGTCGCAATCACTTCATCTGTATAACCATGGGCAGCTGTGGTTTGCAGGTTGGGGCAGGTACACATGAGGGCTGCTACCTCATGGTACAAAAACAGAAAAACCCGCACAAGGCGAGCCTTTCGTTTCTCATGAGCATAATCATTTTATCAAGCCAGCACTTCGCGGGCAATTACCAGTTTTTGTATCTCGCTGGTGCCTTCGCCAATGGTGCAAAGCTTGGCATCGCGGTAATGTTTTTCTACTGGAAAATCTTTGGTATAACCATAACCCCCAAATATCTGCACTGCATCGTTGGCTACTTTTACAGCAATCTCGCTGCCGTAATATTTGGCCATGGCAGATTCTTTGGTAAGCTTCTCGTTACGGGCTTTCAGGTCGCAGGCCTGCTGTATCAACAGGTCAGACGCCATAATTTCTGTAGCCATGTCTGCCAGCTTAAAGCTAATACCTTGAAAACGTGCAATGGGCTGGTCAAACTGGTACCTTTCCTGTGCATATTGCAAAGCTGCTTCATAAGCACCTTTGGCAATACCTACAGACAAGGCGGCAATAGATATACGGCCGCCATCTAGTATTTTAAGTGCCTGCCTAAAGCCATCGCCTACCTGGCCAAGCCTTTGTGCATCGCTAATGCGGCAGTTGTCAAAAATCATTTCGGCGGTTTCGCTGGCACGCATGCCCAGTTTGTTTTCTTTTTTTCCTGCTGCAAAACCGGGTGTACCCCTTTCTACAATAAACGCTGTTGAATTGCCACTGGTGCGTGGCTCACCTGTACGGCAAATTACCACAGCCACATCGCCGCTTTTGCCGTGGGTAATCCAGCTTTTGGTACCGTTTAACACCCATGCATCGCCTTCTTTAACAGCGGTGGTTTTCATATTGCCCGCATCGCTGCCGGTATTGGGCTCGGTAAGGCCCCATGCCCCAATAAACTCGGCAGTGGCTAGTTTGGGCAGGTACCTTTGCTTTTGGTCGTCGTTACCAAATGTAAGAATGTGGTTGGTACACAATGAATTGTGTGCTGCAAGGCTTAAACCTATGGAGCCGCAAACCTTGGCTATTTCCTGTATAATGGCATTGTATTCAAAATAAGAAAGGCCGGCACCACCGTATTGTTCGGGTACCAGTACGCCCATCATGCCCAGTTTACCCATTTCTTTAAATATGTGTACGGGAAACTCCTGCGTTTCATCCCACTCCATTACATGGGGCTTGATGTGTTGTTGTGCAAAATCGCGGGCTATTTGTGCTACTTGCTGTGTAAGTTCGGTAGGCTGAAAGTTCATGTCCTGTCTTTGTGTGTTTTAAAAACAAAGCCCGGTATACTGGGGGAATTTACCGGGCTTTTGTTATAGTAAGCAATCGCTATTAAAAAACTAACGTTCGTTAGTGAGACAAAAATAGAACATTTAGCCTAACTGCCAAATTTTGAAAAAATAAATTTTGATGGGCTTGTTTAGAAAGCTGCTTGCAAGCAGAAATGTTGTTTCACCCTGCGTGAGGGATTGCAGCGGTACCCCACAGCCCATGTGCTGCTAAGGCGTGGGCGAGGAGTACAAGCACAGCTTTCGGCAAAAGCAACTAAATGTTGCTTTTGCCGAAAGCTGCGAACGAAGTTCTGCCCGGCCCCGTGGTAGCGTCTGCACCCTGCGTGAGGGATTGCAGCGGTACCCCACAGCCCACGTCCTGCTAAGGCGTGGGCGAGGAGTACAAGCGGACAGCCCGGCCCCGTGGCTGCACAAGGCGTTTTGGCACCTGCGGTATTGCCACGGGGACACGCCCTAACTACCCTTCAATTAAGGCGTTGGCTTTCGGGTATTGTTCTTTTCCTGTATAAAATCCATAAGCAGGCCCAGGGCAATAACCTGGCCTTGTTTGAAGTTGATATCGGTTTGGCCGTTGATGTATTTGAACATGGCCTTGAAGCCGGTTTTGGGAATTTCGGTGCCGAGGATTAATGAATAGTTGCCCTTGACTTTTTTATCGGGGTTACGCTCTTTGCTGAAATCGTAGAAACCGTTGCCCTCTACAATTAAAGCGTAGTTGGTGTAAATGGGTATGTAATAATAACCGCCCGCAAATGCCTGTCCGGAGAAAAAGTGTGGCTGGTCGTTAGAGTAATCGTAATAGCCCTTAACGCCGGCTGTAAGTATAGGCTTTAACCGCAGGCGTGGCGTATTGGGGGTTACCAGGTTTACAAAATTGGGGACGATTTGCGAGATGGCCAGGTTAACAGATACCCGCTTGTTGTTGAAGGTTTGATTGGCCTCGTTACCCAGTTGCAGCGATATGTCTGTAGCATACTGCGTAGGCTTGGTAAGCTTCAGGTTTATGGGATACACTTTGAGGTAATTGAGGGAATCGGCGGGGTTGGTGCTTAAGCGGGTATCTAACGACCAGTACAACCTGCCCGATGGTGAACAGGCTGCAGTGTTTTTTGCAGGGTAAACATTTTGGTTTTTGAGGGTAACAAAATATACGGTGTTGTTACTGCCGCTGTTGTTGGGCTCTATACCAAAGTCGGACTTGTTTTGGTAGTAATAAAAGTTTCTTACGGCACCAATGTAATCGGCACGGGCACTATCGGTAATGGTTATATTGCCAAAGGCAGCATTGAGCGTAGTATTACTGATGGTGCCAAAAGTTCCGTCGGTAAACGCCAGGGTTACGTTGGTAACGAACTGTAAGGTAACGGCCGAATCGCCGGAGGCTTGCAGATACTTAATAAAATCGGGGCTTAAGCTACTGAGTTTTATACCAAAGCCCTTGCCTGCCATGATTGCAGCCAGGTTTATAACAGGTGTACACTTTACAGTTTGGGTAAAGCCTTTGTACACCAATTGCACCAGCGGCTGGTTATTGCCGTTAAGCCAATAATCGGAACTGATGGTTTTACCGCTGCTGCCGGTAAAGACATTGATTCTTATGGAAAAGTTGCTTTTTTTATTGACGCTTAGTTGTATGCTGTCAATATTAACCTCTAGTGTATCGGCGGCTTTGGCCACTGTTAAACCCAGCGTAAGGGCCAGGAGGAGTATTGTTTTTTTCATGATCTTATTTGTTTGTAAATAACGGCCTGATTATCTACGATCCAGTTAACGCAGTCGCCAACGGTTGGCCATAGGTTAATGGTTTCGTCGGTTAGGTCTACATCGTAATAAGCATCGCTGCTGGTGGTGCCCTGATCTGTTATATAGGGCAGCTCATTCAGGTTGTCTTTTAATGCAGTAAGAAACCGATCCTGCTGTTGCGGGTTCATGCCCGTAAAGGGGCTGTTTAAAATATTGTCGTTACCATTGGGCAGGTCTGCCACAACCGAAAGACTTTTGATGACCACAGGCAGTACCTGTTGAGCTGTTAAGTAAGCCATAGTGTTTAGGAGTTTGGTTTAAATATAAACTATTTAGGATGCAGGTGTAGTGGCAGGCGGCGTAAAACCACCAGCATCTGTAACAGGTGTGGCAGGTGGTATATAAGCGGCGGCTGTATTAACGGTTGCTGCAGTTGCAGCCGCTGCATTGGCCTGCGTATTGGCTAGGCTGTTGCCGGCAGTGTTTTCGCTAGACTTAAGTGCCGCGTATGTGGCAGAGCTTATACCCAGCAGTATAAGGTTGTTGTTGGCAATATCTGGTATAATGCTGTTGATGTTAACCGCTGTATTGTTGATGTTGTGCAATACACTGGTAATGTACCAGCAGCCAAATACCAGGTTAAATACAACGGTTTGAAAGCGGTGTA
>JAESFG010000590.1_pt1 | contig 14950 bp, 18 predicted proteins | sample 9269371 | NCBI WGS metagenome assembly JAESFG01 (sample SAMN14506227, study PRJNA617093) | algae metagenome | isolation source: Aetokthonos hydrillicola CCALA 1050 (B3-Florida) and co-occurring... | place: USA: South Carolina | collected 2013-01-01 | reverse complement strand
ATATCGTAAAACGCCACAGGCAGTCAAGCAATCAGGACTGAAGACAGATTTTTTGGATGAAACCTAACCTGGGTAAAAGTTTCAGCCGTTACGTGGCGGCAAAATCTCTCTTCGCTACTTTTACCCCAAGAGGGGGTCAAGCTTGCCATGCAAATTCAAACTGGTGACGTTCTCCCCCGTTAAGCCTGCGGCTATAACAGGGGCAACTCGGCGATTAAAATAGAGATAGTTGCTCTCCAAAATAACCCCAAGCTTCTGGCTTCACAGGCTGGGTATCCCCTAAGCCTCCACCAGCAGACACGATAAGCCCCACCGCGTTTAATGCACGCTGTAAAATATTACGAGCGGCATTCTCGTCTCTATCCAGCACTGCACCACATTTATGACACTCATGAGTGCGGATAGACAATGTTTTCGGTACTTTTGCACCACAATTTGAGCATTCCACCGATGTGCCATAGGGGTTTACTTTGACAACATGAATGCCGCGTTTTACCGCCACTGCTTCCAACTTATCAATGAAACTTCCCCAAGCAACATCTAGAATTGATTTGCCTAAACGTGTACGTGCTAGACCGCGAATATTTAAAGCTTCAACTGCGATTAATTCATACTGTTTAACCAGTTTATGTGCTGTATTGTAATGAAAGTTTTCTCGAATTCTACCAACACGTTGATGAATCCGAGCAATCTTGTTCTGTTGCTTTTTGTAGCCAGCAGAACCTTTTTGTTTACGAGCTAAAAAGCGCTGCTGGCGAGCTAAATGTTTTTGTGCATTCCTATAAGGCTTTTGCACTGGAACTGTTTGACCGTCTGATGTGGTGAGAAATTCCTTCAAACCAACATCAACCCCGACCACTGATTTAACATTGTCCAACGGTAACAGTTCGGGAACTGAACTATCCTCCATTTGCACACAGCAGTACCAACCATCTGCTTTATGAACTACGGTGCATGTTTTTAGCATAAAACCGTCAGGTATGGGTCGATGCATAACTACTGGCATCTCCCCGATCTTTGACAGTTTTAATGTGCTGTCATTTAAGAATGCTCCAGCCTTTGCACAGTTCATTCGTGGATAAACAAACGAGCGTAACTCGCCTTGTTTTTTGAACTTGGGTCGCCCACCACGTTTACCCGACTTATCTGGAAACAGCCACCGCTCCCAAGCTTTCCACAGTCGTTGCAAATTGACTTGCTGTGACTCCGCGTAGATGTTTTTGTACTCCGGGAATAGTTCTTTTGTTTCCTTTAAAGCAGCTTGCTGGGTGTAGTAGTTAACTTTTTCTGGAATATCACCAATCGGTTCACTGACAATAGAACATCTATCGATTGAACACCTAGTACTGCGCAACCAATCTAACCTTTGCCCCAAAGCATAATTCCAGTGACGGCGCAACAGTTCTAGAATGTGCAACATCATTGTTTCTTGTTCGGGACTTGGTTTAATTCGGTAGCAGTAGGTTAGTATCATAACCGATAAAGGATTTGATACAATCATTGTAGCAACAAATGGAATACAATGACAAGAAAATACATGTTAAGGGTTAGACTAACTGAACAAGAAAAGGAGCGATTACAAGCGGAAGCAGATAGACGGGCAGTTTCTATGTCTGAAGTTGTCCAAGATTACTGCAAACGGTTGCCTAAGCCCGATAAATCCTGACCGCCATTCCCCACCCGTTAACAAGAGCGGGGTATAACGGGCGACCCCTGGCGGAAGAAGTTGGACAGATAGTCAGATTATACCGACCCGCCGATGTACTCATTCGGTGTCGTCTCTTGCGCGGCGCGATTAATCCGGGGCAAGACCTCGTTCGCCATGAGTTCCATGGAGCGCCGCGCGAGCGCTGGATCGGCCCAGTCATGACCCGTATAGAGCAGGGTACCGAACGCGCCGACCTTTTCGCGGAATTCGAGAATCTGATCCGCGACACTCTCCGGAGTTCCCGCTATCACGAGACGCTCGATGCACCGCCGGGTTGTGAAATCGGAATCCGGCTGGTTGGAAAAATCGCGCATCACGTCCAGCGCGTTGGCCTTCGCAAGCTTCGTCCGCATGACGTGGAAGTAGAAGCCGTGGGCTCCGTCCTCGCCATACGCATAGCGGCGCGCTGTAATCTCGTCATCGGCCACGAAGACGCTGCGCGCCACGCGCCACCCAGAGGGATCGACGGAGAGGCCCGCCGAGCGTCGGCCTTCCAGGTAGCTCTGGATCTGCGCGCAGACGACGTATGCACCCACGTAGGTCGCCGAGATTCCGGTCCAGCCGCGAGCTCCCGCAACGTGCGGCCCTTGTCCATCGGGCCGGATCGAGGTGATTGCGATCGGCGGATGCGGTCTCTGCAGCGGGCGGATTGCGACGCCCAGCCCGATCTGCCGATCAAGCGAGCGCTCTGTGGTCGTCTGGTAGAACTCGCCTGCGATCCGGTATGGCGACTCTTCGCTCCAAATCCGGCACATGTGATCGAGCGCCTCCTGGGTCTTGCGGTTGCGGTCTGATCCCAGGTCTCCGATAGCCTCCGCGTCACCGCGAACGCCCGGTCCTACTCCCAGCACAAGCCGACCATGCACTAGGTGGTCAACCATCGCGACCTGCGCCGCCGCCATCGCCGGGTGGTAGTTGGCAAGCGGCAGCACACCGGTGCCGAAGGTGATCGACGGACACGCATCGGCCAGATGCGCGATGAAAGCGAGGCTCGATGTGATCGTCTCAGCCGAGTCGACGAGATGCTCGCCGATGAACGCTTCTCGATAGCCGAGTCTATCCGCCAGCACCACCGCTTCGCGATCCTCGCGGAGAACGTCTGCATACGGGCGAAGAGGTGGATGGACGGGCTGGATGAAGAATCCGAGCTTCAGAGGGTTATGCATGGTGGGTCTCCTCGTTGGTATGGCCATGTTGAATGCAGGCGGTGACGCCGTTTCTCTATTCCCTGAGAGACATGAATTAGCACATGTTCGGGAATTATTGTGTGTGACTTAAAGGAAAAGTTTGCCGGATTAGTATTGCGGTCTTCTACAATTAGCCCAAGAAATTGCTTTTATTTTTATCTTGGAAAGTTTCCAACACTCGCAAAGATAGGTTGTTGCTATATTTTACAATACAAGATATTAGACGAAGTTATATTATCCTACACTAAATTTATCCATTTAAGGTGGTTGCACACAGCGATGCCAAAAAAGTTTTCTAGCACTGTCCTTTGTAAACTACCCACTGTGAACCCGGTACTCCGGGTTCACAGTGGGCTTTCAGAAGCCCTGGAATACTCGCCACCGATAAATTGCAAGCGAGAAACTCCGAGCCGCAGGGACTGTTTACTTTCGCCCCTAATTGCTTAATTACATTTGCTGCATTGTAGTCCGCATCTCCCTTCCATCCACAGTGTCCACAGCAGTAGTCTTTACCATTTCGGTAAGAGCTTCCCGCAATCGGGTGGATGTGCAAACACTTATGACAAGTCTGGGATGTATAGCGTGGGTTCACCAAAACCACAGGAATACCAGCAATATTGGCTTTGTACTGGATAAACAGTTTCAGTTGGTAAAACGACCAAGAGTTAGCCAAAAATCGTTGCTCACGACTCCTAGGCTGAGTATTGGTACGTTCTCTGATACCCGTTAAGTCTTCCAAAACAATATGTGATTCGGAAAAACTTGCTTCTAATATTAGTTTGCAAGCAATATTGTGGTTTAACCAAGCTTGGAACCTACGCTCTTTACCAGCTAACCGTTTCTGCAACTGCCTAGAACGTCTGCGGCTGCTGCGAGTGCCTGTACTGGCTTTGTATTGCAATCTAGCACGAATCTTAGAATACTTCGTGCGCGTCTTCTCTATCTTTTCGCCAGAGAAAGACATTCCATTACTTACACTAGCGATATCTTTACGACCTAAATCAACACCTAAATAATTATGCTTTTCAGTTATTTGTGCAATATCAAGGGATGCGTTAACTTTTACTTGGATGTGCAAATACCATCCATCTGAATGTTTGCTTAAGGTGGCGCTACTAGGAGAACCATTACCCCAATCCAACATTTTGCGTTGGTAGTCACCCAGAATTAGCTTTACTTTTATACGTCCAGAAAGAACACAAAGGCTAACTACTTCCAGATTCTTAGACAAAGTAAAAGTACGAGCATCATACAAAACAGAACCAGGCTTAAATTCTTTAACTTTGCTATTTTTGCGATTACCAGCAACGCGAATACAAGCTTGTATCACATGATTAGCTTGTAATCCAGATCTAGTTTTGGCATCAGCGTAAATGAGCTTCTGAATTTTAGTGGCACCTGTGTACTTATCGGGTACTGAACTATTGATGTAATTGCAAGTAGCCGCAAATATTAACGACAAGTTTTCAAGATGTCTATCCTGTTCATTGGTTGTTTCTAACTTGCAAACAACAGTTAATATTTGTGGCTCATCTTTGTACAATGTTAATCGCCTCGTAACTTTATGCTTTAATATTAGTATACCACTATAGAAAATCGTTGTCTATGCCTTTTAAAAAGAATCACGAATATCGCTGGAAACCGAATGGGGAAATAGCTTTAGATAAAAGTCCTCTTTGTTTAAAGCTAGACCCTGTTTTAAAGGCACAAATAAAGTCAATTCCTGACTGGCAAGAAAAGTTAAGGGGAGTACTTCCTAGATTAGTGTCCGAGTGGTCAGAGTTAGGCGATTCCTCCGAGTCTGAACTCCATGACTAAAGTCATGTGGCAGACAATTCGTCATCGCCTCGCCATTCCTCCCGACCACTGATTCTGAGTACAGAATTCAGTGGGGGACTCCTGGCTGATTTAGTTGAAGCAGGTGCGCACGGTATTACAGTTCATCCGCGTCCAGATCAGCGTCATATTCGACCAAACGATGTCTACGCACTGGCGCAGATGGTGAGTGTGGAGTTCAACATTGAAGGAAACCCATTCGAGCCACCATTTATGGAGATAGTTGAACAGGTTAAGCCGACGCAATGCACTCTAGTACCGGATGCTCCTAATACCTTTACTTCGAATCATGGTTGGAATTTAGCAGCAGACGGGCAAAGGTTGATACCCATTATTAATGAGTTGAAAGCTCGAGGAATTCGAGTGAGCTTGTTTATGAATCCTGATCCGGCAGAAATTCAGCGTGTTCAAGAAGTTGGTGCTCAACGAATAGAGCTATACACTGAGCCCTACGCGATCGCATTCCACAATGGAGATGTAGAAGCTGTTTTTCAGCAATATGCACTTGCTGCCCAAACCGCCCAGGCTCTTGGTTTGGGCGTAAATGCTGGGCATGACTTAAATGTGCAAAATCTAAGAAAATTTTGTTCTATTCCTGGTATTCTAGAAGTCTCTATTGGTCATGCGCTAATTGCTGATGCATTAGAGATAGGATTATCTAACGCTGTTAAAGCTTACTTACGGGTGTTAGCTCTGGTGTAAACGACTGTTGATGTGTCAAATACGTTGATCAAGACTCAAAGTCTTGTACAAAAAAGAAGCTTTCTATGTCGTCCATTATTCGGCTCGCTACTGAACACGACGCTCTCCAAATTCTAGAAATTTACGCTCCCTTCTGCAAGGATTCTGCCGTATCTTTTGAAACTCAACCGCCAACCCTAGATGAGATGCAGCAGCGTATTACAAAAGTTCAAAAGAAGTTGCCCTGGCTGGTATGCGAACGGCGCGGGGAAGTTCTTGGGTATGTTTATGCTGTATCCCATAGAGAGCGTGCAGCCTATCAGTGGTCTGTGGATGTAACTGTTTACATTCATGAAGCACACCGTCGTTCAGGTATAGGGAGAGCTTTGTATACGTCGCTATTTAAAATTCTGGTACTTCAAAGCTACTACAATGCCTACGCTGGTGTTGCCCTTCCGAACCCAGGGAGCGAAAGGCTCCATACAACGATGGGATTTCAAACAATTGGGATTTTTCAGGGTGTAGGGTACAAGAATGGTGCGTGGCGTGATGTGGCATGGTTTGGGCTGTCACTACAACCGCGAGTCCCTGATCCGAAACCTCCTATCAACATTAATACCTTGCGAAATACCTCTGAATTGGAATGCGCCCTGACTAGCGGGCTGCCTTTGTTAAAGCTTCTTTGAAAATTATTTTGACAATAGTTCTAAATTAGATAAACCCATAAACGGATAGATTTAGTGTAAAATACTAAAAAAATCCGGCAACTCCATCTGCTCTGTTATCTACCAACAACCTTTTCCAGCAAATGTTGGAAACTCTTTGAGATGAAAATAAAACGAATTTCTTGGGCTAATGTGGCGGCTGTGTCAGCTGTTATTCTTGCCAACGCTTTGGTCGTAGTCAAGAACGTCCAAGGCAATACGTCAAACCAACTGTTAAACGTATCATACGACCCAACCCGAGAACTATACCTCAGTCTGAACGAGCAATTTATTGGAAAATACGAAAAAGAAGCTCGCAAGCATCTAAAAATCAAGCAGTCACATGGTGGCTCTTCTTACCAAAGTCATTCGGTGATCGACGGGAGTGCGCCAGCAGATGTCGTCACCCTGGGACTTTATTCAGATGTTGACGCGCTACGCAAACAGAAGCTAATCCCAGAGGGTTGGTCTAAACGGCTACCGAATAACTCACAACCGTATTCCTCCACCATTATCTTTGTAGTGCGCAAAGGCAATCCGAAAAATATTCGGGATTGGTCTGATTTAATTCGTCCTGGTGTCGAAATTATTACACCAGATCCAAAAGGCTCTGGTAACGGCAAGTTAAGTGCTTTAGCTGCTTGGGGTTCGGTGATCAAACGAGGTGGTAGTGAAGCTGAAGCTTTAGCGTTTCTTAAGTCATTCTATCAACACACTGTCGTACTTGATGCTGGCGCACGCGCTTCAGCAACAAACTTTGCTATTGAAAAAATCGGTGATGTACACCTAACTTGGGAAAACGAAGCGATTAGGGAAGTAGCCGAAGCAAAAGGTGAACTTGAAATTGTTTATCCACCCGCTAGCATTTTGGCTCAACCGTATGTGGCTTGGGTTGATACGAATATCACTCATCACAAAACTGAGGCTGACGCTAAAGCTTATTTGCAATTTCTTTTTACTGATCAAGCACAAGAGACAATTGCAAAATTTGGCTATCGTCCGATTAACCCAAATATTTTGCTTAAATATCGTGCTCAGTTTCCTCAGATTCAACTCTTCCCGATCACGCTTATAGCGAAGGACTGGGACGATGCTAAACAGAAATTTTTCGCTGACAACGGCATCATCGATCTGGTCTATAAACCAAAAGCGAAGTAAAGCGCTATCCGAGCATGACATAATAATTTCTCATTCGTAATTAACAATGTATTTTTTAAAAAACTATTTTAACTATAGCTGGGACGAAGGTCGAGCAGATTTGATCGCTGCCTTGACTGTAGCTGCGATCGCCTTGCCACAAGGTATAGCTTATGCACTTATCGCCGGGGTAGATCCACGCTTTGGTCTGTATTCAGCGATTTTTGTCACAGCCATTGCTTCCATCTTCGGCTCGTCTTCTCATCTGGTGAATGGTCCGACTAGTGCTATATCACTTGTTGTTTTTAGTACGTTGGCTTTCATTGAACCCGATGCCCGACTCGACGCCTATGAAGCAATGTTTTTGCTGGGTATCATAGTCGGTACACTCCAAATTCTGATCGCGGTTTTCAAGTTAGGAGACTTAACTCGCTACATATCCGAGTCAGTGATTCTCGGCTTTATGACTGGCGCGGCTATTTTGTTGGCGGTTGGTCAAATCGCCAATTCACTGGGCATCCGTGACAAGGGAACAGCTCATCAACAGATATTCTATCGTCTGTGGTTGACGCTGACTCAAGGAAACCCCAACTATAAAGCTCTTACCATCACAATTTTGACGGTTGTGCTTGCTTTAGTTTTGCGAAAACTAGTGCGTAAGTACAGGCTCCCACAAATGGATATGCTCGTTGTTCTGGTGTTTATGTCTATCCTTGGCTATTTATTAGGGTGGTCTGTACACGGTATCGGCGGCAAAACAGCAATTGCGGTAGCGGGATCTGTGCCTGCAAGTTTACCCTTGCCCCATATCCCTGAGATCAAGTTTGCCTGGATACCAGCAATGTCAAGCGGTGCATTAGCTATTGCTTTCCTGGGTTTGCTTGAAGCACTAGCGATCGCTAAATCTATTGCTAACCAAACAGGTCAATTGCTTGATTACAATCGTCAATGCATGGCTGAAGGGCTTGCAAATCTGGGTGGTGGTTTCTTGCAATGCTTGCCTGGATCTGGCTCTTTGACTCGCTCAGCGATCAATTACCAAGCTGGCGCAAAGACTAGATTTTCAGGCGTTTTGACAGCCATAATCGTTGCTGTGGCACTGTTAGCGTTGGCTCCATTGACGAAATACATTCCAAAAGCTGCACTTGCTGGGTTGCTGATCCTTACTGCTGCTCGATTGATTGACCTCAAGCGGTTGCGCTATACCTTTCAGGCTTCAAGTTTTGATGCAATTCTGGTTGTGATCACGACATTGACAGCACTTTTCGTTGGCATTGAGTATTCAATTTTAACAGGTGTCGCCTTGTCAATTCTCTTGTTTGTGCCGCGTGCAGCTAAACTCAAAGGGGCTGAGCTCGTTGTTAGCAGCGAAGGAATTGTGCGTGAACGACTGAGTTTTGATCCACCTTGCACCTCGATCATCCTGTTTGATCTTGAAGGTGAGATATTCTTTGGTGCAGCACCAGAGCTTGATCGCTATCTCGACCAGCTAAAAAAACGTGCGATCGGCGCTTCACAAGAGCGGAGAGGCTTCGCCAACGCCGCAGCGCTTCGCTATCTCGTCAGGAATTCATTATATTGTCTTGCGCCTAAAGCGCGTACGCAACCCAGATATCGTTTGTATAGAGCGGCTAGAACACTTCCTGCGCGATGCCAAGAAGCTTGGTATTATGGTGTTCCTTGCTGGAGTCCGTCCTGACTTATTTCGGTCTTTTAGCAATGTTGGTTTTGAAAAGTGGTTTCCACCAGACCACATTTTCCTAGAAAAAGAGGACGATGATACGGATTCAGCCACCCTTAAAGCTGTCCGCTACGCCTACACTCTGTTGGGTGACGACGCCAATACTTGTGAACATTGTGCATCCATTGAAGATAACGATCCTCGCAAAGCATCTCTTTATTATTTAATTTAGCAGAAGAGCTTTCCGCAGACGCTAAGGCGGTGTTGATGGGACTAGTCATATTGTATGGCTAGTCCCATAAGCCGATTTTCAATCAACTACTCGTCGAACTCGCTTTGTCTAAAATCTCAAGAGACTGTGGGTCAAGTTTAAGATCAATAGCCTTAATAATTTCGTTAAGCTGCTGAATATTTGTGGCACTGACAATCGGAGCAGTAACGCTTTTACGTGCAATAAGCCATGCTAGAGATACTTGAGTAGGAGTTGAATTGTAAGTTTTAGCAACTTGGTCAATCGCCTCCAAAATTCTCAAGCCACGCTCATTTAAATATTTCTTGACAAAACTTCCACGGGCACTATTGGAGAGATCTTTTTCTGAACGATATTTTCCAGATAGAAAACCACTAGCAAGAGAGAAATAGCTAATGACACCAATTTCCTGGTTTAGAGAGAGTGGTTCGAGATCACGTTCATAATCAGCGCGATCGCACAAATTGTAGAGAGGCTGAAGACTTTCGTAGCGGGGATACCCATGCTGTTGACTGATTTGTAATGCCTGTGACAAACGGGTCGCACTGTAATTAGAAGCACCAATCACACGCACTTTTCCTTGACGGATTAACTCTCCATAAGTTTCGAGAGTTTCTTCAAGCGGGACAGTTTCATCATCTAGATGTGATTGATAAAGATCGATGTAATCTGTTTGCAGTCTCTGTAGAGAGTTTTCGATAGCTTGCAGAATATGCTTCCGCGACAAACCTTTGCCCTGAGAACCCATATCACTGCCTACTTTGGTTGCAATCACCACCTTATCACGGTTGCCACCGTGTTGCAGCCATTTTCCTAGGATCGTCTCGGATTCTCCACCCTGATTACCACTAACCCATTTGGAATAAACATCAGCAGTATCAATAAAATTTCCTCCAGCCTCTACAAAGGCATTTAGAATTTTAAATGAAGTTGCCTCATCTATTGTCCAACCAAAGACATTACCACCGAAACATAAAGGTGAGACTTCTAGTTCTGAACGTCCAAGTTTGCGTTTATCCATTATCTTTCTCTTGTTAAACTTAAGGCAGAAACCAGATGCTGTGAGCTTCCGTTAAAAAAATTGCTAATTTTCAAATAGTTTTGTCAATTTTAACCCTAATAGACTGTTTGTTATTTCCATCTGCACAAAGGTATATCTAACTTTTTCGGTTAAGTATTTAAACTCAGTATTTATTCAACCAATGCCGAGATATGTATTTGACTACGCTATCTTCTTTGTTAGAACCAATTACCGCTGTTGCGTAATGCTTGAGTGATGGATCTGCGTTAGAAACGGCGATCGCGTGATTAGCGATTTTGAACATTTTAATATCATTAATTTGATCCCCAAAGACAACAATTTCACTTTCCTCTAGTCCATAATTCTCTAGCAGAGTCCGAATAGCTTGGTCTTTGGTAGCTTTGGAGTCATGAATTGTTAACCAGTACCACCCTAGAGAGTATTGGTTCTGGATTAAATGTGTCTCTACGCTAGTTCCATATCCTTGAATAATGGCATCTTGAAGTTCGAGCAGTTGCTGTGCCTTACCAATAACTGTCAAACAAACGACTTGATCACGAAAAGAATGCGTCAAATCTTCAATTGATCGCCATCTTCGGTCTTTTTTTGTCAAGCAATCGTTAAGATACCAACGCATACCATCGTTAATTATATCTTTATAAGATACACAGTCTTCTGTACCATTAAAACTAGATACAAACGGAACAAAACCGAATTCAATAATAAGCTTATAGATAGTTTCAACTATCTCAGGACAAATAGAATTAATGATTTCATGTCTGCCAGACTCAAAATCAGAAATAAAAGCACCATTAAATTCGATAACTGGGAGATTAAGATTCAACCCGCTGAGAATAGCTTGCATAGAAACAACGCTACGAGCGCTAGCTACAGTGAACTGTAGTCCTTGCGCTAAGAGTTTATTAAGGACTTTCTTGCTGAAGGAAGAAAGAATAGCATGTTCCCCAAGCAATGTACCGTCTAAATCTGAAATATAGACAGTTTTCATAGAGTGTAGATATCTCTAATTGAAAAGAGTATTATATCCTAATCAACGATAAATTTTTAGATTTACTGTACAATACAAGAATAAATTGATTTTCCAGCCTATCAGACTTCCCGATCTACTTTGGTATGTTAAGAACTCGCAAGATTTCTTAAGATTATGACTATTTATACTTGTGTCGGTGAACAGAATCTCAGGGATTAACGTAGCTAACGGGGATATCATCCCCATATCCTCTCATTCACCACTGTTGTCCAGTGCAAAATCAGCCTGGGATGGTATTCAAGTTGAACAACATTGTTTACCTCCCTCAGAGTGTCCTGAGCTAGAGCTACAGCACCACAGTGTTACGATAATACTCGGAGGGCGATTCGAGATCGACTGGCGTTTAGCTGGCGGACGTGAACAAAGGACGCAGATGAAACGAGGAGATATTTGTATCACTCCTTCACGGGTTCCAACTCAAGCTCGTTGGCACGACTCAGCAAATTTTCTTTTACTCTCAATTAATCCAACGCTAATTGAGCGTGCTGCTTATGAATCAATTGATACAAGTTTAATTGAAATTGCCCCAAAGCGGGGAGTGCTCGATCCTCAGATCCTACATATTGGTTCAGCGTTAAAAGCAGAACTTGAAACCGGATGCGAATCAGGTTTTCTCTATGGAGAATCGCTGGGTTTAGCGCTAGCAGTTCATCTTCTCAGACGGTATTCCATATCGAAAACGGTCATTCGAGAACCCTCGGAAGGTCTTCAAGCACAAAAACTCCAACAGGTAATTGATTACATTCACTATAATCTGGAGGCTACAGTTACTCTCAAAGAGATTGCGGCTGTTGTTGCAATGAGTCCTTATTACTTTGCGCGTCAGTTCAAGCTTTCAACTGGGCTATCTCCACATCAGTACGTAATTCAATGCCGAATTAAGCGAGCTAAAAATTTGCTGGCTGAGAATAAATTTCCAATTGTAGAAATTGCCCACTGTGTTGGCTGTTCAAATCAAAGCAACTTCACTGCTTTTTTTCACAAGTATGTAGGAATAACACCAAAAGCTTATCGAAACCAAACACGCCGATGTTAAAGGCTAAGGTGATTTCCGAGAAAGAAAATACCTGGGGAGTGCGAGTTTTGACTTCGCTCAATTCACGATCTCTCAGTTGGTTGAGCGAAGTCGAAACCAACGGCTGCGGTATATTTATTCCTGTAAATCACCTAATTGTTGATAGCCTTCCGGGTAAGTTAGTCCCAATGAAAAAATCCCATTTGGATCGCCTTCTTAATCAAATTCCAGATAAAAGCAATTTTTAAATATTAATGCAGCAAATTTTCAGAAGACAAAAGTGCTTAAAACGACTTAACCTCAGCTTAGTAGAAAGTAATCTAAAGGAGGCTTACTCCCATGAGTACCCACGTAGATATTGACAAGTATAAGCAGCTAGTAATTGATGATTTCAATTCCAGACCTAACTACGATGAAGGAAATCAATTTCACCTCAGTTTAGCGAATCGTCTGATTGAAATCGCTCAACCTCAGCCAGGACAGGCAATCCTCGATGTCGCCACTGGTACAGGATTAGTGGCAATTAATGCAGCACAAATTGTTGGTTCTTCAGGTAGAGTAGTGGGAGTAGATATCGCCAAAGGTATGCTACAGCAAGCACAGAGGAAGATTAAGACGATTGGAATCAAAAACATTGAACTCATAGAAGCAGACGCAGATTATCTCAATTTCAACGACAGGAGCTTTGATATCATTTTTTGCTCTAGTGCGCTCGTGTATTTGACCGACATTCAGAACTCTCTACAGCAGTGGTATCGCTTTCTCAAACCAGGTGGTAAAGTTGCTTTTTCTTGCTTTGCTGAAACTGCACATACAGCAGCTGTTATTTTTAGACAAAAAGCTCAAACTTATGGCATTTTTATTCCGAATCCGAATGAGCCATTAGGAACTCCTCAAAAGTGTCAAGATATGCTTAAAAACGTCGGGTTCCAAGATATCAAAGTTATAACTGAACAGTTTGGTTCTTATCTAAGTAATGTTGAAAAAGCCTGGTATGCAAATGCGAGAAGCGCTTTTGGCTCTCAAGTGAAAGAACTCGCGCCAGAGAGATTAGAACAACTCAAAGCTGAATACATTGCACAAGTTGAAGCAACTGCAACACACAAAGGTATTTGGAATGATGCAACAACTTTCTTTGTATTGGGTAGTAAATAAATAGCCTGTTAGCGTTGTCGAGAGTCAATGGTGATCAAACTTAGTATAGGATTGCACAAGTTCATGGCGAAATGAAAATGGTGTGTCCTCATCCTCAACCCTTCTCCCTCCGCAGGAGAAGGGAGCTAAATTCTGTTCCCTATCTCAATAGGGAGACGGCTAGGGTGAGGGTCAATGGGAGCCAAAACGCCACGAATGTATGAAATGCTGTACTTAGCAGCCTTAAACAGGTAAGTGTTATTTAGCGATAAAACGCTAGGTTTACTGTATAATATGAAAGTAAATATAGGAAAGGTCAAAAGACAACCCAGTAATGACAGATAGCATTATTCGAGAACAAATTGCATACTATGATGAATGGTTTCACAGACTTGGACGGTATGACCGGGGAGAGGAAATAAACGGGCTTTGGTTTAATGAAGTTGCTGTGGTCAAAAAGGCATTGTACCAACTAGGGACAGTAGAAAATATTTTGGAGCTAGCTTGTGGAACAGGTATCTGGACGCAGGAACTTCTAAAGATTGGTAAGAAAATTACAGCACTTGATGCTTCCCAAGAAGTGATTGAAATTAATCGCGCAAAAGTTGGTGATGCTAACGTGTACTATCGACAGGTAGATTTATTTTCATGGGAACCAGATGTGGAATACGATTTAGTTTTTTTCTCTTTTTGGCTATCTCATGTCCCACCAAAATTACTCGACTCGTTTTTGGAAAAAGTTTACAGATCTGTTAGAGCAGGTGGACAGGTATTTATAATTGACTCGCGTTTTGACCCTATATCAACCGCAAAAGATCATGTTCTGGAAAACGACAGCAATATTCAGATAACAAGAAAGTTAAATGATTGTAACGTAAATAATATAGTTGCAACTAATAACAGGTAAGGAAGCAGTTTGGCAAAGACGGATTGTGGAGTTCTTAGAAGCAATATTGCCCCCATCACTCCCCCCACTAAGCTAATCAAGGCTAGTACTAGCAGCTGCCGAAAGGGAATCGAAAGATCAGAACGATAAGCATAAATACTTACTGCGTAACCTATCCAGGTAACTGTGTTGTTGGTCGCATTTGCCTTGAGCGGTGGTAATCCTGCAAAGATGAGAGCCGGAAAAGAAAAAAAGCTACCCCCACCAGCAACGCTATTGAGTGTACTTGCTATACCGCTAGCACTTAAGAGTAGAACCGCTGAGGAGAACGTTAGCGTTGTCATGGTTCAAATCAATTAGTTAAAGAAGGGTTGATTTGAACTTTAGAGAATATCGATGCAGGAAACAAATGTGTTTGCTTGTCCAAAGGATAAGTTCTATTGATACTGGGACACGATCAATCTACAATAGTTATGTTAATCTACAAGGGTGCCTAGGTGTGGGTGGTACTCCAAAAGTTAAATTATTAGTTTATAGTTACCTTTTACATAGCCAAACATAGACAGGCTACTTTACAGGTGTTTAAGCAACACTGACGGAAGCATGTTCACGCTTGAAAGTCGGTGTGATACGCCTCGGATGTACTACCAGACACCCTC
>JAESFG010000589.1_pt1 | contig 15020 bp, 9 predicted proteins | sample 9269371 | NCBI WGS metagenome assembly JAESFG01 (sample SAMN14506227, study PRJNA617093) | algae metagenome | isolation source: Aetokthonos hydrillicola CCALA 1050 (B3-Florida) and co-occurring... | place: USA: South Carolina | collected 2013-01-01 | reverse complement strand
CGATGAGGGCGTACTGCTCGTCGGAGAGTTCGTATCGCTGCGCCATGCGAGATCGTTCGCCGAAGACGCAGCGGCGTCTTTCGAATCGTTGACGAGTTCCGTGAGACAGTGCCTAACCCTCTCCCGGAGTACCGGGAGAGGGGACGAGAGGCGGCCGGCTTGAGTAGTGGTCGAACGAGCGGGACGGCCACTGCGGTCAGATTCCGTTCCCGCTCAGCGTGCGGATCGTCCCGTCCTTCATCCGGCTGCGGAACTCATCGACGGTGAGCATCTCGACGTGGCCGTCCGCGAAGCCGACGATGATCCGCTCGGTGGCGGGCTTCTCGCCGACGGGTTGCATCAGCATCACGACCTCCGACGGGCGCTTGATGTCGCTCAACCTCGTGTCAGCAGAGCCGAGGTAGACAAACTGCTCGCCGTCGGTGCCGGGGATGGATTTCAGGTTGGCCAGCTGCTCGGGCTGGGCACCGAACGGCTTGGCGGCCTCGTCGAGCGTCGCAGGGAGTCGGCCGTCGTTTTCGGCGGCGTGCAGCATCACGCCCTGAAGCAGCGCGCGGGCGTTGCTCGCGCCGCGGACGCGCTCGGCCTGTCGGCGGGCGTCGATCATCGGCGCGAGCGACACGTCGGCCAGCTTCCGAAGGGCCGGCTCGTCGAGGGCGGCGGTCACCACGCCTTCGCCGGCGACGAGTGCGGGCAGCGCTTCGAGCAGCAGTGACGCGGTCTTCGCCCAAGAGGGACTCATCGCCCCGCTGGGCATCTTGCCGCTTTGCAGCGTCGTGGTGAGCGCCGCGCGGGTCTTCGCGATCGCGTCGGCCAGCACTTTCGGGTTGGCACACAGGATGTGCAGGTCCAGCCGCGGGTCGGCGGGGCCGTTGCCGAACAGGACGAGCGCTTCCACGCCGTCGCACAGGTCCTTCGTGTCGACGCCGCCGAACTCGTCGGGCAGCTTCGGCATCATCAGCGGGAAGACGTTCAGCGACCCGGCCGGCGGGACGACGAGCACCGCCAGCGGCGCATCCTTCGCAACGCCGACCGCGCTGTCGAACTCGGCCCGCTGGGCAGGCGTGGACTTGTCGAGCTGTTCGATCTGCCTTGGGTTGCCCATCACGTGCAGGTCGCCGATGACCTTCACGGTGTCGCCGCGCGGGGCTTCACCGAACAGGGCGGCGAGCGCGGCGTCGGGCGTCGCGCCTTCCGCAAGCCGCACCGCAATGAGCGGGTCATCGCCCATCGGCGAGTTCGGCATGTTGAACACTGCGTACGCCTCGCGAAGCCCCGCATCGCGGCCGGCCTGCAGGCGCTTCGCCAGTTCCGGCGCACCCGCGCGGATCTGCGCGACCAGCGCATCGCGATCTGTAGCCGGGACAGACTGATTCGATTCGTAAACCGCCGCGAGCCAGTCGGCGGCGGCCTGCGCGTCGACGCGCGTCAGGTCGACGTACGCCACGGCCACCGTCGCCTGCCGGACCAGCGGCGCAGCGTCTCCCGCCCCGGCCGCCCGGGCAAGCGCAGCCGTCATCGACAGGACGAACAGGACGACGCCGAGCAGGCAAGCGAAGGGCAGCGCGAGAGGTCGGGGCATGGTGAGAGACTCCGGTGAAGGTGCGTGATTGCCGCGACCACGCTATCGCGACGGGCGGCAGCGTGCGAGCGAATTCGAAGGACGCGACAGCGGGGCGAGAGTTGGTTGCGACAGATCGCCTTTAGTCGAGACGGTGAAGAACCAGATGAAGTATCCCGCGCCGCCGCCAACCCGCGCTGAGGCTTTCCCCGGTGGCGATGAGATCGGCGGAGGAGGTGGAAAACGCTTTGACAGTCATGAGTTTGGTCGCCGCGATCGGGATGTGGGCGACTTCTGACGCGCATTGCGGTTCATTACAAGCACAAACCCATTACGGCCGGAGTAGTGCGAAGACGACGCTCTTCATCGCCTCTGCCGCCATGCCGCGAACTTCGGCGTCGGGATCGTCCCTTGCCATCGCCGCCAGCGTGTGCAGCGGCTCGCCGTCGGCTCGAAGCAGTTGAATGAAGTACAGGCGACATTGGTTGATCGCGAACGCCGCCGCCCACCGAACGCCCACGTCCTCGTGAACCAGCAGTTGCACGGCCAGCGGGCAGATGAACGCGTCGTCGAGACAACGCGACCCGTCGATCAAGGCGTAGTGAATTCGCCTGGCGTCGCCCGATGCGATGGCTTGCTCAACGCCATCCTCATCGACGACTTCAAGGTGCCGAAGCTTCGGTTTGGGCTGAAGCTGGTCACGATCGCCGCTCATTCGTGTGTCTCGGGCAGTCAATCTGGGCGTGCCATCGCACGCAACCATCACTTCATCGCGTGAACGGTTTCAGCGAGCATTGTCGCAATATAGCTCCCAACTATCGCCTAGATGACTGTCACTCCGCTAGTGAACGAGGCAAATCGCGAAGCCAGACGCGGCTCCGGTCAATTCGCTTCGCGTGCAGCTTCGGGCGAAATCGGTGCATGGCTGCGAGCGCCAACACCACGCCAACGAAGCCAACTCCCACAAGCAGGTTTCCGAGTTGATGCGCTCGGCTGCCCGGCCATGCGACGAGCGCAGCCCCGACAACGATTCCGAGTATCCCCGGAGCGAGAGTCAGCTTCAGGAGTCGCTCTCGACGCTCAGCCCGCGACTCGCACGCGTCACAACGAAAGTATGTGACGGTCGCACTCTTTCGCACGAACACCTTCGCCAGCCAAGGAAGTAGCGACAGCCAAGCAGGAACGCGTTCGACGACGTCTTCGGTCTCGCACGTGGCCACCCCTCCGCAGTCGACGCACCGGTGTGGCAGGACCGCACCGTCGGTCACGATCAGGCAGTCTTCGTCCCAGCCGATGACGCCAGTGGATTGCGTAAGTTCGTCGGCAACGTCCCCGCTCATCGGGTCACTCCCCCGTCTCCAAGATCGCCATGAACGCCTCCTGCGGGATGTCCACGCTGCCCAAACGCTTCATGCGCTTCTTGCCCTCTTTCTGCTTCTCCAGCAGCTTGCGCTTGCGGGTGAAGTCGCCGCCGTAGCACTTGGCGGTGACGTTTTTGCCGACGGACTTGATCGTCTCGCGGGCGATGATCTTCCCGCCGATCGCCGCTTGCAGCGGGATCTCGAACAGGTGGCGATCGATCTCGTCCTTCAGCCGCACCAGCAGCTTGCGCCCGCGGGCCTCGGCGTGGTCGCGGTGGGTGATCATGCTCAGCGCGTCCACGCGCTCGCTGTTCACGAGGATGTCCACCTTCACCAGGTTCCCGACGCGGAAGCCGATGAACTCGTAGTCCATCGTGCCGTAGCCCTTCGTGGCGCTCTTCAGGCGGTCGTAGAAGTCGTAGATGATCTCGGCCAGCGGGATCTCGTACTCCAGGATCACGCGCGTGGTGTTGCCGAGGTATTCGGTCTTCTTGTAGATGCCGCGACGGTCCTCGCACAGCTTCATGATCGCGCCGACGCAGTCCTGCGGCAGGATCAGCTGCATCTTGATGAACGGCTCGCGGATCTCGTTCACCAGTGTCGGATCGGGCAACTCGCTTGGCGAGTCGATCTGCGTGGTGGTCAGATCGGTCTTCAGGATTTCGTAGGTGACGGTCGGCGCGGTCTGGATGACCTCGATGTTGAACTCGCGCTCGAGCCGCTCCTGGATGATCTCCATGTGCAGGAGCCCGAGGAAGCCGCAGCGGAAGCCGAAGCCGAGCGCGTCGTTGTTCTCCGGTTCGAAGCTGAACGAGCTGTCGTTCAGGCTCAGCTTGTCCATCGCGTCGCGCAGGTCCTGGTACTGCGTCTTGCCGCTGGGGTAGAAGTCGCAGAAGACCATCTGCTGCACCGGCTTGTAGCCCGGCAGGGCTTCGGGGGCGCGGTTCTCGGCGTGGGTGACGGTGTCGCCGATGCGGATGTCGTGGATATCCTTGATCGCCGCGACGACGAAACCCACCTCGCCCGTGCCCAGCTCGGCCACGCGGGCGGGGCGCGGGATCAGCTTGCCGATGTCGCTGATCTGGTACTCCTTGCCCGTGCCCATGAGGCGAATCTTGTCGCCCTTGCGGAGTTGGCCGTCGATGACGCGGACGTAGATGATGACGCCGCGGTAGTCGTCGTAGAGCGAGTCGAAGATGAGCGCCCGCAGCGGCAGATCGGGCTTACCGCGCGGCGGCGGGAGCTTGTCGCAGATGGCGGCCATCAGCTCGTTGATGCCCTGACCGGTCTTCGCGCTCACGAGGATCGCGTCTTCCGCGGGGATACCCAGCACTTGCTCGATTTCCTCCGCGACGGCCGTCGGCTGGCTGCTCGGGAGGTCGATCTTGTTGATGACCGGCACGATCTCCAGCCCCGCCTCGATCGCGGCGTACGCGTTCGCGACCGTCTGCGCCTGCACGCCCTGCGTGGCGTCGACCACCAGGATCGCGCCCTCGCACGCCTGCAGCGCCTTCTGCACCTCGTAGTGGAAGTCGACGTGGCCGGGCGTGTCGATGAAGTTCAGCATGAACTTCTCTTTGACGGGGAACTTCTCGCTCTGGTGCTCGGTGAAGACGGTGACGGCCGACGCCTTGATGGTGATGCCGCGTTCGCGTTCGAGGTCCATGTCGTCGAGCATCTGGTTCTGGAACTCGCGCTCGGTGATCGCGCCGGCCGACATCAGGAGTCGGTCGGACAGCGTGCTCTTGCCGTGGTCAATGTGGGCGACAATGGAGAAGTTGCGGATCTGCATCGGAGAACCGGGCATTGTAGCAGGAAATCCCGCGGAATGGCGAGCGCAGAAGCGGTGAAAGAGCCATGCCGGCGATGCTTCGGCAGCACTTCCCCCGCGAATCTCCATTCGGGGCGCAACGAATGATCCATCATCGGTCAATGGCAGAGCCGGTGATCCCGATTCGACGAGGGTCTGGCCATTGCATCCGAGGATCGATTCAGTACTGGTCGCGAAGTGCACCCCTGTGTCCGGCCGCCGCGACGGTCGTCGCAGATCGCAGTGGAACGTGGCGTACTGACCTTTCTTCGCAACCCACGATGGGGTCCTCCACAGCGACGTCGGTGCGTCATCGCGGGCACTGGAAAAGCAGTGCTTTCTCGCTCTTTATCGCCCGATCTCGACCACCTCGATCGTCTGGACTGCTGCGATCTCGGCTCGTGCTGCGTCCACGTTCGCCGCGGTCAACAAGGCCTCTCCCTACGCGACCGTGATCGCAGCGGCAGCCGCCCGTACACGGCCGTTACGGATCATTTCCGGCGAAATCGATTTGTGGGGACTTTCCACAACTCGCTGAAACGTCCCGGCTTCGCGACCGATCAGCTTCTTGCCGCACTCGCCCGCGTCGTGTTTCGCCGCGTAGTCATGTGTTGAGGCGGTGTGGATGAGGTCATCTCTTGAGCAAGCCGGAGAGTGGAAGAATGCGCAAGGCGTGGACTGTTTCGCGGAAGCTGACCGTTGCCGTCACGATGACCTGTGTGTCGATGCTCGGCCTGGGATGGGTGGCTGCCGAGCAACTGCGATCGGTGAAGGCGCTCTCGAAGCGCAGCACGGGCCAGGCGCTCCCTGGCGTCGCAACGGCGGGCAAGATCGAAGCCGACTTCAACGCCTGCTTCTCCACCGTCGCGCGGATCGCCATCGAGCCAGACGACGCGGCGATCCCGGAGCTTAGAACGCAACGTGAAAGCTACCTCGCCGCGGTGGTGAACCATCTCGAATCGTACGGCAAGCTGATCCGTTCAGATGAAGACCGAAAGCTGTTCGACCAGGCGAAGGCGGACATCCTCAGCTACGTTCCCATCGCCACGAGGGTGATCGAGCTGCGCTTGGCGGGCAAGCAGGACGACGCCAAGCTGCTCTTCGTCGGATCGGCCGCACCGGCAGCGATCGTGGCTCGGCAGCGGACGGCGAAGCTTGCCGAGTACAACGTCCAGCTCGGCAAGAGCATCGCCGGTGAACTTGAGGCGGCCACCTGGCGCAGCTGGACCGTCCTCTACTCGTCCGTCGCCGCGTTCGTGGCAGTGTCGATCTTCGGCGGGGCGTGGTTCGCGCGATCTGTGAACGGGCCGCTGCGTCGGCTCAGCGCGACGCTGTCGAACGGCGCCGCGCAGACCGCGTCGGCCAGTTCGCAGGTGAGTTCGTCGAGCCAGTCGCTCGCACACGGCGCGAGCCAGCAGGCCGCGAGTCTCGAAGAGGCGAGCAGCGCCCTCGAAGAGATGAGCAGCATGACCCGCCGCAATGCCGACACCGCCCAGCGGGCCGCATCGCTCGCCGCCGGCGCCACGCGGACGGCCGATCGCGGCAGCACGTCGATGGCGAAGATGACCGGCGCGATCGCGGAGATCGAACGGAGCGCGAAGGAAACCGCGAACATCATCAAGGTGATCGACGAGATCGCGTTTCAGACGAACCTGCTGGCGCTCAACGCCGCCGTCGAAGCCGCCCGCGCCGGTGAGGCCGGCAAGGGCTTCGCCGTGGTCGCCGAGGAGGTCCGGAACCTGGCGATGCGCAGCTCGGAGGCCGCGAAGAACACCAGCACGCTCATCGAAGCGTCGGTCGGAAACGCGAGGAAGGGCGTCGCCATCGCGGGCGAGGTCGGGCAGAGCCTGGGCGAGATCGTCGAAGGCATCACGAAGGTGAACGGCCTGATCACGGAGATCGCCGCCGCGAGCAACGAGCAGGCCACCGGCATCGAACAGGTCGCGCAGGCGGTCGGGCAGATGGACAAGGTCACGCAGCAGAACGCCGCCAACGCCGAGGAAAGCGCCGCAGCCAGCGAAGAGCTCGGTGCCCAGGCAAGTCAGCTCCGCGCGTGCGTGGACGACCTGGTCGCGGTGGTCGGCAGCACGTCGTCCGCCGCATCATCGGCTGTTCAGCAGGCGCCGGCGAGCGCGTAGGGCGCGGACGCGCGCGGGCCGCTTCTTTGTTGTGTTGATCTGACGCAGCCTTGAGTCACTTGCGTCGTCGTCGCAGCGTCAGCAATCCGAGCGACGCCGCGCCGACGAGCAGCGTCGGCTCGGGCACGACGGCAGTGCCGCTCCACGCGAGGCCGTAGTTCACGTTGTTGATGGTGCCGAACGTGTTCAGGCCGTACACCACGCGGATGGCGTACTGCGACGTCGTGGGCAGCGTGAAGGAGAGGTGCTCCGTCACGTTGTAGTCGCTCGCAGATTGGGAGATGACCATGAACGAACTCAAGTCGATCACCTGCAGGGTCAGGTCAGCCTGCGCGACGTCGGCGATCGATAGTGCGGCCACGTTGACGGTGCGGTCGCGGAACCAGTTGAGGGTGACGGTGAGGTCGGTTCCTCCCTCGAGCTGGTCAGCGAAGGTATAGAGATTTGCGCCGCCAAGGGTGACGTTGCCGTAGTCCCAGCCGACCGGCGAGACGGTGCCGAGGTCGCCGTTCGCGGTGCCGGGGACGTCGGCCGTGCCGGCGAGGACGTACTGGTCATACGCGCGGTCGAGGTTCATCGCGCCGGCGCCCGCGGCGTAGTCGAGCGCCTGCGTGGTGAAGACGCCGCCCGCACTATTGAGGATCTGCCCGTTGTCCCAGCCGACGGTCTTCGTGGCGCTGTTCATCAGCGCGCTCTTGACCACCAGCGTGTCGCGCGAAGCCGGATTGGCGGCGAGCGACGGCGTGTTGTAGCTCGCGCTCTTCAGCAGCGCCACGCCGCCCGCGACGATCGGCGAGGCAAAGCTCGTTCCGGCGACGCTGAAGGTGTAGAAGTTGGGGTTGGTTCCGTTGTTGGTCGATCCCGTGAGCGTGGTGTTGTTGCCGCCCGTCTGTCCGCCGTAGAACGCGGCGTGGAGGTTGGTGCCGGGCGCGACGATGTCGATCGGGGCGCGGACGCCGAGCACGGTGCGGAACGGATCGGCATAGTCCTGCGGCCCGCGGCTACTGAAGCTGGCAATCGTGTTGTAGGCGTTGTTCCCGCCGTTCTCGAGCGCGCCGACGGTGATGGCGTTGTAGCCCGAGCCGGGCCAGCCCACAGTGTTCGCGCCCGGGCCGCTGTTGCCCGCCGATGCGACCAGCGTGGTCCGCGGGTTCATCGCGGCCAGGCCGTCCAGCGCCTGGGCGAAGCCGGTGTTGCCGGCCGGGCTCGTCCCGCCCCAGCTGCTGTTCACGACGTCGGCGGCGGGGAAGAACGGCGTGTAGCCGCCGAAGAACGAGTTGGTCGTGAAATTGAACCCAAGGGTGAATGCCGTGCCGCTCCAGACGGACGCAATCGCGCCCGCGCGCAGGTCGGTGCCGGGCGCGATGCCCGTCTGCCATGCGCCGCCGTTGCTGGCCGTCTGTCGCCCGCCGATGTGCGAGGCGACCCACGTCGCGTGGCGGTCGAACAGATCGTTGGCAGTCGTTCCGAACGCGGCAGCGTCAAACGAGAGCTGCGAGATGTGCGTCAGCGCCTCGTGCCCGGTCCAAGGCAGGCCCGCCTCGACGTTGGCCGTCACCGTTCCCTGCCCGGTGATGCCGTTCGTGTAGAACCGGTTGGCGCCGATCAGGTTGTTGACGTTCGTGCCGTCGAAGAAGTTGCCCGGCACGTTGCTCACGATGTGCCCGATGCCAGATCCGAACGGAGGCAGCGACTCTGCAAGTGCGGCCGAAACGGGGAGACAAGCAACCACCACGGCGGCGAGCGTCGCGCGCGACATCTTCAGCATCTCCAGCTCCTAGACACGAAGGGCACTTCCGAGCGATTTACTGCACCGCCGGCGGCCCGAATGATCGTGCTAAATGTACTGCGGCTATATGGGCGTGCCAGAACAAAGTTGTGATTTTGCCCGAGAAATGGGTCGCGCGGTCGTCAGTTCGAGTGGCGCGTCAGGCTCGAATGTCAGATGTGCAGCGTTGCGTGGGTGTAGGGACTGAGCGGTTTATTGGGTTTGTGCTGCCTGTGCATCGACGGCCAGAGCGTCAAGCACGCGTCGGCCAAGCCCGCCGGTCATGTTCTGTGCGCGTGGAGCGGGTCTGGCGTGCGTCTCGGAAGCGACTTCGGTTCGCTATGCGCGCGTCTGACGTGCGTAGACACGCTCCGCGTTCCCGCTCATCAGCTTCTCCAGCGAGCCCGCGTCCAGTTTCAGCCCGCGGCAGGAGTTCGGGCCGACCGTCACTTCTTCGTCCGTCGCGAAGTATCGGCGTTCCAGTTCGTACCGCTTCGCGAACGTCTCGAGCAGCAGTTGCTGCTTTTCGGGTGTGCGCGTGCTCACCGGGGCCGTCAGCACCCAATCGACGCCCCAGATGATGCGGTCGGCGAACTCCGCGAAAAACGCCCGCACGGCCTCGCGGTCGCGCGAAGCGTTTCGCACGAGGTCGCCGAGTCGGGCCGCCGTGTCGACGACGTAGTTCGGCCACCGCCGCAACCGCTCCGCGACGGCGGGCAAGTCGTGCTCCTGGCTGCCGAGGTGGAGCGCCACGAACGTCAGCCCCGGATGGCGTTCGACGACGGCGTCGCGCGACGCGATGAGCCGTTCGTGGTTCGGCACGTCGGTCCGCCCGTGCCAGTGCCACTGCTTTGCCACGCTGAAATAGCCGTAGTGCGGATCGCCCGGATCGAGCGGCCGCCATGCGGCGATCGGCTCGGCGATGTGCGCGAGCAGCGGCACGCCGACACGTTCGAGGTGCGCGAAGATCGGCTCGAACCGCGCGTCGTCGACGAAGACGAACCCACCCGTCTGCGGATCGCGCAGCTCCATGCCGACGTTCTTCCACACCTTGCACCCGACGGCGCCCGCGGCGAGGTCGGCGTCGATCTGCTCCAAGCACCGATCCGCCCAGCCGGGCTGGCCGAAGCCTTCTAGCGAGAAGCTGGTCACCCACGGAAAGCGATCGGGGTCGATCGCGTGCAACTCGCGGTACCACCGTCGCTGCGCGTCGAGCCCGCCGAGTTCGTTCGACGCGACGCAGATGTTCAGCACGCGCATGTCGCGCTGCACGAAAAACGCGTGCGAGTCCGGCGTATCCAGCGGCAGATGGGCGTGCGCGTCGAAGAGGGGCATGGCGTGGAGCCGAATCGATTTCGCGCCGAGGTCGACAGGCGATGGCCGTACTTAACCGAGCGGTCGGCATCGTAAACGACGCGATCCATCGCCGCTGCGATTTGCAGCACAGCACCACGCGTTACAGGCTGCGTGCAATTTTAGTGAACAATTGTATTTGTTGCATCTTGTTTTCATTGCGGGCGCGTGGTGGACTTCGCGAGCGACGGGCGTCCAACGCGGAACGGCGTTGCTCCGCACGAGCCGTGGCGGAAGTGCGGCACGATTCGCCCCGTCGGAGTTGCCGCTTGGTGGAGGAACCGGTCATGGCTCGAAAGACACGAATGAAACCTGTCGCGTTGCTTACGGCGGCGGGCGTTGCCGTGCTTGCGGGGTTCAGCTCAGGCGTTCGGGCGGAGCAGGCTGCGGCCGTCACGTTGTTCGTAGCCGTAGATGGGCGCGACGCCAACCCCGGCACGGCCACGGCGCCGCTGGCCACGCTGGCCGGCGCTCGAGACGCGGTGCGGAAGCTGCTGTCGGCGGGCGAGCGGCGCGACATCGTTGTCCGCTTCAGGGCGGGCGAATACCCGCAGGATGCGCCGGTCGTCTTCGAGCCGCAGGACTCGGCAATGGCGGGCCAGACCATCACTTACACCGCCGCCCCGGGCGAGTCGGCCGTCCTCACGGGCGGTCGTCGAGTCGACGGTTGGCGCGTCGAGAACGGCGTCTGGCGCACGCAACTGGCCGCGAACGACAGCCCAGTGCACGCGCCGGCCTTCCGTCGGCTGTACGTGAACGGCGCGCGGCGCACGCTCGCGCGGTTCCCCAACGAGGGAAGCTGGCTCCGCGTCGCCGAGAAGGACGCACAGGCGCCCACGCAAACGATCAACTTCGCCTCGGGCGACCTCCCCGAGCGGTACGACTACAGCCATGCCGACGTGGTGGGGCTCGCGAAGTGGGAGAGCTACATCGTCCCCGTAAAGGCGGTCGATGCGGCGAAGCGGCGCGTCACGCTCGCGGGGCCGACCAAGTGGGACATCCAGCCCGGCTGGCGCTACTTCGTCGAGAACGTGCCCGAGGCGCTCGATAGCCCCGGCGAGTGGTACCTCGCGCCCGCATCGGGCGAACTGAAGTACGTGCCCATCGAGGGCGAACAGCCCGCAACGTCGGTGGCGGTCGCGGCGACGACACCTCGGCTCGTCGACGTGCGCGGCCAGAGCGGCAAGCCGATCCGCGGGCTTCGATTCGTCAACCTTCGGCTCTTCTACACCGGCTACGACCTCGAGCCCGAGGGCCACAGCGACTGGCAGGCGGCCGACACCACGCCGGCGGCGATCACGTTCGCCGACGCGCAGGACTGCGAGCTCGCGCACAGCGAGGTCGCGCATACAGGCGCGTGTGGCGTGGAGGTCGCCGCGGGGTGCAAAGACATTCGCATCGTCGCGAACGAGTTCCACGATCTGGGCGCGAGCGCCGTGAAGGTGCGGAAGGGATCCTCACACACGATCATCACCGACAATCTCGTGCACGACGGCGGCTGGGTGTTCTACGGCGGCCCGGCCATCATCGTTCAGGACAGCGGCGACAACGTCATCAGCCACAACGAGGTCCGCGACGTCAACTGCACCGCCGTCTCGGTCGGCTGGACGTGGGGTTTCGATGACAACAACGCCTCTCGCAACATCGTCGAGTTCAACCACATCCACGACATCGGCGGCCGAATCACGACGGACATCGGCGGCATCTACACCCTCGGGCCCGCGCCGGGCACCGTGCTGCGGAACAATCTGATCCACGACATCGTCGACGCCCCTGACGGCTACATGGCTGCCGGCATCTACAACGACGAGGGATCGAGCCACCTGCTGATCGAGAACAACGTCGTCTACAACACCGTGACCGGCCCGTACGACTGTCACTACGGTCGAGACAACCTGATCCGGAACAACGTGTTCGCGTTCGGCAAGCAAATGCAGGTGCGAATGGGCCGGGAGAAGGTGGCCGAAGACACCACGAACTGGCGAGACTTCAAGACGTCGCAGATGACGCTGGAACACAACGTCGTCGTCTATCGCGACGGCGGGCTCTTCGCCCGCGATTCGGAGCTGTCGGCCGACTACAACGTCTACTGGGACCTGCGCGGCCCGGTCCTCTTCAAGGACGGCCCGGACATCACCAAGTGGCAGGCGCGCGGCTACGACCAACACTCCGTCGTGGCCGATCCGCTGTTCGTCGACATGGAGAAGTACGACTTCCGTCTACGCGAGAATTCGCCCGCGTTGCAACTCGGATTCAAGCCGATCGACCTGAGCGGGGTCGGGCCGCGGGGAAGCGTGGGGCCCGAGAAGTGATGCACTCAGATCGAACTTCGTGGGTGCGCCTTCACTGTAAATCATATGACTCGGCGTGTTCCTGCTGGCGCGACCTTTCGCTGGTCGGCATCGAAGAAACGAAGTCGGCCGAACCGCGATTGATCGGATCGCGGTTCGGCCGTTTCTCTTGTTGCAACGTCGAATGGAGTGCGACCGGAACGACATGCGCGGCCCGGTCCACAGCTGTCGTGCGTCACTTTCGGAGTTCGACGGACGTGATTCGGGCGCCGAGGCCGCCGCGAATCATGCGGTCGCGGCCGGTGCCGCCGTCCATGATGTCGCGCATGATGGAATTGGTGGAGCCGGCGTCGAGCACGTCGTCGCCTTCGCCTCCGAAGAGCGAATCGACCTGCACCGAGCCGATCAGGGTGTCGTTGCCCGCGTTGCCCTCCATCCAGGATGCGGCGCCGGCCACGAGCCGGTCGTTGCCCGTTCCGCCGCGAAGCGTCGCGCGACCGGAGGCGGTCAGGACGTCGTTCCCGGCGCCGCCATCGATGACAAGTCGCTGCCGCCCCGTGGTGGTGGAGTTCACCACGTCGTTTCCGGCCAGCGCGGCGACCTGCACGTCGGTCACCTTGCTCGAAAGGAAGTAGGCGTCGTACTGACCCGCCAGGGTCACGCGAACGAACGACGAGGTAAGCGTTTGATCCAGCGTCTGCAGAACGCCTTGAATCGTCGCGCGGAACTCAGCGATCTGCTGGTCGAGCGCGTCCGTGGGCAAACCCATCGCGGCGAGCGAATCACGGGTCGACTGGAGCCCGGCCAGCGCGGAATTCAAAGAGTCGCCAACCTCGGAGAAGGCCGCGACGGCTTCAGCGACGCTGCCGAAGATCTGCACGCCGGGATCGGTCGCCTCGGCACCATCGAAGAAGACGATGCCCGGCAGGGTGGACGTGCGATCGACGCCGACGCGCGTGCTGATCGTGAGCTGATCGGCACCGGCCGTGCCCGATCCGGTGACGACGCCTCCGCGGAGCATGGGCAGCGCGACCACCGGGCCGGTGCTGGTGACCTGCACCGTGACGGGCTGCGCCGGGAACTGCGACGCGTCGATCCGGACACCGTTGAAGTTGTCGATGTCCGACGGATCGACCAATCCCGGGATGTCGATCGGTAGGCCGCTGAGTAGGCGGCGGGATTCGAGGGCGATGAACTGTGTTGGACGAGAGCGCGACATGGGGGCCTCCAAGGCTGGGCTTTCCGGGGCGAAACCGGGTTGGCCACGCGACCAATCCTCGATCCGCACGCCATGATTGGCACGACGTGTCGCGAAGGATTGGACAATTGTGCGTCCGGTTTTTGAGCGTCCGGAACACAGCCGGCAACGCCTGCGCGAATGCCTGCAGGCGACGGCGCGCCGATCGCTCGAAACTGCCCGCCACTGTAGGCGTGACCCGTTGGTACATTCCTGCGAAATTCGGGGATGCCGCGGCGGCCCCGGCCTTGGAGACGCCGTAGAGTTCCCGCGCGATGGCGGACAAGATCTCCCAGTACGCGATGATCCCGTTCTACGGGACCAAACCGTTGCGCGTGACCGGTGCGACGATCGTCTGCAACGCGCCGAACTTCGGCGAACATCCCGGCTGCAGCGCCTTCGAGATCACCGATTCGTCCGGCTCGGCGCGCACGCTGACGGGCATCGTGCACCTGGTCGCGATGCTCCTGAACGGCGACTGTGAAACGTGGTGGCGCTCCAGCGGTTTCGGGCGATGGCGACGCAGCGTGGCGGGCGCGATCTCGGCGCGATCGGCCGGACCCGTCGAGCCTTCGAGTTGGATCGGCGATCGCCGGATGATCTTCGTGTCGATGACGCCCGAGTTCGTGCGGGGCCAGATCGACCGGGGCGGGGCCGACGCAATCGAACGGATGGGCGCGCTATACTGCCTCCACGAGTATGCGCCCGACGTCGAGCGGGGAAGGCGTATCCTCCTCGACATTCTGGAACTGGTCAGGGCGCCCGCGCCGGAGAACCGCATGCGTGAAGCCTACCTGGCTGCTGCGCTCGTCGAGTGGCTCGCGGGGGTCGCCGACGTCGGATCGCGCGCGAACGTGGAGCCGTACGACGGGCTGACGCGAGCCCAACTGCGCCGCGTCGACGAATGCATCGATGGCTCGCCGGGAGCGGATCTCAAGCTGTCCGAACTCGCCTCTGTGGCGGGCGTCAGCACGTACCACTTTTGCAGGCAGTTCAAGAGATCGACCGGGGTCTCGCCGTGGCAATACGTTCTGCGATGGCGCGTCGACCGCGCGGCTGCGATGCTCGCGACAAACCTGAGCACGCCGGTCGCCGCAGTGGCAGCAGCGTGCGGCTTCGTCGACCAAAGCCACCTCACGCGGGTCTTCCGAAGGCTCCGCAGACTCACGCCCGGCCAGTTCCGGCAGAGCCTCAGTCACTGACGGCCGACGTGACGATGACGTCCCGAATCACCGAGCGCGACAACGATGAATGAGGCGAGTGACGCACGGCAACCGGACTCCACGGTGAGCGTGATCGTGGCCGCATCTTCGACTCGCGCCCAAAGACAGGAACCCCCGGGCCGAGCCCGGGGGTTCCTGTTTTCAGTCAGACTTCTTTTCGTTCGATCGACTCAGCAATTACTGAGCGAAGGGGACGAGGAAGGAGTCGTCAGCCGCGACGGGCGAGCCGCCGGTGGTGACGTTGGCCGTGCCGCTCACGTACGGGGTGTTGAGGTTGG
>JAESFG010000339.1_pt1 | contig 15188 bp, 18 predicted proteins | sample 9269371 | NCBI WGS metagenome assembly JAESFG01 (sample SAMN14506227, study PRJNA617093) | algae metagenome | isolation source: Aetokthonos hydrillicola CCALA 1050 (B3-Florida) and co-occurring... | place: USA: South Carolina | collected 2013-01-01 | reverse complement strand
TCGCCCGCTACCTGGCCAAGAACGTCGTGGCATCCGGCATCGCCGACCGCTGCACCATCCAGCTCTCCTACGCCATCGGCGTCGCCCAGCCGCTGTCGATCTATGTCGACCTGCACGGCACCGGCAAGGGCGTGACCGAGGACCAGGTCGAGGCCGCGATCCGCAAGATCATGGACCTCTCGCCGTCAGGCATCCGCCGTCACCTCAACCTGAACAAGCCGATCTACGCCAAGACATCGGCCTATGGCCATTTCGGCCGCAAGCCCGGCCGTGACGGCTCCTTCTCCTGGGAGAAGCTCGACCTCGTCAAGCCGCTCAAGGACGCGCTGAAGGCGTGACCGGCGAAGACGACACGAATGCCGAGGGTGGTCCGCGTCGGTCGCGGGCCACCGAAGCCTTTTTCGGCCGCCGCAAGGGCAAGGCGCTCCGCCCCAACCAGGAGCGGCTGATCGACGAAGCGCTCGGTCGGCTGAAGCTCGACCTCTCGGTCCCGCCGCCGGCCGACCTCGCGGCGCTCTTCCCCCGCCCGGTAACGACGATCCGGCTCGAAAGCGGCTTCGGCGGCGGCGAGCATCTTATCCACCGTGCCGCAAGCCATCCCGACACCGGCTTCATAGGCGTCGAGCCCTTCGTCAATTCCATGGCGAAGCTGCTGGCGCGGATCGAGGCGCTCGGGCTCGACAATATCAGGCTCTATGACGACGATGCCGTGCAGGTCCTCGACTGGCTGCCGGCGGCATCGGTCGACCAGATCGACCTCCTCTATCCCGACCCCTGGCCGAAGAAGCGGCACTGGAAGCGGCGCTTCGTCTCCGAGGTCAATCTCCGGCGCTTCCACCGCGTTCTGAAGCCCGGCGGCCTCTTCTGCTTCGCCTCCGACATCGACACCTACGTCAACTGGGTCCTGCAGCATGTCGATCGGGACGGCGGCTTCGAATGGACCGCCCGGAACGCCTCGGACTGGCTGACGCCTTTCGAGGACTGGCCGGGCACGCGTTACGAGGCCAAGGCCCGCCGCGAGGGCCGCAGTTCGGCCTATCTGACCTTCCGGAAGCTTTGACACGATTTGCCGTGCGATATCGCTGCGGCAATGAAACACGGCCAGTGAAACGTCTCCGCAATGCCCGCTGCCGACCGATCGGCGGCGGGCTTCGATCCCGGAGACCCCTATGCCGCTTCGATACAAACTCTGCCTCGGCGCGCTCTATGCTTTCGTCTTTTTAGCGATCTGCACCCTGACGCTCGGAAAGAGGATCTGCGCCTGGCTTTGGGCCACCTATGGTGGCTGGTCCGTGCCGATTGCGATGGCGGTCTTCGGCGTCGTTCTGTGGGCTTCAATAGCGCTGATCAACAGGATTCACCGCGACTGGCCGATCCTCACGCTCCCGCCGGCACGCGACCGCATCGGCGACTTCGGTCTCTCCGAGGTCGACTGTGCCCGGCCTGTGATCGTGGAGCAGCACCTGGCCGGCGCCCGCTCGGGCCCGCCCGCCGCGGCCGACGCGCGCGCCAGCCTTGGACGCCTTGCTGTCAGAGAACGCGGAAGATGACGCCTGCGCTCGCATCCCGCACGAGATCGACGCGGGCGCCGTCCCAGTGATAGTCGAGATGCCGGGCCTGCCGCGCATTGGCGGCGAGGTCCGGGAAGAAGAGCGCCGCGCAATCGCCCTCCGGCCGTCGCGTGCTCGGATAGACGATGCCCTCCGATCCCAGAGCGCGCAGGCTGCCGCCGAGCGCCTGGCTGGCATCGTAGCGGTCGGGGTCGAGAAGGGCCGCATGCCGGCCGCCGCTGTCCCGGAGGTCGTGCAACGCTCCCCGCACATCCAGCACGATCTCGCGGAACTGCGATGTCCAGCCCGGCGCCTCCGCCGTCCGCGCCATGAACAGCCCGTGGTGGTGGATCGTCTCGAACAGAGCCGTCTCGAAATCCCTGGCCACATAGAGCACGCCGAAACGGCCGTCGCTGAACCGGCTCGGCCGGTCGGTGCTCGCATGGGTAAAGGGTGCCATCAGATAGCTCGCCCCGGGTCCGGAGACGCGCCGCGACGGTGGCACGGCGTCGAGCCGGCCGATGCTCTCGAGTAGGCGCGGATTGGTCTTCTGCTCGGCGGCGATCAGCAGCGGCCAGTCGGCGGGGTCGGCAATGTCCTCAAAGAGATCGATCGGCGGGAACAGGCTGCGGATGATCCGGCGTGCGCCCGGCCAGTCCACGGCCGTCACGGGCAGCGCGGATGCCGCCGTCACCAGGCGCCGCGCTCCGCGTCGAGGTAGCGGCGGACGCGCATGAGATCGGTCAGGTCGCCGTCCAGCATGACCTCGAGGGCCGACCGGCCGGAAAACGCGTCGTTCGGCGCCTTGATCCAGCGATAGCCGCGCTCGGGTGCCTGGAAGATCAGCCTGAGCGCCTTGTGGATGCCGATGAGGTTGGAGAGCCGCGCCTTCAAATCCCTGTTCATCCGTCCCGCCCCGTCCGATTTCCAGCGGCGATAGCTGCGCAGCGGCATGTCGAGCAGCGTCGCCGCCTGCTCGTCGCCGATCTGCCAATGGCGGAACAGGTTGAGCGCCGCGCGGAACATCGCCGCCCCCTCGGCATCGGTGATGGGGGCGGGCGAAAAGCCGGGCGCGGCGGTGTCGATGCGTTCGAGGGCCGTCATGACATCTCCTTTTGGCACCATATAGCGCAAGAGATGCCATTTGGCAACTGACGCTACGTTTATGCCCAGCGGGGCAGCCGCATGAGGAAGGCGAGAACCGCCGCGTTGAACACCTCCGGGCGCTGCACCGGCGCAAAATGGGTCACGCCCGGCAGTTCGACCAGCGCCGCGCCCGGTATGGTCCCGGCGATATAGGCGGCGTGCTCCGGCCGGATGAACTCGTCGCCCGCGGCCTGCGCCACGGTCACCGGCACGTGGATTTCGGCGAGGTCGGCCGCGGTGTAGTTCGGCTGCGTCCGCTGCATCAGCCCCACCGCCTCGACGAAGCCGTCGAAGTCGTCGGGGGTCGGCGACAGCGCCGCATAATCCTGCTTGTGCCGCGAAAAGCAGCGCTCGATGACAGGCGTCAGCACGAAGGGCAGGGTGCCGCTGTCGTCCATGTTGCAGCCGAAATAGAAGACGCCGGCGATCCGGTCGGGATGGCGGTGGCCGAGGAGGAGCGCGGTGCAGGCGCCGTCGCTCCAGCCGATGGTCGCGGCCTTGTGGAGCTCGAGCCGGTCCATGACGGCAAGCACGTCCCCGCCCATCAGCGCGTAGGAATAGGGCCGCGCGTCGCGGCTGCTGCGGCCGTGGCCGCGGCTGTCGATCAGGATCACGCGGTAGCCGGCGTCGCGCAGCGGCCCGACCTGGCAGCCCCAGTTGCCAGCATTGCCGAGCCCGCCATGCAAGAGGATCACGGCGGGACCCTGCCCGCAATCGGCATACCAGATCGATGCGCCGTCATGCGTCACCCGCCCCGTCGCCGCGTCGGCGGGCAGGGGCGGCGGGCCAGAGGCCTCGAAGATCTGGAGGTCGTCGTCGTGCCGCGTGTCCGGCTTCGTCATGGAGGGCCTCGATCGCGCGTTGACGGGTGACGCCATCTGTCACCAGCGATCGGCCCGGGTCAAGCCGCCCATCCGTTCGTGGCGGCGGCCGGCGGGCGCTGGCCCGCCGCATTGAGCGTCGTCATTCGCGGCGCGGCCCGCGAGCGTCGGTCGCGATCAGTGGAGCGCGACGGTGGTCAGATCGTCCTCGGCGGCCTTGAAAAAGGTCGAGGAGCGGTTGTCGGTCAGGAGGATCGGCGTGCCGTCGGCGCCGAACAGAGCCCAGAGGTCGATGCCGGGATTGAGCTCGGGGGCCTCAGGAAACACGCTCGCGACGTCCTCGGAGCGCATCTTGCGGATATAGCCGACCTTGCCGGCGCCGAGATGCGCGAATTCGTTCCTCGTCATGCGACCCGCCTGTGAATACTTGGAGAACATGGATCAACTCCTTCTCAATAGGAGACGCGGCACCTCCGCGAAAATTCAGTCTGAGACAGAAATATTAATTTTTCGCACCATCCGTGCGGGCTCAGGCCGGACGAGGTCGATCGACAAGAGGCCGTTCTTCAGCACGGCGCCGGTCACCATCATGCCGTCGGCCAGCATGAAGACGCGCTGGAACTGCCGGGCGGCGATGCCGCGATGGAGGAATTCCCGCTCGCTCTCGTCCTGGCTCTGGCGGCCGCGGATGGTGAGCTGGTTTTCCTCGGTGGTGACGTCGAGATCGTCCTCGGCGAAACCGGCCACGGCCAGCGTGATGCGCAGGCGGTCGGGTTCGCCGGTCACCGGGTCGGCGCGCAGACGTTCGATATTGTAGGGCGGGTAGCCGTCATTGATCTTCGACAGCCGTTCGAGCGTCTTCTCCATCGCGTCGAAACCGAGCAGGAGAGGACTGGCAAAGGGGGTCACGCGGGTCATTCGTCTGTGTCCTTGGTGCAAGCGACAGGCCTGTGGACCTCGGGGAGCATCCACGGCTTTTGATATGGGATGGAGCGCGCCGAGTTGCAAGCCGTCCCGCCGGCGGCTAGACCATGCCTCGGTAAGTCAAGACATGCTGAAAGGAAGGCCGAATGGCGGCACCGCGCAAGATCATCATCGACACCGATCCCGGCCAGGACGACGCCGCTGCGATCATGCTGGCGCTGGGTTCGCCCGACGACGTCGAGGTGCTCGGTATCACCACCGTCGCCGGCAATGTGCCGCTCGCGCTGACATCGAAGAATGCCCGCATCGTCTGCGATTTCTCCGGCCGCACCGATGTCAGGGTCTTCGCCGGCTGCGACCGGCCGATGCGCCGGCCGCTGGTGACCGCCGAACATGTGCATGGCGCCACGGGCCTCGACGGCCCCGAACTCTTCGAGCCCGAGACGCCGCTCCAGCCGCAGCACGGCGTCGATTTCATCATCGACACGCTGCGGGCCGAACCTGCCGGCACCGTCACCCTCTGCCCGCTCGGCGCGCTGACCAACATCGCGACGGCCCTGACCCGTGCGCCCGACATTGCCGGCCGCATCCAGGAGATCGTCCTGATGGGCGGCGCCTATTTCGAAGTCGGCAACATCACGCCGGCCGCGGAATTCAACATCTATGTCGATCCGGAAGCGGCCGAGATCGTCTTCAGGTCGGGCATCCCGATCGTGATGATCCCGCTCGACCTCACCCACAAGGTGCTGACGCTCAAGGCGCGGGTCAATCGCATCCGCGCGCTCGGTACCCGCGCCGCGGTGGCGCTCGCCGACATGCTGGATTTCTTCGAGCGCTTCGACGTCCAGAAATACGGCTCCGACGGCGGACCGCTGCACGACCCCAACGTCATCGCCTATCTCATCCGGCCCGGCCTCTATGCCGGACGCCGCTGCAATGTCGAGATCGAGACCGGCTCCGAACTGACGCTCGGCATGACCGTCGTCGACTGGTGGCAGGTGACGAACCGCGAGCATAATGCGCTGGTCTTGAAGGATGTGGATTCCGACGGCTTCTTCGATCTCCTGACGGAGCGCGTCGCACGCCTCTGAGCGGCGGGGCCGGGCCGGTCAGCCGATCAGATCGCTCCAGTCGGCGACGCCGGCGAAGTCCTCGAAGGCGCTCAGCACGCGGTCGCGATTGACGCCTGAAATGGCCCGGCCGCGACCCGCCACGCCCTTGTTGAAATGGACGTGCTCCATCGCGCCGCCGGTGGCGAAGGCGGCGGCGAGGCGGCCCGCCTCGTCGTCGTTGCGGGCGAAGGCCTCGGACGCACGGGCCGCGAGCCCCCGCGCGCCGCCGGCGATGTCGTATTCATAGGACACCCAGAAGGGCCGGATCAGGCCGCGCTGTTCGGCGAGGGTCCAGGACGTGTAGTAGCTCACGTAGAAGTTCAGGTTGCGATCGAGCAGCCGGCCGATCCGGGCGTCGAAATCGAGCGCCGGATAGCCGGCCGGCAGGCCGAGATTGAAGAAGGCGTCCCCAGACGGGTCCTCGGCGATCAGCTTCAGCATGTAGTCGTCGAGGCTGACCAGCATGTCGAAGACGTTGCGACGGATCAGCACGATGTCGAGCCCGTAGAGCTCCGCCTGGCGGGCCAGGAAGGGCGAGCCGAGCATGTGATGATGGGCGATGAACCCCTCCGGCCGGCAGCAGGCCGAGATCAGCGCGAGTTCGTCGATTTCGTGCGCCCGCGTGGCCGCACCCAGCATCGCATAGTCATAGGCGCGGGAAAGAAGCATGATCAGGCTCACCCGCGGCAGGCCGATGCCGGTCGACAGCGCCTTGGTGACGAAGGTCGATCCGCTCTTCATCGGTGCGGCGACGAGGATGCGCCGCGTGTGCGAATTTGCCGCCGCCGCCCGCGCCTGCGAGACGATGTAGAGCCATTGCGTGGCATTGAGCGCGCTCGCGCCCGGCTGCGGATGCGGCACGAAGAACGGATTGATGGCCGTGCCCTGGACCATGCAGGTATTCTTCAGCTTGGGGTCGCGGATCTCCTGCACGGCGTCGCCGACCCGGCGGAACTCGTCGAGCGCGCCGGGACGGGCGAGGAATTTCACGATGTCGTCTGTGCTGGTGATCATGGCGGTCGTCTCCGGCAAGGGGCCACCGATCATGATCGCTCCGGCTTGCACGGACCTTGGGCAGCGTTCTCGCGGGGGGCGCGTGGCGGCGGGGAACGCATCCGCCCGGCCGGGGGTTCTGCACATGGCGGCGCCGGTCACGGCGCCGGCGGGAACAGGTACGAAAGAGGAGCACGATCCATGGCACATGCGAGCAAGACGCATTTCGGCGAAGGCAGCCAGGGCAAGGGCGACGGCAGCGGCGCCATGACCCATCTCGATCCCTCTCTGGTGGGGGAGAACGACATCCTCTCCAACCGCGACAAGAAGAGCCACGGCCAGGCCCGCGGCCTCGACGGCAATGCGGTCAAGACCGCGCAATATCAGGATCACAGCGCCAACAGGCTCATTCCCCCGGAGGAACTCGATGGGAGCGGCTCCCGCGACTGACGCCGGACCCCTGGAACGCCTGCTGCCGGCGCGCATGCGCCGGCGGCAACGTCCGGTCTAGCCGGGTTCCTGGCTGTTGAGCAGTGTCGAGACCGCGGTCAGCAACTGCGCGAAGACGAAAGGCTTCTGCAGCATGACGCTCTCGGGCACCCCATGTGCCTTCCATTCCACCGCGGATTTTCCGCTCATATAGACCACCGGCAGCGCCGGGTTGAGCTCGCGCGCCCGGTGGGCAAGCGCCCAGCCGTCGATCGATCCGCCGAGGTCGATATCGGTCAGCAGCACGCGGTAGGGTGGGTCCTGCGCGTCGATGATTTCGAGCGCCTCGCCCGAGCGCGGAACGGAAAGCACGTCGAAGCCTGCTTCCCTGAGTTCCTCTTCGAGAGAGAATGCGATCAGGACCTCGTCTTCGACGAGAAGAATGAGCGGGGCGTTCTGGGTCATGGGGTGGGCGCTACCTTGGAGCGGTCGATGCGCTATTATACGCCCGACTGGCTGCACCGGTCCAGCGGCACCGGGAGCCACGGCCGCCAGGTGGCCGGAGCTCTCCTTATGATAACCGACTGAATGACTTGCAGAACCGGCATCACACCTGCCGGCCTCGCTCATTCAACATTGCTTTACCAGATCAAGCCAGGCCTTCGACTGTCGACAGTCCGAAATCGTACCATCCTTAAGAATGCCGAGGCGTGGGAATCATCATCCCTCCTCCGGCAGGGATGCGCCCGCGGGCGTCGGAACGCTTCACAGCTTGAGGAGCTTGCGCGCGTTTTCCTTAAGTATCAGCGGCCGCACTTCGTCGCGGATGTCGATGGCCTCGAAATCCCTCAGCCAGCGGTCCGGCGTGATCGCCGGCCAATCTGAGCCGAACAGCATCTTGTGCTTGAGGATCGTGTTCGCGTAGCGGACCAGGATGTCGGGAAAGTATTTCGGCGACCAGCCCGACAGGTCGATGTAGACATTCGGCTTGTGGGTCGCGACCGACAGGGCCTCTTCCTGCCAGGGAAAGGAGGGATGGGCGAGGATGATCGGCATGTCGGGAAAATCCGCGGCCACGTCGTCGAGATGGATCGGGTTGGAATACTTGAGCCGCATCCCCATGCCGCCGCGCATGCCGGCGCCGACGCCTGTCTGCCCGGTGTGGAAGAGGGCGATCGCGCCCTCTTCGGCGATCGCCTCATAAAGGACATAGGCGCTTCGGTCGTTGGGATAGAAGGCCTGCATCGTCGGGTGGAACTTGAAGCCCTTGATGCCGAAGTCCCGGACCAGCCGCCGCGCCTCGCGGGCGCCGGTCCTGCCCTTCGCCGGATCGATCGATGCGAAGGGGATCATGATGTCGGTGTTCTCGGCGGCGATCCGCGCCACTTCCTCATTGTCGTAGCGGCGGAAGCCGGTTTCGCGCTCGGCGTCGACCGGAAAGATCACGCAGCCGATACGGCGTTCCCGGTAGTAGTGCGCGGTCTCCTGCATCGTCGGCAGCATACCCTGGGCCCCGGCCGGGTTCCGGAAGTATTTGGCCATGCCGGCCTGGAATTCGTCATAGCCGTCGTCGCGCGGCCCGCAGCAGGGTTCTTCGGCATGGGTATGGAAATCGATGCCAACCAGGTCGTCGAGAATCATCTCTCTTCCTCCTCGTCGAGCCCGACATACTTCTTCAGCAATGCCATAAGCTGCACCTGCTCGGCCGGATCGAGCGGCGCGCCGGTCTGGCGCTCATAGGCGAAGAACGGCACGCTCGCGGCCTCGAGCGCCCTCTGCCCGGCCTCCGTCAGAGTCAGCTCGACCGCCCGGCGGTCGCTGTCGGGTATCCGGCGGGACACGCAGCCGGCATCCTCGAGCGCCCGGATGAGCTTGGTCATATGCGCCCGCTTGATCCACAGCCGCTGCCCGAGCACGCTCTGGCGGATCCCGGGATTGTGGCCGATCACGAAGAGAACCGAGAATTCGCCGGGCTTCAGGCCGCGCGGGCCTTCTTCCGAGAAGAAGTCCTCGAAGGCCCGCAGCTGGGCCAGCCTCAGCAGGAAGCCCAGCGACTGCGCCAGCTCCCCCATCTTCACCGTCGTGGTCTCGCGCGGCCGCGGTTCGGAAGCCATCAGCCCTGTCCCGGCGTCCTGAGGCGGGCGGCGCGCTTCTCCAGGAAGGCGTTGAGCCGTTCCTCGGCTTCCGGACTTGTGGCGGTGAAGGCAGAGATGAAGGACTCGACGAACAGGCCATCCTCCTTCGCCATGTCCTGGATGCGGGGCAGGGCATGGATCACGGCGTAATTCGAAAGCGTCGCGTTGCCGGCAGCCGCGCAGGCGAGCGCATGGGCCTTCTCCCGCGCCGTCCCGGCCGGCACCACATATTGCGCGAGGTTCCAGCGCTCCGCCTCGGCGGCCGTCGCAACCCGGCCCGTCAGCATCATGTCGGTCATGCGCGCGACGCCCATCAGCCGCGCCACCCTGACCGATCCGCCGCCGCCGACGAAGATTCCGCGCTGGCCCTCCGGCAAGGCGAAGAAGGCGGTCTCGTCCGCCACCCGGATATGGGTTGCGGCCGCCAGTTCCAGCCCGCCGCCGACCACTGCGCCATGCAGGGCCGCGATCCAGGGAATCGTGCCGTGCTCGATGCCGGAGAAAACCGCGTGCCAGCGCCGCGAGCCGCGCACGCCTTCGATCGGGGATTTCTTCACATGTTCGCCGAGATCGAGGCCGGCGCAGAAATGATTGCCATGGCCGTGCAGGACGGCGGCCTTCGCCTCGCCCTCGGCGCGGACGATCGCCTCCGCGATGGCTTCGATGACACGGTCGCTCACCGCATTGCGCTTGGCTGGCCGATTCAGCCCGACATGCGCGACCTCGTCCTTGAGTTCGTAGGTCACGAAGGCCGCGTCCTCGCCCATGCCAACCTCCCGATGAATGTCATTTCGCATATTTGTTTACATGGAGATTGTTTCCATGTAAACAAATTTCCGACGTCGGGCTGCGGCTACCGGCGACGCTTTCTGGGAGGAGAGGCACATGGCGGATGCGAGAAGGCGCGAGGTGGCCCTTTGGAAGCCCGAGATCGCCTGGGAAGAGCGCCCCGATGGCAGCATCCTCGTCTGGCGCGACGATCCGCTGCAGGCCTATCCGCCCTCGATCTCCGCGCGCTTCGTCTATTGGGCCGAGACTGCCCCGGAGCGCGTCTGGATCGCAGCTCGCGACGGACGGGGCGGCTGGCGCAAGGTGACCTATGGCGAAGGATTGGCCCTGATCCGCTCGATCGGCCAAGCCCTTCTCCACCGCGGGCTTGGCGTCGAGCGGCCCCTTCTCATTCTCGCCGAGAACTCCATCGAGCACGCCCTGATGGCGCTCGGCGCCCAGCATGTCGGAATTCCGTCGGCCGCCGTGACGCCGGCCTATGCGCGCGCCGATCCCGGCTTCGGCAAGCTCGCCGCGATTTCCGCGCAGATGACGCCGGGTCTCGTCTTCGTGGAGGACGGTGCTGCTTTTGCCGATGCCGTGACGGGCGGCTTTGGCGCCGAAATGCCGGTCGTCCATGTCCGCGATCCGGCTCGCAGGTCGAGCCACGAAACGGCCTTCGCCGACCTCGCGGCAACCCCGGCCGGCCCCGACGTCGATCGCGCCCATGCCGCGGTCGGGCCGGATACGATCGCCAAGTTCCTCTTCACCTCGGGCACGACCGGCGCGCCCAAGGCGGTGATCCAGACCCAGCGCATGCTCTGCGCCAACCAGGCCCAGATCGCCGATTGCTACGCCTTCCTCACGGAGGCGCCGCCGGTCATCGTCGACTGGGCCCCATGGACGCACACGGCGAGCGGCAACAAGGTCTTCAACATCGTCATCCACCACGGCGGCACGTTCTACATCGACAACGGCAAGCCGACGCCCGGCCAGATCGGCGAGACCATCGCCAATCTCAGGGAAATCGCGCCGACCTGGTATTTCAACGTGCCGGCCGGCTACGAGATGCTGGTCGAGGCCATGCGGGACGACGCTCTCCTGCGCGAGAGCTTCTTTCGCGATCTCAAGATGGCAATGTATGCCGGCGCCAGCATGGCCCAGCACACCTGGGATGCGCTGCTCGCGCTCTCGGAATCGGTCATCGGCGCCCGAGTCCTGGTCGCCACCGGCCTCGGCGCCACGGAAACCAGTCCGTTCTCGCTGTTCTGCACCGAACACCAGGAGCGGCCCGGCAATATCGGTATCCCCGCCCGCGGCATCACTCTGAAGCTTGTGCCGGTGGAGGACAAGTACGAGCTCCGGCTGAAGGGCCCGAATGTCACGCCGGGCTACTGGCGGGATCCGGACCTCACCCGGCAGGCCTTCGACGAGGAGGGCTTCTACCGCATCGGCGACGCGGTCCGCATGGCCGTTCCCGGCGACCCCGCCAGGGGCTTCTTCTTCGAAGGCCGCACGGCGGAGAATTTCAAGCTCCGCACCGGCACCTGGGTCTCCGTCGGCAAGCTGCGCGCCGCGCTTGTGGACCGCATGGGCGGGCTTATCCGGGACGCCGTCATCACCGGCGAGGATCGCCACGAACTCGGTGCGCTCGTGGTGCCCTTCTATCCCGCGCTTCGGGCGCTGGTGCCCGACGGCGCGGTAATGAGCGAAACCGAGCTCGCCGGCCATCCCGCCGTCCGTGCCGCGCTCGCCGCCCGTCTCGCCGACCACCAGGCCGAGGGCGGAGGATCCTCGATCCGCATCAGGCGGCTGTTGGTCCTCACCGAACCCCCGCGGCTCGATCGCGGCGAGATCACCGACAAGGGTTCGCTCAACCAGCGCGCCATCCGCACCCATCGGGCCGACATGGTCGAGCATCTCTATGCCGGCGGCCCCGATGTCATCCTCGCCTTCAGGGAAACCACGCCATGAATATCACCGGTTCCAGTGCCATCGTCACGGGCGGGGGCTCCGGCCTCGGTGCCGCCACGGCCCGCCTTCTCGCCGCTCGCGGTGCCCGGGTCCTGGTCTTCGACCGCGACGGCGACGCCGCCGCCCGCGTCGCCGCCGAGATCGGCGGCACGGCCCTCTCCGGCGACGTCACATCGGAGACCGATGCGGCAAGCGCGGTCGATCGTGCCGCTGCGACTGACGGGGGCCTGCGCATCCTCGTCAACTGCGCCGGCATCGGCCCGGCGGGTCGCATCCTCGCCAAGGCCGGCCCGATGCCGCTCGCCGATTTCGAACGCGTCATCCGCGTCAATCTCGTCGGCACCTTCAACATGATGCGGCTCGCCGCCGCCGCCATGGCCGAAGCCCCGGAGCAGGCCGGGGCGGGCCGCGGGGTGATCGTCAACACCGCTTCGATCGCCGCCTTCGAAGGCCAGGTTGGCCAGGCCGCCTATGCCGCCTCCAAGGGCGGGGTCGTCGCGCTGGCGCTACCGGCGGCCCGCGAGCTTTCCCGCGTCGGCATCCGCGTCAACACGGTCGCCCCCGGCATCTTCATGACGCCGCTGCTCGCCGGCCTGCCGCAGGAGGTGCAGGACGGCCTCGGTGCCGCGATCCCCTATCCGTCCCGGCTCGGCGATCCCGCCGAATTCGCCGACGCCGTGCGTTTCCTGATCGAGAATTCCTACATGAACGGCGAGGTCATCCGTCTCGACGGCGCGATCCGTATGCCGCCTCGCTGACAGGGCGCCATTCATGCAAAAAAACGACAAGAAAAACCCCTTGCGCGCAGCAGATCGTATATAAAGGCGAGCATATGCCTGCCGGAGACGCACGTGTGATCAGGAATGCCGTTTCAAAAATCGATTTCTTCAAGTTTTCCTTCCCCGAGACCGACCCGGATGCCGCGCTGGCCTACGAGAAGCTCGTCTCGCCGATGTTCGACTTCGATATCCCCGAGACGGCACGCGCGACGCCGTTCTTCGCCCGGACCGAGGTCTATTGCCTGCCCGACGTGACGATCTCACGGGTGAGCACCAGCGCGTCGCGGCTGACCCGCACGGTCGGCACGATCGCCCGGACCGCCACCGACGAAATCCTCGCCGTCTGCTACAGGGACGGGCATTTCACCTTCCGGATCGGCAGCACCGAGCGTCGCGTGGAGGCCGGCGAGGTGGCGTTCTTCGATCTCGCCCAGACGCTTGTGATCGAAGCGCCCTTCGTGGAGAATGTCAGCCTCGCCATTTCCCGCCGCCGGCTCGAACCCGTTGTCGACCTTCTCGACAGTGCCCATGGCGCGGTGATCCCCGCCACGTCGGCATTGGCGCGGGTGCTGGTCGGCGCGTCCGCGGAAGTCACCGCGACCGGGGAATTCATGCGCCCGTCGGAAGCCGCGCCGGTCGCCGACGCGCTGATCACCCTGGTCGGCGCCTGCCTCGATCAGGTCAGCAATCCCAGGGCCGCGGCCGGCGGCGCCGCCGGCGCCGTGTCGCTCGCCAGCCTGAAGGCGGAAATCGAGCGCCGGCTGACCGATCCCGGCTTCGGGCCGCAATCCCTGCAGGACGAGTTCGGCCTGACGCGGTCGACCCTCTACCGCGCCTTCGAACCGCTCGGCGGCGTCGGGGCCTATATCACCGAGCGCCGCCTGCGCCGTGCCTACCGGCTGATGACGGACCCGACCCAGAAGGAGCTGCGTCTCTCCCGGCTCGCCTTCGAGCTGGGCTTTGCCCATGCCTCGGCCTTCACCCGGGCCTTCAAGGCCCGGTTTGGCCTGACGCCCAAGGAGATCCGCACCCTCGCCGTCCGGCCGGAAGGCAAGGACGTGCCCTATGCCGTCTCGCCCGAAGCGCTCCCCTATATCCGCCCCCTCGAATCCTGACCTGAAGTTTGCGGGAAAACCTGAGGTCCTGCACGTGATGATCGTGTTTCGGACGGTCCGATCCCTGTCGGATCGTCAGTGAAACGGCCCTGACGAGGGCTTCCGGAAAGCATCCGGCATGTATAGACTGGTGTCGTTCATGCTGTGGAGACCTTCGCTTGTCCGGTAATGCTGTTTCGAAGATCGACTTCTTCAAGTTCTCCTTCCCCGAAAGCGATCCGGACTCGGCCGTGGCCTATGAAAGGCTGATGTCGCCGCTGTTCGACTTCGCGATCCCGGAATGGGCCGGCGATAAGCCCTTCTACGCGCGCACCGAGAGCTATTGCCTGCCCGACGCGACCGTCAACCGCGTCAGCACCAGCGCATCGCGGCTGACGCGCACTGTCGGCACCATCGCCCGGACCGCCACCGACGGCATCCTCGTCGTCTGCTATACGAGCGGCCATTTCACCTTCCGGATCGGCAGCATGGAGCGCCGTGTCGAGGCGGGAGAGATCGCCTTCTTCGACCTCTCCCAGACCATGGTGATCGAAGCGCCCTTCGTCGAGAACATCAGCCTCGCGATCTCCCGGCGCCGGCTGGAGGCCGTCGTTCCGCTCCTCGACAGCGTCCATGGCGCCGTCATGCCGTCCACCGCCCTGGCGAAGGTGCTGATCGGCGCCATGGAAGGGGTGGCGGCGGCCGGGGAAACCATGCAGCCCGCCGAAGCCGGCCCCGTTGCCGATGCCCTGATCCTGATGGTCGCGGCAGGCCTCGATCAGGTCAGCCAGACCAAGGCCGCGCCCGGCGGTGCCGCCGGCGCCGTGTCGCTCGCCAGCCTCAAGGCGGCGATCGAGCGCCGGCTCACCGACCCCGCCTTCGGGCCCCAGGCGCTCCAGGACGAATTCGGCATGACGCGTTCCACTCTCTACCGCGCCTTCGAGCCCCTGGGCGGGGTCGGCGCCTATATCAGCGAGCGGCGGCTGCGCCATGCCTACCGCCTGATGACGGATCCGGCGCAGAAGGAGCTTCGCCTGTCCCAGCTCGCCTTCGAACTGGGCTTTGCCCATGCCTCGGCCTTTTCCCGGGCATTCAAGACGCGCTTCGGACTGACCCCCAAGGAAGCCCGCACGCTGGCCGTCCGGCCGGAGGGCAAGGACGCGCCCTATCCGGTCTCGCCGGACGCGCTCCCCTATATCAGCGAGGCCTGATCCGGGGCCCCGGAGTGCCTGCGGGCTGTCCAGAATCGGGACGGCCGCGCAACGGCTCGGCAGCCGCTCCACCGCGATCGCGCGATCCCGGGCCTGTGGGCTCCGTCGACCGGTGGTCGGCCATCCGCCGTCCGGGGCAAATCCGCCCGCAGGCCGGCAGACGGCAGCGCCTGGCCCGATGCCCATCATGGGTCGATGCTTCGAACCGTTGCGGCCGGGAGATAGGTCGACAATGCCGATATCAGGAGAGAA
>JAESFG010000588.1_pt1 | contig 15190 bp, 13 predicted proteins | sample 9269371 | NCBI WGS metagenome assembly JAESFG01 (sample SAMN14506227, study PRJNA617093) | algae metagenome | isolation source: Aetokthonos hydrillicola CCALA 1050 (B3-Florida) and co-occurring... | place: USA: South Carolina | collected 2013-01-01 | reverse complement strand
CGGGAACGCCTCCGCCATCGCCACCACCGGGGCGGGAACGAGGCCCTCCTCCAGGTCGCCGGACCCCAGTCCGACGAAGAGAATGTCGTATCCCCGCGAGGCCTCCGTCGCGATCTCGTCTCCGGGCGCGCCGGAAGCGGACCTGGCCACAAGGTCGATCTCGCGGGCCTGGCCGTCATCCTGGCTGCGCTCACGCCCTTCCCTCGCCCCCGAGAGAACGGCCCTCTCGACTGTCCCGGCGCCTGTCCCGGCAGCGCCCGCGTCCGCCCCGCCCAGCTGCAGGGTCGTCACGGGCAGGGCGCGGGGGCCGGCAACGAGGCCGGCGAGTCTTGCCGCGAAGCGCGACCCGGGCGATCCCCCCGCGGCCACCAGAAGCCGCTCGAAGCGCGAGACGAAGCCCTGCGCCTCGACCTCCTCGCGCTCCAGCCGCTCGGCCTCCTCGGGCCTGAGGGGCAGCCGCGCCAGTGCCCAGCGCAGGGTCGGCGGCATGGCCATCGTGGTCACCACGGCCATCACCACGATCATCGTGAACAGGGTCTCGGTGAGCGCTCCCATCGACAGGCCGATCGAGGCGACGATCACCTCGGTCGACCCGCGTGCGTTCATCCCGCAGCCCAGCGCGAGGCTTTCGCGCGCGCCGAGGCCTCCGAGCTTGCCGCCAAGGAACGCTCCGCCGAACTTGCCAAGGCTGGCGATGGCGATCAGCCCGAGGCTCGTGGCCAGCATGACGGGGTGCGCGAGCACGGTCAGGTCGGCGCTGAGGCCGGACAGGCCGAAGAAAACGGGCATGAACAAGGCCGTCGTCAGTCCCCGGATCTGCTCCTCGATCTGGCGCGTGAGGATGGGCGACTCGCCGACGAGGACGCCGGCGACGAAGGCGCCGAGGACGGTGTGCAACCCGAGGGCCTGGGTCGTCAGCGCCATCGCCGCCATGATGGCGAGCACCGCGGAGACGACCGGCAGCTCGCCGACGAAATGATCGTTGGTCAGCCGGATCGCGGCTGTGACCAGCCTCCGGCCCAGCGTCAGGCTCGCTCCGAGGAAGAGCGCGGCCCCCGCCAGGCTTTCCAGCGCTGGCCACACCGACAAGGTCCCGGTGGAGGCGATCCCGAAGGTCAGCGCGATGATCAGCCAACCGATCGTGTCGTCGATGATGGCGGAAGCGACGATCACCTGGCCGACGTCGCGGCGCATGAAGTTCATCTCGCGGACCACGATCGCGACGATCTTGACGGAGGAGATCGAGAGCGCCGTGCCGAGGAAAAGCGAGGTCACCAGCCTCTTGGCGGGATCGGCGATCATCGTGTCCGGCAGGAATTCGCCGAGCAGGAAACCGCAGGCGAAGGGCACGGCTATGCCGGTGACCGAGACGCTGGCCGCGGCGCGCCGCACCTTGCGCACCAGCGCCAGGTCGGTCTCCATGCCCGCAAGGAGAAGCAGCAGAAGGATCCCGACCTGCGAGACCGCCTCGATCATGCTCTTCTGCGCGGGCTCGGCGGGAAACAGGGCGTGCTGCCAGTGCGGCGCGACGAGCCCGAGGAAAGAGGGGCCGAGGGCGAGCCCCGCGAGCAGCTGGCCCATCACGGCAGGCTGACCGATCCGTTGCATCGCCTCGCCGGCGAGACGGCCCAGGACGACGAGCACCAGGATCTGGGCGATGAAAACCGTCTCGCTCGCATGGCTCCCGCCGGCGGCCAGCGCAGGTGTCGCTCCGAAGAGGAGAATGGCCGCAAGAGACAGCGGACGTGGGAGCCCGGGTCGCACCAGCGAAACTGGAAAGGGCCTCGGGGGCCGGCTCGGCATGCTGGAAGGTCCGGTCGCGCGCAAGAAGGGCAGGCGCTAGGCAACACCGGTGCCCGGGACGCGTTCCATCGGGCCTGCCGGGTCCTGACTGCCGCGGCGGGATCGGCTATGGGCGAGGCGCAGCGCAGGGGCGCGCCGGCGGAGGTGCGATGTACGATGTGGCGGTGATCGGGCTCGGCGTGATGGGGGCGAGTGCGGCATGCGCTTTGGCGCGCCGCGGGTCGAAGGTCTTGGCGCTCGACCGCTGGACTCCCGGGCACGGCCGCGGCTCGTCCCACGGCGAGAGCCGTGCCATCCGTCTCTCCTATTTCGAGCACCCGTCCTACGTCCCCCTCGTCCGGGAGGCATATGACGGGTGGCTGGATCTCGAGCGCAGGTCCGGCGCGAACCTGCTGACGGTGACGGGGATCCTCGAGGCGGGGCGGCCCGGCTCGGCCATCGTCGCGGGATCTCTGGCGGCGTCCCGCCAGCACGCCATTCCCCACGAGCACATCACCGCCCGCGAAGTGAACGACCGCTTTCCGGCTTTCCGCCTCCCGGATGCCTGGAGCGCAGTTTGGCAGCCGGACGGGGGCTTCCTGCTGGCCGAAGAATCCGTGCGGGCTTTCTGCCGGCTCGCACGGGAGGAAGGCGCGGAACTGCGCACCGGCGTGCGGGTCACCCGCGTCGAGGCACCGGGCGACCGGGTGAGGCTCGTGACGGATGCGGGAGTGCTCGAGGCCGGGACCGCCATCGTCGCGGCTGGCCCATGGATCGCGGACCTTGTCGGCGGCCTCGCGCCGGCGCTCACGCTCACCCGACAGGTGCTCGGCTGGTTCGCACCGCGCGAGCCGGCGCTGTTCACGCCCGAGACGTTTCCGGTCTTCATCCTCGATGCGCCGGAGGACGTCGTCTATGGCTTCCCCGACTTCGCCGGGACCGGGATGAAGTGCGCCTCCCACCATGCGAGCGGCGTCCTGTCCCATCCGGACCTGCGACGGGCGGATCCTGGACCCGCGGACGAGGCGCGGCTCCGGAGCGTGCTGGACAGCTACGTACCGGAGGCCTCCGGCGCCCTGCTGCGCATGCAGGACTGCATCTACACGCGCACCCCCGACGAGGACTTCATCCTGGGCCGGCATCCCGAACAACCACGCCTCATCTTGGCGTCGCCATGCTCGGGACACGGGTTCAAGTTCGCCCCCGTGCTCGGAGAGATTCTCGCCGACCTCGCCACGGGGCGGCCCCCGCGCCACGACATCAGCCGCTTCGCACCCGAGCGCGCGGCCCTCGCCGTCGGGCCGCCTCAGGAGCGGGGCAGCGACGCGAAATAGGCAGCCAGCGCCTCCATCTCGTCCTGCGTGAGATGGCGGGCCATGTAGCGCATTTCCTTGTGGGGCCTCTTGCCCGAGCGGAAGGCCTGCAGCTGGTTATAGAGGTACACGAGGTTCTGCCCGGCGAGATGCGGGACGTCCGCCTCCTTCGCGATCCCGTCCATGCCGTGGCAGGGAGCGCAGGCCTCCACCGTCACCGGAGCCTGCTGCGCATGCGATGCCGGCGCCGAGACGGCGACGGCAGCCGAAGTGAGCAGGGCGAGGGCAGGACGCCGCTTCATGGTCACGCTCCGGGTTTCCCGGACACGGTTACGCCTCGGCCGCCCGAGGCGCCAGTGGGATGCGTAGTCACCCCGATGCCGCCAGCGCCGGCGACAACTCCTCGGTCCCGCAGGTCAGGATTGACGTTTTTCGCAGGGACTACTGAGGGTTGCTAAATCAAAGCGCCTCGCAAAAGGAATATCTTAGGAGTTTTCTGAAAGAGTACGGAAACGAACGCGGGCCTCCCATGTTTCTGAACCAGCCACTCCCCCGAATTCTTGCCGTTACTGCCCTGCTGCTGCTCGGCGTGAGCCTTGCCGGGGCGGCGATGTCGTTGCGGACGCTCGAGTCGCTGGGTCAGCGCGTCGGCAACATCGTCGACAACGATGTTGCCGGACTGCTGGCCGTGAACCGGATGAACGAGGCGCTGTTCGAGATCCGGACGATCCAGGGCCGGGTCCTGCTGGCCGACCACGAGTACCAGCGTGACGACGCCGCCCGACGTGCCAATGCCGCGGCGTTGCGCTGGAGCCAGGCGCTCGAAGCTTTCAAGGCGAGCCTGAGCGTCGATGACGCCGTCTCCAACATCACCATCGACGATCTCCAGAACGAGCACGACATCTACCTCCGCCATGCCCTTTCGATGACGGTCCTGGTCACCAGCGGCCGCTTCCAGGAGGCCCGCAGCGTGTTCGCCGGTGAGATGGAGGAGAGCTTCCGGCGAACCTACGCCATATCCCGCCAGCTTCTGGACGAGAGGCTGGCCGCGGTCCGCGACGAGTCTTCGCTGGCGCGCACCGAGGTGCAGCAGGCCCGCACCAAGGGTTTCGTTGTGCAGGGCGTCCTGCTGCTGATGCTCGCGGCCTCGGCGGTCCTCCTCTTCGTCACCATCGTCCGCCCCGTCAGCGCGCTCGCGACCATCGTCGGCCGGTTCGCCGGCGGGCAGCTGGATGCCGCGCCGCCCTTCCTCGATCGGGCCAACGAGGTCGGCACGCTGGCGCGGGCCATCGACATGTTCCGCCGCACCGTTCTGGCGCGCGACGACCTCGCACGGACGGTGCGCGAAGACGCACTGGCGCGGGCGGAGCGACAGGCCTTCATCGAGCGCGAGATCGCGAGGTTCGGCGCCTCCGTGGGCACCTCCCTGTCACGCGTCGCCGCGGCGGCGGCTTCGTTCGAGCAAACCGCTGCACGCGTCGCCGAGATGCTGGAGCGCTCCAGCCATGAGGCCCGCGACGCCAGTTCCGCCAGCAAGATCGCCACGGAGGGCGTCACCATCATCGCCGCGACGGTGGAGGAACTGACCGCGTCGATCACCGAGATCAACGACCATGTCGTTCAGTCCTCGCACACGTCCACGCGTGCGGTCGAGGTCGCCTCCTCGTCGCGGCGTGAGGTGGAGCGGCTCGCCAGTTCGATCGCCTCGGTCCTGGAGACGACGCAGCTGATCTCGTCGATCGCGGCCCAGACCAACCTCCTCGCGCTCAATGCCACCATCGAGGCGGCCCGTGCCGGCGAGGCGGGGCGCGGCTTCGCCGTCGTAGCGCAGGAGGTCAAGGTCCTGTCGTCCCAGGTCTCCGCCGCCGCGGACGCCATCACCCGGCAGCTGCAGTCCGTGGCCGGAGCGTCGGACCATGTCGAGGCGTCGTTCGTCCAGATCGGCGAGGTCATCGACCGCATGAACGCGCTCTCCTCCATCATCTCCAACGCGGTCGCGGAGCAGTCGCGCGCCACCGAGGAGATCGCGGCGAGCCTCCAGGAAGCGGCGAACGGCACCGCCATGGCCGACTACGCCGTGGCCAACATCGCCACCGTCGTGGGTGCCAGCAGCGACACGGCTTCCACCATCGAAACGGGATCGGCCGAACTCAGGCGCACCGCCCAGGCCCTCGACGGGGACATCCGCGACTTCCTGGCGAAAGTCCAGAAGGCCGGCTGAAGGCCCTGGCCCGGTCTCTACCGACCCCGCGGGAGGGCAACGGTCACCACCAGACCGCCTCCCCGCTCGCCGGGGCGCCCGCCATTGCCGAGCGTGATCCGGCCGCCATGGCCGAGCACGATGTCGCGCGCGATGGAGAGGCCGAGGCCTGTCCCTCCGCTCTCGCGGTTACGCGACGTCTCCAGGCGCTGGAAGGGCGCGAATGCCCTGTCGAACAGATGCTCGGGGATCCCGGGCCCGTCGTCCGACACGCTCACCACCGCCTCGCCCGGTTCCAGCCGGAGGGCCACGCGGGCGCATCCGCCATAGGTCACGGCGTTGCCGACGAGATTGGCGAACAGACGGCGCAAGGCCGTGCGTCGTCCGGGCACGGTGGCATGGTCCGGTCCGTCGAATTCCGCCACTGCCCCGGCATCGGCGGCCTCGTCGCAGAGGGTGATCAGCATTGCGGCGAGGTCGATGTCCTCCGTGCGCTCGGACTTCGCATCGCCAGCCACGAAGGTCAGGGTTTCCTGCAGCATGGCCTGCATGGCCGTGATGTTCTCGATGACGTCCGCCCGCTGGCGCTGGTCCTCGATGTACTCCGCCTGCAGCCGCAACCTGGCCAGCGGTGTCCGTAGATCGTGCGAAACGGCCGCCAGCATCTGCGTGCGCTCATCGACGAAGCGCCGGAGCCTGCGCTGCATGGCCTCGAACGCATCCGAGATGGCGGCGAATTCGGGGATGGACGGCCGCGCGACCGGCGCCGGATCGCGCTCGCGCCCGAGCCTGTCGGCCGCATCGGCGAGAGCCGAGAGAGGAGCGATGAGGCTGCGCGACGTCCACACCGCCGCGAAGCCGATCAGAGCGGCGCCGGCGAAGACGATGGCGAGGGATCGCAGCAGGCGGTAGAGCGTATCCCGGCGCTGCGGACGGACGGTGAGCCACAGCCCGTCGCCGAGATCGACCGCGACCTCGAATAAGGGCGGGACGAGTGCGTCGGAGCCCTCGGCGAACGGGCCCGATGGCATATGGGCGGCGAAATCCTCGGGCACGATGGGGCGGCCGGGCCGGTCGTGCCCCGGCGGGCCCGGCGGACCTCCGGCCAGCACGGTGCGACCGCCGAGATCGCGGGAGATGGTCGCGGCGATCTGGTCCAGCGGCCAGAACGCCTCGGGACGGGGCGGGGGCGTGCGCGTGAGCGTGAAGGTGAGCAGGTCTCCGCGCGGCAGCCGCGCCAACGCGTCGTCCTCCCGGACGGGCGGATCGCCCAGGGACTTCGCGGCGGCGGCGACGCTGTCGGCCACCCATCGCGCGCCATACAGCGGCGGCGGCGGCTCGGGCCGCAGCAGGAAGACGGCGGCGACGAGCAGCTGAATGGCGGCGACGGCTCCCGCGATGGCGAGGCCGATCCTGGCCGCTAGCCCGATGCGCCGCAGGCGGCCCGGGATCACGGGCGGCGCCTTTCCTGCTCCACTTCGCTGGTAAAGATGTAGCCTCCGCTGCGCACCGTCTTGATGAGGCTGGGCTCGCGCGGATCCGTCTCGATCTTTCGCCTGAGGCGGCTCACCTGCACGTCGATGCTGCGGTCGAAAACGTTGCTGGCACGCCCATGCGCGAGGTCGAGGAGTTGATCGCGCGTGAGGACCCGCCGCGGACGGGTGACGAAGGCGAGGAGCAGGTCGAACTCGCCGCTTGTGACGTCGACGATCGCGCCTTCCGGAGACCGCAGCACCCGACCCGCCGGCTCCAGCCGCCAGCCCGCGAAGCGGTAGGCGTCCGCCGGCTCGTCGGGCTCGGCCGGGATTCCGGACGCGCGGCGAAGCACGGCGCGGATGCGCGCCAGGAGCTCGCGCGGGCTGAACGGCTTGGCCATGTAGTCGTCGGCGCCCATTTCCAGCCCGACGATCCGGTCCATCTCCGACCCCATGGCGGTCAGCATGATGATCGGCGGCCCGTGGCGCTCGCGCAGGCGGCGGCACAGCGAAAGACCGTCTTCGCCGGGCATCATCAGGTCGAGGACGACGATGTCGAAGCGGCCCACTTCCAGCGCCGACATCATCTCGCGGCCATTGGCGGCCTGCGTCACGCGCAGCCCGTGGTCGGTGAGAAACCGGACAACGAGGGTGCGCAACTGGCGGTCGTCGTCGACGACAAGCACGTGCGGCGCGGCACTGGAATTCATGTCGATCCTCGTCGGTCCCCGATGTTCTCGCCGGTCGGGAGCCGCGGCTCAAGGGGCTCGTCGGCGCGCATGGCCTTCGCTCATGCGGGATCGGCGAGCGGCCGCACGAGCACCCAGACGGGACGACCTGCCTCCTTGCGGGAGACGAAGCGGGGATCCTGCGACAGGGACGAGGCGAGCGTCGCCTTCGGACTCGTCCCGCCGACGACGGTCCCCTGCGCGCGCACCAGCGGCAGGAGGTCGTCGGTCGAAAGGGCGCGTCCGGCGGCGAGGAGCGCCGCCTCGGCGGCGTCCGTCTGGCGCAGGCGCAGAGCGCGAGGGCCGGCCTGGCCGCCCGGCCGGCGGCGCGAAGCTCGCCGGTCGAGAGCGTGCAGGGCGGCCTGGACCGCGAGGAGCGAGCCGAAGGACGGGCTCTCGCGCCGGACACGCGCCGTCAGCGCGTCAAACTCTGCTTCGAGCCGCGCCCGGCGGACGTCTGCAGCGCCACGGGACGGAGGGAAGAAAGGCGCGTCGGGGCGGCCTGCCTCCTCGGGAAGCTGATCGGGCGCGGGACCTCGGTCCGGGGCGGGACTGGCCTCGTCCGTGCAAAAGGGGGTCATGACTGATCGTAAAGGCTCTCGCTGATCCACGCCTTCATCCTAGCCCCGCACGCGCCCGCAGAGATGTCCCTCCTGTATCGGATTGTTACGGTCCGTGACGGCGAAGGGTGTGGCCGAACAGCGGCACCGCAATGCTTCGAGTATCTTCGTAACATTTCGAAACGCAGCGGACATCGGCCTGCACACTGGAGGTTCTACTGCTGTTCGCCGACGAGGATAGAACCAGCAGGGAGATCGTCATGTCGCTTCGCCTGTCATTTTCACGCATGATCGCACCGGCGGTCGTGCTCCATCTCACGGGACTCGGCCTGCTTGCCGCGCAGCCTGCGGGCGCCCAGCCGCCGGCCACGCCGGAGGCCACCCGCCTGTCGCCCTGCGCCGAGGGACCCGCCTTGCTGGCGGGCCGGCTTGCCTATCTGCAGGCGCGCATCGGTCTCCAGCCCGACCAGATGCCGGCCTGGGACGCCTTCGCGGCGGCCATGAGGAGCGCCGCCGGCCCGATGGATGCGCTGTGCGCCGCCACGGACGGACATCCCCGGTTCGACCCCGACCCGTTGAAAAGGCTCGAGACCGCGCAGCGGGGCGCGGAGGCGCTGGAAAAGACGCTCGCGGCGACCCGCGACGCCCTGGCGGCGCTGCTGCCCTCGCTGACCACGGCACAGCGCGAAGTCGTCGCCTCGGCCTTTGCGCCCCCGCCACCGCCGCCCCCTGGCGGCCCGCACGGCGGCCCCGGTGGCCATGGTTTCCCCGGGGAGAGGGGACACGGCTTCGGCCCGGGCATGCCGCCCCTGCCGCCTGGCATGCCCGGGCCGTTCGGCAGGCTCGGCGGAATGCCGCCCGTGGCGCCTGCGGCGTTCCAGCCCGATGACCGGCCGGACGCCGGCCCCGGGCCGGATGCCGCCCGGTGAACCGGCGCAGCACCCTGGCGGAAGCATTGGGCCGGTCCGGCGACGGCGAGGGCAAGCCGTCGCCACCGCCCGTGCCGTTCGCCCTCCCCCGGCCGGGCCGCCGCGCCACCCTGCGTCACGAGGAGCGCGCGACGGGGGATATCCCGCGGGACGCCCGCATCTTCATCGTCGCCGCCATCATCCTGTGGTCGCTGGTGGCGCTGGAGGTCGTCGTGCTGGCCAGCTCGGGCGTGTGAGGGCCGGCGATCCGGCTTCGACGCGGCCGGTTCATGCGACAAGGATGGCGGCGCACCGCATCGGCGCGCCGCCCATCGAAAGCCTCCGTGTCGACCTTCGACGTCGCCGCTGGTCCCCGACGCTGACCCTCACAGCGAGTACATCCGGTTCCTGGTCGGGCTGATCGTCACCTCGTTGATGCACACGTGCTGCGGCTGCGTCGCGACGAAGAGCACGAGCGCGGCGAGGTCGTCGGGTTGCAGCATGGTGGCGCGCACCTCCGGGGGCGGCGGAACCGGCCGCCTGTCGAGGATCGGCGTAGCCACCTCCGCCGGCAGGATGGCGGTGGAGCGGATGCCGTTCACATATTCCTCGACGTTGATGCTCTGGCTCATGGCCACGACCGCGTGCTTGGCGGCCGTGTAGATCGGCCCGCTGACGGGGTGGATGTACTTGCCCGCCCAGGACGCGGTGTGGATCAGGATCCCTCCGCCCTGCCGACGCATCGGATGCATGGCCGCGGCTGCGCAGTAGATGGCCGAGGAAAGGTTGCCGTGCACCAGGGTGTCGATGCCCTCGGCCGTCAGGTCCTTCCAGGCGCGCTGCTGTACGTTCAGGCCGGCATTGTTGACCAGGATGTCGAGGCGGCCGAAGCGGGCCTCGATCTCGGCGACGATGCGGGGCGCGGCGGCGGGGTCGGTGAGGTCTCCCGGCGCCACGTGGGCCCTCCCACCGGCGATGGCGACGCGCTGGGCCACCCCGGCGAGTGCCTCCTCGCGGCGTCCCGTGAGGGTGACGGCCGCACCGGCACCGGCGAGCGCGAGGGCGACCGCTTCACCGATCCCGCTGCCCGCACCCGTGACCCATACGATCCGCCCGTCCAGCGCTGCCATGGCCGTCTCCCCGTCCGCGCCCGTCGCGGGGCGCGCCCGGTGGCTTCCCCCGCTTGGTTGCTGAGGTCAAGGGGCATCGGCGGACGAATACCACCAGCGGCGGGCATGGCCGGCACCGATGCCACGACGATGGCGCCCCTCCACCCTGTGGACCCGGGCCGTCAGCGTTTCCAGCCGGTCCGGTATGCGGACTGGCGCTCCAGCATCCACCCGGGATATTCGGAGGGCAGCGCGCTCACCCTGTCCAGCGCCGAGAGGTCTTCCTCGGTGAGCCGGACATCGACGGCACCGAGATTGTCCTGCAGCTGCTGGACGCGCTTGGCGCCGACGATGACGCTCGTCACGACCGGCTGGTGCAGGAGCCAGGCGAGGGCCACCTGGGCAACGCTCGCCCCGTGCGCCGCCGCGATGGGTCGCATGGCATCGATCACGTCCATGGCTCGGTCGCGCTGCACCGGCGGAAAGTCGAACGTGGCGCGTCGGCCGTCGCCGGTGTTGGAGCGATCGAATTTGCCGGAGAGCAATCCCCCCGCGAGGGGGCTCCACACCATCAGCCCGACCTTCTCGGACTGCAGCATGGGAACGATCTCGCGTTCGAGATCCCTGCCGGCCACGGTGTAGTAGGCCTGCAGCATGCGCGGGGGAGCGAGTTGCAGGCGTTCGCAGATGCCGAGCGCCTTGGCGACGTGCCAGGCCGCCCAGTTGGACACCCCGACGTAGCGGACATGGCCGTGGCGGACGAGCACGTCCAACGCCTCGAGCGTCTCCTCCATCGGAGTGATCCGGTCAAAGCCATGGATCAGGTAGAGGTCGATATGGTCGGTTAGCAGCCGCTGCAGACTGCGTTTCACCTGGTCGAGGATGTGGGCGCGGGAGGCGCCTGTCGCATTCGGCCCCTCTCCGACCCGCCCGAAGACCTTGGTCGTGATGACGACCTCGTCGCGCGCCACGCCGAGATTGCGCAAGGCCTGGCCTGTGATCTCCTCCGAAAGGCCGTTGGAGTAGACATTCGCCGTGTCGAGGAAGTTCACGCCGGCATCAAGCGCGGCGCGCAGGAGGGCGTCCGCCTCCTCCTGCTGGACACGGCCAATCTGGCTCCACATGCCCTCGCTGCCGCCGAAGGTCATGGTCCCAAGGCAGAGCTCGGAGACGAGCAGCCCGGTCTGTCCGAGAGTGTTGTAGCGCATCCCATTCTCCCTGGGGCCCGGTGGAGAGCTGTGCCAATAGCACGGACGGCCCGTTCCGGCGGATCCCTCCGCTTCACATGGCGGGGAGAACGCGGCGAAGACGGCGAAGCGCCCCGTTCGGGTGCGTGCAATGCAGGCGCCTCAGCGACCCGCCCGGTTCACGCCTGACGTCAGCTGGCGGTGATAGCCGCGATACTCGGTGAAGCCGATGAGACCGGGAGCGGACGCCACCCGGTGAACCGGATGGTCGGCCGGGGCACCGAACCAGAGCGCAATCTCGCTCGGCAGCCGCTCGCGCAAGTCGAGCACCCCGGCCACCGTCGCGTCCGCGCGGCCGCGGTGAACGATCGAAAGCGTGACGACATGCGCTCCGTAGGTCCGCGCCGCCTCGACAATGTCCATGGCCGGCAGGTCGGGACCCATCATCAGGGCATCCCAGCCCTCCGCCACGGCGAGGCGCCAGCCGAGCACGAGACCCATCTCGTGGTGCTCTCCCGGCAGGGTCGCAAAGACCATCCGTCCCTCCCGCCCGCTGCGACCCTGCAAGCCTCCGGACACGAGGACGGCTTCGCGCGTCATCGCGACGACCAGATGTTCGAGGTGGACAGGGATGTGACCGGCGACCCAGGCGGCCCCGACATGGGCGAGGAAGGGGGAGAGCACCTCGGCGGCCGCGACGACGGGGGGCAGAAAGGCGAGTGCCTGGCCGAGGCCATCGCGCACCCCATCGATTCGCCGGTTCGCGACCGCATCGACGAGTTTGTTCAGGTAGGGTCGCCCCGTGCCGACGCTGTCGACCTGCGTATCGATGCCATCGAGGCGGTCGAGGTCCTCGTCGGAGAGCTGGACCAGGGTCCCGATCGGGTGGCCGCGGCCGACGAGGCGGGCAAGCCTCGCCACATGCAGGGCCTGGTCGGGCGTGTAGTTCCGCCTCTCATGGGCGTCGCGCGCGCCGGCGAAAAGACCGTAGCGGCGCTCCCAGGACCGCAGGGTCGATGCGTTGATGCCGGCGAGGCGGCAGACCGTTGCAATGCTGTACATCCCCGACCTTCCGCAGGCGGGCGACGGCGGCCTGGATCGGCGGTCGTCATCCCGTCGGGCGGGGCCGGGGGGACCCCCTCCCGGCCGCGCAGAGCCCGACCGGCGAGATAGTAGATGAAATGAAGGCCTTCGATTGTCCAGCTTGTCCCGCACGACCTCGGTCGACCGGGCTCAATCGTCTCCATCGTCCTTGCGCTTGCGGCGACGGATCCGCTGGCCATTGTCCGAGAAAATCGTCCCCGCGAGGAGCACGCAGCTCCCGAGGATCAGTCCCGCGAACACCGCAGCCTGCGTCAGCCCGCCCTTCACGTCGGTGAGGCCGAGCCGGGCGCCCGCATCGTGGAATGCGCCGCTCACGGATTGCATGAAAGTCCTGCGGGGCGGCGGCTCGAGCGTGATCGGCAGCGGGTCGGCACTGCCCCGGAGATTGATCGGAGCCCTCGGCTCGTAGCTCGCGCCCTTGACCGTGGGTGTCCGCATCTCCCCCTGCCGGATCGTCGGCAGAAGTCCCTTGCCACCGACCATGAGCCCGGGCGTCGGGCCGTCGGCCGACATCGCAAAATGCTCGGCCTCCACCGGGGCGTACTGGCCCGAGCGCAGGTCGGACACCTCGACGATGCCGCGCGTGACGTCCACACGGCTCTGCGACGGCCGCACCTGGACGACGAACTGCGTGCCCTTGACGACCGCGGCGAGGTGCGGCGTCTCGACGATGAAATGCTGGACCGGCTTGGACTCGACGTCGAACGTGCTCTCGCCCGAGGACTGCAAGACGGTGGGCGTTGCGCCCTCTGTCTCATGCTCCGGCATTTGGATCACGGTGTTCTCGGACACGACGACGGAGTCGGCGCCGCGAACCAGCATGGCGCGGCTACCAGGTCCCGTGGTCAGGCGGTCGCCGGGTCGCACGACCGAGCCGTCGCCGGGCGGGGCCGTGTGTCCGTCCGGCGAGGAGATGCTCACCTCCCCCGTCCATTTCGTGACCCGCCATGATCGATCCTGGGCGGACGCCATGGACGACGCGGCAAGGAGGAAGAAGGCGAGGCTGGTCAGGAGCAGGCGGCTTGGCATGGGTTGCCGGGATACAGGTGAACCGTCCATGCCAAGGCTAACGTCACACGTCTTTCATTTTCACTAATGTCAAGACAAAGCCACAACTCGCTCATGATGACCAAGTCGAAGGGGGACCGCTGGCGATCCGCCCACCATCGCGCGCCCATGGGCTGCAGGGAACCAGAGGGTGCGGTCAGTGCCCCGGTCCGGAAGCTCGCGACCGGTTTCCAGGCGCTCCTTGAGCGGTTGCCCTCCATCGCCGAATGTTCCGCGCCATTCAACGGCGATTCGGGAGCGCGGGATGTCGCAGGAACTCTCTCTGTTCGTCGGCACGTTCACGACGCTCCTCGCGATCATCAACCCGTTCGAGGCGCTGCCGGTCTACTTGCGGCTGACGGCCGGGTCGGACGAGCGGACGCGCCGCACCATCGCGTTCAAGGCCTGCCTGTACGCACTGCTGCTGTGCTTCTTCTTCCTCATCTTCGGGACGCTGCTGCTGAGGCTCTTCGACGTCCCGCTCAGCATGGTCCGGATCGTCGGGGGCATCATCCTCATGAAGATCGGCTTCGAGCTCTTCTCGCCTTCTCCGGGCACAACTCTGGCGGCTCCGCCGGACGAGAATGCGGACATCGCCTTCGTGCCGCTCGCCATGCCCTTGATGTTCGGACCGGGCGCCATCGCGACAATCCTCGGGATGACCTCCACCATCCAGCAGTCGCCGTCCGAGATCGCCTCCTTCGTGGCGATTGCCGCAGCGATCTGCGCGACCATGGCGGTGACATTCGCCTGCCTCTTCTATGCCGGCTTCCTCACCCGGCGCATCGGCCGCCTCGGCCTCGACGCGGCCACCCGCATCGTCGGCTTCTTCGTCTCGGCAATCGGCGTGGGGCTGATCTTCGACGGCGTGATCGAGGCCCTGCAGAGCCACGGCATCACCACGCTGCACTGATGGGCGACTCGGTGCTCGACGCGGGGCGGCCGGCGCTCTATGCGCGTAGGGCCCGGGCCTCGCCGGGCGAGGGAGGCGGGACATGCGCGACTTCGAGAAGCCCGGGCGGTCGCTGGCCGCGGCGCGCCACGGCATGGCGGCAACGTCCCATCCCGCGTCGACCCTGACCGCCGTCGAGATTCTCAAGGCCGGCGGCACGGCCATGGACGCGGCGGTCGCCGCCTGCGCCGTGCAATGCGTGGTGGAGGCCGGCTCCACCGGCATCGGCGGCGACTGCTTCGCCATGGTCTCGCAGGGCGGGTCGACCGCCATCCGGGCCTATAACGGCTCCGGACGCACGCCGGCCGGAATGACGCTGGACCGGTTGCGCGGCGAGGGTGTGACCGAGATCCCGAGGTCATCGCCTCACGCGGTGACCGTGCCCGGAGCCGTTGACGCCTGGTGCCGCCTCGTCGCCGATTTCGGGCGGATGAGCCTCGCCGAGTTGCTGCAGCCCGCCATAGCCCTCGCCAGAGACGGCTACGCGCTCACGCCCCGGGTCGTCGCGGACATCGCCGTGCAGGCGGGGCTGCTGCGCGGCAATGCAACGGCGGCCGGAATCTTCCTGGCCGGAGGCGACGTGCCGTCGATCGGCGACATCCAGCGCCAGCCTCGTCTCGCCGACACGCTGGAGGCGATCGGCCGCGAGGGCCGCGACGCCTTCTATCGCGGCGAACGCGCGCGGGAGATGGCGAAGACCCTGGCGGACCTCGGCGGGTGTCACACGCCCGAGGACTTCGCGGCTGCCGCGGGCGAATACGTGACGCCTATCAGCACCGCCTATCGTGGCCGGACCGTCTACGAGATCCCGCCGAACGGGCAGGG
>JAESFG010000587.1_pt1 | contig 15212 bp, 15 predicted proteins | sample 9269371 | NCBI WGS metagenome assembly JAESFG01 (sample SAMN14506227, study PRJNA617093) | algae metagenome | isolation source: Aetokthonos hydrillicola CCALA 1050 (B3-Florida) and co-occurring... | place: USA: South Carolina | collected 2013-01-01 | reverse complement strand
CGGTCGAGGTCGAGATAGACGATCAGCAGCCCGCCGAGGATCTCCAGCCGCTTCTCGATCTGGCCGAGGCGGTAGCGCGACCGGCGCTGCAGCACGACGCGGCGGTGGTCGAGCCACTCTCGCAGCGCCTCGGTCAGGCCGAGCACGCGGGGCACGAGGCCGCCCGTCAGCACGTTCATGTTCATGCCGACGCGGCTCTCCAGCTCTGTCAGACGGAACAGCGATTCCATCAGGATGGCGGGATCGACGCTCCGCGAGCGCGGCTCGAAGACGATGCGCACGTCCTCGGTGGACTCGTCGCGCACGTCCGCCAGCAGCGGCAGCTTCCTCTCGTTGACGAGGTCGGCGATCTTCTCGATCAGCCTTGCCTTCGGGACGAGGTAGGGGATCTCGGTGACGACGGCGACCCAGGTGCCACGCCCGGTCTCTTCCTTGGTCCAACGCGCGCGCACGCGGAACGACCCACGCCCGGTGCGGTAGGTCTCGACCATCGAGGCCCGCGATTCGATGATGACGCCGCCAGTCGGGAAGTCCGGCCCGGGCACGAACGTCATCAATTGCTCGGAGGTCGCCTTCGGGTGAGTGATCAGGTAGAGGGCTGCGTCGCAGATCTCTGCCGCGTTGTGCGGCGGGATCGAGGTCGCCATGCCGACCGCGATGCCCTGCGAGCCGTTGGCCAGCAGGTTCGGGAACGCCGCCGGGAGAACGACCGGCTCCTCGTCCTCGCCATTGTAGGTGTCGCGGAAGTCGACGGCGTCCTCGTCGATGCCGTCCAGAAGAAGGCGGGCGACCTCGGTGAGCCTCGCCTCCGTGTAGCGGTAGGCGGCGGCATTGTCGCCGTCGATGTTGCCGAAATTGCCCTGTCCGTCGACGAGCGGGTAGCGCTGCGCGAAGTCCTGCGCGAGACGCACCATCGCGTCGTAGACCGCCTGGTCGCCATGCGGATGGAACTTGCCGATGACGTCGCCGACGATGCGGGCGCATTTCTTGAACGCCTGGCCGGGATCGAGCCGCAGCAGGCGCATGGCATGCAGGATCCGGCGGTGGACCGGCTTGAGGCCGTCGCGCGCGTCCGGGAGCGCGCGGTGCATGATGGTGGAGAGGGCGTAGGCGAGATAGCGCTCCTCGAGCGCGGCCTTCAGGTCGACGCTCTCGACGCCGTCGCCGTCCTGCGGCGGATCGACCGGCTTGCCCACGGTCCTGCCTCTCCATGTCACGGGAATCGGGGGGAACGATTAGCGAACACGGTACGCGGAAGCAAGAGCGTCACGAGGGTTTTCCCGCCCGAAACTGAAAGCGCCCGCCTCTTGCGAGGCGGGCGCTTTCGACCCTCGGGCCGCGGGAGGGGAAGACGGCCGTCGGGAAACTCAGCGGCCCCGTCCGGGACCGGCCGCGTCAGACGCGGGCGTGCTTCCTGGCCACGACGCGGATGTCACCGCGGCTGAGGCCGAGGTCGTTCAGGTCGCGGTCGCTGAGCTGCGAGAGCTCGCGGACGGTGTTACGGTAGCGGTTCCAGTCGCGAACCTTCTTGGCAAGCGTGTTGACGGTCAGCATGGTCGGTCTCCGTTGCAGTGCGGGACCGGAAATCCGGGGCGAAACAAGGGAGCGCCCTGTCTTTTCGGTCAGCGTTTGTTGCACTGCATATAGGCCCGTGCCGCCTCGCGAGGTAGCAGACCGCCTACATGAAAGGCATGCATCTTGTGCATATCATTTCTAAGATCCGTTTACTTTTGTGCATGTAGCGCAATGATGACTAAATCCGTCTATTATTCTCGCCGCCATAGGCCGCGCCGTCCGGGACCGGGTGGAGTTGCCGAAGGAGAGGCACGCGCCTAGGTTTCGGCCCATGTCCAGCCTCTCCCCTATCCATGTCGTCGGTGGCGGCCTCGCGGGGTCCGAAGCCGCATGGCAGATCGCATCCGCCGGCGTTCCCGTCATCCTTCACGAAATGCGGCCGCTCCGGGGTACGGAGGCGCACCGGACCGACGGGCTGGCGGAGCTGGTCTGTTCGAACTCGTTCCGGTCCGACGACGCACAGACCAATGCCGTCGGCCTCCTGCACGCCGAGATGCGGAGCATGGCCTCGCTGGTCATGGCTTGCGCCGACCGCAACCAGGTCCCGGCGGGGGGAGCGCTGGCCGTGGACCGCGACGGCTTCTCTGCCGCGGTGACGGCGTCTCTCGCCTCTCATCCGCTCGTCACGATCGACCGGCAGGAGGTGACCGGCCTGCCCCCGGCGGAGTGGGATTCGGTGATCCTGGCGACAGGCCCCCTTACCTCGCCCGCGCTGGCGCAGGCCATCCTGGACCTCACGGGCGAGACCTCGCTCGCGTTTTTCGACGCGATCGCGCCGATCGTGCACCGCGAGTCGGTCGACATGACCAAGGCGTGGTTCCAGTCCCGCTACGACAAGGCGGGTCCGGGAGGAACCGGAGCCGACTACATCAACTGTCCACTCGACCGGGAGCAGTACGACGCCTTCGTCGACGCGCTGCTGGCGGGCGAGAAGGCCAGCTTCAAGGAATGGGAAGCGTCCACCCCCTATTTCGACGGGTGCCTGCCTGTCGAAGTGATGGCGGAGCGGGGGCGCGAGACTCTCCGGCACGGGCCGATGAAGCCCTTCGGCCTCACCAACCCGCACCAGCCGGACCGCAAGCCCTACGCCGTGGTGCAGCTGCGCCAGGACAACGCGCTGGGCACGCTCTACAACATGGTCGGCTTCCAGACGAAGCTGAAGCATGGCGAGCAGGTGCGCATCCTGCGCACCATCCCGGGCCTCGAGAACGCCGAGTTCGCGCGCCTGGGCGGAATCCACCGCAACACCTACCTGAATTCTCCCGTGCTCCTCGACCCCGTGCTGCGCCTGAAGGCGGAGCCGAGGCTGCGCTTCGCCGGGCAGATCACGGGCTGCGAGGGCTATGTGGAGAGCGCGGCGGTGGGCCTGCTCGCCGGGCGCCTCGCCGCCGCGGAGCGGCTCGGCCTGGCGCTGGAGCCGCCGCCGGCAACAACCGCGCTGGGGGCGCTGGTGAACCACATCACCGGCGGCCACATCGTCACGATCGATGCGGGACCGCGCTCGTTTCAGCCGATGAACGTGAATTTCGGCCTGTTCCCACCGCTCGACGCGCCGGTGAAGTCGAGCGACGGCAAGCGCCTGCGCGGGCCGGCCAAGGCGGCCGCCCGCAAACAGGCGCTGACGCGCCGCGCGACGGCGGAACTCGAGGCATGGCTGGCGCGGGCAGAGGGCGGAAGACGGGCCGCTGCGGAGTGACGGATGTCACCCGCGCGCGCGCCAATAACGCCACAGCCGCCTGAGATCCGACATGTCGACCCGCGTCCTGAACGGGTCGTAGCCGGGCCGCTCCATGGCATCGAGGTAGTCCGGCACCAGCGCGGCCGGCAGCATCGCAAGGCGCGGCGTACGGTGCAGGGCGGCGAGGCCGGGGCCCGCCTGGCCGAGGCGTTTGCGTGCCAGCTCCCGCAGATCCGCGAGAACCGCGCTCAGGGCCGGCGTGACAAGTCCCGAGAGTGCGTCCTGCCGCGTCAACCCGTGCCGCTGCATCAGATCCTCCGGAAGATGCGGTCGGCCCGCCGCGGCGTTCCACGGATAGGCCCTGAGCAGGCCGGACAGCCCGTAGGCCACCCCGGCATAGCCCGCCGCCTCGGCCCCGCCGGGGTCGAGACCGCCAGCCAGGACGAGGCTCGCCAGCCGCATCACGACCGAGGAGGTCTCGCCGCAATAGCCCTCCAGGTCGCCGACCGTCGCAGGCGGGTCGTCGTAGAGGTCGGACGATCGTGCCTCAATCATTGCCTGCAGCGCCGCCACCGGCAGGTTGTACCGCTCGATGGCATCGACGAGGCAGCGTGCCACCGGGCTGCCCCGGGCGTCGCCCCTCGCCTCCCCGCCAAGAAGATCCCGCCACCATTGCAGCCGCATTTCGCCCGGCAGCGCGTCCGAGACGCGGTCGCGCACGCGGGCGATCTCCAGGGCGAAGGCATAGAGCGCGGCGAGGGCTTGCCGCGCCTCCGCCGGAGCGAAGAGGACGGCGAAGTACCGGTCCCGATCTCCCGTGCGCAGAATGGCGAGCAACGCCTCGAGGTCGCCTCCGGCGGACTCCGCGGGCGCGGCCATGGCGTCAGTCGACCGCGACGAGGGCGGCGGCGGCCGGCCGGTTCTCGCCGAGCAGGATGTTGTAGGTTCGCGCGGCGGCGCCCGTCTGCATGGCCTCGACGCCGATCCCCGCCTCGCGCAAGGCCGACAGGATCTCCGGCTTCAGGAAGACCGGGTCGCGCCCAGTTCCCACCAGCAGCACCTTGATCTCCGCGGCCTCTGCGATGACCGGCGCGAAAGCCCCGACGGTGAAGTCCATCGGCGAGGTGACGGGCCAGGCCGCGATCCCCGAGGGCAGCGCGAGGATCGAGCCCCGGTGCGACATGTCCGCGAAGCGGAAGCCGCCCCCGCCGTAGGCGTCGATCGGATGGCGCCCCGGCACGAAGCCTTCGTAGCGCCGGCCCTGCATCAAGCCGGGCTCTGCCCGGCCTCGCCGGGCTTGGACTTGGCCGGCCGGCGGCCCGGCGCGGCCGGAGCCACGACTTCGGCCGGCGCCTCGCCCGACACCCGGACACCGAGATAGATCAGAACGGGCGCGGCGATGAAGATCGACGAGTAGGTGCCGATCACCACGCCGAACATCATCGCCCAGGAGAAGCTCTCGATCACCTTGCCGCCAAACAACACCAGCGCCAGCAGCGCCAGCATGGTAGTGACGGAGGTCATCACGGTACGCGACAGGGTGGAGTTGATGGAGAGGTCCAGAAGCTCCTCGGTCGGCATCTTCTTGTACTTGCGCAGCAGCTCGCGGATGCGATCGAACACCACGACGGTGTCGTTCAGCGAATAGCCGACAATGGTCAGGATCGCAGCGATCGAGGTCATGTTGAACTCGATCTGGGTGATGGCGAAGAAGCCGATGGTCAGGACGAGGTCGTGCAAAGTCGCGATGACGGCGCCGACGGCGAACTGCCACTCGAAACGGAACCAGAGATAGACGAGCACGGCGACGACGGACAAGACGACGCCGAGCGTGCCGGACTGGACGAGTTCGCCCGAGACGCGCGGGCCCACCACCTCGGTGCGGCGGAACTCGTAGTCCTTCTCGAAGGCCTGCTTGACGCGCTCCAGCGCGGCCTGCTGGCCCTTCTCGCCGCCCGGCTGCAGGCCGAAGCGCAGCGACACGTCGCCCTTCTCGCCGAACTCCTGCACCTCCACGTCGCCGACGCCGAGATCCTCGGTCGTCTCGCGCACCGCGGCCACGTCGGCCTTGCCGGTGCGCGCCTGCATCTCGATGAGGGTGCCGCCGGTGAAGTCGATGCCGAAGTTCATCGACACGAAGAAGAAGCAGAAGACCGCCACGACGGAGAGAAGCGCCGAGAACGGGAAGCTCACGCGCCTGAAGCGCATGAAAGGGAATTTGGTGCCGTCCGGAACGATGCGAAGCAGTTTCATGGCGACGCTCCGGTCAGAAGGGCAACTGCTGGGGCTTCACCCAGCGGTACCAGAGGGCAATCATCATGCGCGTCATGGTGACGGCGGTCACGACCGTCGTGATGATGCCGAGGATCATGGTGATGGCGAAGCCCTTCACGGGTCCGCTGCCCAGCATGAAAAGGATCGCCGCGGCAATGAACATGGTGACGTTGGAGTCGATGATCGTGGCGAAGGCCCGCTGGAAGCCGGCCTCCAGCGACGAGATCATCGACCGGCCGAGCTTGTGCTCCTCGCGGATACGCTCGTAGATCAGCACGTTGGAGTCCACGGCCGTGCCGATGGTGAGCACGATGCCTGCAATGCCCGGCAGCGTCAGGGTCGCCCCGAGAATCGACATCAGGGCGAAGATCATCAGCACGTGCACGAACAGGGCGATGTTGGCAAAGAGCCCGAACATGCCGTAGGTCACGAACATGAAGGCCACGACGAGCGCGCTCGCCACGTAGGAGGCGAGCTTGCCGGCCTGGATCGAATCGGCGCCGAGGCCGGGGCCGACGGTGCGTTCCTCGACGATGGTCAGCGGCGCCGGCAGCGCGCCGGCGCGCAGCAGGATGGCGAGGTTGTTGGCCTGCTCCACCGTGAACCGGCCCGAAATCTGGCCAGACCCGCCGGTTATCGGCGTCTGGATGCGCGGGGCCGAAATCACCTTCTTGTCCAGCACGATGGCCAGGGGACGGCCGACCGCCTCCGTCGTCACCTGGCCGAAGCGCTGGCCGCCGCGCACGTTGAAGCGGAAATTTACGATCGGCTCGTTCGTCCGCTGGTCGAAGGAGGGCTGCGCGTCGACGAGATCCTCGCCCTGCACGATCACCCGCCGCTCGATGGGCAGTTCGCCGCCGCCCTCCTGGTTGGGCAGCATCTCGACGTCGCCCGGGGCGGCGCCAGGCTCGGCGACGAGGCGGAACTCGAGCTGCGCGGTGGTGCCGAGGATCTCCTTCAATCGCCTGGGATCCTGAAGGCCCGGAACCTGCACGAGAATTCGGTCGGCGCCCTGTCGCTGAATATTCGGCTCGGTCGTGCCGAGTGCGTCAACGCGCCGGCGCAGCACCTCGATCGCCTGGTCGATGGCCTTGCGCACGCGCTCGTTGACGCCGGTTTCGGTCACCTGCACCTGGATCAGCCCGTCCGGCTGCTCGGAGATGTCGAGCGTGTTGCCGCCGCCCTGCCCCAGCACACCGCCGATGGGCTGCACGAGCTTGCGCAGCTCCGGAACGAGCTTTTCGCGCTCGGCCTGGTCGGGCACCCGCACCTGGACGCCCCGTGCCTGCACACCGATGCCTCCCGACAGCGAGATCCGCTGCTCGCGCAGGATCCGGCGCACGTCGTCGCGCAGCTGGTTGACCTCGCCCTTCACGATGGCGCTCGTATCCACCTCCAGCAGGACGTGTGACCCCCCTTGCAGGTCGAGGCCGAGGACGATCGCCTGGTGCGGCACGAACCAGCGCGGGATGAAGCCCGGGATGGACTGTTCCACGGCCTTGCGGGTCTCGGGGGACATCAGGCTCGGCAGCGTGTACAGCACCGCGAGCACCGTCAGGAGAACGACGCCGGCGACCTTGAGGCGGGAAAAACGAAGCATCGGACGTTGCGGGCCTTCGGAAGATGGGCCGGTGCGGCCGGCCCGGCCGGTTTCACGACTTGACGGGCTCGCCCTTCGAGCGGACGTCGGCGATCATGCCGCGGGCGACCTTCACGCGGACGCCGTCGGCGATCTCGACCTCGAGGTCGGCGTCGTCCGTGGCCTTGACGACCTTGCCGACGATGCCCCCGGAGGTGACCACCTGGTCGCCGCGCCGCACGTTCTTCAGCATTTCCTGATGGTCCTTCGCCTTGCGCTGCTGCGGGCGGATGATCAGGAAATACATGATGACGAAGATGAGGACGAAAGGAACGAGCTGAAGAACGATGTCCATGCCGCCGGCCGCGGGGGCCGCACCTTGGGCAAAAGCTGGCGAGATCACTTGGGTCCTCCGCACACGACGCGCCGCGCCCTTGCCGGCGATCGGGCGTTCCAGAAACCGGCGCGGACTATAGCCACCGAGCGCGGGAAAGCAATGGCGCGGCGGCAGTGCGCATTCAGGCGTGCAGCAGCCGCCAGTGGACCGCCGCCATCCCCAGCACGGCCATGGCGAAAGCCTGGTGCAGCAGCGCGAGCGGCAGGGGCACCTGAGTCACCAGCGTGGCGATGCCGATGAGCGCCTGGGCGAGGACGAGACCGGCGATCACGCCGCTGCGGCGAGCGGCCTTCGTCCCCGGCGCGTCCCGCAGAGCCAGCCCCAGCTGCACGGCGGCGAGAACGAGCAGGCCGTAGGCGACGAGGCGGTGGTTGAACTGCACGGTCAGCGTATTGTCGACTAGGTTCTCGTACCATGGCGTGGCGAAGAAGAGATCGCCGGCCGGCGGCACGAGCCTCCCAGCCATGAACGGCCAGTCGTTGTAGATGAGACCTGCCTTCGAGCCCGCCACCAGCGCGCCGAGGGCGATTTGCAACAGCACGACGACCAGAACTGCCGTCGAGACCCCCCGCAACGGCCTCGGCGCGGTTTCCGCCGGGTCGCCGGCGCGCCGGAGCCCTGTCCAGACGGCCACGAGCGCCGTGAAGATGAGGCTCGCGACGGTCAGGTGCAGCATCAGCTTGACCGGGGCGACGGCCGTCATCCCCGGCTTCAGGCCCGAGGCGACCATGATCCATCCGATCGCCCCCTGGAGCCCGCCGAGAACACCGATCCCGGCGACGGTCGCGAGCAGCCGCCCGCGCAGGATGCCGGCGCCGGCGAAGACGATGAAGCCCACGGCGAAGACCACGCCGATCAGACGCCCGAGCTGACGGTGGGACCACTCCCACCAATAGATCTCGCGGAACTCCTCCATGGACATGCCCTGGTTGAGGAGTTCGTATTGCGGGCTCTTGCGGTACTTGTCGAACTCGACGGACCATGCCTGCTCTGTCAGGGGCGGGACCGCGCCTGTCACCGGCTTCCATTCGGTGATGGAGAGACCCGACCCCGTCAGGCGCGTGGCGCCGCCGACGACGACCATCGCGAAGACGAGCACGGCCATCGCGAGCAGCCAGGCTCGCAGCGCACCCTCTCCCCTGGCCGTGGCGTGGGACGCCGCCAAAGCCGGCGAAGTCACGGCTTGCGCCATATCCGGTCTCCTCGGCCCCTCGCTCTTGATCCCCGGGGGCGCGGCGACACATAGTCCCGCGCGTCCGGTGGCTCAACGGGCTTCTCGCCGCATGCCGGACCTCCCGCGGAGCTATCCATGCGTCGCAGCACGCGCAAGTTCATCGGCGCCGTCGCCATGCTCGTCTTCGTCATGGCCTATGCCCTGGCGGTCATGGTGATCGCGCAGGGCCGAGTCCACGACGCGTCGACCACGGCGCAGGCGGTGTTCTACCTGGTGGCGGGCATGGCCTGGATTCTCCCGCTCATGCCACTCATCCGCTGGATGGAGCGACCGGACGAGGACGCCTGAGCCTCAGGTCCGTCTGTTCGCCGGCGCGGCATCCACGACGCGCAGCTGGACGCGCTCGACGCCGTTCCAGCGATCCAGCGCCAGATGACCGCAGACATGGACCGTTTCGCCGCGGGCGCCGGTCAGTCCGCGCCCGAGCGGCTGGTCAGCGCTGCGGAAGGCTATGGCATTGACCGACGATCCGTCGCCGGCCTTGAGCAGGGCCCGGACATGGCCGCGCCCGACTTCCCCGACCTCCGCGATCCGATGGTTGGGGAGAAGGACGAGCGGCTCCGGATGTCCGGACCCGAATGGACCGGCGGCTTCCAGCCGGTGCACGAGGTCGACGCTGCAGCCGGCGGCGCTCAGGATGGCGTCGACGGCGAGCGAACGGTTCTCGCGGGCCCGCGCCACATCGTCGCGGAGCTGCTGGGCCAGGTAAGCCGCGATCTCCGGGACGCGGTCGGCCGACACTGTCAGCCCGGCCGCCATGGCGTGGCCGCCGCCCTTGCGGGCCAGCCCGGCCTCGACCGCCCGTCGCACGACGCGCCCGAGGTCTACCCCGGGAATGGAGCGGGCGGAGCCGGTGGCGAGCCCGTCCGCGCCGAGCGCCAGCGCAAAGGCCGGCCGGTCGTGGCGTTCCTTGAGGCGGGCGGCCACGAGGCCGACGATTCCCGGGTGCCAGCCCGAGCCGGCGACGACGAGAACCGGATGCTCCTCGCCGGACCTCGCGAGGTCCGCGAGCGCCATGGCCTCGGCCTCGGCAAGCATTGCCTGCTCGACCACCTGCCGTTCGCCGTTCAGGCGATCCAGCTCGGCAGCGATGCGCGCCGCGTCGGACTCGTCTTCGCCGAGCAGCAGGCGCGCCCCCAAGGCCGCGTCGCCGATGCGGCCGCCGGCGTTGATGCGGGGCCCCAGCAGATAGCCGAGATGGTAGGGCCTCGGCGGGCCGTCGAGCCTGGCGACGTCGGCAAGGGCCCTCAGGCCGAGGCGCCCGCGGGCCTTCATCACCGTAAGCCCCTGGCGAACGAAGGCACGGTTGAGCCCGGTCAGCGGCACGACGTCCGCGACGGTGCCGAGCGCCACGAGGTCGAGCGATTCGCGCAGGTCCGGCTCCTGCCGTCCTGCCCAGAAGCCGCGGCGGCGCAGTTCCCTGTTCAGGGCGACGAGCGTGACGAAGACGACGCCTGCCGCGCAGAGATGGCCGAGGCCGGAGAGGTCATCCTGCCGGTTCGGATTGACGATGGCGACCGCGGGCGGCAGGTGCACGGGTGCCTGATGGTGATCGAGGACAATCGTGTCGAGCCCCAGCCGCCGGGCCTCATCGAGGGGCTCGTCGCTGGTCGTGCCGCAATCCACCGTGACGAGAAGGCTGGCCTCGGCCGCCAGGGCCCGGATGGCCTCGGTGTTGGGTCCGTAGCCCTCGGTGAGCCTGTCGGGGATGTGGATGCAGACCTCGAGTCCTTCCCGCATCAGGTAGCCGCCGAGCAGGGCCGCGGAGGCGGCGCCGTCGACGTCATAGTCGCCGAAGATGGCCACGCGCTCGCGGCGCTGGACGGCGTCGGCCAGCCTCGCCGCGGCGGCCGCCATGTCCCGCATCGTGTCGGGATCGGGGAGCAGCGAGCGCAGTTTCGGATCGAGAAAATCGGGGACGTGCGCCGGCTCGACGCCGCGGCCCGCCAGGATGCGGGCAATGACGTCCTCGATCCCGTGCTGCTGCGTCATCGCAAGCGCGCGGGTCCGGCCGGCCTCGTCCAGTCGGTCGCGCCAAACGCGGCCTGAGAAAGAGCGGATCTGCCCGAAGTGGTCGCTGAACACGGTCCCTCAATAGACCCGTGCAGCCTTTTCGCCAATCGGCGGATCCGGCTTTTCAACTATCTTTAAGCGTGTATCACCTAGGCTGCACACGTTTCTTGAAGTGCCCTTTCGATAGATGGATTGCCCATGACCGAGATATCGGACACCGAAACCTGTGCGCTCGTTCTGAACTGGTGTGACACCATCGTGCGAGCCAGCGATTCCTGTGCCGAAACGGCGCGACTCATCGAACTGGCTCGCGAGGCGTTCGAACTCGGCCAATACGAACTCTGCGTCAGGCTGGCGACGGACGCGGCCGCTCCCGCCCTGCCGCCTCTGGAGCGCGGAGCGCCGCGATGACCGACAAGAGGATCGAGCCTGTCCTGATCGTGGACGACACTCCGGCCGTCGCGCGCATCGTGCGCATGCTGCTGGCGAACAGCGGCGTCCAGGAGATCGACCTCGCGCCAAGCGGGCCCGAAGCGATCCGGCGGCTCGGGCAGAAGCCCTACCGATTGGTGATGTGCAAGCGGGCCATGCAGCCTCTCAACGCCTTCGATCTTCGGCAGATCATGGCGAGCCGTGACGCGTGGTCCGGGATCCCCTTCATCATCCTGTCGCAGGAGAAGGACGACGGCCCGGAGAAGCTGAAACACTTCGACAAAACCCACGTCCTGCCCGTGCCCTTCGGCGCCGACACGCTGCGCGCGACGATCGAGCGCGCCATGGGCTTCGTCACGGTGTGAGGGGACGGGGATGCCCCCGTCCCGCCGGGCCTCAATCGAGCCGGAACTTCTCGAATTCCCGGTGCTCGCCATGGATCTTGCGGACAGTGCCGGTGATCGACCGGTAGACGATCGTCTCCGTCTCGATGACATCCCGGCCGAAGCGCACGCCCGACAGCAGCGAGCCATCCGTCACGCCCGTGGCCGACACGATCACGTCGCCGGACGCGAGTTCGGCCATCTCGTATTTCTTGCGGGGATCCTTGACGCCCATGGTGCGGGCCCTCTCGACCTTCTCCGGCGTGTCGAGGATCAGACGTCCCTGCATCTGCCCGCCGACGCAGCGCAGCGCTGCCGCCGCCAGCACGCCTTCCGGCGCGCCGCCGATGCCGAGATAGAGATCGATGTTCGTCTGCTCGTGCATTGTCGTGAAGATGACGCCGGCCACGTCGCCATCCGTGATCAGCCGGATCGAGGCGCCCGTCTTGCGCACGGCCGCGATGAGGTCGGCGTGGCGGGGACGGTCCATGATCAGCACGTTGATCTCGTGCGGCTTCACGCCTTTCGCCTTGGCGAGGTCGTTGATGTTGTCCGCCGGGGTCTTGTCCAGGTCCACCACGCCGGCGGGATAGCCCGGGCCGATGGCGATCTTGTCCATGTAGACGTCTGGCGCGTAGAGCAGCGAGCCGGCCTGGGCCATGGCCATGACGGCGATGGCGCCCGGCATGTCCTTGGCGCAGAGCGTCGTGCCCTCCAACGGATCGACTGCGATGTCGACCTTGGGACCGAGGCCGTTGCCGACCTTCTCGCCGATGAACAGCATCGGCGCCTCGTCGCGCTCGCCCTCGCCGATCACCACCGTGCCGTCAATCGGCAGCTTGTTCAGCTCGCGGCGCATGGCGTCGACCGCCGCCTGGTCGGCGGCCTTCTCGTTGCCATGCCCGCGCAGGCGGGCCGCGGAAACGGCCGCACGCTCGGTCACGCGCACGAGTTCCATGGAGAGGACGCGTTCGATGACGTCTTTCGGCTTGACGTTGATCTCGTTGGTCGGAACGCTCATGCGGGCGGTTCTCCAAGAAGCTGACGATTGCTATTCGCGCTCGATGCGAATGACCTGCGGAGGCTCAGCCACGTGCCCGTCCGAGGTGACCGCCGCGACGGCCGCGCGGATGGCCGCCTCCGTCGTGGCGTAGGTGATGAGGACCACCGGCACAGGCGCTCCTGAGCGGCCGGCCGGATCGTTCGTCTTGGCGGCCGGAGCCCGGCGCTGAACGATGCTCTCCAGCGAGATCTGCCTCTCGGCCATGCGCGTGGCGATGGCCGCCGCTGCGCCGGGGCGGTCGAGGACGGAGAGCCGCACGTAGTAACCGCCCTCGTGGCGCTGCATGGGTGCGCGCTCCGCCTTCTCCAGGGCCGCGACCGGCTGGCCGAAGGTCTCCACCACCGTGCCGCGGGCGACGTCGACGATATCGGCAAGGACCGAGGAGGCGGTGGCTTGGCCGCCGGCGCCGGGGCCGACCCAGGTCAGCTCGCCGACAGGCTCGGCATGGACGTTCACGGCGTTGGTGACGCCCATCACCTGCGCGATGGGCCAGGCCTTCGGTACCATGGTGGGATGCACGCGCTGCTCGATGCCCGTGGGCGTCCTCTCGGCCACGCCGAGCAGCTTGATGCGGTATCCGAGCTCGTCGGCCATCTTCAGGTCGAGCGGTGTGATCGAGCTGATGCCCTCGACGTGAATCGCCTCCGCGTCGATCTCGGTGCCGAAGGCGAGGCTCGTCAGGATGGCGAGCTTGTGGGCGGTGTCGAAGCCGCCGACATCGAAGGTCGGGTCGGCCTCCGCGTAGCCCAGCCGCTGGGCGTCGGCGAGGACCTCGTCGAAGCCGAGGCCTTCCTGCTCCATCCGTGAAAGGATGTAGTTGCAGGTTCCGTTCAGGATGCCCGAAATGCGATGCACCGTGTTGCCGGTCAGCGTCTCGCGCAACCCCTTGACGATGGGGATGCCGCCGGCAACAGCAGCCTCGAAGCCGATCGAGGTGCCGTTCCGCTCGGCCAGGCGTGCCAGGGCGGCGCCGTGGCGGGCAAGAAGGGCCTTGTTCGCCGTGACCACGGCGCGGCTGGCCGAGAGGGCGGCTTCCACGGCGGCCTTGGCGGGGCCATCGGCGCCACCCATGAGTTCGACGACACAATCCACGCCCGGCGACTGGGCCAGAGCGACGGGGTCGTCGAACCATTCGTAGCGCGAGAGATCGACGCCGCGGTCGCGGGTGCGGTCGCGCGCGGACACGGCGACGACCACTATCGAACGGCCGCACCGCGCAGACAGCGCGTTGGCATTCTGCTCGAGAACCCGGACGAGTGCGGCGCCGACAGTGCCGAGACCGACGATGCCGATGCGAAGAGGGTCAGTCATGTGAGCTCGATCCTGTCCCGGGTCGGCCCGCTATGCCCGCGCCGAGAGCGGCACGACGTTGTGGAGAGTCTTGTCGGCGGATTCAAGGAAGCGCCGGACGTTGCGCGCGGCCTGGCGGATCCGCTGCTCGTTCTCGACGATTGCGATGCGGACAAACTCGTCCCCGTGCTCGCCGAAGCCGATGCCGGGCGCCACCGCGACCGACGCCTTCTCGACGAGAAGCTTGGAGAATTCGAGACTCCCGAGATCGCGGAAAGGTTCGGGGATCTTCACCCAGGCAAACATCGATGCGTTCGGGGGCGGGAAGTCCCAGCCCGCGCGGGAAAAGCTCTCCACCAGAGCGTCGCGGCGCTTGCGATAGACGTCGCGCATTTCGCGGATGCAATCGTCGGGTCCGTTGAGGGCGGCCGCCGCGGCGACCTGCACGGGCGTGTAGGCCCCGTAGTCGAGGTAGCTCTTCACCCTGGCCAGCGCTGCGAGCAGGCGCTCGTTGCCCACCGCGAATCCCATGCGCCAGCCGGCCATCGAGAAAGTCTTCGACATCGAAGTGAACTCGACCGTGCAGTCGAACGCGCCCGGCACCTGGAGCACCGACGGGGGCGGGTCGCTCTCGTCGAAATAGACCTCGGCATAGGCGAGGTCGGACAGCAGGATGAGGTCGTGCTTGCGCGCGAAGGCGACGAGGTCGCGGTAGAAGTCGAGCGTCGCGGTGTAGGCCGTCGGGTTCGCGGGATAGCAGGTGACAAGCGCGATCGGCTTGGGGATCGAATGGATGACCGCACGCTCCAGCGCCCGAAACATCTCCTCGTTCGGCTCGGCCGGAACCGAACGGATGACGCCGCCCGCCATCAGGAAGCCGAAGGCGTGGATGGGATAGCTGGGATTGGGCACAAGCACGACGTCGCCCGGCGCGGTGATGGCCTGCGCCATGTTGGCGAATCCCTCCTTCGAGCCGAGCGTGGCGACCACCTGCGTGTCGGGGTCGAGCTTCACACCGAAACGGCGACCGTAATAGGTGGCCTGCGCCCGGCGCAGCCCGACGATTCCCTTCGAGGCCGAGTAGCGGTCCGTGCGCGGCTTGCCGGCCGTCTCGACGAGCTTGTCGATGACATGCTTGGGGGCGGGCAGATCGGGATTGCCCATGCCGAGATCGACAATGTCGGCGCCGCTGTTGCGAGCGGCGGCCTTGATCCGGTTCACCTGTTCGAAGACGTAAGGCGGCAGCCGTTTGATACGGTGGAAATCGGTCGTCATCGATGTCGTCCCGGACCTC
>JAESFG010000586.1_pt1 | contig 15297 bp, 11 predicted proteins | sample 9269371 | NCBI WGS metagenome assembly JAESFG01 (sample SAMN14506227, study PRJNA617093) | algae metagenome | isolation source: Aetokthonos hydrillicola CCALA 1050 (B3-Florida) and co-occurring... | place: USA: South Carolina | collected 2013-01-01 | reverse complement strand
AGGTGCCCTGCACATTATTGCCCAAAAGAGCGAAGGCTGCATGCGTGATGCACTGAGCATACTGGACAAAATTGTAAGCTTTACCAACGGTGAAGTAACCTACAAAAACACGCTGGATAACCTGAACATACTAGACCACGACTATTATTTCAGGATGCTGGAAAGCCTGCAAAACCAGGACCTTACCGGTGCCATGCTGTTGTACGATGAAATTAACCGTAAAGGTTTTGAAGGCGACCTTGTACTGAATGGCTTTGCCGAATTTATACGCAACATACTGGTATCTAAAGACCCCCGTGCAGCCCAACTGTTAGATGTAGCAGAAGGCATGCAGGAAAAATATACCGGCACCGCACAAAAAACCAGCACCTCTTACCTGGTAAGTGCATTGAACATTTTGAACGAGGCGGAGATCAACTTCAAAATGACACGTAACAAAAGGCTGCATGTAGAACTGACACTGATTAAGCTGAACTTTTTACAACAAGCCATAGAACTTACAGTAAACGACACAGGGAGCGTAATAAAAAAAAAACGGATAGACAACCCTATCGCGTTTAAGCCAAGGCCCGTAACCTCTATACAGGTAAAACCGGCCGCTACTGCACCATCTGCAACCGCCAAACTGTATGTAGAACAAACGGCAGTACCACCGCCGGTTACAGCAGCACCTGCACCAGTAAATACCTCGCCAGCCAGAACATATACTGCACAGCCTGTTAACCAGCCTGTAGCTACTACCATAACAGCCCCAAAGCCACAAACTGTAGCCAGCAACAGCACACCACAGCCCAAAAAAACCTTGCTGGAAGCCTTACGTGAAAAAGTAGGTACCCGTTATACCATTGAAGAAATAAAAGAAGCCGAACCATTGAACATGGAAAAGCTTCGCAGGTGTTGGGATGAGTACATTGGCATTATGGAAAAACAGGGTGGCAAACACTCTACCATTGGCACCTTCCGCATAGCAAAACTGGAAATTGAAAACGACCTGAGTTTTATAATAAGCGTAAATGCATTAACACAGCAACGCTTTATTGACCAGGAAAAATTAATGCTGGCAGATCATCTGCAAACAGCTTTTACCAACCGCAATATTACCTTTCGTATAGTGGTAGAAGATATGGGCCAACAGGAAGACCTTCCTGCAAGGCTGATACTGAATAACCGCCAGCGTTTTGACCGCATAGCCGATCAGTACCCCTTATTAAGGGAATTACGTGACCGGCTGCGGCTGGAGTTGGATTAAACTATTCTCCTTTTTTCTTATTCCAGGGTTTGCGTGGTGCGGTACCATCCATCTTTACAATTTTGGGTGTAAACTTACCTACCACATCTACCAGGCTTTGTTGCGACTGCATAACCATATTGATGTCTTTATAAGCAAAAGGAGCTTCATCTAGTCCGCCACCCAACAAAGTAACACCATGCTTTTTCAGTTCTTCTTTCAAAGCATTATGGGTAATATTACTTAGGGCTTGTGTACGGCTCATTTTTCTACCAGCACCATGGCTGGCAGAATGGATGGAGGCTTCTTCGCCTTTACCTTTTACAATAAAACCATCTGCAGTCATTGAGCCGGGAATGATACCCAGTACATCTTTACCTGCAGGTGTTGCACCTTTACGGTGTACAATCACTTCCCTGCCATCCAACATTTCCTTCCAGGCAAAGTTGTGGTGGTTTTCTACCATCTTCAACGGTTTACGGCCCAGCTGTTTGGCAATTTTTGCATGAATAATGTGGTGGCACGCACTGGCATAATCACCGGCAAGGTTCATAGCCAGCCAGTACTCCTGGCCTTCTGCTTCGTTTAAATCAAGCCAGGCAAGGTTTTTAGCCTCCTGCGGTAAACGCCTTTTGCTAATGGCCAGTTTAGTATAATGGTTGGCAATATGGGCACCCAAAGCACGAGAGCCAGAATGGCTTAACAAACCCACATAAGTACCCGGCTCCACACCCAGCACACTATCCTGCTCAGCAATAGTAACTATACCAAATTCTACAAAGTGGTTGCCACTACCAGATGAGCCCAGTTGCTTCCATGCACGGCCGTGTAAACCTTTCAGTAAAGGCATTTCACTAAACAAGGGGTTTTCCATTACTTCATGGTCTTCGGCCTGTTTAAACTGTGCACCGCTACCAAACAAAGTAGCCTCATTAATTTCACGGGCAAAGTATTGGTCGCGGTTGGTAAGTTCCTGGGCATCTATGTCAAAAATACTCAGGCACATACGGCAGCCAATATCAACACCTACACCATAAGGTATAACGGCATTGTGTGTAGCCAGTACGCCACCAATAGGCAGGCCATAGCCGTGGTGGGCATCGGGCATTAATGCACCCGCTACGGCCACCGGTAGTTTTACAGCATTATACATTTGCTGAAAAGCACCCTGTTCAATATGTTGGGCACCAAAGGTGCTAAAAGGTACGCCGGTTTGGTTAAGCGATATTTCTGCTTCACCCTGTTTTTCCTTGGGCAAAAGCTTTTCCGCTATCATGCCCAGCAGGGCATCGTTTTTATATTCCAGCAGCGATGCCAGTACCGCCTGCAATAGTTTTATTACTTCCTCCTTATTGCTGTGTTTAAAATGTTTATCTACGGCATGTAATGCCACAGGTATTACCGGGCTTTCCGGAAAACCGATAGCCCTTAACTCTTTTGCTGTTATGTTTAACTTGCTCATATTTTTTAATTTGTTTTTTTAGCTGCTGATCTTTTGGAGACCAACATTGGTTTTTCATGGCATCGGCTGTTGTGTCACTCACTTGTACGTTCAGAACTATGGGCAGCAGGCTGAACGAACAATTAACAAACTTTGTTGCCGTTTTTTGTAAATTGCATGTACAACTTTTTGTATGACCACTTCTGATATGCGTAAGCAATTACACCGCCTTATTGATGAAGCTAGCGACAATCAACTGGATGCCGTATGGAAAGCTTTGCAACCACCCAACAACCGTTATACAAAAGAAGAGCTAAACCTATTTTATAAACGCCTTGAACAATTTGAACAAAACGATATCAGCGGCCTCAGCGTAGAGGAGTCGCATGAAATGATTCGTACAAAATTCAAACAACGTGGCTTATAAGATTACCCTTTCACCTGCTGCACATATTGACGAATACGAAGCATACGAATGGTACGAACTACAAAAGCCCGGCCTTGGCGAAGCCTTTTTACAAGAACTAACCAAAGCATACCATCAAATTGCCAGCCACCCGCAGCATTATGGTTTTATAGACGATCGTAAGCAATTACGTGATTACTTACTAAACCGATTTCCTTATTTGGTTGTTTACCGTATTGCAGAAGACCGCATAGAAATAATAGCTGTACACCATAGCCGTAAACATCCTGACAAACGATATGGCAGCACTTAGGTTTACCAAATTGTTTGCTGAATAGCGTTATAACCGCACAAGTGTGATTATACTGGATGAATGATGTATAACAAACTATCGTTGCAACCGGTGCTTCATAGTACTACTATTGCCTGGTTCAAAAGCATTACGCTGAACGTAGTAGTACGCTGTAACTGTTTGTCATGCCATTGTCTTTTTATCAAAACCTAACGAATATCATTTTTTGCCTTTGCGGGCTGTGGTTATTTCGCGGTCAGTTATCTGTTACACATGGTACATCCTTATCAATACACCACTGCTGCCCAAGCGTTATCCATTATTCAAAGCGGCCACCGCATTTTTGTACAGGGCAGTGCCTGTACGCCTTTATACCTGTTGCGTGAACTGGCCCTGCAAAAAGATCGCCTGGCAAACACGGAAATTATTGCCATTACCCTGCAAGGTAAAATTGACCTGGTACAACCCGGTTATGAAAAGGCGTTCCATATCAACTCGCTGTTTGTATCTGAGCCTGTACGGGAAGCTGTACGCGAAGGCCGTGCCGATTTTATACCCGCTTTTTTAAGTGATATACCCGACATGATGCGTACGGTATTGCCTGTGGATGTTGCACTGGTACATGTTTCGCCGCCAGATGCACATGGTTACTGCTCGTTGGGTGTATCGGTTGATGTGGCCCGTACTGCAGTAAACTGTGCTACGCATGTAATAGCACAAGTAAACCCCTTAATGCCCCGCACCCATGGTGATGGCATGATACATACTGACCGTTTTAGTGCCATAGTGTACCACGAAGAAGCGTTGCCGCAAGTGGATTATGGCTCTAAGGTTACCGATATTGAAATGCAGGTGGGCCGGCATGTTGCATCGTTAATAGAGGATGGCAGTACTTTACAAGTGGGCATTGGTACCATACCAGATGCTGTTTTGAAATGCCTGCACAACCATAAAAACCTGGGTATGCATACAGAGATGTTTAGCGATGGCGTGGTGCCTTTGTTTGAAAAAGACATCATTAACAATACCTGCAAAAAGATACACCCGCATAAACTGGTTACTGCTTTTGCATTGGGTACACAACAACTGTACAATTACGTAAACGATAACCCTGCGGTTAACTTTTTAGACATTGATTATGTAAATGACCCGCACGTCATCAGGCGTAACCCTAAAGTAGTGGCCATTAACAGTGCCGTTGAAGTAGACATTACCGGGCAGATTTGTGCAGACAGTATTGGCACTTATCAATACAGCGGCATTGGTGGGCAGATGGACTTTATGCGTGGTGCTGCCTTAAGCGAAGGTGGCAAACCCATTATTGCTATTACGAGCCGCACCAGCAAAGGAGCATCACGCATTGTATCCTTCTTACACCAGGGTGCCGGAGTGGTTACCACACGGGGCCATGTACACTATGTTGTTACCGAATACGGTGTTGCGTACCTGTACGGTAAGAACTTACGCCAAAGAGCTAAGGCATTGATTGCAATTGCACACCCGGATGACCGGGAACTGCTGACACAGCAATGCTTTGAACGGTTTAAGCTGTTCCTGTAATCCTATGAATATACGATAAGCAACAGGCGGTGTGGTGTATGCTGCATAGCCTGTTGTTATTTGCAAGTTGTGTAGAAAGTAGTTGTTTAACAAAAGCCATAGTACATAAACCCGGTGATGACTTCCCCCAAGTACATCACCGGGTTTATGTACTATATTACTGCACAACTTTATTGGCACAGCTGCTGCTGGCAAAGGCATTGGGTTTGGCCTTGAAGGCAAAGCCCATACCGGTTATGTAACCCATAGCTTCCTTCAATGCATCATTGCTTTTGAAGTTGGGGTTGGTATTGATATCTGCATGTACTTCCATATCAACATTCAGTGCGGTAAATACATCACATAAATGATAGGCTACTGCTATGCTGCGTGTTACCTCTTCCAGCATACGTTGCTTAATAGCCATTTTGGCTTTTACCATTTCGTTGTGTATATACATAAACGCACCACTAGCTTTACGCACTACTACAATTACGGTAGCAAATTCAATCTCCCTGCCTTTTACCTGGCTATCGGTGCCTATGCACACTTTAATGTTATGGCCTGCTGCACGTTCTGCCTGCAGTATCTGTTTTACTTCTTCATATATAGGTTGTTGTACCACGGTTCCGTTTAACCGCCGCCATTTATGTTGTTGCATGTTGTTGGTTTTAATACCCCATGCAACAGCATGGGGCTAGTTGTTTAATACAGGTTCATGTCTTCTAAAGCCTATTACGTTTACCGTTTTAAGCTCTTGCTGGTGTTCATCCGGGTTGGTAAGTTCAGCCAGCGTCATAGGCTGCTGTATAGTACGTTCATACCCCAGGTGCTTACTCAATGCCTGGGCTTTGGCAACTTCTAACTTACCAAACTCATAGCGGGCAATCAATCTGCCTTTACGCATCAAGGCTTGGTCTATCAGTGCAACATCACTGTTAAACGTACAGATGATTTGCACATTCAGGCAGTCGCTCAATAAGCCGTCGCTAATGTTAAGCAAGTTGCTTACGCTACTATGGCTACTGTACCTGCGGTCCATAATAATGTTCTCCGCATCTTCTATCACCAATACTGCGTTAGGGTTATCTATCAACAGGTCCATAAACTCGGGGTTCATCAGGTTGCCTGCAACAGAAGGTGAAACAAACAGTACACGTTTGGTAATTGACCCAATCAGGTGACGCAGATAAGTAGTTTTACCAGTGCCGGGCAAACCGTGTAGCAGCACAATACCTTTATCGTTTTCTTTACCCAACCTTTCTTTAATGATGGTGTCTATTGCTTTAAAGTCATCATTGTAGTATAAGTCTAAGTCCAGTTCCACAGGCTTAATAGATAAGGTTTTCAGGTCAAGGCTGTTGTTACTAAGCGAGATGATGTTGATCTCATAATCTGCTTCTTTCTCCGGCTGACGCATGGCTTTAAACTCCTGCAACATATTGTTTGCTTTATCATGGTCTGTGCCATCAAACAAAATGTCTAACCAGTCTTCCGTTAATCGAATCATCATCTTATTACTTAGTACAAACAAGGTTTTATCAAACTCAATACGCTCTTGTTGCCAGTTGTAATAGTTACGCTGGTACATGCGTTTTACTAACCCGTAGTCGCCATTTTTGATTTTCTCATAAATCCGGTAACCATCAATGTTGCTTATATAAGCTATGTTGGGCAGCTGTTTGTACAGTTTCAGGTAATAAGCTTTGGGCTCAATGAAGTAATTGTCAAACAAGGAATCACCTGTCTTCCGGGGTTTGTACACTTGTTGTATAAATCGTTGTAAGTAATTGTTCCACCCTGCAGCGTATGCTATAGAGGTAAACAAAACAACACTTGCTGTTATAAGTATCATGTGTTTGGTTTGTTTTAATAAGCTGTTGTTCACTTGTCATTGCAGGAAACGGCTGCGTAGTGTTACGGAAGCACAAGTGTGCGACGCAACAGACGCCCAATAGCATTCCTGCTGTTGGGTTCAGCCAAAACAGCTTGTAATGTTTTAAAGTCAAAATAGCTGAAACACAATGCTGTCAACTATTTCGGTGCATGAACACGCATAGTGGTTTGTTTTAGTTGTTGCTACAGGTTGTTATAAACCCGTAAATGTGGTGCCCTGGGGAATCGAACCCCAATGTTTTGCTCTTCAGGCAAATGCAATAGAACCATCTCGGCCAAAGCACCTTGCGGAGTGTGTAAGTATCGAACTTACCTGGGTGTAACCCCAGCCTCGGCTTAGCAAGCCGGCACCTTACCATCTCAGTCAACACTCCTTTTTTTGTAAGACGAACATCACCGCTCCGATGTATCACCGCTTGCGACGCTCCGTTCAACAGTGGTACTGCTATGGGGCAAACGTGTAACTACGTAAGTGTGTTTATTTGTGCTGCTTGTTCGGGTAGCAGTATTCGAAACTGCTGAGCCCTAAGGCACTTGTTTTACAGACCAGCCTGACCCTCCATCTTTAGCGTACCCGAATGTTTGCGGAAACAGCATGTGTTGAACATGCACATTTTTGTTGGTTGGTCCACAGGGATTTGAACCCTGAACCCCTGGTTAAAAGCCAGGTACTCTGCCAGTTGAGCTATAAGCCAATAGGTGTGCGATTGCAGATATAACTGAATACACCCTGCATGGAAGTCTGTAAGGGATTTGAACCCATGTTGTCACTTGTCGCCAGTGCTGTCTTAACCGCTAGACCAACAGACATTACCTTTTTACCTTTTTGTAAAAGGCAACATGTGTGCAGCCAGGGATGCTTTGTATTTGCTGGCTTTTCTGTTCACCTTTCTTTTTTGCATGCTGTTGAGCATTTTGATGGTCTTGGTTTCGCCAAAACACCGGATCAGTGTTTTTACCAGGAAGTTGCTTTTCATAAACTGTTTCCTCCATATTGTTTGTGTGCTTAAATACATAAAAAAACCCGGCCTGTTGTTACACGCGGCCGGGTTATACCTCCTTGCTGACACTCGTCAGCCAAGCTTTTGCTTATACGGTCGCGTATGAATAGGTTGATACTGCTTTTGCTGAAACACGTTACAATACACCTTTGGCATGTTATTGCCTGCTGTAATGGCACGTTTATGCCCGCTACGGCTAAAGGAAATGGTAAGGTGTAACGACGCTATCATGTGTTTGTACTTGTTTGTTTGTTGTTTATAAATGACAATAAAAAAACCCCGCACTTGGTGCAGGGCCTATATGTTGAGTTATGTTGTTTGTTGTAACCTAACTTGCAGCATTGCGTGCCCCGCAAACCGTATAGCCCTGTGCAGGACTAAACCAGTTCTTTGTTTCAATATGTGATATGCGGTATTGCATGTATTATCTTTTTTGCTGCTGCAAATTTCTACTCTTTTTTATTGATTCGCCAAAAATATTTTTATAATTTTTTTGCAACCTGGTTTTCATTTCGCTGTAAGCGTTTGCTGTATTGCGTTTCAAAGGATTTATTTTTATGATTATTTGTTATTCATGTACATGTTTTGGATGCTGTTTCGCATGCATGATTGGAGAAGCTGTTAATTGAGTGCAATAAAAACAGGGTACTTAAGTTGTGCTTTATTGTTCATTTTGTTGCAGTACAATCATCCATAAAGCCCGCTACACACAGGCAAATGAAGGAGGAAGTAAACTTCCATCTTTTTGCCCGCAAAACACTCTTTGTTCCTTCGTGGCTGAGTATTGTTCATTCAGAGGAAGTGTGCGACGCAACCGGTGCTTCATAGCATTCCCGTTGCTGGTTTCCGGCCCCCCAGAAAAACTTACTACCACCGCGTGTAACCATTGTATTGTTAGCTACTGTTGGCGGTACAAAAAAGGGCTTATAGCAATTGCCATACCCATTATCAACGTAACCTTTTGAAACGAAAGCAGTGTTGTTTTTTATGTTTTTCTTTCTGCACAACAAATGTGTATTTCTGTTTGCATGGCACTAATAACTTTTGTAAATTGTGCATAACCCGTGCTTTTTATGTGGAAAGGGCCGGGAAAGGTGTGAACGAATCTGTGTATTAGTGTGGATGAATAATGAAAGAAAAAAATTTTTAAGTCAGCCGTTTCTGCTCCATATTCGCTCTCCTTTCTCAACGGTGGTAACAATTTATTAATACTGGCAAGCAACCCCGAGGAGGATTGGTAACCACGTTTACTAACCCTTAACAGGCTTTTTATTTCAATGGAATTAACGAACTTAAATAAAGACAGGAAACGCAGAAAAGGCAGCACCGCTGACCTGAGTGCCATGGTTTACGGCAAACTGCCACCACAGGCCAAAGAACTGGAAGAAGCAGTATTGGGTGCCGTAATGTTAGAGAAAAGTGCCTTTGACAACCTGATTGACACCAACCTGAAACCCGAGTGCTTTTATGTAGAAGCACACCAGGTTATTTTTACCGCCATGCAAAGCATGCAACAACGCGGTATACCCATTGATATATTAACCGTTGTAGAAGAACTGAAAAGGCTGGGTAAACTGGATGAAGTAGGCGGCCCCTATTACATTACCAAACTTACCAACGCTGTAGTAAGTACCGCACACATAGATGCACATGCACGCATCATTCTGCAAAAGTTTATACAGCGTGAACTAATACGCATTAGCGGAGAAATTATTGGCGACGCCTACGAAGACAGCACCGACGTATTTGACCTGCTGGACGATAGCGAAACCAAGATGTTCAACATTACCAACAACTACCTCAAAAAGAACTTTGACGATATTGGTAGCGTATTGGCCAAAACCATTAACCGTATTGATGAACTGCGTACCCGTACCGAAGACATTAGCGGTGTACCCAGCGGCTTTACAGAGCTGGACAAGATTACCTATGGCTGGCAACCTTCCGATCTCATTATCCTGGCGGCCAGGCCTGCGGTAGGTAAAACGGCATTTGCCCTTAACCTGGCCCGCAACGCTGCCATGAACCCCATTAAACCCACGCCCGTTGCCTTCTTTAGTTTAGAGATGAGTGCAGGCCAGTTGGTGCAACGTATCTTAAGTGCCGAGAGCGAGATCATGCTCGAAAAAATATCCCGCGGTAAACTGGAAGAATATGAATACCAGCAACTGCATGCAAAAGGTATCAAACGCCTGGAAACGGCCCCTTTGTACATAGACGATACCGCAGCGTTGAACATCTTCGAGTTCAGGGCCAAAGCCCGTAGGCTGGTAAACAAACACAACGTTGGTTTTATCATCATTGACTACCTGCAGCTCATGAGTGGCTCCGGCGAAAAGAACACCAACCGCGAGCAGGAAATCAGTACCATTTCCCGTAACCTTAAAACCTTGGCCAAAGAGTTACAGATACCCATCATTGCCCTTTCGCAGTTAAGCCGTGCCGTAGAAACACGTAAAGAAAGCAAAATGCCCCAGTTGAGCGACTTACGTGAATCTGGTGCCATTGAGCAGGATGCCGACATGGTGATGTTCATTTACCGCCCCGAATACTACGAAATAGGGGCCAACGAAATGGGCGAAAGCACCAAAGGCGAAACCCACATACGTATAGCTAAACACCGTAACGGTAGCCTTGATACGGTTAAACTGCGTGCCAACCTGGCCATTCAAAAGTTTCACGATTGGGACGACAACAACATGGGCAACAGCTTTGGCGGCGGTGGCGGCAGCTGGAAACCCGTTGGCCCCAGCCCTGCAACACCGGCAGCAGGCGGCGATAGCGGCGGCGGCAAATTCTTTGTACAAAGCAGCAAAATGAACAGTGGAGACTTTGACGAAGGCTTCGAAGGCGACGCTCCTTTTTAAACCATCCAAAACCTCATTTATACAACTGCATTAACTGCATCACACGCGGGTAATGCAGTTTTTTTTATGTACCCGGCAGCAGGAATACTATGAGGCACCGGTTGCGTCGCACACTTCCTCTGAAGGAACAATACTCAGCCACAAAGGCACGGAGGCACAAAGATTTTTTGGGGAACAAGATGGAAGTTTACTTCCTCCTTCATTTGACTGTGTGTAGCGGGCTTCATGGGCGATTGTACTGCAACAACAGCTTCCACAACCCCTTCTAAGTATCAACTAAAAACAAGTGATGCAAACTCCCCCTGCTAGGGCAAGGCCTATCCCTTTGTTTTAACTACATGCTTGCGTTTTTTTAACGAACTTGCCAGCTACATGAAACGCATCTTATTTTTTGTATGCCTGCTGGCAGGCTTGCAGGCCTTTGCACAGGGCGAAAGGCAATACGATAAAAAATCAGTAGACACCTACGAAAAAGCACTTTTCAGGCTGCGTGACGGCAGGATAAAAGAAGCCATACCCGATTTGCTGGAAGCCATACGGCTAGACCCCACCTATCCCGAACCACAGATATCATTGGCCAATGCTTACGGGCAGTTAAAAGATTACGCCAACTCCATTATTTATTTTGAAAAAGCCTTTGCATCAGACTCCGCAAATGCCCGTTACTTTTTATGGCAATACGCCAACAGCCTGGCCGGCCTTGGCCGTTTTGACGAAGCCCTCACCGCCATTAACCGGTTTTTACTGCTGCCCAACATTGGCGACAAAAGCACAAAAAGTGCTTTACTCAAAAAAAAGAGTTATGAGTTTGCATTGCTTTATGCAAAAGAGCATCCCGCCAGTAATTACCGTTTTACACCGGCAAACCTGGGCGATAGCGTTAACTCCGCCAAAAACGAATACTACCCTTCCGTAACTATTGACGATGGCCTGCTCGTATTTACACGCAGCGGCAACGGCATACGCGAAGACTTTATGGAAAGCCGTTACAACAACAAACACGAATACAGCAAAGCCAAACTGATTGATGGCAACATCAATATGGAGCCCTCCAAAGGTGCCCTGGCCATTTCGCCCGATGGTGACTGGATGATTTTTGCCGGCAACTTTGGCAACGGCTTTGGCGGCTTTGATTTATACATCACCTATTACACACCACAAGGCTGGAGCGACCCCGAAAACCTGGGGTCCAACATCAATACCGAATACTGGGAAAGCAGCCCCAGCATTAGCCCCGATAAACGTGTGCTGTACTTTAGCAGCAACCGTTACGGTGGCCATGGCGGCAAAGACCTGTACATGAGCATACGGCAAGACAATGGTAAGTTTGGCCCCGCCATTAACATGGGCGATTCCATTAACAGCGAGCAGGATGAACTGGCACCCTATATACATGCCGATAACCAAACACTGTATTATACATCCAATGGCTTGCAGGGCTACGGCGGCAGCGACCTTTTTATGATACGCAAAATGCTCAACGGCCAATGGGGCAGTCCGCAAAACCTGGGTTACCCCATCAACACCATCGAAAACGAAGGCAGCCTTTGCGTTAGTGCAGATGGCCTTACCGCTTATTATGCAAGCGATAGGAGCGATACCCGCGGCGGCCTTGACCTGTATAAGTTTGATTTGCGTGACGACATAAAACCTTACCGCACCCTATACGTAAAAGGTAAAGTGTTTGATGTAGTTACCCATAAGCCGTTGCCCAGCACTGTTGAGCTGATTGACAATACCAACAGCAACGCCCTTATGAAAATACAAACCGATGAACGGGGCGAATTTTTTATTACCCTGCCTACCGGCAAAGAGTACACATTTACCGTAAACCGCAAAGGCTACCTTTTTTACAGCCAGCTATACCCCTTGCAAAAAAGCCTGCCCGATAGCACCTATGCCAAAGACATTGCCCTGCAACCCATAACCCTTAATGCCAACGTACGCCTGGCCAATATACAGTTCGAAAGCAACTCTTTTAAACTGCAACGGGTAAGCCTGATAGAGTTGGACAAACTGGTGGAAATACTAGCCGACAACGCCAAACTCAGCATCGAAATTGGCGGCCATACCGATAACACGGGCAATGCTGCAGACAACATTAAACTATCTGCCAGCAGGGCCAAAGCCGTGGTAGATTACCTCATCAGCAAAGGCATACCCGCCAGCCGCCTAACCTGGAAAGGTTATGGTGCCACCAAACCCGTTGCAGACAATACTACCGAAGAGGGTAAAGCCAAAAACCGCAGAACAGAGTTTAGGGTAACAGCTTTATAAACACATTTTTAAATTAGGGCGTGCCCCTTGCGGCCATACCCTTAAATGCAGGCATCGCTTATGCGGCCGCAAGGGTCGGGCTATCCACTGCAAGTCCTCGGCATGGCTGCCTTGCAGGCCAGCCATGCCTGCGGGCTTTCCGTTACTATCCCTCACGCACGGGTGCAGGCTGTTAAGCCTTTGCAAAACTCCTCCATAGGCGAACAATCTTAAAAAAACAGTTGTTTTTAAAGTCAACATACTGATGCACTTATAACCTGCGTTTAGTAATATTGAGTAACCAATTATACGTATAACTACTTATAGCAACGGAGTATGGCACCAATTCCCGAAAATGAGATGGAACGCCTGATAGCACTGTCTGATTTGAATATTGATTTTGCTGATTTTGAAAACAATTTCAACGACCTGGCAAAGCTGGCTGCTAAAATTGCAGGCACCGATATCTCGCTGGTTAACCTGATAGATGCTTACACACAATGGACTGTTTCTTATTGCGGGCTAAACATACAGCAAATGCCCCGTGAAGATTCCGTTTGCCAGTACACCATTATGGGCAATACCCATTTTGAGGTAAAAGACCTTTCGGCAGATGACCGTTTTAAAGACAAGTTTTATGTATCCGACGATCCGCACCTGAAATATTATTACGGCATACCGCTGGATTACGATGGCCAGCATATTGGTGCCCTGTGCCTGCTAGATAAAGCTGCCAAAGAGCTTACACCCGAAAAAGAGGAAATGCTTACCATTATTGCCCAGGAAGTAGTAAACCGGTTAAAGCTGCTGCATTATATACAGGCAATTAAAAAAGAATGGGAAGCCGTAAAGCTGGTACAAAGCAAAGTGGCACACGATATACGCGGCCCTATTGGCGGCATTATAGGCTTAACCGAGTTGATGTACAACAACTATGTTACGCCCGGCCAGTTTATGGAAATGGTAGCCATGATTAGCAAAGCAGGCAAATCTGTACTGGAACTGGCCGATGAAATACTGGAAAACAGCCAATACGTAAAACAGCACAAACAAACCGAGTTTAACCTGCTGCTGTTTAAAGAAAAGCTGGAGCGGCTTTACCTGCCCCAGGCCAAAACCAAAAACATAGCATTAAGCATACAAAACAGTAAAGACACCCAAACCATCAATTTCCCCGGTAATAAGTTGCTGCAAATTGCGGGCAACATTATATCCAACGCCATTAAGTTTACACCACGCGGCGGGCAGGTAAACGTGTTGCTTAGCCTGTTGCTGCAACAAGGCGAAGGCTGGTTGCACATTACGGTTAAAGACAACGGCAAAGGCATAGATGCCGAAACACTTGCCAGCCTTATGAACGAAAATGTAGCATCTACCAGCGGTACAGCCGGCGAAAAGGGTTACGGTTTTGGCCTGTTGCTGGTAAAACACCTGGTTAAAAACCTGCAGGGTGAGTTTGAGGTAGAAAGTAATGCAGACGGTGCAGGTGCCACTTTTAAGGTAACGCTGCCGGTTACCCCTCCTGAAAAGCCGGGCAGCGTACCAGGCGTTGCAGTGTGCGACGCAACATCAGCCTCATAGTTATTCTGTAGCCGGTCTCTTAAAAAAATAGCGGGTAACACACAGGCCTGCCAATAAAAAAGCAGCCACTTACGTAGCTGCTTTTTGTGGGCCCACCAGGGCATGATCCTGGGACCCCCTGATTATGAGTCAGGTGCTCTAACCAACTGAGCTATAGGCCCTAAACCTTTGCAGGTTATAAAGGACGGCAAAAATAGAAAAATTGCGTTAACCACCAAGTTTTGTTGCCAAAAAAGTACAAGGCTATATTACGTACTGTAGGGCAACGGCAGAATGCTTTGTAAACCGGCAGCAACGCACAGATGTACCCGCGGTTGCGACGCTCCGTTCATCGGCATATCATTGGGCATCAATTACACTGTTGGCAGCTTACCTTACTTTTACAGCCTCTAAACAATCTATTTAGCATCATGAGTTTATTTAACCTTAGCAAGCCTGTTGCCATTGGCTGCGACCACGCCGGTTTTGAATACAAGGAAGCCGTAAAACAATGGCTGCAGCAAAAGCAATATACCGTATTAGATTTTGGTACCCACTCGCCCGCATCGGTTGATTATCCTGATTTTGCACACCCCACCGCTACCAGCGTAGAAACAGGTGAAGCCGCTTTTGGCATTTTGTTTTGCGGCAGTGCCAATGGTGTGGCCATTACCGCCAATAAACACCAGGGCATTAGGGCTGGCCTTTGCTGGGAAAACGATGTGGCCAGGCTGGTACGCATGCACAACAACGCCAACATCATTTGCATTCCCGCCCGTTTTGTAGCCCTGCCCTTAGCCCTGGAAATGAT
>JAESFG010000585.1_pt1 | contig 15334 bp, 17 predicted proteins | sample 9269371 | NCBI WGS metagenome assembly JAESFG01 (sample SAMN14506227, study PRJNA617093) | algae metagenome | isolation source: Aetokthonos hydrillicola CCALA 1050 (B3-Florida) and co-occurring... | place: USA: South Carolina | collected 2013-01-01 | reverse complement strand
CGGGCAGCCCATGTTGATGTCGACGATGTCGGCGCCGGAGGCCTCCGCGACCCTGGCGGCATCGGCCATCCAGCGCGCACTGCAGCCGGCCAGCTGCACGACGTGGGGTGACACGCCGTCGCCCTCCGCGCGCAGCATGGCTTCGGCAGAACCCTTCACCAGTTCATCCGACGCCACCATCTCCGAAACGACGGCGGAGGCGCCGTAGCGCATTGCGATCCGCCGGAAGCCGGCGTCCGTGACGCCGGACATCGGCGCGAGCAGAGCCCGCCCGGATAGCTCGACCTGACCGACCGAGAGCCCGCGGGGGGTGGACTTCGATACTTGCATCAATTTTGGGCACTACCCCTGTTTGCCTGCATCCTAATCACGTTATGTGCGCTGCAACAAGGGCCACGCAGTACGGCCCCCGGCTGCGGCGGTCCATTCGGCGCGCCGGCGATTTGACCCACGGAACGTCTTGCGCCACTGCTGGCGCATGACGCCATCGTCCTCCGAGGCTTTGGGCCGTGCAGGCGGCCCCGTCGTCGCTGCGCTCATCGTCGCCGGTGGAAGCGGCGAGCGGGCCGGCGCCGGCCTGCCCAAGCAGTACCGGTTCCTGGCCGGCGAGCGGGTGCTGCGTAGAGCACTTCGGCTGTTTGCCGTCCATCCCGAAATCGCAAGGGTGATCTGCGCGATCCGCAAACAGGACACGGACCTCTATCAAGAGTGCGCGGCCGATCTCGGCTCCAGTCTCCTCAGCCCCGCTCAGGGCGGCGCCACGCGGCAGGAGTCCGTGCTGGCCGGCCTCGAGGCCCTGTCGAGACTGGCGAGGCCGCCCGACATCGTGCTCGTCCACGATGCCGCCCGCCCCTCCGCCACGGCCAGCCTCGTCAGCGCCGCCATCCGCGCGGCGGCCCGGCATGGCGCAGCGATTCCGGGCGTTCCCGTCGTCGATACCATCAAGCGCGTGGACGAGGTCGGCAGGATCGTCGAAACGCCCCCGCGCGCGGTTCTGCGCGCGGTGCAGACACCGCAGGCTTTCGCCTTCGACGTCCTTCTGGAGGCGCATCGCCGGGCGCTTGCATCGGGCATGACGGGTTTGACCGACGACGGAGCCGTCGTCGAATGGGCCGGACATGCCGTCCATGTCTTCGAGGGAGAGGCCGGCAACGCCAAGCTCACCACCGCGGAGGACTTCTTGGCCGCAGAAGACCGCCTTTCGCCAGCACTCGAGCCGCTTGTGGGCTCCGGCTACGACGTGCATGCCTTCGACCCGTCGCGGGAGGGCCCGGTCATGCTGGCCGGTGTCCCAGTCCCGCACGGCGCCGGAATCAAGGCGCATTCCGACGGGGACGTCATCCTCCACGCCCTCACCGACGCGATCCTCGGCGTCCTGGCTGACGGCGATATCGGCGTGCATTTCCCCCCGTCGGATCCGCAATGGCGCGGCGCCTCGTCCGACAGGTTCGTCGCCTTCGCCATGGAACGCCTGCGGGCGCGCGGCGGCAGGCTCGCCAATGTCGACGTCACTCTCGTCTGCGAGGCGCCCCGGGTGGGCCCGCACCGGGACGCGATGCGCGCCCGGCTGGCCGAACTCTGCGGGCTCCCGACGGGCCGGGTAGGCCTGAAGGCCACCACCTCCGAGAAGATGGGCTTCACCGGGCGCCGGGAAGGCCTCGCGGCCCATGTCGTCGTGTCGGCCCTGTTGCCCGCAGGAGATCACGCATGAGTTTCCTCGATCTCGGGCATGACCTCGAGGCGCGTGTGGCGCAGCTGCTCGGCCATTTGCGCACGCTGGGGCTCAGGGCCGCAACGGCGGAATCCTGCACGGGCGGCCTCGTCGCCGCCGCCCTCACGGCCATTCCAGGATCGTCCGACGTTGTTGACCGCGGCTTCGTCACCTACTCGAACGAAGCCAAGACCGAGGCGCTGGGTGTGCCGGCCGCACTGATTGCCGCGCACGGCGCCGTGAGCGAAGCCGTGGCGCGGGCCATGGCGGAGGGGGTGGTCGCCCGCTCCGCCGCGGATGTCTCGGTCGCTGTCACGGGCATCGCCGGGCCCGGGGGCGGCAGCGACGCAAAGCCAGTGGGACTCGTGCACTTTGCCGCCACGCGGCGCGGCGGACCCACGGTGCATCTCGAACGTCGCTATGGCGATCTCGGCCGGTCGGGAATCCGGGCCGCCGCGGTTCGCGATGCCCTTGACCTTCTCGAAAAGGCGGCGCGCTGACGGCAGGTCGGGTCAGGCCGTCGCCGGACGAGGCGCGACGCCATACACCCTGTCCGCGCGCAGCTCGAACGCCTCGGCGAATTTGCGGAAGGCCTTGTCGAACATCGCGCCCATCAGCATGCCCAGCATGCGGCTGCGGAACTCGTAGGTGATGTAGAATTCGATCATGCAGCCGGCAGGATCCTCGCCGAAGGTCCACCGGTTCTCGAGGTGCCGGAAAGGTCCGTCGATATACTCGACGAGGATCTTCAGCCTGGGCCTATCCAGGGTGACGCGGCTGGTGAAGGTCTCGCGGATCGCCTTGTAGCCGACCGTCATGTCGGCGACGAGCACCTCAGTCCCTTCGGTCGGGCCGGGCACGCGCTTGCGCACCTTCAGGTCCTCGCACAGGGGCAGGAACTGCGGGTACTGCTCGACGTCGGCGACGAGGTCGAACATGTCGGCGGGCGAATGGCGCACCCGACGGGTGGAGCGGAAGGACGGCATGGTTTCTCAGCGCCCGAGGCGGGCGACCCTCGCGGCCTTGAGCCGGGCGAAGTCCTCGCCGGCATGGTGGGACGAGCGCGTCAGGGGCGAGGCGGAGACGAGCAGGAACCCTTTGGTCATCGCCACCGTCTCGTAGCCCTTGAATTCGTCCGGCGGCACGAAGCGGAGGACGGGATGGTGCTTCTTGGTCGGCTGCAGGTACTGGCCGATGGTGAGGAAGTCGACTTCGGCGGAGCGCAGGTCGTCCATCAGCTGGAGCACCTCGTTCCGCTCCTCGCCGAGCCCGACCATGATGCCCGACTTGGTGAAGATGGTCGGGTCCAGCTCCTTCACCCGCTGCAGCAGGCGGATGGAATGGAAGTAGCGGGCGCCCGGCCGCACCTTCAGGTACTTCGACGGCACCGTCTCCAGATTGTGGTTGAACACGTCCGGCCGCGCCGCGACCACCACCTCCAGCGCGCCGTCCTTGCGCAGGAAGTCGGGCGTGAGCACCTCGATCGTCGTACCAGGGCTCCTTTCGCGGATGGCGCGGATCACCTGGGCGAAATGCTCGGCGCCGCCGTCGGCGAGGTCGTCGCGGTCCACCGAGGTGATGACGACATGGGTGAGGCCGAGCTTGGCGACGGCTTCCGCCACCGCCTCGGGCTCATCCGGATCCAGCGGCTGCGGCATGCCCGTGCGCACGTTGCAGAACGCGCAGGCGCGCGTGCACGTGTCGCCCATGATCATGAAGGTCGCGTGCTTCTTCTCCCAGCACTCGCCGATATTGGGGCAGCCGGCCTCCTCGCAGACGGTGACGAGGCCGTTCTCGCGGACGATGCGGTTGGTCTCCGCCCACTGCGCCGAGCCCGGCGCCTTGACGCGGATCCAGTCCGGCTTGCGCGCGACGGGCTGGTCGGGCTTGTGCTCCTTCTCGGGATGGCGCGGCCGCAACGCGGTACGCCGGGGGTCCTTGCCGAGCGTGTCCAGAAGGACTGCCATGCCACACTCCTGTCGCGGCCCATGCGCGGGACGCCGTTGCCGGTCCACCTAGTCCTTCGGGCCCGCGGCGGCAAGGGCGACCGGTTGCCCCGCCCGCGTCCGGCCATGTTCAGGCCGGGCGGCCCCTCAGCTGCCGCCACAGCCAGAGCACGATGACCGCGCCGGCAATGGCGGCGATCAGCGTCCGGAAGAAGCCGAAGACCGGGATGTTCAGCACTTCCGCGAGCTTGCCGCCGACGAAGGCGCCGGCGATGCCGACCAGCAGGTTCGTGAGCAGCCCGTGGTTCGATTCCGTGATGCGCTCCGCGATCCAGCCGGCGAGCACGCCGATGATCAGCATGGAGAAGAAGCCGACGCCGGGCTGCCCGAGCGCCGAATAGGTCTGATCCATCCGCCTGCCCCCTGCCACACGCTCAGGTGTGAATTACCCGCCCATACGCGTCGAGGACGCTCTCGTGCATCATCTCCGAAAGGGTCGGATGCGGGAAGACCGTGTGCATCAGATCCTCTTCCGTGGTTTCGAGGTTCATGGCCACGACGAAACCCTGGATGAGCTCGGTGACCTCCGCGCCCACCATGTGCGCGCCCAGGAGCTTGCCGGTCTTGGCGTCGAACACCGTCTTCACCAGCCCGTCCGGCTCGCCGAGCGCGATGGCCTTGCCGTTGGCGACGAAGGGGAAGCGGCCGACCTTGACCGTGTAGCCCGCCTCCTTGGCCTTCGCCTCGGTGAGGCCGACCGAGGCGATCTGCGGATTGCAATAGGTGCAACCGGGGATCTTCAGCTTGTCCATCGGGTGGACGTGCAGCCCCTTGATCGCTTCCATGCAGATGACGCCCTCGTGCTCGGCCTTGTGCGCCAGCATGGGCGGGCCGGCGACGTCGCCGATGGCGTAGATGCCGGCCACGTTGGTTCGTCCGGTGCCGTCGGTCTTGATCGTGCCGCGCTCCATCGCGACGCCGAGCGCCTCCAGGCCGAGGTTCTCGACATTGCCGACGACTCCCACCGCCGAGATGAGCCGCTCGGCCGACAGAGTCTGCACGCCCTTGCCGTCATCGACGGTGGCCGTGACGCCATTTGCGCCCTTCTCGACCTTCGTCACCTTGGCGCCGGTGAGGATCTTGATGCCCTGCTTCTCGAAGCGCTTGCGCGCGATGCCGGCGATCTCTGCGTCCTCGACCGGCAGGATCTGCGGCAGGAGCTCGATCACCGTCACCTCCGCGCCCATGGTGCGGTAGAAGGAGGCGAACTCGATGCCGATGGCGCCGGAGCCCATGACGATCAGCGATTTCGGCATGACCGGAGGCACCATCGCCTCGAAATAGGTCCAGATCAGCTTGCCGTCCGGCTCGATGCCGGGCAGCGCCCTGGGCCGGGCGCCCGTGGCTACCACGATGTGCTTGGCCTTGTAGGTGCCTTCGCCCAGGACGCCCTTGGGCGTCGGGTGAGCGGGCTGCATGGCCGGCTTGGTGGGCTTGCCGACCTTCACCTCGCCGATCTTCGGAATGGTCGCCTCGCCCCAGATCACGTCGATCTTGTTCTTCTTCATCAGGAAGCCGACGCCTCCGTTCAGCTGGCCGGACACGCCGCGCGAGCGCTTGACGACAGCGGCGATGTCGAAGCCGACATTCTGCGCCGAGAGCCCGTAGGCCTGCGGGTGCTGGAAGTAGTGGTAGACCTCCGCCGAGCGCAGCAGCGCCTTGGTGGGGATGCAGCCCCAGTTCAGGCAAATGCCCCCCAGGTGCTCGCGCTCCACCACGGCGGTCCTGAATCCGAGCTGGGCCGCGCGGATCGCCGCGACGTAGCCGCCGGGGCCACCGCCGATGATGATGACGTCGTAGCTGTCGGCCATGGAGGTCTCCGGTGAAGGGCCGGCCCAAGGTGAGACCGGCCGCCATCTCGTTCGATGGTGAGGGGAACCGCTACGTTGCCTTCGGCGAGAGTTCCTCGAACTTCTGTTCGAGAAGCGCCAGCCGTTCCTCGAAATCCCCCAGGAGGAACTTTGACATCAGCGTGTCAGTACCCATTGCCTGTCGAAGGGCCTTGTGACGGGCATCGAGCTTTGCAAATTCGGACTTTGTTTCGAGCTGGAAACGGTCCAGCTTTCCATCAAGGCCCACTACGCTGGCACGGATCTCCTGCAGCAACGGAATGATCATGTCCCTGGGCTCCGGCATCGCAATCCCCGTCCGTTCTGAAATGAAGGAATGAACATCCTTCAGATCGCGCCGGGAACGGACTGCGTCAATGGCTCCTTAGACCAGCATCCCCATCGGGTTCTCGATCAACTGCCGGAAGGCGCCGATGAGTTCCGCGCCCAGCGCCCCGTCAACGGCGCGGTGGTCGGTCGAGAGCGTCACGGTCATGACGGTGGCCACCGTGGGCTGGCCGTTCTTCACGACGACCCGCTGCTCGCCCGCGCCGACGGCGAGGATCGAGGAGTGCGGCGGGTTGATCACGGCCGAGAAGTCCTTGATCCCGAACATGCCCAGGTTGGACACCGCCGATGTCCCGCCCTGGTACTCCTCCGGCTTCAGCTTGCGGGCCTTGGCGCGGGCCGCGTAGTCCTTCATCTCGTTTGAGATGACGCTGAGCGTCTTGGTGTCGGCCTTGCGCACCACCGGGGTGATCAGCCCGCCGGGGATCGACACAGCCACACCGATGTCGGCGTGCCTGTGCTTCAGCATCGCGGTCTCTGTCCAGGTGACGTTGGCTTCCGGCACCCGCACGAGGGACAGCGCCAGCGCCTTGATGACAAAGTCGTTGACCGAGACCTTGAAGGCCGGCTTGCCGTCCTTGTCCTTCGCCGCCGAGGCATTGATCTGCTCCCGGATGGCGAGCAGCGCGTCGAGCTCGCAGTCGACCGAGAGATAGAAGTGCGGGATGGTCTGCTTCGCCTCCAGCAGGCGGCGGGCGATGACCTTCCGCATGTTGTCGTGCGGCACTTCCTCGTAGCTGCCGGGCTCGAAGAGCCTGCGCACGGCATCGTCCGAGGGCGGCATGGCTAGCGGGGCCGGCGCGGCGGCGGGCGCCTTCGCAGCCGGGGCCGCGGCGGGAGCAGCCGGAGCCGCGGCGGGCCTTGCGGTGCCGCCCTCCTGCGCCGCGCGCACGTCGCGCTCCACGATGCGGCCGTGCGGACCGGAGCCCTTGATGGAGCCGATGTCCAGGCCCGCCTCGCGCGCGATCCGGCGCGCCAGCGGCGAGGCGAAGACGCGGTCGCCTGCTGCGGGCGCAGGCGCAAGCGCGGCCACCTTGTCGGCGGGAGCCGGCGAGGCCGCCGCTACAGCGGAGGCGGCGACCGCATCCGGCTTCGCGGCAGATGCCTGCGACTGCGGCGCGGAGGCTGCATGCGCCGCAGCCGGCGGGGCAGCGGCGGTGACCATGTCCGTCGCGTTCTGGGGAGACTTGGCGCCGGGCGCCGCCGCTCCCCCCGACGCCGCGACCGACTTCGGGTCCTCCCCCTCCCCGGCGATCAGCGCGATGAGCTGGTTCACCGGTACGTCGGACGTACCCTCGGGCACGACGATCTTGGCGAGCACGCCCTCGTCGACGGCCTCGACCTCCATCGTCGCCTTGTCGGTCTCGATCTCGGCGATGACGTCGCCGGACTTGATCGTGTCGCCCTCCTTCTTGAGCCACTTGGAGAGGTTGCCCTTCTCCATCGTGGGCGAGAGCGCAGGCATCAACACGTTGACGGGCATGGACTTGGGCCCTCTTCGGCTCAGTGGGCGGCGGTCGTTCGACCGAGATCGGTGGGGTTGTCGAGTTCGGCCTGCAGGCCCTCGACGATACGTGCCATGGCCTCCTCCTCGGAGAGCTCCGTCTCGCTCGCATAGATACGCGCGGCGTGGCGGGCGAGGTCGACCAGCAGGATGCCCCAGGTGAAGGGATCGTCGAAGGAGCGGCGCATGGCGACGCTGACCGCCCCCTCGACGACGACGGCCCGCAGGACCTCGTGGCCGCCATGTTCAATGGCGTCAGGAGGTGCGTTCAGCTCGTGAAATTCCGGACCGGCCATGTCAGGCATTCTCGTCGTCTGCGTCGGGTGGATCGAGGGGCCAGAGAACCTTGAGAGGGAAAGATACGGCGTCGAACGGCGCAAGGCAGACGTCATCCTGCCCGGCCACCGTGCCCACGAGGAGCCATCGGCTTCCGGTCAGGGCAAAGGCCTCGATCAGCTTGGCGCGCGGGTCCACCAGCGGGAGAAAAGGAACACCGGTGTCGGCGTAGATCCGGCGCTTCGGTCCCCTGTCCCAGTTCTCCGTGGAAGGAGACAGCACTTTCAGCTCCTCGCCGAGACTGGAGGCTGCAACGCCGTGGCGCGGGCTCGGCCTGGGCCGGGTGACGAGCGACCCCTCGATCAGCTCAGCGACCATGTTTGCCGGCGCGGCGAGCACGTCGGCATAGGTCGCGTGGCGCGTGACGGGTGCGGTCCGCATCGAGAGGCTCAGCGGTACGTCACGGACCGGACGGCCTCGATCACCTCGGCGACGCTGGGGAGCGCGAGCTTTTCGAGATTGGCCGCGTAGGGCATCGGCACGTCCTTGCCGGTGACGCGGCGCACGGGGGCGTCGAGCCAGTCGAAGGCGCGCTCCATCACCTGCGCGGCGACCTCGGCGCCGAGGCCCGCCTGCGGCCAGCCTTCTTCGACCGTGACGCAGCGCCCCGTCTTCTTGACCGACGCGATGACGGTGTCGATGTCGAGCGGGCGCAATGTGCGCAGGTCGATCACCTCGGCATAGATGTGCTTCTTGGCAAGCTCCTCGGCCGCCTTGAGTGCGTAGGTCATGCCGATCGACCAGGAAACGATCGTCACGTCCTTGCCAGGCCGGGCGATGCGCGCCTTGCCGAGCGGGATGGCGAAGTCGTCGAGCCTCGGCACGGGCGAAGACTGCCCGTAGAGGATCTCGTTCTCCAGGAAGACGACCGGGTTGGGGTTGCGGATGGCCGATTTCAGCAGGCCCTTGGCATCGGCCGCCGTGAAGGGCGACACGACGATCAGGCCGGGCACGCTGGAATACCACGCCGAGTAGTCCTGGCTGTGCTGGGCGGCCACGCGGGCGGCCGCGCCGTTGGGGCCGCGGAAGACGATGGGGCAGCCCATCTGGCCGCCCGACATATAGAGCGTCTTGGCGGCCGAGTTGATGATGTGGTCCATCGCCTGCATGGCGAAGTTGAACGTCATGAACTCGACGATCGGTTTCAGCCCGGCGAAGGCTGCGCCCACGGCCAGCCCGGCGAAGCCATGCTCGGTGATCGGCGTATCGACGACGCGCTTGGGGCCGAACTCCTGGAGCAGTCCCTGCGTGACCTTGTAGGCGCCCTGGTACTCGGCCACCTCCTCACCGATGACGAATACGTCGCCATCGCGGCGCATCTCCTCGGCCATGGCGTCACGAAGCGCCTCCCGCACGGTCATCGTCACCATCTCGGTGCCGGCGGGGATCTCCTGCGAGGCGTCATAGGCGCCCTCCCCGGGCGGGGAAGCCGGTACCGCGGGAACGCGGTCGGACGGCTCGCCCGAGGCGGCGGGGGCCGCGGCGGGCTGGTAGGCCTGCGGCTGGGCCGGCACAGGCTCGGCGACGGCCTCGGAGGTCTCGGGCTCGCCCGGCATGCTGGCCCCGCCGGTCGCCGCGACCTGCTTCGCATCTTCGCCGTCCCCGGCGAGGATGGCGATCTTCTGGTTCACCGGAACATCGGACGTCCCTTCAGGCACGAGGATCTTGGCGAGGATTCCCTCGTCGACAGCCTCGACCTCCATTGTCGCCTTGTCCGTCTCGATTTCGGCGATGATGTCGCCGGATTTGACGGTGTCGCCCTCGTGTTTCAGCCACTTGGCGAGATTGCCCTTCTCCATCGTCGGCGAGAGAGCGGGCATGAGAATGTCGATCGGCATCGGTGTCGATCCCTGTGGGGTGGCGCGGCGCGCGGCCAGTCAGGACAAGTCGGCCGGCAGGCGGCCTTCCGGCGCCGTGTGGCGCCGGTCCGGGGTCACTTGAGGATATCGGTCCAGAGCTCGGCGGGATCGGGCTCGGGATCGTTGGTGGCGAACTCGGCGGCCTCGTTGACGATCTCGCGGACCTTTGCGTCGACGCCCTTCAGCTCGTCTTCCTTCACGCCCCACTGTTCCAGGAGACGCTTGCGGACCTGCTCGATGGGGTCGCGCTCCTCGCGCATCTTCTGCACCTCGTCCTTCGACCGGTACTTGGCCGGGTCGGACATGGAGTGCCCGCGATAGCGGTAGGTCTGCATCTCCAGGATGTAGGGACCCTTGCCGTCCCGGCACCACTGCACGGCCCTGCGCGCGGCGGCGACCACGGCACGGACGTCCATCCCGTCGACCTGCTCGCCGGGAATGTTGAAGGAGATGCCGCGCTTCGAGAAGTCGGTCTGCGCCGATGCCCGGCTCACCGAGGTGCCCATGGCGTAGCGGTTGTTCTCGATCACATAGACAACCGGCAGCTTCCAGAGCTCGGCCATGTTGAAGCTCTCGTAGACCTGGCCCTGGTTGGCCGCGCCGTCGCCGAAATAGGTGAGCGAGACGCTGTCGTTGCCGCGATAATGGTTAGCGAAGCCCAGACCGGTCCCGAGCGAGACCTGGGCGCCGACGATGCCGTGGCCGCCATAGAAGTGCTTCTCGACGCTGAACATGTGCATCGAGCCGCCCTTGCCCTTGGACAGCCCGCCGCGGCGCCCTGTGAGTTCGGCCATGACGCCCTTCGGGTCCATGCCGCAGGCCAGCATGTGGCCGTGGTCGCGATACCCGGTGATGACCTGGTCGCCGCCCTTCGTCGCCATCTGCATGCCGACGACCACGGCCTCCTGGCCGATGTAGAGGTGGCAGAAGCCGCCGATCAGCCCCATGCCGTACATCTGGCCCGCCTTCTCCTCGAAGCGGCGGATCAGCAGCATGTCGCGGTAGGCCTGGAATTCCTCGTCGCGCTCCAGCGGGATGGGACCATTGCCCTTCCGGCCCGCGGCGCTCTTCGATGTGGTGGAACGGGACGCGTCTGCTCGCGACGCGGGGGTCTTCCGGGCGGCAACCGCCATAAGCTCCTCCATGCGGGCCTTATCGGACCGTTGGCAGCGACACTAACCCAACTCGTTGGCGATAGCGAGGCCCGCAGAGCGCGGCACCACAATGCATGGTGCGCAGAACTCCATTGAATCTACTCTGCTTTTCTCAATGAACCGTATTTCGGTTCATGGTTGGATGGGCGCGATGATCCATGCTGCGGCGCATCATCGCGGCGCAGCCCCCGTCATGATCACGACATCGTTCCTGTGCAGCCGGTTCAGGGTCGCCCGGGCCTGCTCCTCCAGGAGGTCACGGTCGACGCTCTCGTTGCGGAGCATGGCGACTCGCGCATCCCACTGGGCGTGGTCGGCCTTCAGGTCGTCCAGTTCCTTCTGGAGATCGACAATCTCTTGCTTGAGGGCCAGCTTGGTCAGGATCCCGCGGTCGCCGTGCTGGGCGTGGTAGACGAAGTAGCCGACGACGCCACCCGAGACCAGGTAGAGGACGAGCGGAATCACAATGGCCCGGAGGCGAGAGCGTACGACCATACCGGCACAGTGGCGCCGGCATGGTTGCCCCGGGGTTAACGCGCAAGCGCCGGCTGGCCCTTTCCGAACCCCGCTCAGCGCTTCTGCCTGAGCGCGCCGCGGCCGGCGTACTTGGCCGCGGTGCCCAGCTCTTCCTCGATGCGGATGAGCTGGTTGTACTTCGCCGTCCGGTCGGAGCGGGCGAGCGACCCAGTCTTGATCTGACCGCAATTGGTGGCCACGGCGAGGTCGGAGATGGTGGAATCTTCCGTTTCGCCCGAGCGGTGCGACATCACGGCCGTGTAGCCGGCGCGCTGGGCCATCTCCACCGCGGCCAGCGTCTCGGTGAGCGACCCGATCTGGTTGACCTTGACGAGGATCGAGTTGGCCACGCCCTGCTCGATCCCCTTCGAGAGGCGCGTCACGTTGGTGACGAAGAGGTCGTCGCCCACGAGCTGGACGCGCGAGCCGGCGAGATCGGTGAGGATCTTCCAGCCCTCCCAGTCGTCCTCGGACATGCCGTCCTCGATCGTCGCGATCGGGTAGTCGGTCGCAAGCTTGGCGAGGTACTTCGCCTGCTCCTCGATCGAACGCACCTTGCCCTCACCCTCGTAATGGTAGGCGCCGTCCTTGAAGAATTCGGTGGCGGCGCAGTCGAGGCCAAGCAGAACGTCATTGCCTGGCTTGAAGCCGGCGAGTTCGATCGCCTTGACGACGAAGTCGAGCGCCGCCTCGGCTGACGGCAGGTTCGGCGCGAAGCCGCCCTCGTCCCCGACATTGGTGTTGTGGCCGGCCTTCTTCAGCGCGCCCTTAAGGGTGTGGAAAATCTCCGAGCCGATCCGGACCGCCTCCGCAACGCTGGACGCACCGACCGGGAGGACCATGAATTCCTGAAAGTCGATCGGATTATCGGCGTGTGCGCCGCCATTGACGATGTTCATCATCGGCACGGGCAGAAGGCGGGCCGACGTTCCACCGACATACCGGTAGAGGGGCAGCGCGGCCGCATCGGCTGCAGCCTTGGCCACCGCAAGCGACACGCCGAGGATCGCGTTCGCGCCGAGCCGGCTCTTGTTCGGCGTGCCGTCGAGATCGATCATCGTCTGGTCGATCTTGACCTGGTCCTCCGCATCGAAGCCGCCGATGGCGTCGAATATGTCGCGATTGACGCTCTCCACGGCCTTCCGGACGCCCTTTCCGGAGTAGCGGCCCTTCTCGCCGTCGCGCAGCTCGACAGCCTCATGCGCACCTGTCGATGCCCCGCTGGGAACCGCGGCGCGCCCGAACGAGCCGTCCTCCAGCGTCACGTCCACCTCGACGGTCGGGTTGCCGCGGCTGTCGAGGATCTCGCGGGCATGGATGTCGATGATGGCAGTCATGGGGCTCTCCGGCAGGGCCTGGCGGGATCTCGACCGGCTTTTACGCGATGCGCGAGCGAGCGCAAGTCGCGCATCCGTCGAAAAACCGTCATCTGCCGGGCTCGACGCTGTCGCCGCGGCGACTATGGTGGCGCCCAAGAAAAGGACATTACGATGCAAGACGAACACCTGCAGCTCGGCCGCCAAGCCACCCTCCCGGCCTCACCGGAGGAAGCGGTTCTCGACCGCGTGCCGAACCCGCATCCCGACACCCAGTATCTGGCGCGGTTCACCTGCCCGGAATTCACGTCGCTCTGTCCCGTGACCGGCCAACCCGACTTCGGAATCCTCGTGATCGACTACGTGCCCGGCGACTGGCTGGTCGAATCGAAATCGCTGAAGCTTTTCCTGGGTTCGTTCCGCAATCACGGTGCATTCCACGAGGACTGCACCGTCGGGATAGGCCGGAGGCTGTCCGCCCTCCTCGAGCCGCGCTGGCTTCGCATCGGCGGCTACTGGTACCCGCGAGGCGGTATCCCGATCGACGTGTTCTGGCAGACAGGCGCGCCACCGGCAGACCTCTGGCTGCCGGACCAGGGCGTCGCTCCATACAGGGGAAGGTGACGGGACGGCGTGTTCGCGGCGTGCATCTGATCTGTTCGAGGGTATTGGGCACGACAGCGGACCGAACCGCCGCCCCGGGCTCAACGGCCCTTTGCCAGCCGGTCGAACGCCATCAGTGTCTTCAGCAGGTCAGGCATGTCCTTCAGCGGGACCATGTTCGGTCCGTCCGACGGGGCGCGCTCGGGAGCCTCGTGCGTCTCGATGAACAAGGCCGCGACGCCGACCGCCACCGCGGCGCGGGCGAGGACCGGCACGAACTCGCGCTGCCCGCCCGATGAGGTGCCCTGCCCGCCCGGCTGCTGGACGGAATGGGTGGCGTCGAACACCACGGGCGCGCCGGTCCGCGCCAAGATCGGCAAGGCGCGCATGTCCGAGACGAGCGTGTTGTAGCCGAAGGAGACCCCGCGCTCGGTGACGAGAACGTCGGAGTTGCCAGCGCCCGTCACCTTCGAAACGACGTTTGTCATGTCCCAGGGCGCGAGGAACTGGCCCTTCTTGACGTTCACCACGCGCCCTGTCCGCGCAGCGGCGACGAGCAGGTCTGTCTGCCTGCACAGAAAGGCAGGGATCTGCAGGATGTCGACAGCCTCGGCCACCGGCGCACACTGGCCGGGTTCGTGCACGTCGGTCAGCACGGAAAGGCCGAGCGACTCGCGGATCTCGGCGAAGACACCGAGTGCGTCCGACAGACCGAGGCCTCGCGCTCCGGACGCCGACGTCCGGTTGGCCTTGTCGAAGGAGGTCTTGAACACGAAGGGTATGCCGAGACCGCTCGTGATCTCCTTGAGGGCGGACGCCATCTCGAGCGCGTGCCCGCGGCTCTCAAGCACGCAGGGCCCGGCAATGAGGGCGAGCGGAAGGTCGTTGCCGAAGCGGACGGACCCGACGGAGACGACGCGGTTGGGAGCGGGAAGGTTCGACATGCCTCCTCATACTCCCTCCCGCACCGGAGGGGCGAGCAAAAAGGGGGCGCGGCCACACCCGGGGCGGCCTGCCGCGCCCACGGGCTCACTTCGGGATCAGGACGCTGTCCACCACGTGGATAATGCCGTTGTCGGCCTTGACGTCCGCCTTCACGACACGGGCCTTGTTCACGCGGACGCGCTCGCCATGGCGGCGCACGGTCAGCGTCTCGCTGCCGTCAAGCGTGCCGACCTTGGTGGCCTTGGTCGGAACGTCCTTGGCGGCAACTTCCTTCGGCACGACGTGGTAGAGCAGGATCGCCTTGAGCTTTTCCTTGTTCTCAGGCTTGAGAAGCGACTCGACGGTGCCCTTCGGCAGCTTGGCGAAGGCGGCATCGGTCGGCGCAAACACCGTGATTCCCTGCTTCGTGGCCAATGCATCTGCAAGTCCAGCTGCCTTCGCAGCAGCAATAAGCGTATTGAACTGTCCCGCCCCAGCGGCGGTCTCGACGATGTTTGCCGCCATCGCGGACGAAATACTACCGGCAATCATTGTGAAAAGCGCGGTGGTTGCGACAAATTTACGCATGCGGGCGTCTCCTCGTCTTCACTCCGCCACTGTGCGAAGCTTTTGACTTACGCCTGTTGTTTTCATTTGGATTACTAAACCGGTATTTCCTCCGATCACGCTTACGTGATCGCACTTGATGACACCGTGCCTGTCCGTCTCAGCACCGCCACGCTTCAAGGCAACCATGCTCCGCCTCGCGCATTGCCGCGCGGGTCCCGCCGGAGTCCCCCATGCCTCGCACAGTCACGCTTCCCGACGGCACACAGGTGCCCGCCCTCGGACAGGGCACCTGGCGGATGGGCGAGCGCGCTGATCGCCGCCGGGCCGAGATCGGTGCGTTGCAGGCCGGGTTCGAAATGGGTCTTACGCTCGTCGACACGGCCGAGATGTACGGTGAGGGGAGGACGGAAAGCCTGGTCGGCGAGGCACTGAAGGGCTATCGCCGCGACGTGTTCGTGGTCAGCAAGGCCTACCCGCACCATGCCGACATGCGATCGCTCCAGAGGGCCTGCGAGGCCAGTCTCAAGCGGCTCGGTGTCGACGCTCTCGACCTCTACCTGCTGCACTGGCGCGGCAGCATCCCGCTCGAGGAGACCGTGCAGGGCTTCGACGCGCTGATCGAGGCCGGCAAGATCAGGCGCTGGGGTGTCAGCAATCT
>JAESFG010000584.1_pt1 | contig 15342 bp, 17 predicted proteins | sample 9269371 | NCBI WGS metagenome assembly JAESFG01 (sample SAMN14506227, study PRJNA617093) | algae metagenome | isolation source: Aetokthonos hydrillicola CCALA 1050 (B3-Florida) and co-occurring... | place: USA: South Carolina | collected 2013-01-01 | reverse complement strand
GCCGTCGTGACGCGCGACGGCGAGGTGCTGGCTGCGGCCGGAAACCGCACGCTGGAGCTTCGCGACCCGACGGCGCACGCCGAGATCCTTGCCATCCGCGCCGCGTGCGAAGCGATCGGGAGCGAGCGCCTGACCGGCTGCGATCTCGCGGTCACGCTCGAGCCCTGCGCCATGTGCGCGGCGGCGATCTCCTTCGCGCGCATCCGCAGGCTGCATTTCGGGGCGGGCGACCCGAAGGGTGGGGCCGTGGAGCACGGCGTGCGCTTCTTCGCGGCGTCCACCTGCCACCATGCCCCGGAGGTCTATGGCGGCATCGCCGAGAGCGAGTCGGCGGAGCTTCTCAGGAGCTTCTTCGCTGCGAAGAGGTGATCCGCGCCGCGGCCTCGATGGCGGTGGCTAGGTCCCGCTTCAACCCCTCGCGCGCCGCCTCGGCCGCCTCCAGCACGGCGCGGGACTTGAAGAAGTCCAGCGCGCTGTAGGAGCCGACGGCCGGCTGGACCAGCACGTCGGGCGTGGCGGCGCGCAGCTTCTCGCCCACGATGGCGTGCTGCATGATCTGCGCCGAGCCGATCATCGCCTCGAACGCACCGGGCACCTTGGTCTGCGCCGGGTTCGGCCCGCCGCTGACGTCGACGGCGACCGTCACCCGGCCGGGAGCGCAGACGAGGTCGAAGGGAAGCGGGTTCACCACGCCGCCGTCGATGAACACGCGCCCATGCGCCTGCACGGGCTGGATGAGGCCGGGAATGGCCATGGAGGCGGCGACGCCCGTCACCAGCGGGCCGGCGTCGAACACCTTGGTCTCGCGGGCATGATAGTCCGTCGCCACGGCCGAAAACGGGATGGCGAGGTCCTCGAAGGTGTCCGGCACGGCCTCGGGCCAGAAGAGGTCGAGCACCTTTTCGCCGTCGAGCATCACGGGGTTACCGGCGAGCCCGCGCGAGAACATTTCGGCGAAGCGCCCCACCCGGGCCTGCAGCACGCGGGCCATGGCCCGGTTCTTGTCACGCAGCACCGCCGTGACGTGCTCGCGGATGTCCCGGCCGGACAGGCCCGCGGCATAGGCCGCGCCGATGATGGCGCCCATCGACGTGCCCACGATCAGCGACGGCCGCAGGCCGAGTTCGTCCAGCACCTCGAGCGCGACGATGTGCGCGAGCCCGCGCGCGCCCCCGCCGCCCAGCGCGAGGGCGATAGGGGGATGGGGCAAAGAAACGGCGCGAGGGCGGTGCGGCATTGGTACAAGATAGGCGCGAAACGCGCGCTCCGACAGACCCGCCTTCATCTCGGCCGCAGGCGGCGTGCGATGTCTTCCAGCACGAAGGCGAGGATGCCGGCGGCAAGGCCCCAGAAGGCCGACCCGACGCCCAGCATGGTGAAGCCCGAGGCCGTCACGGCGAGCGTCAGCATCGCCGGGAAGCGGTGGGAGGCATCGGACAGTGCGCCGGCCAGCGCGCCGGTGAGCGGGCTCATCAGCGCGACGCCCGCGACGGCCTTGACGAGGTCGGCCGGCAAGGCGGCGAAGAGGCCGACGAGCCATCCGCCCAGACCGGCGAAAAGCAGGTAGGTGGCGCCGTACCACGGCCCCACCATCCAGCGCTTCTTCGGGTCGGGATGCGTGTCCGGCCCGGTGCAGAGGGCGGCCGTGATGGCGGCGAGGTTGCTCGTGTGTGCGCCGATGAAGGCGGAGAGCATCGAGGCGATGCCGGTGACGGTGAGGATGGGCCGCACCGGCGCCTCGTAGCCGGCCGCCCGCAGCACGGCGAAGCCGGGCAGGTTCTGCGAAGCCATGGTGACGAGGTAGAGCGGGATGCCGACGCCGAGCAGCACCGTGGCGTCGAAGCGCGGGGCGATGAAGGTGAGGGAGGGCAGTCCCTTCCAGGCCGGCAGCGTGCCGACGAGCCCGAGCGCCGAGGCGAGCGCGACGCCCGCGACGAGCGTTGCGATGACGCTCGCCACGGGGCTGAACAGCCGCGCGAGCAGGAAGATGCCGATGAGCGGCAGCACCAGGAGGGGCGAATGCTGGGCGCTCTCGAACACCGCCAGCACGAAGCGCAGCAGCACGCCCGCCAGCATGGCGGAGGCGATGGACGCTGGGATTCGCGCGACGAGGTCGCCCAGCGGCTTCACGCCGGCCGTCAGGACGAGGAGGGCTCCGGCCAGGAGAAAGGCGCCGACGGCGGCCTCCATGCCGATCGGCGCCGTGGATGCCGCGAGGATGGCGGCGCCCGGCGTCGACCACGCGGTGACGATGGGGATCTTCTTCCACGCGCTCAGCAGCGTGGCCGTCGCCGCCATGGCGATGCAGAGCCCGACCACCCACGAAACGGCCTGCGCCTGGTCCGCCCCCGTCGCCTTGGCGGCGGCGAGGATGACGGCGAGCGTGCCGAAATAGCCGACCAGCACGGCCACGACGGCCGAGGTGACGAGGGAGGCGCGCATGGAGAAGGGTCGCGGAGTGAAGGAGGAGGGCGCCGCGGCCTCAGCCGGCGAGGAAGGGCAGCAGCGCGGCGAGCGTGGCGTCGGGGTTCTCCTCGGGCAGGAAGTGCCCGCTGTCAACCGCGCCGCCCTCGGCCCTCGGGGCCAGCGTCGCGCGCCAGATCTCGAGCGGACTGGCGCCGGCCGCCGGAATTCCCGCATCGCCCCATAGGACGAGGGCCGGTGACTGGATGCGCGTGCCTGCGGCCAGATCGTCCCGGTCGCGCTGCGGGTCGATGGTGGCGCCTGCCCGGTAGTCCTCGCACATGGCGTGGATGCGGTCCGGGTTGTTGAAGGCCGCCCGGTAGTGGGCGAGCGCCCGCGCGTCGAACGGCTTCAGCGATCTCGGCTTGGTCCAGCTCGCCAGCGTGTGGTCGAGCCAGGGGATGGGGTCGGCCGTGATCAACCGCTCGGGGACGGGCGCGGGCTGGGCGAGGAAGGTCCAGTGGTAGACCTGCATCGCGCGGGAAGCGTTCATGTCGTCCCACATCGTCATGGTCGGCAGGATGTCGAGGAGCACCAGCCTGTCGACGCGGCCGGGATGGTCCAGCGCCAGCCTGTAGGCCACGCGCGCGCCGCGGTCGTGCCCGACGCAGTGGAAGCGCACGTGGCCCAGCGCCTCCATCACCTCGACGGCGTCGCCGCCCATGTCCCGCTTCGTGTAGGCGCTGCCGCCCTCGCTGTCCGGCACGGAGGACCAGCCATAGCCGCGCAGGTCGGGGATCACGACCCTGAAACGCCCCGCCAGCGCGGGCGCCAGCCGATGCCACATCACGTGAGTCTGCGGAAAACCGTGCAGCAGGACCAGGGGAGGTCCGCTGCCGCCGGAGCGCGCGAAGATCCGCCCGGCCTGCGTGTCGATCCAGTGGCTCTCGAAGCCGGGGAAGAGGTCGGCGAGGTCGGACATGGCGGTTCCCGTGATGCGGCGGCCCGGCCGCACCATAGCGGCTCCTGCCGCCCCGTCACCCCGCCGCTTCGTCCTGCACCGCGCGCCAGCCGATGTCGCGGCGGCAGAAGCCGCCCGGCCAGTCGATCGCGTCCACGGCCTCGTAGGCCCGCTTCTGTGCGGTGGCTATGGTCGGCCCCAGCGCCGTCACGGCCAGCACGCGGCCGCCATTGGCGAGAAGCGTTCCGTCCGGCGCCGTCTTCGTGCCGGCGTGGAAGACGGTGACGCCCTCCATCGCCCCGGCCCTGTCCACGCCGCGGATCTCCGTGCCCGTGCGGGGCGTGCCGGGATAGCCCTCCGCCGCCATCACCACGGTGAGTGCGGCCTCCTGCCGCCATGCGACGCTGCGGCCCGCCAGCCTGCCGTCCACCGTGGCCTCGATCAGCGCGACGAGGTCGTCGAGCAGGCGCGGCATCAGCACCTCGCATTCGGGATCGCCGAAGCGGACATTGTACTCGATGAGCTTCGGCCCCTCGGCGGTGATCATCAGCCCGGCGAAGAGCACGCCGCGGAAGGGCGTGCCGCGCGCCTTCATCGCCGCCACGGTGGGGCGGACGATCTCCGCCATGACGCGCTCCGCGATGTCGGGCGTCACGAGCGGAGCGGGGGAATAGGCGCCCATGCCGCCCGTATTGGGCCCTGTGTCGCCGTCGCCGACACGCTTGTGGTCCTGCGCCGAGGCGAGCGGCAGGGCGGTCTCGCCGTCGACGAGAGCGAAGAAGGAGGCCTCCTCGCCGAACAGGCACTCCTCGATCACCACCTCCTCCCCGGCCTTCCCGAGCCCGCCGGAGAACATCATGTCGACCGCGGCGAGCGCCTCCTCGACCGTTGCAGCGACGACGACACCCTTGCCGGCCGCTAGCCCGTCCGCCTTCACCACGATGGGCGCGCCCTGCGCCCGGACATAGGCCTTCGCCGGCTCCGGCGCGGTGAAGCGCGAGAAGGCGGCGGTGGGGATGCCGGCCTCGCGGCAGAGCTCCTTGGTGTAGGCCTTGGAGCCTTCCAGTCGCGCCGCCGCCGCACTCGGCCCGAAGCAGCGGATTCCCGCCGCCTCCAGCGCGTCGGCGAGGCCCGCCACCAGCGGCGCCTCCGGCCCGACGACGACGAGGCCCACGCCCATGGTGCGGCAAAAGGCGATGACGGCGGCGTGGTCGGACACGTCCACCGCGACGTTCTCGGCGACCGCCGCCGTCCCGGGATTGCCCGGCGCGACGAACAGCGTCCCGCAGCGCGGGCTCCGGCGCAGCGCGGCGGCCAGCGCGTGCTCGCGCCCGCCCGATCCGACCAGCAGGATGTTCATGCGGCGTCTCCCGTCGCGACCCTGCGCGTGTCCTAGGGGGTGCGGCCCGGCGGATCAATGCCGTGCGGGCGGGGTCCACAAGCCGGGCGGGAATCCTCTATGCTGCCCGACATGTCCGAAGCCGTCGTCAGCAATGCCCCCGAATGGACCGTCTCCGAGCTCTCCGGCGCCCTTCGCCGGACGCTCGAGGACGCCTATGGCCATGTCCGCGTCCGCGCGGAGCTCGGCGGGGTGAAGATCCACTCCTCCGGCCACGTCTATCTCGACCTCAAGGACGAGCGCTCCTGCCTCGCCGGCGTCATCTGGAAGGGCACGGCCGGGCGGCTGCGCTTCAGGCCCGAGACGGGCATGGAGGTGATCGCCACCGGGCGCATCACCACCTTTGCTGGCCAGTCCAAGTACCAGCTCGTGATCGACACGCTGGAGCCGGCCGGCGTCGGCGCCCTGCTGGCGCAGCTCGAGGAGCGGCGCAAGCGGCTGGCGGCCGAGGGGCTCTTCGCGCCGGAGCGCAAGCAGCTCCTGCCCTTCCTGCCGCGCGTCATCGGCGTCGTCACCTCACCGACGGGCGCGGTGATCCGCGACATCATGCACCGGCTGGAAGACCGTTTCCCCCGCCACGTGCTGGTCTGGCCCGTGCGCGTGCAGGGCGAGACCTGCGCGGCGGAAGTCTCAGCCGCCATCCGCGGCTTCAATTCCTTGCCGGAGGCTGGTCCCATCCCGCGGCCGGACCTGCTCATCGTGGCCCGCGGCGGCGGGTCGCTGGAGGACCTCTGGGGCTTCAATGACGAGCTCGTGGTGCGTGCCGCCGCCGAGAGCGTGATCCCGCTGATCTCGGCCGTCGGGCACGAGACGGATACCACGCTCATCGACTTCGCCGCCGACAGGCGCGCCCCAACGCCAACCGGCGCGGCCGAGATGGCTGTGCCGGTGCGCGCGGAGCTGATGGCGACGGCGGGCGACCTCGGCCGCAGGCTGGTCGGTGCGCTCCTTCGCGGCGTCGAGGCGAGGCGCGATCGCCTGCGCGGCCTGGCCCGGGGCCTGCCGCGGCCCGACATGCTGGTCGCCGCGCCGCGCCAGCGGCTCGATCTCGCCTCCAACCGCCTCGACCAGGCGCTGGCGACGGCCACGCGTCGCCACGCCCAGACGCTTGTCGACCTGTCCGCCAGGTTGGCGCGCCGCTCCCCCGGCGCGCAGCTCGGCATCATGCGCGAGCGGCTGGGCGGCTACGCGATGCGGCTTCCGGCCGCCCTGCAGCGGCACGTCCAGCGCCAGCGCGAGTACCACGGCGTGCTCGCGGGCCGATTCGGCACAGCAGGAAGCGCCTCCGCGCGCGCGGCCACGGTGCGGGTCGAGAACGACGGGGACCGCCTCGCCCGTCTCGCCGCGCGAGTCGAGCCGGCGCTCCGCGCTCTTCTCCGTCGCCGCAGGGAGCAGCTGGCGTCCCAAGGTCAGCTTCTCGTCTCCTACAGCTACGAGGGCGTGTTGCGGCGAGGATACGCGCTGGTGCGCGGAGCGGACGGGCTCCCCGTGCGTGCGGCCGCCGAGATTTCGGGGGGCATGGCGCTCGACATCCAGTTCGCCGACGGCCATGTCCGTGCCGTGGCAGGAGAGGGGAGCCGCCCGAGGCCAGCCGCGCCGCGCGCCAAGGCTGCCCCCGAAGGGCAGGGCAGCCTCTTTGGCTCCTGACCGCCGGTCGTGACACGCGCCGAGCGACTCCTCGCCCTCATGGACGCGCTGCGCAGGCGTCGGCAGCCGGTGGCCGGGGCCGTGCTTGCCGAGGAGCTCGGCGTCTCCCTGCGGACGCTCTACCGCGACATGGCGAGCCTCCAGGCACAGGGCGTGCCGGTGGAGGGGGAGGCGGGCCTGGGCTACCTGCTGCGCCCCGGCTATTTTCTTCCGCCGATGACGCTCGGAGAGGACGAGACCGAGGCACTGGTTCTCGGCGCGAAGTGGGTGACCGGCCATTCCGACCCGCGCCTCGCGGCTGCCGCCGCGACTCTCCTCGCCCGCATCCGCGCCGTGCTTCCGCCCGACCGGGCAGCAGCGATGGACACGACCGGTTTCGTCGTTCCCGCCTACGCGGATCCGCCCCAGGCGGGCGCGACGCTCGCCGCCATCCGCGAGGCGATGCGGCGCGAGCGCAAGCTGCGGATCGCGTATGATGACGGATCACGGCGTACCGAGCGCACCGTCTGGCCAGTCTCGATCGCCTTCTTCGAGCGCGCACGCGTCCTGGCGGCCTGGTGCGAGCTGCGCGACGGGTTCCGGCATTTTCGCACGGACCGGATCGCCGCGCTCGAAGCGCTGCCGGAGCGCTTCCCCCGCCGCCGCGCGGTCCTGATCCGTGAATGGCGCGCGACGCTGCCGCCCGGCGTCCCGGAATGACGCTGCTGACAGGAGCTGTCAGCATGCCTTGCCCATCGTCCTCCCGCCGGCGCCGTGCCGGACCCGCTTCAGGAGGACTTCATGACCGCTGCCAACGCTCCCGTCCGCAACACCGTCGCCGTCTGGTTCGACATTCCCGCCACCGACCTCGACAGGGCGGTCGCCTTCTACGAGGCGCTGTTCGGCGTCTCGCTGAAGCGCGAGACACTTGGTCCCAACAGCATGGCCGTGTTCCCCTACGAGAAGGGCGCCGGCATCTCCGGCTGCATCGCCAAAGGGCCCGCGCATCGTCCTGGCGGCGACGGCACTGTCGTGTACCTCAATGCCGACGGAGCGCTCGAACGCATGATCGGCAGTCTAGCGGCGCTTGGCGGGCAACTCGCCGGTCCCAAGGTGGACCTGCCGGAGGGCATGGGCTCCTTCGTCACCATCATCGACACGGAGGGGAACCGGGTCGGCCTGCACGCGGTCCTTTGACCACGCCGGACCCCCGCTCGGGCACACGGCCGCAGCGGGGGCACCCGGGGCTTGGATCGAGGGGGCCGGTGGTCTAATACACGGTGCGGATGCCGGCCGTCCCGGCCAGGGCAGGACCGAGGGGCCCATGAACCGTTACGACCGCAGACCGGTCGCCCAGGGCGAGGCTGTCCTGGAGTATCTCGACGGCGAGTTCCGGATCGTCAGGCCCGGGGCCTTCGTCCGCTGCGCGGTGACACGGCAGGCCATCCCGCTGGAGGAACTGCGCTACTGGAGCGTCGACCGCCAGGAGGCGTATGCCACGCGGGATGCCGTGCTGTCCCGCATGGGACTGAAGCCGAAGGGCTGATCAGGCCGGCAGCCGGGACCGTCCGAGCAGGGCGTCGAGCAGACCCGGATCGTCGAAGGCCATTGTCACCGGCAGCGCCGTGAAGCGCGCCGCGAGATCCGGTGCCGCCGCTGCCACCCGCACCATGTCCTTCTCCGTCGTGACCGGCAGCAGGCCGCCAGCCTGCGCCTCCGCAAGCAAGGATTCGAGATCCGAACGACGGTAGGGCGCGTGGTCGGCGAAGGCGCGGCGGCGTGTCACCACGACGCCGGCGCCCGACAGGGTGGCGAAGAATTTTTCGGGCCGCCCGATGCCTGCGAAGGCGAGCACCGGCTGGCCTGCCAGCGCGGCCGAGACCGCGGGATCCGGGATCAGCGTCGCGCGCAGCACCTTCTTGCCGAGCCGCCCGGCCTCTCCGGCCACCGCCTCGCCCTTCCCGCCGGCGCCGACCAGGATCACGGCGTCGACCGCCTGCCACTGGTCGCCAAGAGGCGCGCGCAGCGGCCCGGCCGGAATGCACATCCCGTTCCCAGTGCCCGACACGGCGTCGACGACAGCGAAGGAGAGGTCCTTGCGCAGCGACGGGTTCTGCAGGCCGTCATCCATGACGAGCACGTCGCCGTGGCGGGCCGCCAGTGCTGCGCCGGCCCGTCTGTCGCGCGCCACCACCGCAGGACCGAAGCGGGCGAGCAGCAGGGGTTCGTCGCCGACCTCGTCGGGGCCATGCACGCCCGTTTCGACCAGCAGCGGTCCCTTGAGACGGCCGCCATAGCCGCGCGACAGGAAGACCGGTCGACGCTGCGCGGCGACGAGGCGCGCGGCAATGGAAAGGGCAGCAGGCGTCTTGCCAGCGCCGCCGGCGACGAGGTTGCCGACGCACAGGACCGGCAGCGGGGCGGCGGCTCCGGCCCGGCGCATGCGCGAGCCGGCGATCGCTCCGTAGATGGCCGCCACCGGTGACAGGGCCAGCGCTTCCCAGCCGGGCTCGCGCCACCAGAACTCCGGCGCGTGCATCAGGCCGCTCCGCGCCGGCCCGCCATGCTCAGCGCGCCTCCAGGTGCATCTGCATGAGGAAGGGCTCGATGGCCTGCATGGTGCGCTCCACCGCCCCGCCGAGCCCGTCCACCGTCGCCGCGGCGGAGCGTGCCATGGTGCGCACCCGATGGCCGTCCCGGAGCAGGATACCGATGGCGGCCGCGAGCTGCTGCGCGTCCGCGACGGCCATGGCGCCGCCCTGCTGGTCCAGGGCGGCGAACACGTCGGCAAAATTGTGGACGTGCGGTCCGTGCAGGATGGCCGCGCCGAGCTTGGCCGGCTCGATCGGGTTCTGCCCGCCATGCGGAACCAGCGATCCGCCCATCAGCACGACCTCGGCGAGCCTGTAGAACAGGCCGAGCTCGCCGATCGTGTCGGCGATGTAGACGTCGGTGGCGCCGTCGGGCTCCAGCCCGCGCGACCGCTGTGCCGGCTTCAGCCGGTGGTCGCTGGCCATGGCGGCGATCTCGCTGCCGCGCTGGGGATGGCGCGGCGCGATGATCGTCAGCAGCCCCGGAAAACGGCTGGCGAGGGCCTCGTGCACGGCGAGGACCTGTTCGTCCTCTCCCGGATGGGTGGACGCCGCCATCCAGACGGGGCGGTCGCCGATGAGGCCTTTCAGGGCCGACACGCGGAGCGGGTCTGCCGGCGGCGGCGGCGAGTCGAACTTCAGGTTGCCGGTGACTCCGACCCGCGGTGCGCCGAGGCGCGCGAGCCGGTCGGCATCCGCGGGCGTCTGGGCGAGGCAGAGCTGGAAGCGACCCAGGATGGCGGCGATACTGGACGGCAACTTCTGCCAGCGCCGGAAACTGCGCTCGGACATGCGCGCATTGACCAGAACCATCGGCACGCCGCGCCGTTCGGCCTCGACGATCACGTTCGGCCACAGCTCGCTCTCGGCGACGAGCATGAGGTCGGGCTTCCAGTGGTCGAGGAATCGCCGGGCGTAGGCGGGCACGTCGATAGGCGCGAACTGGTACACGGCGCCCGGTGGCAGACGGCGCTCCAGCAGCCGGGCCGAAGTCACGGTGCCCGACGTCGCCAGCACGCTGAAGCCGCGCTGGATCAGCCGCTCGACGAGAGGCAGCATCGACAGCGTCTCGCCGACGCTGGCGCCGTGGATCCAGGCGACCCGGCCGGCCGGGCGGGGGCGACTGGAATCACCGCGCCGCTCGCCCATCCGGGTGCGCTCCTCCTTGCCGCGCCGCGCCCGCTCCTCCAGGATCAGGCGCGTCAGCGGGCCGAGCAGGGCGGATCCGGCCCGGTAGACGCGCAGCGGCAGAGGAAGGGAGGTCACGCCACACTCTCCAGGCTCTTCGCCGCGGCCCGACGAAGGCCCGCTCCCGGGTCGGCGGCGCCGACGAGGGCGTAAGCGCGGCGATGCACCTCGTCGAGTCCGTCCTCGACGGCCCTGCGGGCCTGCTCGATCTCCGGCTCTCCTGCATCGCGGGCGACGCGGATGGGTTCGCCGATCGCGACCACGCCGCGCCCGAAGGGCAGGCCGATGCTGGCACGATCCCAGTTGTTCAGCGTGATTCGCCTGCTCGTGACGACCGCCACCGGAAAGATGGGCCTGCCGGACATGCGGGCCAGGGTCACGATCCCCGGCCCGGCGATCCTCGCCTTCTTCGGGATGTCGGCGGTCAGCGTCATGCTGTCGCCCTGCTCGAGGGCACGCAGCATTTCGCGCAGCCCGGTGACGCCGCCGCGCTTGTGCATCTTCTGCGGCTTGCCACCCGAGGCGCGGATGGCGCGGATGCCGAAGGCGTCGCATGCGGCCGCGTTGATGCCGCCGTCGCCGTGCCGCGAGATCAGCACCGCATAGCGGTCCTGCGGGCGTTTGCCGAGCGGGATCATGAAGTGCTGGCCGTGCCAGAGCGCGCAGATGAAGGGCTTTTCCCGGTCCAGCCGCTCGAAAAGATCTGGGGGATCGGTTGTGAACCGGTTGGTGCGGCCGACGAACCGCAGATAGGCCGCGAGAAGCCGCCCGAGGCCCGCCTGGACGGGCGCCGAGCGGGCCAGATCCGTCAACATGGCTGCACCTGCCGCCACGGCGCCTCGTCAGGCCACCGCTGAATTGGGGTCATGAAGAGGATCCGGGTCCAGGAGGCGGTGCAAGTGTACGATGAAATACCGCATGTGCGCATTGTCGACCGTGGCCTGCGCCTTGGCTTTCCACGCGGAATAGGCAGTCGCATAGTTGGGATAAATCCCGACGATGTCGAGTTCTGCCAGGTTCTTGAACTCCGTGCCCTCAAGCGACACGAGCTCGCCACCGAAAACGAGGTGCGGCAGTTGACGGGCTTGGCTTTTGCTCTTGCTCATGGAGGGCTCCTGCGGGGCCGGGGGGTCTCGTGGTCTCGATCGTGTCGGAGGTCAGGGATGGCGGCGGCGATGGCCGCTCTCCCGGGCCAGGGCGGATAGGAGGTGGCCGACGAGTCCCGGACCGGCCGCCGCGAGCGGCTCGTGCACCGGGTTCGGACGATTGTACCGCGGCGGCTCTCCGGACAGGCCGATGAGGAGGCCGCCCGCGCCTGTCAGGACGGCGTGCGCCGCGGCGAGGTCCCAGTCGTTCGAGGCGCCGCCCGCGAGGCCGCCGTCGAGGGCGCCTTCGGCGACGCGCGCGATCCGATAGGCGAGCGAATGTATCTTGGGGGCCATCGACACCGCCCCGTGACGCGCCTCGACGGCCTGTACCGCCGCCTTCGGCCCGGCGAGGGTCGCGCCCGCGACGGCCTCGCGCGAGGTCACGGCGATCGGACGGCCGTTCAAAGAAGCGCCACCACCGGGCAGCGCTTCGTAGAACGCGCCGATCACCGGCGCGAAGACGAAGCCTGCCACCGGCTGGCCGTCTTCCACCACCCCGACCGCCACCGTCCAGTCGGGGTCGCCGCGCGCGAAGGCGCGCGTGCCATCGATAGGGTCGACGACCCAGACGCGGCTGCGGCCCAGGCGTGCGGGACCGTCCGCCGTCTCTTCCGACAGCCAGCCGAAATCGGGCGCCAGCGCCGTCAGCGTGCGCCGCAGGAACCGGTCCACCGCAAGGTCGGCGTCCGTCACGGGCGACCCGCCTTGCTTGAAGTGCACCTCCGCCGACGTTCGCGCTCCTGGCCGGAAGTGGCCGAGCGCCATGCGTCCCGCCTCGGCGACGCTGTCGCGGGCGGCCGCGAGGACTGCGGCGGGGATGGGGGAGTTTTCCGGCATGGAGCTTCCGTGACCGTGGCGATTTCTAATGCCGATGCTGCATTGCGACAAGAAGAGACTTTCTGCTGGTCCGCAAGATTCCGCTAAGGAAAACGGTCGTTAACGTGTCCGGAATGGAGCGTTAACCCAAAGCCTTAAGTGGGAGTCGTTCAAGACAGGATATCCGAGGACCCAGACGCGAGAGTAATCGCGAATGCGGGACTGTTTCGGACAGGAACGACGACCGATGCGGAAACTGAAGTCTCCTGGACGGACCGAGATCGGAAGGCCGGAGTATCGGCTGAACATCATCGGCGCGAACCTTTGCACAGGCAGCGACACTGCCAGCCGCAGCGAAATCTTCGGATGCGAGCCGGTGGTGCTGGCCGAGGGCCCGATCTCGGGGCGCGCCACCGTCATCCGCAATGCCCGCGGCGTGCTGCTGCGCCGGGTGGACGACAGCGCTGACGGGCTGTCCTGGTTCGAGATCTCGGTGCTCTTTGACGGCGGGCAGGTCCCGCTGGAGCTGCAACGCGTCAGGGACGATGTCGCGGTCATCGCGCATTGGCGGCGCGCCGGGCTCGCGCTGGGCCTTCCCTTGCTCATCGAGGGCGAGGACGGCTCGCTGGTCGAGCCCTTCGAGCAGATCGGGCATGTGCGGCTCGGGTCACATCACGACAGGCGCTTGCGCCGGGTCCCCGCCACGCGGCGTCCGCGCTTCCTCACCCGCCGCAAGGTGGGGCATTTCCCCGACCGGCCGATCATCCGCCGCGAGCGCGAGATCATCGCCCGCAGCTGAGGCGGTGTCAGGCTGCCAGGGACGACGCGGTCAGCCCCGCGAACAGCAGGAGGCCGGCGTCCCGGTTCGACCGGAAGATCGTCAGCGCCGCCGAGCCGTCTTCGAGGTCGAGCCGGCGCACCTGGTTGGCGACGTGCAGGGCGAAGGCGGCCAGGCCGGCATAGGCCACTGGCCCGACCCCCGCGGACCACAGCGCCGCCAGGACCAGCACACACGCAAGCCCGTAGAAGACACTCACCGCCGCCCTGGTCCGCGCGCCGAACAGACGCGCCGTCGAGCGAATTCCCGCAATCGCGTCGTCCTCGACGTCCTGGACGGCGTAGATGGTGTCGTAGCCCATCACCCAGAGCACCGTGCCGGCGTAGAGCAGCACGGCCGGAACGGAGAGCGACCCCGTGACCGAGGCCCAGCCCATCAGCGCGCCCCAGGAGAAGGCGAGCCCGAGCACGGCCTGGGGCCACGAGGTGATCCGCTTCATGAAGGGATAGGCGAGGACGGGGACCATCGCGGCGAAGCCGAGCCCGATCACGAAGGGATCGAGAGACCGCAGGCCGAGGAGCACGCCGAGCCCCACGAGGCACTGCAGCGCCACGAAGGCCGCGGCGCCCGGAACCGTCACCTGGCCGGATGCCATGGGCCTGCTTCGCGTGCGTGCCACGCGCCTGTCGAGGTCGCGGTCGATCACGTCGTTATAGGTCGATCCGGCGCCGCGCATGGCGACGGAGCCGACGAGGAAGAGCGCGAGGAGAAAGGGGGACGGCAGCCCGCCGCCGGAGGCTTCGGTCGCCAGGGCTGTCGACCACCAGCAGGGCAGCAGCAGCAGCCACCAGCCTATGGGCCGGTCGATCCGGGCGAGGCGGAGATACGGTCGTGCGGGCGCCGGCGCCAGGCGGTCCACCCAATTGCCGGCCGGAGCATCCGGAACGGGAGCTCCGCCCAACCCCGCCGCATCGCTCACAGGGCGCCCTGCGGCACGCGCAGCGGACCGCCGAGGACGTCGCCTGTGCCGCCCCAGGGAGCCTGCTCGCGCGGCGCGTTCTGGCGGGCCTGACGTTCCATCTGGCGGAACTGGGCGGCCGCCTTGCAGGCCATGCCCCTGGCCTTTGTGACCTGCTCGTGCTGTGTCTTGATCGCTCCCAGCACGTTGTCGGGCACGTGGCACCAGGTGCCGTTGCGCTCGAGCTCCGGGATCAGCGAAGCACCGTTGGACACGATCTTCGAGTACACCGAGCAGTACACGTCCGGCTTCGACTTCTTGCCGAGCTTCTGCGCCTGCATCACGAGGCCGGCGCGTGTCTGCAGCGCCTTGCCGATCTTCATGCAGTCATTGTTCGCGTCCGAGGCCCCGGCAGCTGCGCCGGCGTCCTGGGCGGCGGCGGGAAGCGCCAGGGCCATGGCAGCAAGAGCGCCGAGCAGCATCGCGCGCAGGCGGACCGGGTTTCGCAACGCGGTTGCGGAAGGCGAGGCGACGCGCATATCGAAGCAGATCCTGCGTTGGTTCGAGCGGTTGAATAGCCTGTGGCTCGCCACAGGGCAATCCACCGGCGTGACATGCCCTTGAAACCCGGCGGAAATCCGGCTGCATTCGCGACAAATGCGCAGGGAGAGATGCGTTGCCCGACGTCGACCATGCCGCCCACCGCCTCCACGTCCCCGACGATCTCGCCGAAGGCACCGCGATCGAACTGGCTCGCGAGGCGTCGCACTATCTCGCGACGGTCCTCCGTCTCGGGGAAGGCGACCACGTCTTGGTCTTCAACGGGCGCGACGGGGAGTGGCAGGCGCAGATTTCCGGCGGAACGCGCAAGGCCTTGCGGGCCGTGGCGACGAAGCGCGTCCGTCAGCAGCCCGCTCCGGGTGACCTCCATCTCCTCTTCGCCCCGCTCAAGCACGCGCGCCTCGACTACCTCGTCCAGAAGGCGGTGGAGATGGGCGCCTCGGCGATCCGCCCGGTCCTGACGCGCTACACGCAGGTGAGCCGCGTCAATCTCGAGCGCATGCGGGCGAACGTCATCGAGGCTGCGGAGCAGTGCGGCATCCTGTCCGTGCCGCTGGTGGAGGAGGATATCCGGTTCGAAAGGGTCATGGAGGGCTGGGACACCGGGCGACGGATCGTCTTCTGCGACGAGGCGGCTCCCGTCGCCGATCCGCTCGCCGCGCTCGCCCGGCTCGGGCCCGGGCCGCTCGCTGTCCTCATCGGACCGGAGGGCGGCCTCGCCGCGCACGAGCGCGATATGCTGCTGGCCGCGCCCTTCGCCACGGCAATTGCGCTCGGACCACGGATCCTGCGGGCCGACACGGCCGCGGTCGCCGCGCTCGCGGTCGTCCAGGCGGTGCTGGGGGACTGGAAGGATTGAGCAGGCCGCGGCGCGTTTGCAGGGACGCGACTTTGCGCAACTGCATGCCTGCCG
>JAESFG010000583.1_pt1 | contig 15405 bp, 19 predicted proteins | sample 9269371 | NCBI WGS metagenome assembly JAESFG01 (sample SAMN14506227, study PRJNA617093) | algae metagenome | isolation source: Aetokthonos hydrillicola CCALA 1050 (B3-Florida) and co-occurring... | place: USA: South Carolina | collected 2013-01-01 | reverse complement strand
GGAGGCGCCGCTCCTCCTGACCGGTGCAGGTTCAGTGGCCGTAATTGAAGGGTGTCGCCGGCTTGAAGAATTGTGACACCTCGCCCGACAGGGTCTTGCCGTCGACCAACGGGACGGACTGATCGTTCAGGGTCAACTTGCGTGTCGCCGCGCCGGGGGAGAAATCGATGTTCTTGAGTTCGACCCACTGCAGATAAGGACTGAACGCGGATTCGAAGAAATAGACGAGGTTCTTGTGGTCGGCCATCGTACGCCACTGGGTGGAGGCGACGTTGGGCTGGCCGGGCGTGGTGATCCCGACCGGCACCGACACGCTGCGGATGACGCTGAGCGCGGTCGCCAGGGCTTCGTTGGGATCGTCCGGCTTCTTCACCGCTTCCATGTAGTAGCTGGCGCGCACGAAGCGGTCGGACGCCCGGTTCGTGCCGGGCAGGAAGGTCTGTCCGCCGACTTCCTGCCAGTAGCCGTTGAGGCCCAGCTGCTTGTCGAAGGTCGGCGAGTTCGTCATCACCTTGTACTGCTTGCCGTGGTGGATGATGAGCTTGCCTTCGAGATACTCGAAGATCGCCGAGTCCCCGGTGGGATCGGAAATCGAGAGGTGGGCGACGCCGGCCAGGCCGCCCGGAAGCTCCAGCGCGACGATATAGAACGGCTCCTTGCGCAGCGCCTCGACCGCCTCGGCGACGGTCGCGAAATTGTCGAGCGCGTATTGCACCCAGGCCGTCAGCGACATCGGTTTGCGGGGATCATTGGCGACGGGCTTGCCGTAGTCGGCTTCCGCCAGGTACAGGCCGTTTGCCGAGAGGCCCTTCTCGTTCATCCCGTCGATCGTGGCGATGTCCCAGCCCGAGACGGTGATGCTGCCGTACTTCGAGGTCCAGCTCATGGCGTCCGGCGCCTTGTCGCCGGTGCGGGCCATGCCGCGGGGATAGATCCACAGGTTGGACTTCTGGCTCCCCAGCCAGTCGTTGGACCGGGTTGTGATGACCATGCCGTCGGGTCCGACATAGAGGGCCCGGCTGCACGCCAGCGCCTCCTGCACGGGCAAGGTCAGAATGGGGAATGAGACAAAGGCGGCCATCAAGGACCTGAGGACTGGAGATTTCATCATGGGTTCCCTCCGCATGCGACTGATCTGACCCCGACCAGAAGGGACGACTGTCCGACATGGCTCGGGACGCCATGAGCTGCGGCATCCCCGACACCCGGACGAATTCGGCTGCAACCGCTGCCCGCTGCCTTGCCGAAAGCGGCCGCGCGACTTGCGATAGGTGGAGCGGATTGTATGCGACTGTAGGTCGTGAGATTGTCGCCCAGGTGACAATCTCCAGGCCCGACCCGCACGAGCGACAGATGGCTTCGACGATGCGCGCCCCGCCTGTTTCGCAACCTTCCGCGGGCGGTGGCCAATCATTTACCGCGCTGTTCGAACGGCGGGGATGGCTCGCCGAACAGCCGTCGCCCTTTCGAAAGGCGATCCTCGACATGGCGCGCCACCAAATGGTGGATCGTGGTCATAGGGTGTTCTCGATCGACGATCCGCCGGGCGGCATCTATGGCGTGATCTCCGGCGGGATCGGCGTCGAGGGCGCGGGCCCCTTCCACACCTTGCGCCTGGGCCACGTGCTGAGGACAGGCAGCTGGTTCGGACATGGGCCGATCCTGTCCGGCGGGCGCCGCCGCGTGCAGGGCATGCGGGCCTTGGAGGACAGCGCTCTGCTCTACGTGCCGCTGGCGCCGCTCCGCGCCCTCGTGAACACCGACCCCGTTGCGGCGCGCTGCGTCGGCAGCATGGCCGACGGAGGCTCGATCCTGGCGACCCGGGTGATCTCGGACCTGCTGATCCCCGAGGCGCCGCACCGGATCGCCTCTGTCCTGCTGCGCGTCACGGCCGCCGAGGACGGGGTGGAGCCGCTCCATCCCGACGGCTTCCTGATGACGCAGAGCGACCTCGGCGAAATGTCCAACGTGTCGCGGCCGCGCGTGAACCGCGCGCTGAGGGACTTCGTCAAGAACGGTTGGATTTCCCAGAAGTACCAGCGCATCAGGGTTCTCGATGCAACTGCCCTGCGAGAATTCTCGGCGATGAAGGCGTGACCCTCTCTGGCCCGAACCAAGCGCCATGATTGCCCGGGCGGTATCCAGTCGGCTTCATCGAGGGGCAGGCAGAGCACGGGTCGACCGCCCTGGGCGCAGGCGGCAGCCTTGGAGACCAACCGTCCGCCTCGGATGACGACCACGGCCATCCGGATCCCGAAAGGCGAGAGTGGTGCGCCTCGAAGCTCCTGAAACCGATCTGGAAAAAGCCGAGTTCGTGGTGCTGCCGGAGAGGATTGAACTCTCGACCTCTCCCTTACCAAAGGTGCTTCTAGGCCGGAACGAAGCGGCGTGGAGAGGAAGCGCGAGCGGCAATCTTCAGCGCCAACAGGCATTTGCGTGCTGTCAGGTAGGAAGCAGGCGGAAATCCGTGCTCGTGCCTGTGCTACCATCGTGCTACCGTGGCAGCGTTTCAGCACGAGAGCACTCCCTGCCATGCCTTCCACCAAGCTCACCGAAACCGTCATCGAGAGGACCTCCCCTCCCCCGGGCAAGCCTGAAGTGATCCTGTGGGACACGGAGCTGTCCGGGTTCGGCATCCGCATCCGCGAGACCGCCCGCACCTATATCGTCGCTTACAGGCCAGCGGGCGCCGGCCGGTCCGCGAACACTCGCAAGGTGAAGGTCGGGCCCTATGCGGCCTTCCAGACCGTCCAGCACGCGCGCCGGGCTGCGCAGGCCATCCTTGGGCGGGTGGCGTCAGGGGCCGATCCGGCCGCCGAGCGCGCCGAGGACAAGCGCAAGGCGAAGGCGCGTCTCTCGGACGTCCTGGACGCCTATGACCGCGACCTGCAGCGGCGAAGATACGTGAACCGGAAGGTGGTCATGGCCGGCCTGAAGGCGCGGCTCGCTGGCCACCTCCACCAGGACATCAACGACGTGAGCGGCGCCGACCTCGCCGGCATCATCGAGAAGCTCGAAGACGCCGGACGGGCCGGCGCTGCCCAGGACTTCCGGTCGCGCGCACGGGCGTTCTTCGCCTTCGCCGTCACGAAGGCCAAGGTTGCGGCGGCCAACCCGCTTGCCGGCTACCGGAGGGAGCAGGCGACGCGCGCCGACAAAGTGGCCAAGGCAGAGCACGGGCGCGCGCTCACCGACGCCGAGCTCGTGAAGGTCTGGCAGGCCGCCGACCCCGCCACGACGTTCGGCCGCCTGGTCCGCTTTCTCGCTGCCACCGGCTGCCGCCGCGGCGAGGCGGCGGGACTGCTGCGCTCGATGGTGAAGGGCAACGAGATCCACCTGCCTCCGGCCTTCACGAAGCAGGGCCGTGGCCACATCGTGCCCGTCACGCCGATCGTGCGCGCCATCCTCGAGGCCTGTCCGGTCGACGCGCGGACGCCCGATCTGGTCTTCGCGTCGCCGCGCTCCGGCGGGCCGGTGAAGGGCTGGACGCAGCTCGTGGCCAAGCTGTGCGAGAAGTCAGGCGTGGAGTTCGAGCTCCACGATCTCCGGCGCACCTTCCGCACCGGCCTGTCACGCCTCGGCGTCGACAGCGAGACCGCCGAGCTGGCCCTTGGCCACGCGCGCACCGACCTCGAAGCCGTCTACAACCGGGATGAGATGCGCGAAAATATTCGCGCCGGATTTTCCAAGTGGGAGCAGCATTTAGCGGCTCTGATGCAGCAAAATTGATGCACGCACTTTGCGTCTTCTTCAGACTTCCTGTTGACAACAGGTCTTTCGGCTGTCTTCATGGCGGCATATAAGCACTGACGCAGTTTACGTAGCTCATGAACGCTCGCCACGATGCGGGTGTGCGCGCTACGTGCCGCCTCCCGCACAAGCCGGAGGATCCTGTGTCTCACAACTCTCAGCTCATCGACCTCGCGGGACTGCCCGATGACGCGTTGGTGCCACGCAAAGACGTGGCCGCGCTCCTCGGGGTCACACCCCGGACCCTCTACAACTGGCGCCGCGAAGGCCGCGGCCCCGCCGCCATCGCCGTCGAAGGGGTCGTGCGTTACCGCGCCGGCACCCTGCGCAAGCTCATCCGCGAAGGAGCGGCGGCATGAGCACCGCACCGTCAGAGAACGCCCTGGAACAGCGGGCGCGCCGTGCTGCGAAGCGCGCCGGCTACGAAGCCCACAAGACGCGCTCGCACGCTGGCACCGAGTTCAACCGCGGGCGGTTCGCCATCTTCGACCCCGTGGAGCGCTGCGTCGTGGCGGGACCACGCTTCGAGATGACGGCCGAACAGGTCATCGAATGGGCGGCGATGCCGCGTGCCCGCCTCACGGCCGCGCAGGCAAGGGCCTGGCTCTTCGACGCGGTCGTGAATGCCGACTAGGCCAGAAAAGGCGAAGCCCGCCGGTGCGGTGCCGGCGGGCCTCAATTTGGATAACGAAAGGATTGCTACTGTGCATGCATCTACATCAAAACGCGGCCGCGTGGAAGAGTTTTCCGTCGTGTCCGCCGCCGAACTCGACACCAGTCTGCGGGCCGGCCTCTCCGTGCTCGACCGCCTGGACAACCCCACGCCCGTGACAGTGCGGGTGCAATGGGACAAGCCCGGGCATGCCCTTGCGACGGTGTCCCGCCGCATCGACGACTGCACCGTGAAGACCGAGCGGTGGCTCTCGCCGCACGGCTTCTGGGATCCCCGCCCGCACGGCGCGAAGCGCGCTGCGGCGGCTGCAGCCCTGCCGATCCTCACGTCCCCCGCGACGGCCCTTGCGGCCGGGTGGCGGCGCATCGACGGCGAGCCCGTCGAGGTCTGACTCCCTAGTGGCTGGACCTGCGAAAGGACCAGGTCCAGCCGATGCCGCGGGAGATCTGCAAAGCCTCCCGCGGCCTCTCTCCCCTCAACTTCGCGGTGGAACGGGGTCGGCCTCGTCAGAGTGCAGCCGGCAACCCTCAGGCCCCACGAGCTCAGCGAAAGGAGGCCATGATGGCCACGAACGCTGCGCCCGAGATGGGCGCCTCTAAGTTTCACATCCTCAAGGCCGCCGGCATCGCGGCTATTCCAGTCGCCCCGGCCGGCAAGATACCTGTCGTGTCCGGCTGGACCCGTTGGGCCACGGGCAAGGCCATACCCGATGATCCTTCGCTCGATGTATGGGCTGCCAGTCCGGAGCTCGGCGTGGGGATCCCCACGGGCGTCATTGTCGGCGTCGATATTGACGTGCTCGACGAAGATACCGCGCCCCTCGTGAAGTCGCTGGCCGCAAGCATCTTGGGTGAAACGCCCTTCCGTCGGATCGGCCGCGCCCCCAAGGAGCTCCTCGTCTACCGCACGGACACGCCCCGCACGAAGGCCGGGAGTGCCGCCTTCGAGATCAAAGGATCGAAGTGCCAGGTTGAGATCCTCGGCGATGGACAGCAATTCGTCGCGCACGGAATCCACCCCGACACCGGGAACCCCTATACGTGGCCGGCCCGCGATATCGTCGGCGCGCAGCTCGACGAAATCCCGACGGTGACAGCAGCGCAGCTCGACAGGTTCATCTCGCAGGCCGAAGGGCTCTTCCGAGACAACAAGGGGATACTTGTTGCGAACGGGAAGGCGGCGGGGCAGGTGACGGAGCGCTCTCCGGTCCGCGTGCCGCCCGAGGGGTGGGACGACAGCCCCGAGCACCTCGCCTATGTGCGGGATCTGCTCGCCAGGCAGCCAACTGCTGTAGAGGGGGCGGGCGGGGATCTCGCAACCTTCCGCGCCGGCTGTGTTCCCTACGACTACGGGGTATCGCAAGGGGCAGCCCTTACCCTCATGACCGAACCCGGCGGTTGGAATGCCAGGTGCTCGCCACAGTGGGACTTGGCGGACCTGCAGAAGAAGATCGCGAACGCCTATGAGTACGCGACCGGCGAAGCTGGCGCCAAGCATCCGCGTAGGCAGTTCGGCGGTGTGGATGTGCCGGCCGCCAACGAGAACGCGGAGACCCCCGCCGCCGCGGGGCGGCCCCCCTTGCAGCAGCATTCGAGTGCCGCGGCGGACATCGTTCCCCGGATGCTCATCAAGGGGCTGATCCCGCGCGCCGGCGTCGGCCTCCTCGCCGGACAGAGCAGGGCCGGCAAGACGTTCCTTGCGCTGGACGCGATGCGGGCCGTCGTCACCGGCGGCGAGTTCTTCGGCCACCGGGTGCGCGAGAGGGCCGGCGTGCTGTACCTCGCAGCCGAGGGTTCCGGCACCATCCCCGCCCGCGTCGAGGCGGTCCGGCTGAAGCGCCTGGGCGGTATGGCGGCCGAAGACATCCCCTTCCTGTGGGGCCCGATCGCGTCATCGGCAGACATAGCGCCATACGTCGCCGAGGCCGCCGCATCGTTCCCGCAGAAGTTCGGGCTGCGGCTCGGCCTCGTCATCGTCGACACCGTCCCGGCCGCCTACCTCATCGACGATGCGCAGAGCTCCGCGCAGGCCACGAAGGTGATGAAGCACCTCGAAACCGTCGCGCTGGCGCACAACACGTTCGCCCTGGGCATCACGCATTTCGGCAAGGATGCATCGAAGGGCGTGCGCGACTCGACGGCGTGGACGGGGAGCGCGGACATCGTTCTCGCCGCTACGGCGGACATCTCGGAAACCACGGGGTCGGTGAAGAACAGGAAGCTCGCACTGACGAAGACCCGTGGCGGCAGGATGGGACCGATCGGCGGCTTCAATTTCGAGGACGTCGTGATCGGCACGGACGAGGACGGCGAGGTCGTCTCGGTCCCCGTGATAGCAGCGACCGTTCCTCGAGCGGAAAGAGCCACCGCCGCCCCCGTCGCGAGACCGGTGAAGTTGAAGCGGGTCGGCGAGGTCTATCGCGACAGTCTGCGCTACGCCCTCATGACCAAGGGGGAGGACGTGGAGATCCTCGGGATCAAGGTCCACGCCGTCGACCAGTACCAGGTGCAACGGGAGTTCGCCGCACGCTGGAACCCGGCGGACGCAGGCGATCCGGACGATTCGAACATGCGGGCTTGCCGGCGCGGACAGGAGGACTGCGAAGGGGCGCGCGTGTCGACCTGCCGAAAGGTCGGCAAGACGGTCTGGGTGTGGGAAATCGCGGCATAACACGCGGACAAACTTTGTCCGGAGGTTTGTCCGCGGCCTGTCCGGGCTGTTTGTCCGGACAGGCGTTTCGGACAAAAATCCGGACAAGTGATTTCGTTTGTTTTCAGTGACTTAGCAGTTGGACAAACCCCGGACAAAGCCAGTTGCGGACAAGGCGTCTTTTCCGGACAGACAAGTCCCGCCCCTAATAGGCGGGACGTTTGTCCAGACGGGGTGTCCGAGGAGAGAAGGAACCCGTGGTCATGACCGGCTATGATCCCGTCACGCCCCTGGCCCAGCGCCTCGCCGAGGAGACGAAGGGGATGGACAACAGGGAGGCCTGGCAGGCTATCAGGCGCGCCGTGTTCGCCGAGCTGCCCCACGAGATGCGCGGGATCGCGCTGCAGGCCGCATGGGCTTGGCGGCGTCACGGGATGCGCAAGCCCCGCGACTTCAGGTGGGATGCGAGGAGCCTCATCGCGAAGAACTGACGAGGGGTGTGGCGACCCGTGGTCCTGATTCCACCCGGCCGCTCACCCATGCTTGCGGGGTCGCGCGTGCGCGCGTAGCCCCGCCTTTCATAGTCGGAAGTCACACACCTTTGAGGGCCTCACCGCGCCCCAAGCGCCCGGTACACGCTGGCCCTGCCGATCCCGAGCTCCTTCGCAATGGCGGCCGGGCCCATGCCCTCCGCGCGCATCCTGCGGATGGCCTCGGCGTCTATCTTGGGCGGGCGGCCTTTGTAGACCCCTGCCCTCTTCGCCTTGGCGATGCCCTCGAGCTGGCGCTCCCGACGGATCGCCGTCTCGAACTCGGCGAAGACACCGAGCATCGACAGAAAGGCCTGTCCGGCCGCCGTGCCCGTGTCGATCGGCTGCTCCGTGGCCCGGAGCTCGACACCCTTGGCCTTCAGCTCGCGCACGATGTTGGAGAGGTCGGCAACGGAACGCGCGAGCCGATCGATGCGCGTGACCACCAGCACGTCGCCCTTGCGCGCGAAGTCCATAAGGAGGCGCAGCTCGGTCCTGCCCTCCCGCGTGGTCCCGCTGGCCTTCTCGGCGCGGATCTGCTCGCACCCTGCGGCCCGTAAGGCTGCTTCCTGAATCGCGGTGTCCTGGTCAGCCGAGCTGACGCGTGCGTACCCGTAAACGGCCATGGTCAAACCTCCTCAAAGTATCATTTGGCTCTAGACCCTCTCCGCATAGCGTCTCAGAAATCGCCAGTCAACCCATATGATACGCCCTCGGCGTCTCACGGCCGCGCTCCCGGTGGGTATACCCAAGCGAGACACGCACCGCGCCCATGAAGGCGACAGGCTTTCCGCAAGTTTAAATCTCATACTCTGGAAGCTTACCGCGTGGTCTTCTGTAGCACTGGCGCTACTGCACCCAGCATTCTTGCTACATACGCGGCGCGGCGAGTAGCAAAATTACTGTATAGACACGCCCCGATTCTTTGTACATGCTGCGCTCATTGCAGTGCCAATGGAGATTGCAGATGCTTTCCGACACCCTTGCAACCGTTCTCCTCGTCGAAGGTGCAGACCTGGACGACGAATTTGACTGCCTGCTTGCCATCGCTGGCCACGAACCCCGCCCGTGGAAGGCGCGCGACGTGGCAGGCGAGCTCGAAGCGGCGATCGCCAAGGCGCGCGTGCTGCGGGTGGCTGCTCCGGCCGCTACGGCGTCGCGCGGTCTCGGCGGCCGGCAGCACTGAGGAGGGCGGGATGTACGCTCTCGAAACCAACGGACCGGTCGTTGCGCACCGCATGCGCGCCGCAGGCCACGTGACCGGCTATTTCACTGTCGTGGCCTGCCATTATGACGGCTCCGATCGCACCTGGACGCACCGCACTCTCAAGGCAGCCTTCCGGCGCCTGGGCAGCGTCGTGAGCAGCGGCCGTGGCAAGCTGCACCGCCGCGACGTGTTCGCCGCTGCCATCGTCACTCCGGCCGGCAGCGTCATGAATTGGTGCGAGGCGCGCACGGAGCTCGGTCTCGACTTCGCCTAGCTGCACCCGCCACCACCCCTGGCCTCCCCTAAGCCCGTCACGCCTGCCCGGCGTGGCGGGCTTCTTCGTGTCCGCGTCATCGCGCCACACCCGCCGCCCCGCCCGCCCCCGGTGGCCAGATCGGCGTCGACCAGGGACCTCATCGCCGCGCTGGCGAATCGGCCGGAAGGGGAAGGGGGCTTCCTTTTGCGCGCGCATGGCGGTCGGTCCGGAAACGGACGCATCTATTTACCGAGGGGTCCCAAGACCCGCCGATTTTCTGCGCGGCGACCGCTCCCCTAGGCCGCGCCGAGTTTATACCGGCAGAGAGCCTCGTTTTCGCGGCGGCCGATACTGATATAGATCTACAAACCGTTATACCGATACTTCCATCTTCATTGCCAATGTGTTGCCAAAACCTATCAACTGATGTACATCTCCCAGCATGAACAAGCGCCCTCTCGTAATCCCCATCGACGACGACTTGCGCGACGCGCTCAGGCGCGTGGCCGCTGCGGAAGACAGGCCAGTCGCGTCACTGGCCCGAACATTGTTGCGCGACGCCCTCCGCCGGCGCGCCGCGACCAACCCTGACCTCGTTGCCCGGGAGGCAGCACATGCAGTCTGCGGCTGAACAGACACCCCCGGTGGCCGCCCCGGCTCCGGACCCCGTGCTCGCCGATCTCGACGCCAAGCTTGCCAACCTGACGAACAGGCGCGGCAAGCTCGCCAAAGCCCTGGCCGAAGCGAAGGCGCGGCAGCTTGCCGCTTCGATCGATGCGGCTGGTCTCCCCGACGAAGGCGAGCGCCGCGACGCCCGCAAAGGACATGCCGAGCTGCACGCCGATGTGTCGAAGTGGAACGCCGAGCTCGCGGCAAATGCCGAGGCCATGGAGCATCTCGAAGAGCTCCGCGCCCGGCGCGCCGCAGAGCTCGCCGCCGCCGAGGCCCAGCGCCAGCGCGACGCTGAGGAAGCGCTGGCACGTGAGAAGGCAGCCGCCCTGCTCGATGCGGCCGGCAAGTACGACGCCGCGATTGACGACGTGGCCAAAGCCCATGCCGCGCTGCGGGCGGCGGCCGGCGAGTTCTATCGGGCCCTGCCGTCCAGCGTGCCGCTCGACGACCGCACCGACGTGACCCTGGCCACCGCAGCGGCGCCTCTCGCCAACATGCTGAAAGCCCGCGCCGGCTATCGCGGCCTGGCAGGCCTGCACTCCGGCCTCGTCGACACCACCGGGCCCGCGCCCGGCATGCGCAACAGGCTCCTTCTCAGCCCAGCCGTGGCCCTCTTCGCCGATGGCGCCGAGCCTGACACGGCCGTCAGCCCCGCCCGGTCGGAGCGCATGCCGGACGTCCTGCCCGACGATCCGCCTCTGCCGGCCCCGGAGCCGAGGAAAGGCGTGGCCTGGAACATCGTCAGGCCCGAGTTCCTGCCCCGTGACGCCGACGCGGAGGACGCGGCATGAGTGATGGTCTCTTCTCCTCCGGGATCCCCTCCGAACCTGGCCTCGGCGCCTCCGCGCTTGCCGGCAACGCCGAGTACGGCGCCGCTCTTCACCGCGCCATGCACGAGCCCAACCCCATGGCGCGCGCTGCCGCCCTCGCGCATATGGAGCGCATCGCCTTGGGCCAGTCCGCGCCGTCTGCTGCGTCAGGCAGTGGCCAATACGGCGACCTGCTGAAGGCCGCGACCGAGGCTCCCACGCCTCAGGCCCGCGACCGCATCGTCTCGCAGATGGAAGCGCAGGCCCAGGCCGGCGCGCTCGATGCGCCCGCCCCCGCCGGTCCCCTGACAGGCTTCGAGCCGCCTGCAGGGGCGCACGAGTACCACACGCCGCCCGCGGTGGCTGCCGAGGTCAGAGGGCACGAGGAAGCATTCGGGGCGCTGAAGCAGGCTGCCGCCGAGGCCGGCGTGCCTCCCACGATGTGGTCCGGTGTCTCGACCGAAGTCGCGCGCCTCTCGGCCGCGATCGGCGGCGACCAAGCCACCTATGACGCTGCGGCGGTCGACGCCCGCAAGGCTCTCGACCGGATCCACGGATCCGGAGCCGCGCAGATCGCGCGCGACGCCCTGGCCTACATCGCCGCTCTGGAGCGGGCACAGCCGACCCTCGGACCTGCGCTCGACTACGTCGTGGTCAGCCCCCTCGGGCTGCAGCAGGCCGCCAGCCTGTGGCGTGCCGGCATCCGTCCCAACCCGAAAATCTGAGAAGGAGGCCAGCATGCCTATTCGCGAATGGAACGCCATCGTCGGGAACGACAAGCTTGGCCTGACCCGCAATACCACAGCCACGGCCGTAACCGGTGGCGCCACGACGCTCGGCGGATCAACTGCCGTGCGCGTCATCGTGGACGACGCAGTGGCCGGCATGTCGAAGCACGAGGCGCTGCGGATCCTCGAAGTCGTCGCGCAGCGCGTCACCGAAGACGCGTGGCCACCGGCGTGACCAGGTACTTCATCTCGACCGAGCCCGGCCGCCTCGCCGTCACCGACGGTGGCGCCGTGCACGTCTTCGTCGATGGCCGTTGGACAACCGGCTCGACGGCCGGCCTCGACGAGGTCGGTGAGCGTCACTTCCAGCACGTCGCCGCGCAGATGCCCGGCGCCTTTCCCCTTCCCGTGCACCCCGAGCCCGCGCGCCTGGGGGTGCAGGACGCCCGCCAATGGGCCAGTGGAGTTTGAGACATGGCAATCGACAACAACAGGTCCCTGACCATCTCGGCGCTGGACGCCTTCCCGATCACACCGAACGATGCGACGGACATCTCCGTGAGGACCCGCTGGATCCTGGTCTCGACGGCCGGGAACCTGAGGGTGACGTTGACGACGGGCCAGGTGGTCACCATCCCCGTCCCGGCCGGCGTCATCCCGCTCCGCGTCGACCGCGTGTGGTCCACCGGCACGACGGCCGCGGGCCTCGCCGGGCTGGTCTAGGATGCAGCACCTCCCCGCCGCCGCCCTCGACGACGCCGAGCGGCTTCCCGCGCGCCTCTTCGAAGAGCCCGTGCGCGGCCCTGAGATCGTGACCGTGTCGGACCACGGGCACCGCCTGATGCTGCGGCTCTCGGCTGGCGTGGGCGGCGTGCTCGACGGCTGGCGCTGCGATGCGCCCATGCCGGCCCTCCCCGAACCAGGCCAATGCCGGTGGCCAGACGGCTGCGGCGAGGGCCGCGCCTACCCCTCTTCCTATTGCCCGGCGCACCGCGCGCTGGCCTACCTCCCCCGTCTTCCGAAGGTGACAGCATGACCATTATCCAGATCACCGAGATCGGCCGCCGCGAGCTTCCCGACGCCGCGCCGACCACCATGACAGCCAACGCCCGGCAGTTCGGCAGTGGCATCGGAGACGCCCTCACGGGCGCCGGGGACGCGCTCGAAAAGGCAGCGCGCGTCTATGCGGCCGATCAGCGCCAAAGGCAGGACTACGACCTGCAGTCCGGTTTCACGGACTTCACGTCGCAGGAGCAGCAGCGCCTGACGGAATCGCTGCGCTCTGCCGATGGCTCCAACGCCTATGACTTCACCAAGGGGTTCATGGCCGCGCACGACAAGAGCGCACAGGCCTTCCTCGCCAAGGTGCCGGAGACGGAGCGGCCGAAGTGGCAGGCGCAGTTCGCCGAACTCCGCGCCACGCTCTCGCGCCAGGCCCTCCTCGGCGAGCTGAAGACCCGCGACAGCTACCAGCAGACCGACCTGGCCACGAAGTTCGACGCGCTGCAGTCGCAGATCGACGCCAATCCCGCGCTGAAGCCTCAGCTCACCGCCCAAGGCGAAAAGCTCATCGACGCCTCCAACCTTCCCGACGGAGTGAAGCAGGGGTTGAAAGAGGAATGGCGCGGCAAGGCGGCCGGCGCACAGGTCCGCGCCGCCATTCGCGACAACCCCGAGCAGGCCACGGCCGACCTCGGCGGCGAGACTGGCTATTTGCGCCGGCTGCGCACCCGCGAGAGCGCCGGCGACGACAATGCGCGCAACCCGGGCTCGACGGCGTCCGGCCGCTACCAGTTCCTCGACGGGACGTGGAAGGACGTGGTCAACAGCCCGGAAGGCAAGGCGGCCGGCCTGACCGTCGAGGGCAAGAACGATCCCGGGCAGCAGGAGATCGGCGTCCGGATCCTCACTGCGCAGAACTCGCAGGCCCTGACGAGCGCCGGCTTCGCACCGAACGAGAAGAACCTGTACCTGGCGCACTTCCTCGGCGCCGGCGGGGCCGTGACGTTCCTGCGGGCGATGCAGTCCAACCCCGACGCGATCGCCAGCCAATTGTTTCCCGATGCGGCCAGTGCCAACCGGATGCTGTTCCTCGACAAGGGCGGCGAGACGGGCCGCGGACAGCTCACGCTCGAGCAGGCGTATGGCAAGATCACCCAAGGCTTCGGCGATGGCGGGGTGCCGCTCCCGCGCGCCGGCGCCTATGCTGATCTGCCCTATACGGCCCGCCTGCAGGCCCGCTCGCAGGCCGAACAGGCCCTGCTGGCGCAGGAGCGCGAGGCCACGGGCACGCAGCAGAAGATCTACCAGCAGAGCTACAACACGCTCGCCGAGAGCCTCCGCGACGGGACGCAGAACGTCACGGCCGTCGACGCCGCGCGCCAGGCCGGGTGGCTCACCGACGGCGCCGACATCAAGCGCCTGTACGAGATGGCAGACGCCCGCGCCAAGGCCGATGCGGCCGCCCGGAGCTATGCGGCGATAAGCGCCGAGGGTGGCACGTCTCTCGACCCGACCAACCCGGAGCACAAGGCCATCGCCGATGCCGGCCTGCAGACCCTGGGCGGCACGCCAGAGGCGGCCGTCATGGTCTGGCAGAAGACGGGCATCCTGCCCGAGACGGGCGCCACTGCCCTGCGGGCTGGCCTCGGCAGTTCCGACCCGGACAAGGTGAAGGGCGCGCTCAACATCATGTCGAACATGCTCGGCATGTCGACGGCCCGCGACCCCTTCGCCGGGGTGAAGGACGCCGACGAGCTGCGCAAGGCGGCCGTCACCTTCGACCACCTCGTCAACGGCCGTGGCCTGTCGGCAGACGAGGCGACGCGCCGCATCATGGAGATGGGCCGGCCTGAATACCAGGCGAAGCTGAAGAACCTGGAGCTCGAGACCAAGGCCTTCCAGAAGGAGCTTTCCGAATCCGATCCTGTCTCCACCATCCTCGACGCGTTCGACCAGAACGGCATGCTGCCCGGCGGGAAGCCCGACCTGCCGTCCTTCCAGCGCGGGGCGATCCTCGCCGACTACCTGGAGATTGCCAGCGAGCGCTTCGCCGAGACCGGGGACGCCAAGGCGTCCAAGGCCTACGCCTTGTCCGAGCTCGGGAGGCTGTATGGCGTGAGCAACGGCGTGCTCATGAAGTACCCGCCGGAAGCCGTGATGCCGCCGCTCCTCTTGGCGCGAGGCGATCGCAGCCACGCCTACATCTACGACCAGGCCCGCGCCGACGTGAAGGCCGCGACGGGCATCGAGCCCACCAACGTGTACCTGGTCCCGCTGCCCGGCCGCCAGACCGCAGAGGCGTGGCGCCGCGGGTCTCCCGATACGCCCTATCAGCTCTACTACACATACAAGGATGTGAACGGGCAGGAGATCCTGGAGGTGGTCCGCTCCTTCCGGATGTCGGACGCCGAGGTCGTGCAGCGGATGGCGGATTCAGCCGATCGCGAGACCGGCGCCGTCCGGCTGCCGCGCTTCGAACAGTCGCTGCATGGGCGCGCCTGGGTCGTAGGCTTCGCGGACTGGCAGAAGAAGACCTGGAAGGCCACGGGCGAGCGGATGGACGCCTACCGCGAAGCCGAGCGCACAGGCAGGCTCAGCGACCAGTTGTGGGGCTTCTACGCCAGTGGCCAGGGGCGCAGGCCGCGCATCAACCCCGAGGACCAGCGCTAAGGACTCGACGGCGGCCGGCGGTGCGCCAGATTGGGCGGCATGCCCGAACAGCCGCCGCCCAAGCATCGCCCCTCCACGATCCCCTCCGACGCCGAGAAGCGTGCCCGTGACCTTGCAGCGGGCGTGCAGCGCCCGGCCGGCGACGACGACCCGCTGCGCATCGCCATGGACGCGCTGGCCAACATCAGCTTGCTCGCAGCCAATGCGTGGGGCTCGGACAGGGAGCGTGACGACGCGCTCCGGCGCATCAACGAGACGGCGATCGCCGCGATGGTGCAGATGCAGAGAAGGTAGGGGCAAATTCGACACAGTGTCGAATTTGCTAGCGTCGGAAATTACAACCGAGTTGGAATCTGCCCCCCTGCTATTGGAAGGCAAATCCCCAACCGTTGGGGGTTTGCCTTCCAGCGGGCCCGTGCTCCGGACCAAATCGGAAACTGATTCCGATTTGCCGCTTAG
>JAESFG010000582.1_pt1 | contig 15418 bp, 13 predicted proteins | sample 9269371 | NCBI WGS metagenome assembly JAESFG01 (sample SAMN14506227, study PRJNA617093) | algae metagenome | isolation source: Aetokthonos hydrillicola CCALA 1050 (B3-Florida) and co-occurring... | place: USA: South Carolina | collected 2013-01-01 | reverse complement strand
ACAATCTCCATGACCGCCGTTCGCTCGATGCAACGTGGGGAACCCTTTCAACAGGCCGGAGCTCGCAGATCAAGCAAACTCTGAGCCAGAAGCACCGCTGTCAGTCCATCGGTCGCCGTGAGGTCGGCACCGACGAGCGCGACCAGCTCCGGCCGTTCCATGAACAGGTGGCCGCCCACCATCACCCCGATGGACGGGTTCCTGGACGCGCGGCGCACGGCGCGGATCGCGGCGCCAAGCGCCTCGAGCCGCGTCTCGGAACTCAGGGAGAAGCCGATGATCCCGAAACGGCGCACGGCCACGAGACGGGCCGGGTCGAGCTCGGGATCGCTCGTGACGTCCCATCCGGCTGACCGGAAGAAAGATTCGACCATGGACAGGCCGAAAGTGTGCTGCTCGCCCGGCGCAGTCGCCAGGAGCACGTGCCGGTCGATCGTCGTGAGCGTCGGCGGGCTCAGGAGTTCGGGGCTGAGCTCGTGCAGGATGTTCTGCAGCCGCGCCAGGCCGGCCGTCACATCCATGAAGTCGCACATGTCCTCCTGCCAGAGCTCGCCGAGGCGGCGGGCGGCGGGAGCGAGCACGTCGAGGAAGAGAGCTTCGCGCGGCACGCCGGTCGCCAGAAGGCGTTCGACATGGGCATAGGCAGGCTCCCCGTCGGGCGCGAGGACGAGGCTGACGAAGTGATCGATGCCGCCTTCGCCTGCGCTGGCCGGGAGGGGCGAACCCTGCGGGCCGCGATGCGCGAGCATCAGTCTTGGAATGATTTCGTTCTCGATGATGGCGGCGAGCCTGGCGCGCGTCGAGTCGCTTGACACGTCCGCCTGCGACGCCGGCGCCCCTGAGTTGTGAAGCGCGGATGACGGTCGCTCGGGAGAACCCCGCCGGTCGGGTCCTCCGCCAATCTGCTCCTGCTGGTCCATTAGGAGCCCCTCCCAAAGTCGGGCGATTTCAGCAGCCTAGCGGGTCCGTACCTCCGTTGACCGGAACGTTTGTCGAATGCCCCGAGCACGCATCATAGGCCCAAGCGTGGCGCGTGAGTAGGAAAACTTGAGCGTCACGCACATACAGAAGTGCCGTCAAAAGAACGAGACGTCAAGTTTGATTGACACATGCGCCGGCGCGGCTCTAGCATCGCCGAAACGTCAATGCCGCCCGGACTGACAGGGCGCTCGGCGGGGGCACATTCGCGATGGCGGGTCGGGAGATGCAGAGGAGCGGACGGTCCCTCTACACGCCCGAGGAACGGGCGAGGCGGGACCGCTCGCCCTGGACGCTGGTCCAGGGTCTGCTCGCACCGCTGCAGTTCGCCGTCTTCCTCGTCAGCCTCGTGCTGGTCCTGCGTTTCCTGGTCACCGGGGAAGGCTGGACTGCCGCCACGCTCTCCATCGTGGCGAAGACCGGGCTGCTCTACACCATCATGATCACCGGCTCCATCTGGGAGAAGGACGTCTTCGGACGCTGGCTCTTCGCCCCTGCCTTCTTCTGGGAGGACGTCGTCAGCATGCTCGTGCTGGCGCTGCACACCGCCTATCTGGGGGCGCTGGTGTTCGGCTGGCTCGGGCCGCGGGCGCAGATGCTGCTCGCGCTCGCCGCCTATGCGAGCTACGTGATCAACGCCACCCAGTTCCTGCTGAAATTACGCGCGGCGCGGCTCGAATCGGCTGCCTCCCCGGCCGCTGCGCCAGCCCTGGGGGTCGCGCGATGAGTGCGGCCCCCATCGCTCCTCCCACCGGCGGCTGTGTCGGTGCCCCGGTCCTGCGCCAGCGCGGCCAACGCGAGGTGTTCTGCGGCCTGACCGGGATCGTCTGGCTGCACCGCAAGATCCAGGACGCTTTCTTCCTCGTCGTCGGCTCGCGCACCTGCGCCCATCTGGTTCAGTCGGCCGCCGGCGTCATGATCTTCGCCGAGCCCCGCTTTGCCACCGCGATCATGGAGGAGCGCGACCTCGCCGGCGTCTCCGACATGAACGAATCGCTGGACGAGGTGGTGAACCAGCTTCTCGCGCGCAGGCCCGAGATAAGGCTGCTCTTCCTCGTCGGGTCCTGCCCCTCCGAGGTGATCAAGTTCGACCTCGGGCGCGCCGCGCAGCGCCTGTCCGCCATGCACTCTCCCCAGGTGCGGGTGCTCCACTATTCCGGCAGCGGCATCGAGACCACCTTCACCCAGGGCGAGGACTCCTGTCTCGCCGCCCTCGTCCCGACGCTTCCGGAGGATCGCACGGCAGAACCGTCCCTGCTGGTGGCCGGCGCGCTGGCGGACGTGGTCGAGGACCAGTTCGCCCGGACCTTCGCCGAGCTCGGCATCGGCCCGGTCCGTTTCCTGCCGATGCGCCGAGCAGGCGACCTGCCCCCGGTGGGTCCCCGGACGCGCCTGCTTCTGGCCCAGCCCTTCCTGACAGAAACTGCGCGGTCCCTGGAGGAACGCGGCGTGGCCCGCATTCCCGCGCCCTTCCCGCTTGGGGTCGAGGGTACGACGGCGTGGCTCAGGGCCGCCGCCGATTCGTTCGGCGTTCCCGCGTCCCGCTTCACCACCGCGACTGCGGCCGGGATCGAGCGGGGCCGGCGGGCGCTCGAGCGCCATGCCGAGACCCTGGCGAGCCGTCGCGTCTTTTTCTTCCCCGATTCGCAGCTGGAGCTGCCGCTCGCCCGCTTCCTGTCCCGGGAGATGGGCATGGAGCCGGTCGAGGTCGGGACGCCCTACCTCAACCAGGCGCAGATGGCGCCCGAGCTCGCGCTCCTGCCGCCGGGCACGCTGGTCAGCGAGGGGCAGGACGTCGAGCGCCAGCTCGACCGCTGCCGGGATGCCGCGCCTGATCTCGTCGTCTGCGGCCTGGGGCTCGCCAATCCGCTTGAGGCCGAGGGCCTCACGACCAAGTGGTCGATCGAGCTGCTCTTCACGCCGATCCAGGGATACGACCAGGCCGGCGACCTCGCTGACCTCTTCGCGCGGCCGCTGGTACGGCGCGCAAGGCTGGAGGTCTGAGCGATGAAGCTGACGCTCTGGACCTACGAGGGACCGCCCCACATCGGCGCCATGCGGGTCGCCACCGCCATGGAAGGGCTGCACTACGTGCTGCATGCTCCACAGGGCGACACCTACGCCGACCTGCTGTTCACGATGATCGAGCGCCGGCCCGAGCGCCCGCCCGTCACCTACACGACCTTCCAGGCGCGCGATCTCGGCGGCGACACCGCCGAGCTGTTCAAGACCGCCGCCCGCGACGCCTACGAGCGCTTTCGCCCGCAGGCGATGATCGTCGGCGCGTCCTGCACCGCCGAGTTGCTGCAGGATGATCCGGGTGGCCTCGCCTCGGCGCTCGACCTGCCGATCCCTGTGATCCCGCTGGAACTCCCGGCCTACCAGCGCAAGGAGAACTGGGGCGCGGCGGAGACCTTCTACCGCCTCGTGCGCGGGCTCTCTCCGGCCCCTGGATCGGTACCGGCGCGCCGACAGGCCGGCCGGCCCAGCTGCAACATTCTCGGCCCCGCGGCACTCGGGTTCCGCCACCGTGACGATGTCACCGAGGTGACGCGGTTGCTGGCAAGGCTCGGCATCGATGTCCACGTCGTCGCGCCGATGGGCGCGACGCCCGGCGACATCGCCGTGCTGCACGAGGCCGATTTCAACGTCGTCCTCTATCCGGAGGTCGCCGGGCTCGCGGCGCAATGGCTCTCCCGCAGCTTCGGCCAGCAGGCGACGACGGCGGTGCCGATCGGCGTCGGCGCGACTCGCGACTTCGTCGTCGAGGTGGCGCGGCTGGCGGGGGTCGATCCCTCCCCGGCCCTGTCGGGCGCCCCTTCCCGGCTGCCGTGGTACTCGCGCTCGGTCGACTCGACCTATCTCACTGGCAAGCGCGTCTTCGTCTTCGGCGACGCGACCCACGCCGTCGCCGCGGCGAGGATCGCCTCCGAAGAGATGGGCTTTTCCGTCTGCGGCATCGGCACCTACAGCCGCGAATTCGCGCGCGAGGTGAGGGCCGCCGCAGAGCGGCACGGCGTCGACGCGCTGATCACAGACGATTACCTCGAAGTCGAGGCGAAGGTGGCGGAGCTGCAGCCCGAGCTCGTGCTGGGAACGCAGATGGAGCGGCACATCGCCAAGCGGCTGGGCATCGCCTGCGCCGTCATCTCCGCGCCGGTGCATGTGCAGGATTTCCCGGCCCGCTACTCGCCCCAGATGGGGTTCGAGGGCGCCAACGTCATTTTCGACAGCTGGATCCACCCACTGATGATGGGGCTGGAGGAGCATCTGCTCGGCATGTTCCGCGGCGACTCCGAATTCCACGACGAGGCCGCGCCGTCCCATCTCGGCCACGCCGCGACTCGCCCCGTCCCCGCTGCCGAGCCGGCCATGGCCGCCGCGGTGGCGCAGGCAGAGGTTGCCGTCGCCGAAGCACCCTCCCCCGGCACCCCCGGCTGGGCGGCCGATGCAGAAAAGGAGCTGAGAAAGATCCCGTTCTTCGTGCGCGGAAAGGCGCGCCGCAACACCGAGACCTTCGCCCGCGACCGCGGGCTGTCACTCATCACCGTCGAGACCCTCTACGATGCAAAAGCGCACTTCGGCCGCTGACGTCACGCCGGTCCGCTTCGTCATCGTGACGATGGACACCCATCTCGCGAGCGCCGCCGAGCGCGCGCGCCTGGCACTGATGGCCGAGCTGCCGGGTCTCTCGATCGTGCTGCATGCCGCGTCCGAATGGGCGGACGATCCGGCTGCGCTGGAGCGCTGCCTCGCCGACATCGCGTCGGGCGACGTCGTGATCGCGACCATGCTCTTCATGGAGGAGCACTTCGCCCCGGTCTTCGAGGCACTGAAGGCGCGCCGCGAAAGCTGCGACGCGCTCGTCTGCGCCATGTCGGCCGCGGAAGTGGTGAAGCTCACCCGGATCGGAAAGTTCGACATGGGCGCCCCGCAGAGCGGCGCCCTGGCGCTGCTGCGCAAGCTGAAGGGCAAGAGGGAGCAGAGTGCGGAATCCGGCGCAAGGCAGCTCAGGATGCTGCGCCGCCTGCCGCAGATCCTGCGCTTCATCCCCGGCACGGCGCAGGACGTGCGCGCCTACTTCCTGACGCTGCAGTACTGGCTGGCGGGCTCGGACGAGAACATCGCCAACATGGTCCGCATGCTGGTCGAGCGTTACGCGGATGGCCCCAGGCGTCCGTTGCGCGGCGCGCTGAAGGCGGCCGCCCCGATCTGCTACCCCGAGGTCGGCGTCTACCATCCCCGCATGAAGGGCCGCATCGGCGCCCGCGCCGACCTGGTGCCCGGCACGGGCGAGCGCGGCACGGTCGGGCTCCTCGTCATGCGGTCCTACGTGCTCGCCGGCAATGGCGCTCACTACGACGGCGTCATCGCGGCGCTGGAGGCCCGGGGCCTGCGGGTGATCCCGGCCTTCGCCGCAGGGCTCGACGCACGCCCCGCCGTCGAGGCCTTCTTCATGAAGGACGGGGTCGCCACCATCGACGCCCTCGTGTCGCTGACCGGCTTCTCCCTCGTTGGCGGCCCGGCCTACAACGATTCCCGCGCCGCCGAGGAGATCTTGGCGCGCCTCGACGTTCCCTATGTCGCCGCCCAGCCGCTCGAACTGCAGAGCCTGGAGCAGTGGCAAAGCGCAGATCGAGGGCTGTCGCCGGTCGAGTCCACCATCATGGTGGCGATCCCGGAGCTCGACGGCGCCACGGGTCCCATCGTGTTCGGCGGCCGCTCCGTCGATGCACCCGCCGGGAGCCAGCGCGACATGCGCTGCCACGACGAGCGCGCCGACATGCTCGCGGCGCGCGTCGCCAGGCTGGTCGGACTGCGCCGCAAGGCGCTGGCGGAGCGCAAGGTCGCGATCGTCCTGTTCAACTTCCCGCCGAACGCCGGGAATGTCGGCACCGCGGCCTACCTCTCCGTTTTCGCTTCGCTCTTCAATACGTTGCGCGGACTGAAGAACGCCGGTTACGCGGTGGAGGTCCCGGCCTCGGTCGACGCGCTGCGCGACAAGCTGCTCGGTGGCAACGCCCAGCGCTACGGCGCGGCGGCGAACGTGCATGTCCGCATCCCAGCCGACGACCATGTCCGCCGCGAGCGCTATCTCAGGGAAATCGAGGCGCAGTGGGGCCCGGCCCCGGGCCGCCAGCAGAGCGACGGCTCCTCGCTCTTCGTTCTGGGCGAGCGCTTCGGCAACGCCTTCGTCGGCCTGCAGCCCGCCTTCGGATACGAGGGCGACCCGATGCGCCTGCTCTTCGAGAAGGGCTTCGCGCCGACGCATGCCTTCTCCGCCTTCTACCGCTGGGTGCGTGAGGACTTCGGAGCCGACGCCGTCCTCCACTTCGGCACGCACGGCGCACTGGAGTTCATGCCGGGCAAGCAGACGGGCCTGTCCTCGGCCTGCTGGCCGGACCGGATGATCCGCGACCTGCCCAATATCTATCTCTACGCCGCCAACAACCCGTCGGAGGGGGCTCTCGCCAAGCGGCGCGCCGCCGCCACGCTGGTGAGCTACCTGACGCCGCCGGTGACGCGCGCCGGGCTTTACCGCGGCCTCCTCGATGTCAAGGCCTCGCTGGAGCGCTGGCGCGGGCTGGACGTCGAGTCCTGCGCGGAGGCTTCGTCCCTGGCGGAGCTCATCCAGACGCAGGCTGCGGCCGTGGACCTCGCCCCGGCCGAGCCGGCCTGGGGCGAGACGGCGCCGGCCGAGATCGCCCGCCTGGGGGACAAGATCCTCGAGCTCGAATACGCGCTGATCCCGCACGGCCTGCACGTGATGGGCGAGCCCGCCTCGCAGGCCGAGCGCGCCGACCTGCTGCAGTCCGTCGCAAGTTCCTCGCACGGGCTCGACCTGCCGATCGAGGCCGCGCAGGCTCTCGCCGCCGGTGCCACGCCGGAGGCGGTGCTCGCCATGCTTCCCGCCTCGGCCGAGGGCAATCCCGCTGACATCCTCACCGCGCTGAAGGCACTGCGCGAGACGGGGACGCTGCTCGCGCAGGACCACGAGCTTCCCGCCGTTCTGCGCGCGCTGGAGGGCCGCTTCATCCGGCCGGCCCCGGGCGGCGACCTGCTGCGCACGCCCGCCATCCTGCCGACGGGGCGCAACATCCACGGCTTCGACCCGTTCCGCATTCCCAGCGCCTATGCCGTGGCGGATGGCGCCAGGCAGGCCGAGCGCCTCGTGGCACGCCACATGGCAGACGGCCAGACGCTGCCGGAGTCGGTCGCAATCGTCCTGTGGGGCACGGACAATCTGAAGAGCGAGGGCGGCCCCATCGCCCAGGCGCTCGCCCTCCTGGGCGCCCGGCCGCGTTTCGACTCCTATGGCCGTCTTGCCGGCGCCGCGCTCGTCCCGCTCGCCGAGCTCGGCCGCCCGCGCATCGACGTGGTGGTGACGCTCTCCGGCATCTTCCGCGACCTGCTCCCGCTGCAGACCAAGCTGCTCGCCGAGGCCTGCTGGCTTGCGGCCTCGGCCGACGAGCCGGTCGAGCAGAACTTCGTGCGCAAGCACGCCCTCGCCTATCGGGACCGCCACGGCTGCGACCTCGAGACGGCCGCCCTGCGCGTCTTCGGCAATGCCGACGGAGCCTACGGCTCCAACGTCAACCATCTCGTCGAGAACGGCGGCTGGGACGACGGCGACGAGCTCGCCGAGACCTATACCCGCCGCAAGAGCTTCGCCTATGGCCGCTCGGGAAAGCCGGTGCAGCAGGCTGCCCTCCTCCAGAGCGCCCTGGCCGACGTTGACCTGGCCTACCAGAACCTCGACTCCATCGAGCTCGGCGTCACCACGGTCGACCAGTATTTCGACACGCTGGGCGGCATCAGCCGGGCGGTGAGCCGCGCCAAGGGCGGGGCGGCCCCGGCCGTCTACATCGGCGACCAGACACGCGGCGAAGGCGTCGTGCGGACGCTGTCCGAGCAGGTCGCGCTGGAGACCCGCACCCGCATGCTCAACCCGAAATGGTACGAGGGCATGCTGAACCACGGCTATGAGGGCGTGCGCCAGATCGAGGAGCACGTCCGCAACACCATGGGCTGGTCGGCGACGACCGGCCAGGTGCAGCCCTGGGTCTACCAGCAGCTCACCCAGACCTATGTGCTGGACGCCGCCATGCGCGAGCGTCTCGCCACCCTCAATCCGACGGCGTCCGCCAAGGTGGCCAACCGGCTCATCGAGGCGCATGCGCGCGGCTACTGGTCCCCCGACGAAGCGGTTCTCGACGCCCTGCATCGGGCCGGCGAAGAGCTGGAAGACCGGCTCGAAGGCATCACTGCGGAGGCAGCGGCATGAATCTCGCGATCCGGAAACCTGTAAACCGGCCGGAAGGCAGCATGCAGGTCGAGCTCGACCCGAACGTCAAGATCGGGACGGCCAAGGTCTTCGCGGTCTATGGCAAGGGCGGCATCGGGAAGAGCACGACCTCGTCGAACCTCTCCGTCGCCTTCTCGAAGCTCGGCAAGCGCGTGCTACAGATCGGCTGCGATCCCAAGCACGATTCAACCTTCACGCTGACCAAGCGGCTCGTCCCGACCGTCATCGATGCGCTGGAGGCCGTGCAGTTCCACTCCGAGGAGCTGCGCACCGAGGACTTCGTGGTCGAGGGCTACAACGGCGTCATGTGCGTGGAGGCGGGTGGGCCGCCGGCCGGCACGGGCTGCGGTGGCTATGTCGTCGGCCAGACGGTGAAGCTCCTCAAGGAGCATCACCTGCTCGACGACACCGACGTCGTCATCTTCGACGTGCTCGGCGACGTGGTGTGCGGCGGCTTTGCCTCGCCCCTCCAGCACGCCGACCGCGGCCTCATCGTCACGGCCAACGATTTCGATTCGATCTTCGCGATGAACCGGATCGTCGCGGCGATCCACACCAAGTCGAAGAACTACGATGTTCGGCTGGGCGGCGTCATCGCCAACCGCAGCGCGGGCACCGACCAGATCGACCGGTTCAACGAGGCGGTCGGCCTGCAGCGCCTCGCCCACTTCCCCGATCTCGACGTGGTCCGCCGCAGCCGCCTGAAGAAGGCGACGCTCTTCGAGATGGAGACCTCGCCGGAGCTCGAGGCCGTGAAGGCCGAGTACATGCAGCTGGCGGAGCGGCTGTGGGCCGGCGTCGACGAACTCGACGCCAAGCCCATGAAGGACCGCGACCTGTTCGAATTCCTGGGGTTCGACTGATGCCCACGATCACCTATGACCGCCGCAAGGGGCAGCTGGAGACCTACTTCGACCGTACCGCGGCCGAGGCCTGGTCCCGCCTGACCTCCGACGCGCCGGTCAGCGGCATCCGCGCGACGGTGCGCGCCGGGCGCGACCGGATGCGCGCAACACTGCTCGGCTGGCTGCCGGAGGACCTGTCGGGCCGGCGCATTCTCGACGCCGGCTGCGGCACGGGCGCACTGGCCGTCGAGGCGGCGCGGCGCGGGGCCGAGGTGGTGGCCATCGACATCTCTCCCACGCTGGTCGGCCTCGCCCAGGAGCGCACGCCGCCCGAACTCGCGGGCCGCCTGCACTTCCGGGTCGGCGACATGCTGGACGAGACGCTGGGGCGCTTCGACCACGTCGTGGCGATGGACTCGCTGATCCACTACGCCAGCCGCGACGTGACCAAGGCGGTGGCCCGCATGGCCGCGCGCACCGACCGCTCGATCCTCTTCACCTTCGCGCCGCGCACCACGCTGCTCACCGTCATGCACACGGTCGGCAAGGCCTTCCCGCGCAGCGACCGCGCCCCCGCGATCGTCCCCGTGACCGAGGGCGGCCTGCGCCGTCTCGTCGCCGCCGAGCCGGGCCTGTCAGGCTGGCAGGTGGGCCGGACCGAGCGCATCGCGAGCGGTTTCTACACCTCCCAGGCCCTGGAGGTGACAAAGCCATGAATGCGCTGAAGTCAGCCAGCATCCAGGCCCTCAAGACGCTGGGGCCCTCCTTCCTGCCCTTCGCCGATGCGGCGACGCCGGAACTGCCGATGGGCCGCCTCCTGCGCCTGTCGCTGTTCCAGGTGACGGTGGGCATGGCGGCGGTGCTGCTGATCGGAACGCTGAACCGCGTGATGATCGTCGAGCTTGGCGTGAAGGCCTGGCTCGTGGCGGTAATGGTGTCGCTGCCCCTTCTCTTCGCCCCCGCCCGCGCCATCATCGGCCACCGGTCCGACACCTACCGGTCGTTCCTCGGCTGGCGGCGCGTTCCGTTCATCTGGTTCGGCACGATGCTGCAGTTCGGCGGACTGGCGATCATGCCGTTCGCGCTGATCCTGCTCTCCGGCGACACGACCGGTCCGTGGTGGATCGGCCACGTCGGCGCGGCGCTCGCCTTCCTGCTCGTCGGCGCCGGCCTGCACACGGTCCAGACCATCGGCCTCGCCCTGGCGACCGACCTGGCGCCAGCCCAGGCGCGGCCGAAGGTCGTGGCGCTGCTCTGCGTCATGCTTCTGGTGGGCATGATGGTGAGCGCGGTGGTCTACGGCGCGCTGCTCGCCAATTTCAGCCAGCTGCGGCTCATCCAGGTGATCCAGGGCTCGGCGGTTCTTACCATCCTGATCAACCTCGTCGCGCTGTGGAAGCAGGAGGCCCGCGACCCGGAGCGCACGCGCCACGATGTGAGGCGCGAGGACTTCCGCACGGCATGGCGCGGCTTCCTGGCCGGGGGCAAGGCCAGCCGCAGGCTGGTCGCGACAGGCATCGGCACCGTCGCCTTCAGCATGCAGGACATCCTGCTGGAGCCCTATGGCGGTCAGATCCTGAAGCTTTCGGTAGGATCCACGACCGCGCTCACGGGCGCGCTCGCCACGGGCGGCGTCTGCGGCCTGCTGCTTGCCGCGCGCAAGCTGGGGCGGGGCGCCGACCCGCACCGCGTCGCGGCCACGGGCGTCCTTGCCGGGATTCTCGCCTTCTCGGCCGTGATCTTTGCCGGCTTGCTGCAGATGGGCTGGCTCTTCGGTGCGGGCGTCGCGCTGATCGGCTTCGGCGCCGGCCTGTTCGGCCACGGCACGCTGACGGCGACGATGGCCGCAGCGCGTGACGGTTCGGACGCCGGGCTGGCGCTGGGAGCCTGGGGTGCAGTGCAGGCCACGGCAGCCGGCCTGGCCATTGCCGCGGGTGGAATTCTGCGCGACGGGGTCGCCATATGGGCCTCGACCGGAGCGCTCGGCGAGGTCATGGCCGAACCGGCCTCTCCCTACACCTTCGTGTACCACCTCGAGATCCTGCTGCTCTTCGCGACGCTCGTGGCCCTGGGACCTCTCGTCGCGCGCAGGGTCCGTGGCGCAACCGGATCATCCTCGAATTCAACCCAGCTCGGCCGACTGGCCGTGTCCAACTGACCTTCGGAGGTCATCATGCCCAGGGGCGCACTCACCGAATATCTGGACGTGGCGCAGGTCACGCTCTACGCGTTCTGGATCTTCTTCGCCGGCCTCATTTTCTACATCCGCCGCGAGGATCGCCGCGAGGGCTACCCTCTCGAGAACGACAAGACCGGCGAGCTGGGCTGGGTCGGCTTCCCGTTCATCCCCGAGCCCAAGACCTTCATCCTCCCGCAGGGCCTCGGCACGGTGCAGGCGCCTGACGGGCGCCGCGACCGCCGGCCCATCGCGGCGGAGAAGATCGCGCCCTTCGCCGGCGCGCCTCTGGAGCCGACCGGCGACCCGATGCTCGACGGCGTCGGTCCCGGATCGTGGGCTGAGCGCGCCGACAGGCCGGACCTCGACACCCATGGCCACCCGCGCCAGCGTCCGCTTCGCCTGCTGAGCGGCTACGTCATCGACGAGAACGATCCAGATCCGCGCGGCTGGGCCGTGGTGGGCATGGACGGCGCCGTCGGCGGCAAGGTGACCGACATCTGGTTCGACCAGCTCGAGCAGACGATCCGCTACCTCGAGGTCGCAACGGACCCGACGGGCCAGAGCCGCACCGTGCTCCTGCCCATCAATTTCCTGCAGCTCGATGCCAAGCGCGGCGAGGTCTATGTCCACGCGCTGCGCGGCTACCAGTTCGCCTCCGTGCCTCTGACGAAGAGCCCCGAACAGGTGACGCTGCTCGAAGAAGAGAAGATCATGGCCTATTACGGCGCCGGCACACTCTATGCCACGCCGCAGCGCGCGGAGCCGATCCTGTGAGCAGCGAATACGACGTCGAGCCGATCCCGGGCCTTCCGGCCCGGCCGCCCCAGGGCGAGACGATCCTGTGGCAGGGCTCGCCCGACTGGCGGTCCTTCGCCATGTCGGCGATGCATGTGCGCATGGTGTTCGCATGGTTCGGGCTGATCGGCGCCTTCCGGCTCGCGAGTGCTTGGCATGACGGGGCGGTGACCTCGCTGGTCTGGACCCAGATCGCCTTCCTCGCGCTGCTGTCGCTGATCGCGGCGGCCCTGCTCTGCGCCTTCGCCTTCGCGGTGGCGCGGACGACGGTCTACACCATCACCAACCGGCGCGTGGTGATGCGCTTCGGGGTTGCGTTGCCGATGACGGTCAACCTGCCCTACGGGCAGATCGACGGCGCCAGCCTCCGCGCGCTCGAGGACGGGTTCGGCGACATCCCGCTGGTGCTGGCCTCCAACCGGGGCCTCTCCTGGATGGTGCTGTGGCCGCACGCCCGCCCGTGGCGGTTCTCCCGTCCCGAGCCGATGCTGCGGTCCATCCCGGACGCCGCCTCCGTCGCCGGCCTTCTGGCGCGCGCCTTCGCCGAGACCCAGCCGGCCCGCGTCGCGGCCGTCGCAAGCGCTCCGGTGGCACAGGACGGGGCGAGGCCGCACCTCGCTCCGGCAGGTTGAGGGAGGGAGGAAGCCATGTCCGCCGCAGCCGGCACGACCCGCCGTCCCGCCCCAAGGCACCGCTTCCCGCGCCTGCCGCTCTTCACTGCGTTCGGGCTGGTGCTGTTCAGCATCGCGGCCGTCGCCTTCGGCCGGTCGACCGGCATCGGCACGGTGTTCACTCCCGTGACCTATCCGATGGCGGTGCGCGACGTGCGCTTCCTGGTCGCCGACGACGAGGTGATCACGGTGGTGGACGCCGCGACCGGAGAGACGATCGAGGTGATCCCCTCCGACAAGGATGGCTTCATCCACGGCTCGCTGCGCGGCATCCGGCGTGACCGCAAGCTGCGCGGCATCGCCTATGACGAGCCCTACCGGCTCATCCGGTGGGACGATGGCCGCCTCACTCTGTCCGACACGTCCACGGGCATGCGGGTCCAGCTCGACCCGTTCGGCCCCACCAATGCGGGCGCATACGCCCGCTTCCTCGAAGGGAGGAGCGTCACCCCATGAACTGGTCGCTGCTTTCGGGCCGTCAGTCGCTGGACGTGCCCTGCGTCATCGAGGTCGAGAACACGTTCGAGAGCCTGCACGCCCACGTGAAGCTCAAGAACGGGATCCTCATCCATCCCGGCGACGAGGTGCTCGTCCACGGCGAGCCCGTCGAGGTGCCTTACGGCGAAAAGCGGGTGCTGGAGCGCATGGCCACGGTGAGCCGGGCCGGCTGGCTCGAGCGCCTGTGGACCCGCGCCACCGGTGACCTCGAATTCATGGAACTGTGCGAGTTCAGCTTCTCGGAGAAGGCAAAGCTATGAACGCCCACGCCCGCCCCCACGCGATCGGTCTCGACGAAGCCGATGTCAACGAGACGACCCGCATCGCCCAGCAGGACACGCTGCTGACGCCCCGCTTCTACACCACCGACTTCGACGCGCTCGACCGCATCGACGTCTCTTCCGTGCGCGGCGAATGGGACGCCCTCATCGCCGAGATGAAGTCGGATCCCAACAGGGGCCATTTCCGCCGCACGGCGGAATGGGAGACGATCGATCTGAACGCGCTCGAGCCGGAGTTGCGCAAGGAGTTCGTGGACTTCCTGGTGAGCTCCCTCACGGCGGAGTTCTCGGGCTGCGTCCTCTACAAGGAGATGAAGAGGCGCGGCAAGAACCCAGACATCTGCGAGCTTTTCTCCTATATGAGCCGCGACGAGGCTCGGCATGCCGGCTTCATCAACGACGCGCTCAAGGAGTTCGACATCGCGGTGAACCTGGGGTTCCTGACCAAGGCGAAGAAGTACACCTACTTCCAGCCCAAGTTCATCTTCTACGCCACCTACCTGTCGGAGAAGATCGGCTACGCCCGCTACATCACGATCTTCCGCCACCTGCAGGCCAACCCGCAGCACCGCTTTCACCCGATCTTCAAGTGGTTCGAACAATGGTGCAACGACGAGTTCCGCCACGGCGAGGCGTTCTCCCTGCTGATGCGCGCCAACCCCTGGATGATCTCCGGCCTCAACAAGCTGTGGGTGCGCTTCTTCCTGCTCGCCGTGTTCTCGACGATGTACGTGCGCGACCACGCCCGCCCGGCGTTCCACAAGGCGCTGCACATCGACATCGACGACTACGACATGCGCGTCTTCCGGTTGACGTCGGAGATCTCGAAGCAGGTCTTCCCGCTCACCCTGCCCGTCGACGATCCCCGCTTCCTCGAAGGCCTCAAGAAGCTGCAGAGGATCGCGGTGAAGATGCAGGAGGCGACGGAACGCGGCGGGATCGGCGGAAAGCTGGCCAAGTGGCGTTTGACCGCAGGGGCTGCGCTGACCTTCGCCAAGCTCTATCTCCTGCCCGTCAAGGCAAACACCATCCCCGAAACCAGCCGTTTGCAGCCGGTGTGGTAGGAGGTTGAGCGTGGAATCCGTCGGCGTCGCCATCGCCTTCGCGCTGTTCGCCTGGTGGTTCTCCACCGGCGCGATCCTGATGCTCGTGCGCCTGCCCCGCGCCGTGCACGGCGCGGCGATGGTCGCCATGGGGGTCCTGGCGGCGCTGGCGTTGTGGGGCCTCGCGGCGACGCGCGACGTCGCGACGCCCGCGGGCGCGCTGGCCGGCTTCACCTACGGGCTCGTCATCTGGGGCTTCCTGGAGACCGCGTTCCTGCTCGGCTACGTCACCGGTCCCCGCCGGGTCCCGCAGTCGCGCGACGCGGCTGGTCTGCGGCGCTTCCGCCAGGCTTTCGACACGCTCTCCTTCCACGAGCTGTCGATCCTCGCGGCCGGCGCCGTGATGATGGGCCTCACCTACGGCTCGGCCAACGAGGTGGGCACCTGGACCTTCCTGGTGCTCTGGGCCATGCGCATCAGCGCCAAGCTCAACCTGTTTTTCGGCGCACCGAACGTCTCGGCGGAGTTCCTGCCGCGACATCTCGACTACCTCGCGAGCTATTTCGCCCGTGGCCGTGTTTCTGCCTTTTTTCCGCTTTCCGTGACGCTCGCGAGCCTGCTGTTCGGCGTGACCATCCACGCCGCGGCAACGGCCGCGACCGCCTTCGACATCGTGGCGATGACCCTCGTCGCCACGATGCTGGGGCTTGCGATCGTGGAGCACTGGTTCCTGGTCCTCCCCCTGCCCGACGCCGCCTTGTGGCGCTGGGCGCTGAAGGGCCCGGCGACGACCCCCGAGGCCCTGGAGGCCGTCGTCCCCGA
>JAESFG010000581.1_pt1 | contig 15445 bp, 11 predicted proteins | sample 9269371 | NCBI WGS metagenome assembly JAESFG01 (sample SAMN14506227, study PRJNA617093) | algae metagenome | isolation source: Aetokthonos hydrillicola CCALA 1050 (B3-Florida) and co-occurring... | place: USA: South Carolina | collected 2013-01-01 | reverse complement strand
GGCTCAAGGAGCACCGCCACCTCACCACCCGCTTCGACAAGCTCGCCGACAACTTCCTGGGCTTCGTCACCCTCGCCTTCATCCGACGATACCTGAAGATGCTCCATCCGTCAGACACGCCCTAGTGGGATTACCTGGCGCGAGAGCGCGATGTTCTGCAACTGGCTCCACAACGACAAGGCGGCGACAGTCGATGCGATCGCCAACGGGGCATACGACACCAGCACCTTCGGACAGAACCCCGACGGCACATACACCGACCAGGCGGCACACCACCCGGATGCAAAGTTCTGGATTCCCACGCTCGACGAGTGGATGAAGGCCGCGAGGTTTGACCCTGACCGGAACGGCGAGGGGCAGGGCGGCTGGTGGTCGTACCCGTACATGTCCGACGACCTCCCCATCCCGGGTCTCCCCGAGGAAGGCGGCACCACGAACGGTGGGTACCAGGCTCCGGACGCGTTCGCAGAATGGGATATCCCGCTCGGGGCGTATGCCGACTCCATGACGGCGTACGGACTCTGGGACACGTCAGGCGGTGCCGCCGAGTGGATCGAGGATTACTTTGACTTTGATGGGCGAGACCGCAGGTCGCGGTTTTATGGTGGGTCGTCAGCGGGCGGTACATATATCGCCGCGGATCACACGAGCGTACTTATGGCCGTGGCTCCCGATAATTATGGTGCGTTCAATGGCCTCAGGATCGCGTCTCGCGTACCCGGCGTCGGCGTCACGTCAGTTCTCTTTACCTTTGCACTGAGCGTTGCAACTCGCAGAAAGCGAGGTTCGTTTGGGGGGCGTGGCGTCGAATAGCCATCGGCTCCATCGCCGTCAGACAACCGGCTCCAGAGTATTCGATCGATTGTCCATGGAGGACCGCCGCCAGCGCCCAAAGCGGCCGGTGACGGGCACCCGCACACGAGGAGGGCGGGAGGTTTGGGCGGGGCGTCTCGCGAAGAGCACCGAAGGCCAGTTCAACGCCGCGTGTCTTCGGCGGCACGTGCGTGCACGCTTTCCGCTGTTTCGCTGTTCCGATTTATCGCGTTCTCGCGTTCTCGCGTTCTCCCGCCTCACCCCGCCACGAGCACGCGCATCGCCCGCGGGAGCACGCGCACGGCCCATTCGCCCGTGACGTTTCCGGCGGCCTCGCCGTCCATCTGCACGGGGGCGGAGGCTCGGCCGTGGTTGACGACCGTGACGCGCTCGCCGGTGGCGTAGACGACGCCGGGCAGGCGGGTGTGCAGGCGCAGGCGTGAGGCCAGGGCCCACAACGCCGTGGCCATCGTCATGCCCCAGGGGAAAAAGACCACGTCGAGCAGGCCGTCGCCGGGGTTGGCCCGCAGGCACGGGTCGAGCCTCGCGGCGTATTGGCGGCTGTTGGCGACGACGAGCAGGCCCTTGCGCCCGTCGACGACCTCGCGCCCGTCGACGGCGACGCTGAGTTCGCCGAACTGGGGGCGGAGCAACTGGCTCAGGGTGGGGGCGACGTAGGACCACTTGGTGATCGCCCCGCGGCGCGACGCGGCGACGCGGTGGACGACGGCGGCGTCGGGCCCGACGCTGCACATGATGGCGAACGCCCGCTCGGTGCCGTCGCCGGTCTTGACGATGCCGACGTCGGCGTCGACGACCTCGCCGCGGACCAGGGCGCGGCGGAGAGTCTCGACCTGGTCGGTCATGCCGTATTCGCGGGCGAAGAGGTTCTCCGTGCCGCGCGGGGCCTGGTACACCGGCACCGTCGACCCCATCAGCGCGGGCAGGGCATGATGCAAGGTGCCGTCGCCGCCCACGAGCACCAGCGCGTCAGCGCTGCCGAGCCGTGCTGCGAGCGACGAATCATGCTGCGTGTCAAGATGAACGACGCTGTGCCCGTCGTCCTCAAGGGCGCGCACGATCGTCGCCACGTACGCAGACGCCTTGCCTCGCCCCGACGCTGGATTGCTGAACACAACGATTCTCACGCGACCTGAACCATACGTCCGTTTCCTGGGCGATGGAGATCTTTCGTCGCGTCCCCCCTGAACAAGGGACACGTGCGCGGGCGCCGAGGTCGACTATTGGACGAGGGAACGACGTCATTCTGGCTCTTCCAGTTGACAATTTCCCCACGCGCCAATACGACCGGGGGAGATCGGTCACGCCGGTTTTCGAACAATCCGTCCCCGCGACTCGATACAGCAACGCCATGGCCAAGCGGACCTCGACAAGTTCACGATCGAAATCATCCGGCGGTCGGGGTTCCAGCGCCGGCGCCGCCGCGAAGGCCGCTGCGCCTAAAAGAGGTTCGGGCGCGGGCAAGGCCCGCTGGGTGCCCGGGTCCGCGGCCGGCAAGCAGCTCGTGATCGTCGAGTCGCCCTCCAAGGCCAAGACCATCAACAAGTACCTCGGCGGCGAGTATGTCGTCATGGCCAGCCTCGGCCATGTGCGCGACCTGCCGAGCAAGTCCCCCAAGGGCTCGAAGTCCCCTGTTCCGGGTGTTGATCTCAAAAACCGCTTCGAGCCCACCTACGAGGTGCTCGAAGGAAAGACCAAGACGATCTCCGACCTGAAGAAGGCCGCCAAGTCCGCCACCGACGTCTGGTTCGCCACCGACTTGGATCGCGAAGGCGAGGCGATCGCGTGGCACCTCGCCGAGGAATTGGGCATTCCCCCGACCCAGGCCAAGCGGGTGATGTTCGCGGCCATCACCAAGGACGAGATCCAGCGGGCCTTCAGCAACCCGCACCCGATCGACATCGACCGCGTGAACGCCCAGCAGGCTCGGCGGATCCTGGACCGGATCGTCGGCTACCAGGTGTCGCCGATGCTGTGGAAGAAGGTTGCTCGCGGCCTGAGCGCGGGCCGAGTCCAGAGCGTGGCCGTGCGGCTCATCGTGGAGCGCGAGCGCGAGATCCGGGCGTTCGTGCCCGACGAGTCGTGGTCGATCACGGCCAACTTCACCCTCGAGCAGGCCAAGGCGCTGGGGCTGAGCCAGGCGTGGGCCCGCGAGACGGCGCGGCGCGACGACAAGGGCAACCCGCCGACGCAGAAGTCGCTCAACGCGTGGCTCGGCGAGCACGCCGGCATCCGGGCCGAACTCGTCGACGTGGGGGGGGAGAAGTGGGACGACGTCGTCCGCGGCATGACGCCGCAGGGCGGGGCCGCGCAGACCGATTTCAGTGCCGCGGGCAAGGCCCTGGCGGACCGGGCCCGGGCGATCGCCGAGGTCGCGGGCCTGCGCGAGGTGAAGTCCAGCGTCGTCGAGAACCCCGAGGGCAAGGGCCCGGCCCGCTGGGTGCGGACGCTCAGCGGCGTGATCGACACGACCACGCCGTACCGGATCGCGGGGATCGAGACCAAGCGCACGAGCGTGCGTCCGCCGCCGCCGTTCATCACGAGCACGCTGCAGCAGGCGGCGTCGAGCCGGCTGGGGTTCGGGGCGCAGCGGACGATGCGGACGGCGCAGCAGCTGTACGAGGGCGTGGAGATTCCCGGCGAGGGCCCGGTGGGTCTGATCACGTACATGCGTACCGACTCGACGCACCTGTCCGGCCAGGCGCTGTCGATGGCGCGGGAGTACATCGAGCGGACGTTCGGGCCCAAGTACCTGCCGGAGAAGCCCAACTTCTTCGCCAGCTCGAACAAGGCCGCGCAGGAGGCCCACGAGGCGATCCGGCCGACGAGCCTGGAGTATCCGCCCTCGCGGGTGCGCAGTGCGCTGAGCCCGGACCAGTTGCGGCTGTACACGATCATCTGGGAACGGTTCGTCTCGTGCCAGATGGTGCCAGCCCAGTGGGACACCACGGCCATCACGATCCAGGGCGGGCGCCCGCAGGGCAAGGTCGGGGAACTCGCGTTCCGCGCCACCGGGCGCGTGCTCGTGTTCGACGGCTTTTACCGCGTCGCCGGCGTGCCCCAGGGCGGCGACGAGCAGAACCTCCCGCCCCTGGCCGACGGCCAGGTCCTGCACCCATTCGCGGTCGAGCCGCGGCAGCGATTCAGCTCGCCCCCGGCCCGCTACAGCGAAGCGTCGCTGATCAAGACGCTCGAGGCCGAGGGCATCGGGCGTCCCAGCACGTACGCGTCGATCATCCAGGTCATCCAGGAACGCCAGTACGTCGAGAACCAGGACCGGCGCTTCTTCGCCACCGACCTGGGCGAGGTGGTGACCGACAAGCTCGTGGAGGCGTTCCCGAGCATCATGGACATCGGCTATACCCGCGAGATGGAGGCCGACCTCGACAAGATCGAGGAGGAGCACCTCGACTGGATCGAGATGCTCAACCGGTTCTACGGCCCGTTCAAGGAGCAGCTCGACTACGCCCTGGAAACCCTCACCCATGCCAAGGCCGAGGTCACGCCCGCCCCGAAGGAGTATCGCTGCGCCAAGTGCGGCAGCGACCTGGTGTACCGCTTCGGCAAGAACGGGCGGTTCCTGTCGTGCTCGCGCTACCCCGACTGCGATTACGCGTGCCCCATTGACCGCGAGGGTCGGCCCAAGCCCATCAGCGGCGTGAACGTCGCCTGCCCCAAGTGCGGCGGCATCATGACCAAGCGCTCCGGCCGCTTCGGCGACTTCCTTGGCTGCGCCCGCTACGGCGACAAAGAGAACCCCTGCGATGGGATCCTCAACCTGGACAAGACCGGCAAGGTCCAGGCCCCGAGCCCGCCGCCGCTGGTGACCGAGTTGCCGTGCCCGACGTGCCAGTCGCCCTTGAACCTGCGGCCGGGGCTGCGTGGCCCGTGGCTGGGCTGCTCGCGGTTCCCCAAGTGCCGCGGACGCGGGAAGTGGGCGGAACTGCCCGAGGACAAACGGGCCGCGCTCGAGCAGCAGCTTGCCGCGCACGAGAAGTCCAACCCCGTCCCGGTCATCAAGACCCTCGACGGCAAGCCGCTCACCGACGCCCGCGGCAAGCCCCTGCCCGAGGCGCCCAAGGTTGATGACCTGGTCACCGGCGACGACGCCCGGCGCGAGCGCGCCGAGCCGATCGGCGAGGAGCGCATGGACGAGGTCGCGTAAACGCGGCACGTGCACGCGAACGGCCACGCCGGCGTGCGGTGATCCGGAGGCGGTCGCCAACGTCCGCACCCGTGGCCCGTGAGCCGGAATTCACCGCACCGTGCGGCGTCGGACGGCAACGATGACGCAGCGGTCCGGGTGGGGCCCAAGCCTGTGGATCGCTGGCGGGTCCATGTCGTGATCGGGCGTGTCTGCGCACGGTGAACGCTTTGAAATCGTCCACGGCGCGGGGGAGATGTTCGGGCCCGGCGGGGAGCACGGACGTCTGGTATCGTTGGGGGTTGCTGCCCGGAGGGCAGGCGAAACGATGCGAGATTCAGACACGATGGGCACTCGAAGCGCAGCCGGATCTGTTCACCAGCCGACCACCGCCAAGCACGTGGCGCCGAGCCGGCCCGTGCGAGTCGACGCTCCGCCGCGCCCGGACGAACCGGGCTCGCGCCCGGGCACGAAGCCGGCCCAAAACGAGGCCGCGGCCAGGGTGCACCGGATCGGCTTCTTCCGCCAATTCCTCAAAGCGCCCAAGGAGCTGGGCACGTGCTTCACTTCCGGCAAGGGCCTCACCAAGGCGCTCACGTCGGATATGGGGCTGGAGTCGGCCCGGGCTGTCGTCGAACTGGGCCCGGGCAGCGGCCCGCTGACCGAGCGGATCGTCCACTTGATCCCCGCGGGCGCGGTCTTCTTCACGGTCGAGAGCAACGCCGGGCTCGTCGAACTGCTCCGCAAGCGATTTCCAACCGTCACCACCTATCACGACGATGCGCTCAACGTCTCGGCGATTGCGAAGCGGCACGGCGTTCAGCCCGGCACCGTCGACGCCGTGGTGAGCAGCCTGCCGTTCCTGCTCTTCGACGACGAACTGCAGGACCGCATGCTCGGGGCGATCGCCAAGGTGCTGCGCCCGGGCGGGCGCTTCAGCATGGTGACGTACCGGCCGGAGCGGATCATGACCAGCGCTCGCGAGTTCCGTCGGCGCATGGAGCGGCACTTCGCCAAGGTGGAGCGGGCGGCGTTCGTGCCGACGAACATCCCGCCGGCACACGTCTACCGCTGCACGAAGTGATCGGGCGCTTCCCCATGAACAGGGGGGAGTAGGCCGCGGTGCGATGTGCCGTATTGGCGGCCGGCTCGTCAAGGCGGGGGGCGGGTTGGCCGATGGTTATCGGGGGGGCCGCCCCGTGGGCCCGCTCGGGCGGGTCGGCTTCTGTGGGGCGAGTGGCCCGCGGTTTGCCCTTCCTGACTCGGACGGTCGTGCAACAGTCGAACCAGCCGTCGTCACGGGCGCACCCCGGCGGCGATGAACGAGGAACGAACGAATGCCTTCAGCCAGCGTGAGCTACCAGCGCACCCGCGAGATGACGATCGACGAGCTGCTGCTGGAGAACCGGATCGTCTTTCTGATCGGCGACATCAACCACGCTTCGGCGGCGCGGGTCATGATGCAGATGCTGTACCTGGAGAACCAGAAGAAGGGCCAGGACATCCACTTCTACATCAACTCGCCGGGCGGCGTGGTGGACGACACGCTCGCGGTGTACGACACCATGCGGTTCCTGACGAGCCCGGTGAGCACGTACTGCATCGGCCGCGCGTACTCCGGGGCGGCGGTGCTGCTCACCGCCGGCGCCAAGGGCAAGCGGTTCATCCTGCCGCACGCGAAGGTGATGACGCACCAGCCGTACGGCGGCGTGGGCGGGCAGGCCGAGGACATCCGCATCCAGGCCGAGCAGATCATCAAGAGCAAGCAGGAGCTCATCCGCATCCTGTCCCGGCACACGGGCCAGGCGGAGGAGGTCATCCGGCGCGACTCGGAGCGCGACAAGTACTTCACCGCGGAGGAGGCCAAGAACTACGGGCTCGTGGACGAGGTGATCGAGGAGCCGAGGCGCGACTGAACCCGTCCGGGACGCGCGTCGGTCGATTGCACCGTTCACTGTTCACCATTCACCACTCACTCACAGGTCCCCCATGTCATACCTGGTTCCGATCGTGATCGAGCAGTCCGGCCGCGGCGAGCGGGCGTACGACATCTACTCCCGCCTGCTCAAGGACCGGATCATCTTCCTGGGCGGCCCGGTCATGGACGAGTCGGCCAGCCTGATCATCGCGCAGCTGCTGTTCCTCGCCAACGAGGACCCCAAGAGCGACATCCACCTGTACATCAACTCGCCCGGCGGCAGCGTGACGGCGGGCCTGGGCATCCTCGACACGATGAAGTACGTCGAGTGCGACGTGGCCACGTACATCATCGGCCAGGCCGCGAGCATGGGCAGCGTGCTCGCCTGCTCGGGCACCAAGGGCAAGCGCTTCGCGCTCTCCAACGCCCGCAACCTGATGCACCAGCCGCTCATCGGCGGCGTGATGGAAGGCCAGGCGACCGACCTGGAGATCGAGGCCCGCGAGATGCTCCGCCTGCGCGAGCGCCTGTACGGGATCTACGCCGACGCGACCGGCCAGACCAAGGACCGGATCGCGGCCGACTGCGACCGCAACAAGTGGCTCGACGAGACCGAGATGCTCGAGTACGGGCTCATCGACAAAGTCCTGACCCGCATGCCGCGGACGGACAAGCGAGAATCGTCGCGCGAGTAATGTCGTGCGAGTACACGTGAAGGGCATTCACCGCGGACATCGCCGAGACCGCGGAGAGAACGTTGTGAAGAGACACGGGCCTGGAGCGGACGCTCCGGGCCTGTTTCTTAGGCTCAGCGTTGCGGATCTCTCCGCGTGCTCAGCGATCTCCGCGGTGAGGGCGTTCCCGCTCACTTCACCCGCAGCACGACGACGGTCATGTCGTCGGTGGGGGTGTTCAGGCCGCAGAACTGGCGGATGTGCCAGGCGAGGTGGTCAACCACGCGCTGGGCGCTGGCCTGGGGCTCGGCGGCGAGCAGTTCGACGATGGCCTTGCGGATGCGGGTGCCGCCGAAGCGCTTGCCGCTGAAGTCTGAAGCGTCGGTGAGGCCGTCGGTGTAGATGACCAGCACGTCGCCGGGCTTGAGGTCGAACACGCCGTAGGGGTACTTCTGGTGAGGGTCGATGCCCAGGGCCATTCCGTCGGCGGTGAGGCGGACGACGTCCTCGGTGCCGATGGGGCGGCCGGCGCTCGCGGGCGGCGCGCGGAAGAGCATGGGCCACTCGTGGCCCGCGCCGCAGTACGTGAGCCGCAGGCTTGCCGGATCGAGCACGCCGTACCAGAGCGTGGCGAATTCGTTGTCGAGCGTGTCGCGGACCAGGGCCTGGTTCACGCGGACGAGGACCTCGTCGATCTGGTACACGTCCTGGGCATGGGCCCGCAGGCTGGCGCGCACGGCGGACATGAGCAGGGCGGCGGCCACGCCCTTGCCCACGACGTCGCCGACGACGATGCCGAGGTTCGAATCCAGGCGGATGAAGTCGTAGAAGTCGCCGCCGAGTTCGAAGCTCGGGACGTACCGGGCCGCGAGCTCCAGGCGCGGCACGTCCGGCGTGGACCGCGGCAGCATGCGGCGCTGCACGTCGGCGGCGAGCTGCACCTGGCGACGGACGCGCTCGTTCTGCTCGCGAAGGACGCGCAGGCGGGCGTTCACGACGGCGGCGGCCGACTGGTCCGCGATGGAGCGGAGCAGGCCCTGTTCGCCGCGGGTGAAGCGCCGGGACGTGCGGGTGTACAGGCGAATGAGGCCGACGGGCCGGCCGTGGTACATCAGGCCGGTGGTGATGAAGCTCACGAGGCCCTCGCGGCGGACCCGGGACGGGTCGTTGACGCGCGAGTCGGCGGCGATGTCCTCGAGGGCGATGACATCGCCTTCGAGCGCCGCGGCCCGGAGCACGCCGCCGGTCGAGAGGGGGCGGACGTCCTCGATCCACTCGCGCGACAGGCCGCGGGCCGCGCGGATGTCCATGGGAAGCGAGAGCAGGTCGACGCCGGGGGAGGGGTTCTCCGGGAGCAGGGCGATCGAGCCGGCGTCGGCCCGCAGCACCTGCATGGCCAGGTCGAGGGCGACGCTCAGGACGCGGTCGCTGTCGCCGGTCTGCACCAGCAGCGAGCTGAGGCGGTACAGGGCGCCGAGTTCCTGCACGCGGCTCTTGAGCGAGAGCTGGGCCTCGCACCCCTCGCTGATGGCCGAGGCCAGGCGGCGCAGGGCCGTCTCCAGCGAGCGGATGAGCACGCGAAGTTCGCCGCCCTCGCCGGTCATGACGACGCGCTCGTCGACCACCGAGGTTGGCACGGCCATGACGATGGCGCCGATCACGCCCGAGGAGAGGCGGAGCGGGGCCGCGAAGAGTTCGGCCTGCTCGTCGGGTGATGCCCCGGCGAGTTCGCCGGCGCGGCGGCGTGCGGTCGCCTCATCGACGATTTCCCACGGCGAGACGCCGCGACCGGGGATGATGGCCCCGAAGTCGCGGTCGCGCAGCCAGATGGGCACGCCGGTGGTGCGGCTGAGTTCGTCGCAGACCGAGGCGAGCGAGCCGTCGGTGAGGAACTCGCGGACCGAGTGCGTGCTCAGGGCATCAGCTCCAAGGTTGGCAGCGACCCCACCGCCGATTCCATCGGCACGCGGCTGCATCCGACTGGTCTCAGGGTTGCTTTCTGGGGCGCTCGACATGGCTCGCGGAGGGGAAGGAGGCAATCTTTGCGATGATACTCACACAACGGTGTGCGGCTGTGCCTGGCAGGACACACAAATGGACGACTGGCAAATACTGCTTGCACAGTGGCTCGACCCATGATACACCTCGTGGCGAACATCCTTTGTAAGGGAGGAAATCAAATGCTCTCGTGCTCTCGTGCTCTCGTGCCTGCTCGTGTTGGCGGCTTGTCCGGCGTTCGCTGATCATCGCTTGACAGCGGTTGCTGCCGAGGAAGGGGATTGGCTCTTTCAGCCGGTCTTCGACTCGACAACCGGGCGCGTAACGGACGTCATCGCGTTGCTGCTCCCCGAGAAGGCCGTTGGGGCCAATCTTGTCGGCGTCTGGTACACGCGTGGGGCTACTGACACATCGCCTTGGACCGCGCAGACGTGGACTACCACGTCGATTGACGAGGTCATTCACTCCGTCAAGATCAACCTTGCCATTCCTGATGCTGACGATCACCTGTGGAACCTGGGCGACCTCCCGGCGGCGAACGCGCTCGGCTCCACCGCCTCGCCTGTCGGATACAGTGACGGGCTTCTGTCATCTGACCCGCTCGTGATTGTCCTTGCCGGCGATCCGAATCGATACACGACGATTCAGGGATTGACCGCGACCGGTTACGCATCGGCGACGACACCGATCGAGGCGCCGTCAACAGGGTCAACCTGCGGCCCAGTCACTCGGCTTACGGCGCTCGCCAAGGGAGGTGAGGCGTGGGTGACCGACGGCGACGGCATGGCGGCCGAGGAAGTCGCCTACGACTACCGGCGGACGCGGTGCGCCGCCACGTGCTTCCCGTTGACATGGACGAGCGCCGGTCCAACGGTGTGGACCCCCGCTACGCCTCCCCCGACGCTGACCTGGAAACCCGACGGCTCAACGTACATCCCGGATTCCTCGATCATCCTGTGCTGGTACAAGCAGGAGTTTTGGCAATCGCAGACCCGCACCCGCACGCACCGTTACACCAGCTGCGCGACGGCAACCTGCCTGCAGAAGAGAGTCCGCAAGATGCGAGCGAGAGACTATTGCATCCTTGCCGGCGAAAGTTGCCCACAAACACCCGCGTGCTCGCTCACCGCAACGTTTTCGGTTGTGCCCGGTAGCCTCACCGGATGGACGCCATCGTGCCAGTGGTGACGGGCAGCGAGCCGTCGACATTGCGTGCCCCGTGCCGACCGCGCCTTCGACCGGTAACGACTGCGGCGGTCTGGCTGGTCGCCGGAATTGTCGGGCTCATGGGTGTCGTGATGGGGCCGGCGCTGTTCACGAAGGATCCTCCCGGAGTCGGTCCGTCCCCGTATCCGCCTGAAGATCCGTGGTGGGCGGTGACCGTGGGTGTCGGCCCGCGATCCACCATCATTGATCAGTATCGCCTCGGAACCGATCCCTTCAACAGCCAGTTCAAGAGGACCGCGGTTCATGTCTTGACGCCGGGGTTGCCCTCGTGGGCGTATGCCCATCGGCATCCAGGGTCTTCGCCGTCAGTCCCCATCGGCGTAGAAGACCACGCGTTCGGATGGCCATGGCTCGCACTGCGCTACCGGTTGAGTCAGTCGAACTCGGAAGCCCCGACTCGGCTAGAGGGCGGTATTGATGTGATGCTCCTCGATGCGATCGCAGATATGGATCAGAACGACGGCTTCTTCCCCGTCACCCCGATCCTTCATGGATTCATCGCCGACGTTCTGGTGCTGGGCAGCGTCGCCGGGGTCCCGCTGCTCGGGTATCGTGTATGGAGACGGATGGCCTTCGGCTCGCGCTTACGCCACGGTCGTTGCGTTCGTTGCCGGTATGACCTCCGCGCGGGCGGGCTGACAACCTGCCCCGAGTGCGGGACGGTCTCGCCGACGTTCCCGGTTTTCTAGTCTACGGCGGGCACGGGCTTCCGGGTTTACTTGTTCGGATCGTCCGAGGCGCCCGCCGGCTTGGGTGTGGCGGCCGGGGCCGCGTCCTGTGCCGGCGCCCTCTCCAGCACCGGCAGGTCCGCCGGCACCGGAGACTTCCACACCTTCGCCGCCAGCTCCAGCAGCGCCAGGTCTGCGGCGTTGTCCGGCTCGATCTTCGCGCCGAACGCCTTGAGGCCCGCGTCGACCGCCGCGAGGTCGCCCGCCTGGTAGCCCAGGTAGGCAACGAGCAGGCCGGCGTCGCCGGCGAGGGCGGTGTCGGTGCGGGCCGCGGCCTTGGCGAGCTGTTCGCGGGTGGTCTTGAGCCGCTCGGCGCTGGGCATGACCTTGGCGCCGTACTTCACGCCGATCATCTCGGGGCGAGCGGCGATGAGCTCGCGCAGGTTTGCGGCGGCGGACATGTACAGGCCCGCCCCGATCTGGGCGTGTACGCGCCCGGCCTGGGCCAGGGCGTCGCGCGGGGACGCCGACAAGGCCCGGCTGAAGGCGTCTTCGGCGTCGAAGAACCGCTCTTCACGCATGGCCCGCTCGCCCTCGACCATGCATTCGATGTGCAGGACGCTCGAGTTGGCCGCGGCGGCGCTCATCGAGTCGACCTTGACACGGGCTTTCTTCGCGGCCTCGACCTGCTCGACGGTGAAGGCGTCCTTCTCCTCGAAGCCCTGGGCGTCCAGGAGCCGCTTGACGCGGTTGTCGAGGTCGACGCGCCGTTCGTCAGCGGTCATCGGCACGAGGGGCTTGCGGAGCGGGTCGGTGGCGCTTTCGTCGGGCTTCTGCTCGCCGGGCTTCTTGTCGGTGGCGCGCCGGGGCGGCTCGCCGCGGAGGGAGCGGCGCATGTCCTCGAGCGACTGCATCCACGCCGGAACGGGGGCCTCGTCGCCGGGAGCGGCACCCGGACCGGGGACGGGCTTGTCGCCGGGGCGGGCCGGCTGGTCGCCCGGCGTCTTCGGGGCGTTGGGGTTGGTCGGGCCGGACGGGGTCGGGGTTGCGCCCGGGGCGTTCGAGCGGTCGCCGGGGGTGGTCTCGGGTGGGCGGGCGGAGGTGTCGATGCGGGGCGTGGCACCGGAGCGGGCCATGGTTTCGTCACGGAACCGGTTGAGCACCCCGCTCACAGCGCCGTCCTCGACATGGTTCACACGGGTGTTCACCGCGCCGGGGCGCGGGGCTTCTGGAGTGGGGGTGCCGCGTTCGCGGGCCATGCGGGCCTGGGCTTCCACGCCGGTGGGGCGCCACTTGCTGGGGGCGTCGGGCGTGGGGGTCGTGGTATTGGGGTTGCCCTCGGTCTCGATGCCGCGGAGCTTCACACCCATGAGCGGGGAAGCGAGCAGGGCGTACGCCTGGCCGTCGATAACGTCGGTGCCCAGCACGGTCGGCTGGACTGAGCGCTGCGCCCGGAACTCGGCGGTCGAGCGGATCGAGTTGCCGACGGTGCGGCCGCTCGCGCCCGTGCCGGCCCGGCGGGTGGTGAGGGAGATGCCGGCGTCTTCGGGGACGGCGGCGCCGGTGGTCATGGACATCTGGTAGCGCAGGGCATCGGTGCCGCGAAGGCCGCTTTGCACGACCCGGGCCGAGCCGGCGCCGGCGGTGTCGGAGCCGCTGAACATGCCGGTGCCGGTACCGGCGGCGCCGCCGAGGTACGCCGAACCGGCGGAGAGCTGGCGTTCGCGGAAGAGGTCGTTGGAGCCCAGGCCGGCCCGGAAATCGTCGGCGGCGAGGTAGCCGACGTTGCCGCGGAAGCTGCGGCCGAAGCCGGCGTTGCCGGTGACGATGGCGTTGTTGAGCTTGATCTGGGCGTTGATGTCGCGAACCTGGGTGTTGACCCCGCCGGATCCGCGCTGCATGTTGCGGTCCAGGGCTCGCCCGTCCCCGAGGGCGTTCTGGCCCAGGGAGGTTCCGGTGAGCGAGAGCAGTCCGGCGATACCAAGAACGAGAGCGGTGCGGGCGGCCATGAGACTGGTCTCCGATCGGAAGGAAGCGGTCTGAACGGGGAGCGGGCGGGGATACCCCGCCCACGACTCTATCGGCCGCGGGAGGTTTCGGTTCGCGCGGAAGTGGGAGGTGTTCGGGCCCTGCGCGGGTCGGGCTCCGATAACATCCTGCCCCATGCATTCCCCCGAGCGGCGCGACCCGTATTTCATCACGACCCCGATCTACTACGTGAACGACCGGCCCCACATCGGGCACTGCTACACCACGATTCTGGCGGACGTCGCGGCCCGGTTCGAGCGGCTGGTCCGGGGCGAGGCCGTGGGCCGTCCCGCGGGCGCCCCCGGCGGGGTCTTCCTGCTCACCGGCACCGACGAGCACGCCGAGAAGGTCGTCACCACCGCCGCGGAGAAGGGCCTGACCACGATGCAGTGGGCCGACCGCAACTCCGCGGCGTTCAAGGCGGTGTTCGAGGAGCTCAACTGCTCGTTCGACGACTTCATCCGCACGACGCAGGACCGGCACAAGGCCAAGGTCACGGAGTACATCCGGGCGCTGCAGGCCAAGGGCGACGTGTACCTCGGCGACTACGAGAGCTGGTACGACGTGAACGACGAGGCGTACGTCCCCGAGGCGCGGGCCAAGGAGCAGAACTTCCTGGGGTCCAGCGGCAAGCCGCTGGTCCGGCGCAAGGAGAAGAACTACTTCTTCAAGCTGACGCGGTACGTCGAGGCGGTCAAGGCGTGGATCACCGGCGCGGGGGCGGGGGCGGCGGGGGTCGAGCCCGAGGCGCGGCGCAACGAGGTGCTGGCGCGGATCGAGGAGGGGCTCGACGATGTGCCGATCTCGCGCCCGATCACCGACGATCCGGCGACGCAGTTCGGCATCCGCATGCCCGACGATCCAACGCACCGGATCTACGTGTGGATCGATGCGCTGTTCAACTACCTGTCGGCCGTCGACACGCCCGAGCGGAGCCGCTTCTGGCCGCCGAGCGTGCACGTGATGGGCAAGGAGATCATCTGGTTCCACGCGGTGATCTGGCCGGCGATCCTCACGGCCCTGGGTCGGCCGCTGCCGCGGCTGGTGTACGCGCACAGCCACTACACCCGCGACGGCAAGAAGATGAGCAAGAGCCTGGGGAACTCCATCGACCTGGAGACGATCCGGGCGTACACCGGGCGGTACGGCGTCGACGCGCTGCGGTGGTACCTGGTGACGCAGGGGCCGCTGCACGCGACGGACGCGGACTTCTCGCACGCGAAGTTCGTGGAGGTGTACAACGCGGACCTGGCGAACGGCATCGGGAATTGCGCGAGCCGCGTGGCGAACATGATTGAGAAGTACTTTGGGGGGGTGGTGCCGGACGTCGATGCCGCAGCATGCGGGGCGTGGTGGGAGGCCGAGAACTCGCCGCTGCTCAGCGATCTCGCGCGAGATCTTCGTGGATTTGACCTCGCCGCCGCGGTCGCGGCAGCCAAGTCTGTGGTCACGAAGATCGACGGGTTCATCGCGGAGCAGCGCCCGTTCACGCTCGCGAAAGACATGGCGACCAACGGAGCGGCCGTCGCGAGGGTGCTTTTCATCTGCGCCGAAGCCATCCGCATCGCCTCGCTGCTCATGCGGCCCGTGATCCCGACCAGGATCGAGCAGCTCTGGAAGACCTGGAACATGACGCCGCCCGCGGGCGTGCCGCTTGCCGAGCTCGCCCAGTTCGCCGGCCCGCACGGGCTCAAGCCCGGTCACAGGATCGCCAAGGGCGAGGCGCTGTTCATGCGGGCTGACCCGGCGGAAGCGCCGCCGACGCCGGTGGCTTGAACGAGCCCTGAGCGCGAGCTCAGGGTGAACGCTCGCTCGCGATGAGTGATCATACGGATCACGCCTCAATCTCGTGCGAGAGGTAGTCGCAGGCGCAGACGGAGCGGAGCAGCGCGGGCGTGAGCCGTTGCCACGCCTGGGCCCCGGCGTCGAGCAGGTGCTGGTAGCCCTCGTACGC